>Ga0079305_1001145_pt1 | contig 39606 bp, 33 predicted proteins | sample LMS_cellobiose_e_FD_79183 | JGI IMG/M metagenome (GOLD analysis project Ga0079305, IMG submission 79183) | Rumen-fistulated moose microbial communities from Alaska, USA - LMS_cellobiose_enrichment | ecosystem: Host-associated > Mammals > Digestive system > Stomach > Rumen fluid ... | reverse complement strand
TGAAAGAATCGTTCCCGGTGGTGTAGTTTGCATGTATTCCGCATGGGATTATTATGGACTTACCACTCAAATCCCTGACGGATTCTACGTCGCTATTGAAAAGCACAGGAAAGTGGTGGCCCCTGAGATTTCAGGCATCGTTCTCTGCTATTGGGAAGAGAAATACTGCACGATGGGCGTTGAAGAAACTGAAATTGCTAATCATAGGGTTAAGATTTTCTGTATAGAGAAAAGCGTCTGCGATGCCGTAAAGTTTCGCAACAAGATCGGGACGGAAGTGGCTGTTGAAGTTCTTAGGAACTATCTCAAGCGCAAAGATCGTAACATATCCCGCCTTATGGATTACGCAAAGCAAATGAGAGTGCTGTCAACAATGAGGCAATACCTTGAAATGGGGCTGTAATATGGAAAAGAAAAAGACATTTTTGAAAAAGATGAAATACAAGGGAATTTTACCTCTGAATGAGGTCGTTGATTATATCACGGAGAAACTGTCCCCATATTGGCTATCGTTGAATAAATGAATTCATTTCACACATACTCATTTCCTAACGCAAAGAACGTTGTTGTCTGTGGAGATATTCACGGCGAATTCAACGCCGTGATATACAAGCTATGTGTCCAGTACCAGATGACTGATACCGTGCTTATTATCGCTGGGGACTGCGGTTTTGGGTTCGATAAGCCGGGCTACTATGACAATGTGTACAATCGCAATTCTTCAAGGTTGAGCAAGGCAAACAATTGGGTTGTGATGATCCGGGGCAACCACGATGACCCCGCGTATTTCCAGGAGAAACGTATTCACCACGATCGATTCCGCTGCGTTCCAGATTACAGTGTCATCCAAGCTTGCGGACACAACATCCTTTGCGTCGGTGGTGCCATCAGTATAGACCGAGATTACCGGAAGAAGCATGATTCCCGGCATTCGCGCTCCGGTGTCGCATCATACTGGACCGATGAGATGCCCGTCTATGACAAGGAAAAACTGGATAGCATCAGTCAAGAACTCAAGATCGACACGGTCATCACTCACACGGCACCATCCTTTTGCGAGTTGATCTCCAAAGGTGGCTTGACTGAATGGGCAACTTTGGATCCTGAAATCCCTTCCGACTGCGCAAAAGAGCGTGAGACGATGGACCGTATCCACAATTATCTCAAATCAGCCGGGCATCCAGTGTCCCACTGGTATTACGGTCACTTCCACCAGAGTTGGAATTCCGAGATAGACGGCATCCTATTCTCGATGCTGGATATCATGGAGTTCAAAGAGATACTCTGATCCCCTTGTAAATGCCCCGCGTTAAACGAAAAGTATATATTTCTTGTCACTATTACGGAAAAGTGACAAAGAATATAAGGTTTTTCGTAAAAACGGCCTTCTACGCACTTCTGGACGACTGTTTCAAAAATGGAAACAGTCGTGATTACCACTTATGAAACTTTGCGTTTCGTTTGATGTGAACTATGTCCCATATCTCAAGTAAGAGTGGAAATTCCTCAATATTGAGGTGGACCAGAGCCGCTTCGATGACTGAATCATCGTTTTCATGAGACTATCGCCAAATAACCAAACAAAACGTCGCCAAACAACCAAACGATTTTCCGCCAAATAACCAAATTGTCTTGTTTGTTTCATTTCCAATTCATACCTTTGCCAGGTAGATAGAAGCATTATATGGAATATAAAAAGCGAATCGCAGACGGCATGCTCCGTGACAAGTTGGACGCAATGGGCGCTATTCTTATTGAAGGTCCAAAGGCTTGCGGCAAGACAACAACGGCCGAACAGATTGCCGGCAGCGTGCTTTATATGGATGATCCAGATAAAATGGACACCTATCTGCAGTTGGTTGATACCAATATTAAACTCTTGTTGGCCGGGGAAGCCCCGAGACTGATTGATGAATGGCAGATTGCTCCTAAGTTTTGGGATGCCATTCGTCACGAGGTGGACCGTCGTGACGAAGACGGGCAATTCATTTTGACAGGATCCGCTGTCCCGGTCGATAGTGAAAAGATCTTTCATTCAGGAGCCGCCAGATATGGCTTCCTAACGATGCGCACGATGTCCCTTTGGGAATCGGGTGAATCTTCTGGAAGTGTCTCGCTTGGCCAACTGTTCCTTGGGACCAATACCCTGGATGGAAAATCTTCTATCTCTATCGAAGATCTTGCCTTTTTGACTTGCCGCGGAGGATGGCCAAGCGCAACAAAGAAGAAAACACGCAAAGCGGCTTTGACCATCGCCACTGAATACTATGAGGCTATCACGAGAACGGACATTTCCCGTGCTGACGGAGTCTCCCGTGACGAAGAGAGAGCAAAACGCATCATGCGCTCGTATGCCCGACAACAGGGTTCCCAGGCTACCATTCCAACCATACTTGCCGATATTTCTTCCAACGAACAGAATGGTATCAGCGACGAGACTCTTGCTTCATATATAAAGGCTCTGAAGAAGATCTTCGTCATTGAAGACATGAAAGCCTGGAATCCCAATCTTCGGAGCAAAACGGCAATCCGAACATCGGATACCCGATATTACACGGATCCCTCCATCGCCGTGGCCGCCTTGGGTCTCGGCCCAGAGGATTTATTGAATGACCCGAATACTTTTGGACTCCTATTCGAGACGATGGCTGTTAGAGATTTGCGTGTATATGCAGATTCCTTGGGTGGAGATGTTTATCATTTCCGGGACAAGGAGGGGCTGGAATGTGATGCGGTAGTCCATTTAAGGAACGGATCCTATGGATTAGTGGAGATCAAGTTGGGAGGTGAGACACTGATAAAAGATGGCGTGGCCACCCTTACTGAACTGGCGGGAAAGATTGACACGGAGAAAATGAAAGCGCCATCCTTCCTGATGGTTCTTACCGGCATCGGAGAATATCCATATCGCCGAGCAGAAGATGGCATACTCGTTGTCCCGATAGGCTGCCTAAAGGACTGATCTCGTCTTTTAGACCCTTGTTCTACAGCTTGCGTTTTAGCTTGGAAATTTTGTAATGCATTAAGCATACAAAAGTGCTCCCGCCCGGGGCGAAAAACGACTTTGCAAGTCGCTGGCGATCAAGTTACAGGGCGGCTTTGACAGATTCCTTGTACTTGCGGGAGACGGGGATCTCCTGCCCGCCGACGGAAATGAGATCGGGAGCGGTGAGGGCGGCATCGGAAACGTTGACCAGGAAAGACCGGTGGACGCGAAGGAAGCCGGGGCCCAGGAGATTCTCCCACTGGCTGATACCGGTCTTGTTGCGGTATTGCCGGCCGTCACGGGCCACGATCCATACTTCCGAGTCGCGGGACTCCACATACAGGATGTCTTCCTTCTTGAGTGAGACTTTCTTATAATCTGAAGTAAACGAGACGGGACGATCCGTGGGGTACTTCTTATCCAGCCATTTCACGAGCAGATAGTTCCCATAGGCAAGGATGGACAGGATGGCGGCCACGAAGACCGGATTGGCCAGGATGGCGGGCAGCGTCCAACTGGTGTACTCCTCCTGATAGATCAGGGTAATGAAGACAAGTTGCCATACGTAAATGAGCAGAAAAGTCATCACCATCACGCCCAGGATGACATAGATGGTATCCAGGATGCGTTTCTTCCCATTCCGGCCGCGTTCCACGATGGGAAGGAAGAAGCACAAAGCCAATGACGCAGGCAGGAACGAGAGGCTCATCAGCACGGCCTCCCCCAAGTTGTAGTCAAGACTCGTAAGAAGGACGGACGTCAGGAAAATGGCGGCCAGCCAGTAAACGGCGATGTAGATTGCTTTCTTCATCTCGGATGTAAAAATACACATTCTTCCATGAAATAAAACGCTAAAGACCGTGACCTTTTGCAAGTCAGGGGGATTTGACAGAGGGTTGGGCGGATTCTGCTTTGCAGATATGAGCGGTCCGTTCGTACCTTTGCATCAAGGAATTCCGAACCTGATTGTTCAACAAAAAAACGAGTTTAGCCATGTTGCCTTTAGCTACAAATCTGTTCACCCTCTTTGTTTCCGGCGGCCCCGTCGGAATGATTATCATCACCCTTCTCTTCATCGCCCTGTTCTTCGCCGCCTGGAAGGCTCCTGCCTGGGTGAAGGAAATCGGCATCGCGGCCCTGGTCGTGGGCATATTCTGGACGCTCTGCGGTTTCCTTCAAATGGCGGATTTCCTGGCCGGGCATGATGACGTGGCGTCCACGATCATTGCCGGTGGTGTCAAAGTTGGATTGATTCCGGTCCTTTACGGCCTCATCGTGTACTTCGTCTCGCTGATCCTGCGCGTGATCCACAAGCCGCGAATCTAAGGCCGTTATTCGATATATACTTGCTTATATTAGCGGCGCGGTCCGGACGGACTGCGCTGCTTGCCTTGTCCGCGGGAAGGGGCCGGTGGCCCCGGGCGACCCGGTGATCGCTGCCGGCCGTGGCCAGGTAGGAGTTTTCGCTAGAATTCGTATATTTGCAAATATTAATCACTGAACCATATGAAAACGATTAACAAAATCCTTGTCACGCTATTGCTGGCGATGATGCCGCTCATGGCTTCCGCCCAGTTTATTGAAAAGGCCTCCCAGCGGATAGAAATCACCACGGTTGAGAGCGGTGGCGACGGTTTCGCCAGCACCGAGTACGAAGTGTTCAAGATGAATGACAACGGGAGTTATTGGCTCTCCGTCGGGCATCTCGGTATCGGCGGCGACATCGTGCAACTCCAGTTCGACCCCGTCTATGAGCTGTTTATCCCGCTCGGAGATACGATTGACGAGGCCATCGGGACCATGCAGGACCTGAAAGCCTTATACAAGTTGCCGAAACTCTCCACCACGGAAGTGAAGGGCTGCCTGGCCGCCGCCTACCCCAGCGAAAACCTGGAGACGGTCACCCTTACCAACCGGAGGTTCCTGGCGAGCAAACTGCTGGAAGTCAGCGTGAAGCGCGATGATCTCATCCGTGCGACCTATATCGACAAGAGCAGCCTCGGCTCCTTGCTGAACGGCCTGAAGTTCTACAAGAAACTTCATCCGAAGGAGAAATAGACCCTAGCCTTCCGCGGCCTCGACGGCTTTGAAATAGCGGTAGCTGTTGACCTTCACCTCGCCGATGGCAGCTTCGTCACAGACGATGATGCCGGCGGGGTGGTTCTGCATGGCGCTGACGGTGTTGTAGTGGGACATCGGGCCCTCGATGGCGCTTGCGAGTGCGCGGGCCTTCTTCGGGCCGAAGGCCAGGATCATCACCTCGCGGGAGTCCATCACCGTAGCCACGCCGACGCTCATCGCCCGGGCGGGCACGGCGTTCGGGTCGCCCCCGAAGAAGCGGGAATTGACCTCGCGGGTGTCCTGCGTGAGCGTCACCACGCGGGTGCGGGACGACAGCGGGGAGAAGGGCTCGTTGAAGGCGATGTGGCCGTCTTCGCCGATTCCGCCCATGAACAGGTCGATCCCGCCGGCCTTCTCGATGGCCTTTTCGTAAGCGGCGCACTCGGCCTCGGGGTCGGGGGCGTTGCCGTTCAGGATGTGGATGTGGTCCCTGGGGATGTCGATGTGGTCGAAGAAGTTCTTGTGCATGAAGGAGTGGTAGCTCTCGGGATGCTCCTCGGGCAAGCCCACATACTCGTCCATGTTGAAGGTGATGACGTTCCTGAAGGACAGTTCGCCCGCGCCCACCATGCGGACGAGCTCGGCGTACGTGGCGAGCGGGGTGGAACCGGTGGGCAGGCCCAGCACGAAGGGTTCTCCGGTGCGGGCCGCTTTCTCCTTGATCCGTGCGGCGATGTGGCGGGCCGCCCAGAGGCCGCCTTCCGCGGCGTTTTCGCGAATGATGACTTTCATGGTATCAACAGAGTTTTAAGAATACTTCGATGGCCTGGTATTCCGCCATGCCGAGCTGGTCGTAGAGGCGGGCGGTGTTCTGCGTACGCTCCTCCGCCCGCTGCCAGAATTCGCGGGAATCCTCGCCCGGGAAGGGGACGATATCCTTTTGTGAGAGGTGGCGGAAGATGGCGTGGCGCTTCTTGATGACCTCCTCCGGGCTCAGCGGGACGGCCATGTCCACGCGGCCCAGCTCCCACTCCATCCAGGCGCCGCGGTAGAGCCAGATGTGGGTCTGCTCCAGCCAGGCGTTGCCTTCGGCGCGGAGCTGCTCCACGGCGTCCAGGGCGGCTTCCGTGCACACGCGGTGCGTCCCGTGCGGGTCCGCGAGGTCGCCCGCCATGAAGATCATCTGCGGTTTGAGCTCGACGATGAGCGCCTTGATGATGTCCACGTCGGCCTGCGTGCGGGGCATCTTCTTGATGCCGCCGGATTCGTAGAAGGGGAGGTTGAGGAAATGGGCGTTGGTGTTGTCGTCCACGCCGAAGGAGCGGACCGCGGCGCGGGCCTCGCTGCGGCGGATGGCCGCCTTCAGCGAGAGCATCTGCCGCGGCTCCGGCTCGCCCGGGACCTTGCCGTCCACGAGCCGTTTGACTTCCGCGTAGCGGTCGTCCATGCCCAGCTGTGCCGCGGCGTCGAGGTGCTGGAGCACCACGTCGTCGTGGACGGCCACGTCGCCGGAAGTCTGGTAGGCCACATGCACGTCGTGGCCCTGGGAGACCAGGCGGATGAAGGTGCCGCCCATCGAGATCACGTCGTCGTCGGGGTGGGGCGAGAAGATCAGCACCGTCTTGGGGTACGGTGCGGCCGGGACGGGACGCGTGCTGTCGTCGGCGTTGGGCTTGCCGCCCGGCCAGCCGGTGATCGTGTGCTGGAGGTCGTTGAACACGTCGATGTTGACCTTGTCGAAGGGGCCGTAGGACTCCAGCAGTTCGCCGAGGTTGTTCTCCAGATAATCCTGCTCCCGGAGCTTCAGGATGGGCTTGCCGACAGTCTGGCAGAGCCACACCACGGCCTTGCGGACGAGCTTCGGCTTCCAGTCGCAGGGGCCGACGAGCCAGGGCGCCACCACGCGGGTGAGCAGGCTCCCCGCCGTCGCGTCCACGAAGAAGTGGATGTGGTCGTGGCGCTGCAGGAGCGAGGCCGGGCAGGCCGCCGTCATCTCGCCTTCGGCGATGGCCTTGACGGCCTGCGCTTTGTCCTCGCCCCAGGCCATCAGGACGATGCGCCCTGCGGTGAGCATCGTGCCGATGCCCATCGTGATGGCGCTCTGCGGCGTGCGGGCGATGTCGTGGCCGAAGTTTTGCGCGTGGCGTTTGCGCGAAGCGTACGACAGGCGCACCGTGCGGGTGCGCGTCTTCTCGTTGCTGCCGGCCTCGTTGAATCCCACCTGCCCCTCCTCGCCGATGCCGATGACCAGCAGGTCCAGTCCGCGGGCCATTTTGTCGAAGGCCGCGCAATAGGCCGAGACCTCCGCCTGCGGCACGGTGCCGTCTGGGATGTGGATATTCTCCTTCAGGATGTCAACCTTGTCCAGAAGCGCCTCGTGGAGGCGGTGGTTGCGGCTCTGGCGGTCGCCGGAAGAGAAGGGATAATACTCGTCGATGGAGACGACCTCCACGCCCCGGAAAGACACCTCGCCGGCCTCATAGCGGCGCGCCAGCTCGGCGTAGAGCGACACCGGCGTGGCGCCGGTGGTGAGGCCGAGCCGGAACAGCCGCCCCTCGCAGGCCTTGATGGAGGAGACGATCAGGTCGGCCACGGCGCAGGACGCCGGGACGGACTCGGGGTAGATCTCCGTCCAGATCTTCTCGTAGTTGTGGAGGATGCCGCCGGGGAGGTTCTCTTCGATGAGCCCTCCCTCGTAGGGTAAGGTGAAATGTTCGTTCATAACGGTCGGATTGACAAAGACAAAGATAAGCAAATACGTGCAATAGTCCGGACGGATATTGCGCAAGGATGCACGCAATTTGCGTATTTTCATCCATTATTGGCGAATCTTTATTATTTTCGCTGACGAGAAAGACAACGGCGACGGCACGGGGACCTATGTCTACACCGTGGCGCCCGCCAACTAAACCATACGCCCATGCATATCCGAGAAGAAGCCGCGCGCTGCCTGTTCTGCCAGGACGCGCCCTGTACCAAAGCCTGTGGCAAGGGAGACCCTGCCCGGGCCGTCCGCGCCATCCGTTTCGACAACGAAGAGATCGCCTCGCAGTGGCTGGAAGGCTGCACGGAGGCGGATCTCGCCCGTGCGGAGGAGGCCTGTATCCATTATGACCGGCCGATCCGCCTGCGGGAGATCGCGAAGGCGCTGGGGGAGGCGCCGGTCAAGCCGGCGAACGGCAGCATGCCGTCACTGGCGATCGACTTCTGCGGCATCCCCTGCGAGAACCCCTTCTTCCTGGCCTCCTCGGCCGTCTGCACCAACTACGAGATGGTCGCGCGGGCGCTCGAAGCCGGCTGGGCCGGCGTCTATTACAAGACGATCTGCCTGCAGGAGATCAAGGAGGTGTCGCCGCGCTTCGATGCCGTGGGCAAGCCCTTCATCGGCTTCCGCAACATGGAGCAGCTGAGCGAGAATCCCCCGGAAATGGATTTCGACATCCTCCGCCGGCTCAAGCGGGACTACCCGTCGAAGGTGGTCATCGCCTCCATCATGGGCCAGAGCGAGGAGGACTGGATCCAGCTGGCCCGCAGGGCCGAAGAGGCGGGCTGCGACGCCGTGGAGCTCAATTTCTCCTGCCCGCAGATGCGAGAATCCGGCATGGGCAGCGACGTGGGCCAGGATCCCGAGCTCGTCACGTTCTTCACCGCCTATGTCAAGCGCACCGTCAAGATCCCCGTCATCCCCAAGATGACGCCCAACATCGCCCACATCGCCCAGCCCGCGATGGGCGCCTATTTCGCCGGGGCGGACGCCATCTCGGCCATCAACACCATCAAGAGCGTCACGCTCGGCGAGGGGTCGGAGGTCAACGGCTGCCAGACCGGGTCGGGCTATTCCGGCCGGGCTGTCAAGCCCATTGCCCTGCGCCACATCCTGGCCATGGTCAAGAACCCGATGATGAAGAACATCCAGTATAGCGGCGTCGGCGGCATCGAGACCTGGCGCGACGCGCTGGAATTCATCCAGCTGGGCTGCCGCAACGTCCAGGTGTGCACCGCCGTGATGCAGTACGGCTACCGCATCATTGAGGACCTCATCCCCGGCCTGCAGCACTACATGGCCGCGCGGGGAGTAGACAAGGTGGAAACGCTCGTGGGCGAGCTCCTGCCGAAATTCTTCCTCCCCCACGACCTGGACCGCACGACCGTGGTGTTCCCGAAGATCGACCGGACCGTGTGCATCGGTTGCGGCCGCTGCGCGATCTCCTGCGCGGACGGCGGCCACCAGGCGATCCGTTTCGATGCGGACACGCGCCAGCCGCACATCCTCGGCGCCAAGTGCGTCGGATGCCATCTGTGCCGGCTCGTCTGCCCGACCGGCGCGATCGGGATGGGCAACCGGATCAGGAAAGATGCCGGATCAAGTCCGGCATGACGGGTTCGTCATTCGCCGGCGTGGCCGGCGAATTTCCTTCTGAACGAATCCCAGTCATAGTAAGGCCAGGAGTCCGTCTCCATCGGGAGGCGGGCTTCTTTTCCGTTCAGGAGGACCTTGAAGAGGATCCGGGGGCTGCGCGGGCTGCGGTAGAAGACGAAATGGAGGTTGGCGCCCATGGGCACCTCGTGCACCTGGCACCAGACCGGGATCTCGTCCGGGTCGGTGACATCGTGGTCGAAGCCGTTCACCCCGAGGCACATCAGCAGCGGCAGGAAGGTGTAGTCGTGGCCGAAACGCAGGTCGGCGCCCTTCTCGCCCCGGGCGATGCGCTCGTCGGCCTTCGCGATGATGTCGCGGACGATGGGCATGTAGCCCAGGTGCGTGGGCCATGCCTGTGCGTAGAACTGGAAGTCGTCGATCTTCCAGAGGGCGATGCGCTCCTCAGGGGTGAAGATGTCCGTGAAGACGAGGTCGGTGTCCAGGCTGCGCATGCCCGCGGCGAAGAAGTACAGGTAGGAGACGAAGTCCCACTGCTCCGCGGCCGGGACGGCCTTGTCACGGTCCCGGAAGAGCCGCGACAGGATGGCGCGGTAGTCCACGGTGCGCTCGATGTACTGCTCCCAGGTCTCGCTGAAGCGCACCGGCGTCGTCAGGAAGGATTCCTCCCGGAAGGGATTCTTGCTGTCCAGCGGCAGGATGGCCGGCAGGAAGCTGTTGCCGAAGTTCTCAAAGATGTCCAGGGCGGCGTTGCGTGCCTTCAGGCCCAGGCAGAAGGAGGACATCGTCATGATGCAGCGGGTGGAGGTGGAGGTCCAGGAACGGACCTTCGCGTCCTTCCCGAAGACCTTCGGGAAATTGTCATACATGCGGCCGGCGAGTTCCTGCTGCTGTTGCCAGCCCTTGCGCGACAGGTCGCCCACGCGGTAGCGCACCGACGGGTACAGCGCGTCGAAGCGCTCCTTGAAGGAGGCGCCCAGGGGGGTCAGGTTGCCGCTCTCCGCTGCGGCGGAGAAGGTGTCGTTGAGCCGCTCGTACATGTCGCTCTGCCAGGCGTAGCGGGCGCCGTGGCGGCCGTAGTGGCTGATGTAGAAGGCCTTGTAGCCGCGCGGGGCGGGCGTCAGGGCGACGGGCCCTGTCGGGCAGAGGTGGTCCGTGCCGTCGAGGTACTCGGGATGGTCCTGCAGCTGTTGCAGGATGTCGTACTGCTGTGCGCCGGCGCACAGGCAGGCGAAGACGGCGACGAGGGCCGGGAGGAGGAAACGTCGGGTCATGCTATTTCTTTTTGTGTTTTCTTTCTCTCCATTCGTTGGGCGAGCAGCCGTAGACCTGCTTGAAGCGCCGGGAGATGCTCTTGGTGTCGTTCTCGCCGAGGGACAGGGCGATGCCCACCACCTGCTCGTCCGTGTCCAGGAGCAGTTCGGCGAAGCGCTTGATCTTCAAGTCCGAGATGTACTGGTAGAGGGTCTGCCCGGTCACGGTCTTGAAACGGCGCTCGAGCAGGCGCCGGGACAGGGCGACTTCGCCCATGACGTCCTTGACGGAGATTTTCTTCTGGTAGTTCTGGTGGATGAACTGCACCGCTTTCTGGATCTGGACGTCATCCGTGGCGAAAGCGGCCGTGGAGATGCGGCTCACGACCTTGACGGGCTTCAGGACGACGTCCTCGAGCGGGGCGTCCGGGTTGGCGACCCGGCGCTCGATGAGCTCGGCCGTCTTCCAGCCGCCCTCCTCGATGTCCACATAGATGCTGGACAGGGTGGTGCTCCCCAGGGAGCAGAGCAGTTCGTCGTTGTCCACGCCCATGACGGAGATCTCGGAGGGGATCCGGATCCCGACGGTGTGGCAGGCTTCGATCAGGTTGTTGCCCTGGTTGTCGTCGCAGGCCATGATGGCGATGGGCTTGGGCAGCGAGTAGAGCCACTTGCGCATGCGGTCGCGCTCGTAGTACCACAGGTGGTCGATGTCCTGCAGGTTGTACTCGTAGAAGGAGCCGCCGAAGCCGGCGGCCTCCACTTCCCGGCGGAAGCCCTCGCAGCGCTCGTCGGACCAGCAGACGTTGTGGAAGCCGAAGAAGCCGAAGTTGTGGAAGCCGCGCTCGATGAAGTAGCGGGCGGCCATCCGGCCGGTGCCGATGTAGTCGGCGGTGATGTTGGGGATGGTGGTGAAGCGTTTCTTGAAGTCCTGGGCCACGGCGACGATGCCGCTCTTCTCGAAGAGGCGCACGTCGTCCGTCTCCTCGAACTGGCCGATCACCGCGTCGGCGCCCCAGTCCTTCGCCCACTTGACCACGCCGGGGATGCCGATCTTGGCCTTGTAGGCGGGAGGCATGCGGCAGATCGCCCACTGCTCCTTGCGGCGGGAGTAGTTCACGATGCCCTTCAGCAGCTTGCCCGGGAAGGATTCGGTGAAGTCTGATATGAACAATAGTCTAAGCATGGTTCGGTCGTTACTGGTGGCGGTGGTAGGCGATGCCCTCGTCTTCGAAGAACGGGTATTCGTGGGTCACTACGATGCTGAAGAAGCGGTCGAAGTCCGCGGTGAAGGCCGGGTCGTCCGCGACGGTGGTGCCCGCCCAGGCCGGGGTGGCGTTCCAGCCGCGTTCGAAGAGCCCCAGCGCCTTCGGGAAATAATAGTAGGTCACATGGTCGAAGCAGCGCAGCGTCTCGGCCCAGAGGTGTCCCTCGACGCCGAGGATGTTGCGCCGGCTGAGGGGGCGCAGCGCGGGTTTTCCTTCGCCGGAGCGGCTCAGGTCCACGATGTTGCCGTAGTCGTCCCAGCGGACCGAGCGGTACATGTCGAAGGGCTGCACGGAGAAGGCGCGGCGCTCGTCCACGAAGCCGCCCCAGGAGTGCCCGCGCTCGAGCTTGCCGTAGTTGTAGGCGAAGTCCATGTAGCAGTTGGGGGCGCTGGAGATGATGACGGGGATGTCCTGGTTGGCGAATTCATAGGGCAGCACGTCCCGTCCGTGGGAGACGGTCCAGAGGTTGGTGAAGGCGAGGTTGCGCTTGAGCCGCTCCAGGGTGGCGGGCTCGAGCTCCTGGGCGACGTCCTGCCAGCCGGCAAGCCGGATGCCGCGCGCCTCGGCGATGTCCAGCAGGCGGTTGGTGAAGTAGTCCTTGAGCCAGCCGATGTCGGTCCTGCCGTTGGCCTCCATCAGTGCGCGGCAGGCCGGGGAGCCCGTCCAGGCGCCTTCCGGCACTTCGTCGCCGCCGATGTGGATGGCGTCCAGCGGCACGCCCGCCTCCGCGTACATCGCGATGAGCGCGTCGAACACCGTCTCGAAGAAGGTGTACGTGGACGGCAGCGCCACGTTCATGACGTTGTCGGTGTAGTCCTGCACGGACACGTATTCGGACTGGTCCTCCGGCTCGGAGAGCAGGCAGCTGGCGTCGCCGGTCCGCGCCGCGCGCACCTCCATGGATTTGACCTCGGAGCGGGAATGGCCCGGCGTGTCGAACTCCGGCACGATGCGGATGCGGCGCTCCCAGGCGTAGCGCAGGATCTCCACGAATTCTTCGTGGGAATAGAATCCGCTGCCCGGGGAGGGCGTGTCCCGGTCGGGGGCGACGCAGTAGGTGGGCTGCAGGCCGTCCGGCTCCGTGATGGTGCCGTCCGCCTGAAGCACGGGCAGGCAGCGGTAGGCGCCGTATTCCGTCAGCTCCGGCAGGGCGTCGATCTGGATGCGCCAGCCTTCGTCGTCGCCGAAGTGCAGGTGCAGGAAGTTCACTTTATAATGTGCGAGGATGTCCAGCAGGCGGAGCAGGTCGTCCTTGCCCGTGAAGTTGCGGCTCACGTCCAGCATCAGCCCGCGGTACGGCAGGTCCGGCCAGTCCGTGACGGTGGCGCTGCCCACCGGACCTCCCTTGGCGTTGCGGCGGATGTTGTCCAGCGTGACGCCGGCGTAGTAGGCGCCGTCCTCGTCGGCGGCCTCGATGCGGATGCCGCCGTTCAGGGTGAGGCGGTACCAGCCCGGGGCCTGTCCCTTGACGAAATCGACCTCCGGCTCGCCGAAGGGGTCGGTCTGCCCTTTTCGCGGCTGGACCCGCTTCAGGCGGGGAATCATGTCGTAGGGGCTCGTCGCCACCGGATGGTAGTCGAAGGTGTGGACCACCTCCGCGGGCAGGAAATCATAGGAAGTCTCCAAAGCCTCCGGCCGTCCGCCGGTGCGCTGGAGGTAGAAACCCTCCGGGGCGCGGCATTGGTTCACAAGGGGCCGCGCCTCATAGCGCAGCGTCATGGTCCGGCCGCGGTGCCTGCCGGGCACCACGCGGTAGAGCGTGCCGCTGATGTGGTCGATGCTGCCGGGGGCGTCCGGCGCCATCGTGACCGGGGTGCGGAACTGGCTGAACCAGATGGTCCAGTCCGTGCCGGCGGGCGGGTTCTGGATGGTCAGGGTATGGAGCGCGAGGCCCGTGCCGGCGTCCGTCTCGCCTTCGGTCCAGGTGACGACGCAAGGTTGGGTGCAGCCTACGCAAAACGCGCACGCGATAAACAAGGTGTAAAAACGTTTTGTGTTCACAATCAACGGGTTTGTATCTCGATACAAAGATGTGAAAAAAAGTGAATCGCCGAAAGACAATGACGCAAATTGCGTGTTGAAATACGCAAATTTGTATTTATCTTGCAGATCTAATCCATATTTTTGCAAAAAAATCGATCACATGATGACACTTGGAATCGACGTCGGAGGGACCAATCTCGTCCTGGGCCAGGTCCGGGACGGGCAGATCGTACGGCGCGTGAGCACGCCGTGGTTCCCCCATGAAGCCGGCCTGCAGCAGACCCTGGACATCCTCTCGGAGCAAATCGCGGACATGCTGACCCCGGACACGGAGAAGATCGGCATCGGCGTCCCCTCCGTGGTGGATGTGAACCGGGGCATCGTCTATGACACCGTCAACATCCCTTCCTGGACGGAAGTGCCGCTCAAGGACTACCTGGAGGAGCGCTTCCACCTGCCCGTGGCGGTCAACAACGACGCGAACTGCTACGCCATGGGCGTCTATCAGGGCTATCCCGAAGACGCGAAGCCGGAAGTGCTCGTCGTGATCACGCTCGGGACCGGCGTGGGCATGGGCATCGTGGACCGCGGCCGGCTCTTCGTGGGCGCCAACTGCGGCGCCGGCGAACTCGGCAGCCTCCCGTACCGCGGGGCGACGCTCGAGAGCTACTGCAGCAAGCAGTTCTTCGCCGGCACCGGCTGGGACAGCCTGTCGGCCTCCATCGCCGCGCGCGACGGGGATCCCCGGGCGACGGCCCTGTTCGCGGACCTGGGCAAGCGCGTGGGCGACCTGCTCTGCACGGTCATGTTCGCCTACGACCCCAGCCACATCGCCTTCGGCGGTGGAGTAGCCTACACTTACCCGCTCTTCCGGCAGTCCATGGAGGCCCGCCTGAAGCGGGATTTCCCGTACCGCAAGAGCCTGGAGCGGCTCCGGATCGACGTCTGTACCGGCGATGACATTCCCGTCATCGGCGCATCCCTGATTTGACCGATATGAGAAAGAACAGCATATTCCTGATCCTCCTGGCCGCGGCGGCGTTCGCCTGCACACGGCCCGCGCCGCTCCCTTGCGGCGATGTCCTGGCCCTGGACGAAGGCTGGCAGCTTTCCCGCGCGGGCAGCGCGGAGCAGTGGAGCGCCGCGGTGCCTTCGACGGTGGCCGGCGCCCTGTATGATGCCGGGTTCTTCGGAGATGGCCTCCTGGAAGGCCGCGCCTACGCCGCGGTGGACAAAGCCATTTTCGACGACGTCTGGACCTACAGGACCACGTTCGCGGCGAAGCCCGCCGCGGGGCAGCACGTCGAGCTCGCCTTCGACGGCCTCGGCTACTACGCCGACATCTTCCTGAACGGCACGCAGCTCGCCTCGTCCGACACGACCTTCGGCGTCTTCCGCCGTTGGACCTATGAGGTCGGGGACCTGCTGCGTGGGCGCAACACCGTGGAGGTGAAGCTGCGCCGCGCGCAGAGCGGCGACCTCAACATCGGATTCGTGGACTGGAATCCCCGTCCGCTGGACGAGAGCATGGGCATCGTCCGCCCCGTGACGCTGCACGCGACCGGCGCCGTGAGCATCGAGGACGTGTTCGTGATCCCGGACCTGGACGTGCAGACGCTTGCGCAGGCGGACCTCGAGGTCCGCGTGACCCTGCGCAACCATGAGGCGCAGCCCGTGGAAGGGACCCTGACCCTGAACCTGCAGGACGCCGGACAGGCGGGCGTGCCTTTCTCCCTTGCGGCCGGGCAGACGGAAACGCTGTGCCTGACCCCGGCGGAGCTGCCCCTGCTGCATCTCGTGAACCCCCGGGTGTGGTGGAGCTACGACCTCGGCAAGCCCGAACTGTACGGCCTGGAAGCCCGGGCGGAAGTGGGCGGCACCCTCTCCGACCGGCGGGAAGTCGAATTCGGCGTCCGCGAGATCACCAGCCGCCTGACGGCGGAAAACTACCGGCAGTTCACCCTCAACGGCCGCGACATCCTGCTCAAGGGCGCCGGCTGGACCGACGACATCTTCCTGCGCGACACCCCGGAGAGCATCCGGCGGCAGGTGGAATACGTCAAGGACATGAACCTCAACTGCATCCGCTTCGAGAACATCTGGGGCAAGGACGATACGGTCTATGACCTGTGCGACCGCCTCGGCGTGCTGTCCCTCGTGGGCTGGAGCTGCCAGTGGGAATGGGAGGACTATTGCGGCCTCCCGGAGACCTCCGGCTATGGCTGCATCAACACCCCGGAGACGGAGGACCTCGCGGTCGCGTATTTCCGCGACCAGGTGGTCCGGCTGCACAACCACGCCAGCCTGATCGGCTGGCTGACCGGCAGCGACCGCATCCCGAATCCGGCCCTGGAGGAGCGCTACATGGAGATTTACAATGCCCAGGAGTACCGCCCGTATGTCTGCTCCGCCAAGAACATGGAGAGCGGCGTCACCGGCTGGTCGGGCACCAAGATGGAAGGCCCCTACGAGTGGGTGGGCGCGGACTACTGGTACCGCGACACGCATGCCGGCGGAGCCTTCGGCTTCAACACCGAGACGGGCATCGGTGCCAATATGCCGCAGGCCGGGTCCCTGCGCCGGATGATTCCGGAGGAGGCCCTCTGGCCGCTGTCCGATGCCTGGGACTACCATTGCACCGCCTCTTCTTCCGCGATGAATTCGCCGAAGAAGTTGGACGAGGTCATTTCCGCGCAGTACGGCGCGGCGACCGGCTTCGGGGACTTCGTCCGCAAGGCCCACGCCGTGGACTACGACGGCACGCGCGGCATGTTCGAGGCGTTCCGCGTGCGGATGCCGCGCAGCACCGGCATCGTCCAGTGGATGCTGAACTCCGCCTGGCCGTCGCTGTACTGGCAGCTCTACGACTGGTACGGCGTCCCGACCGCCGGCTACTACGGCACGAAGAAGGCCTGCGAGCCGCTGCAGCTCATGTTCAACTACGCCGACCGCAAGGTCTATGCGGTCAGCGAGAGCCCGGAGACCGTGACCGTGAAGGCCAATTACCTCGTGTACGACGAGCATTCCCGCCTGCTGGGCGGGGACAGCAGGGAGGTGCGCCTGGACTACCGCGCGAGCCTGCCGGTCTTCGACCTGCGCCGCTTCGACGGCCGCCCGCATTTCGTGGCGCTGTCGCTGACGGCCCCCGACGGCACGCCCGTCGCGGACAACTTCTACTGCCTGCCGGCGAAGGACAACGATTACGTCTGGGACAAGACCAACTGGTACATCACCCCGGTCAGGCGCTACGCCGACCTGCGCTTCGTCTTCGCCCGGGAGGGCGCCGACGTGCAGATGAGCGTGGAGGAGCGCGGGGACGGCGAGTGGGCCGTGACCCTGGCCAACAAATCTTCCGTCATCGCTTACATGAACATCCTGAAGGCCCAGGATGCCGCGGGCGAACTCGTGGCGCCGGCCTTCTGGAGCGACAATTTCTTCCCGCTGCTGCCCGGCCAGTCCAAGACGGTGACCTGCCGCGCGGACGTGCGGGACATCCATTTCGAACTTGACAGATAAGACAACACTATGAGAAAAACGATCCTCCTCTTTTTCCTGGCCCTGGGCTGTGCCGCAGGTGCCTTTGCGCAGAGCGCAGAAGAACTGGACATCTCCCGCAACCGGTCCAAGTACGCCGACGACTCGTTCCGCGAGGACGACCAGTACACGGTCGCCGAGCCGTACCAGACGGTGACCGTCCGGCAGCCGAAGGGCAAGAAAATCAAGAACGTCATCGTGATGATCGGCGACGGTATGGGCGTGGAGCAGGTCAGCTGCGGCTGGGTGCTCAACGGCGGGAGCCTCAACATGGAGCAGATGCCCTACACGGGCTTCTCCCGCACCTACGCGGTGGACCGGCTGATCACGGATTCGTGCGCCGGCGGCTCCGCCCTCGCGACGGGCGTCAAGACGAAGTACTATTACATGGGCGTGGATCCCGACGGCAACCCGGTCCCCAGCCTGCTGCACCGTGCACAGGAGAAGGGGATGAAGACCGGCGTGACGGTGACCTGCCGCATCAACGACGCGACCCCGCTCGACTTCGTGGGCCATTCACTGGACCGCGACGAGGAGGAGATCAACGCCGCGCAGTACGTGGACAGCGGCGTGGACTTCCTCTGCGGCGGCGGCCGGCAGTTCTGGCAGGGCCGCAGCGACGGCCGCGACCTGGTACAGGAGATGGTGGACCGAGGCTACACCTTCGTGGACACCCGCGAGGACCTCGACAAGGTGAAGGAGGGCCGCGTGCTCGGCCTCTTCGCCCCGCTCGAGATGGATCCCGCACTGGACCGCGGACCCGTGCTCGAGGACAGCGCCATGAAGGCCATCGAACTGCTGGACAACAGGAAAGGTTTCTTCCTGATGATCGAAGGATCCAGCATCGACGACTGGGGCCACCGCCAGAAAGTCGGCTACATGGCCGAAGAGCTCTTCGACTTCGACCGCACCGTCGGCAAGGTACTCAAGTGGGCCGAAGAGGACGGGCACACCCTGGTCGTCGTCACGGCGGACCACGCCACCGGCGGCCTGACGCTCATCGACGGCAGCCTGCAGGACCGGACGGTCAAGGTCCATTTCTCCACCAAGGGACACAACGGGATCCTCGTCCCCGTCTATGCCTACGGCCCTGGCGCCGAGGCGTTCGAGGGGGTGCATGAGAACGCGGAAGTGTCCAATATCATCCGCCGCCTGATGAAGTAGTCATCAGGACGCAAATCGGGTATTGAAATACGCAAATGTGGCTTCACTAAACCGGTGAAGCAAGGTATTTTTGTTCTATAATTCAATAATAACCTTATGAAAGCCATCAAACTTTTCCTTTTCCTGCTGTCGGGATTTGCCGCTTTGAGCGTCAATGCCCAGAACCTGACGGTCAAGGGAACGATCACCGACGGTGCCAGCGGGGACCCCGTCCCCTTCGCATCCGTCGTCGTGAAGGGCACGGGCGCCTGGACGACCTCCGACGCCGACGGCAGGTTCGCGGTCGAGGCGCCCGCGAACGGCGTCCTCTCCGTGGAGAGCCTCGGCTACATCGCGGCGGAGATCGCCGTGGACGGCCGCAGCACCGTCGACGTGACCCTCTATCCTGATCTGGACCAGCTTTCCGAGGCGGTCGTCATCGGTTACGGTGTCCAACAGAAGAAGCTCCTCACCGGATCCACGATCCAGGTGAAAGGCGACGAACTCGCCAAACTCAACACGACTTCCGCGCTCGGCGCACTCCAGAGCCAGAGCCCGGGCGTGTCCATCACCCAGAATTCCGGCCAGCCCGGCCGCGGCTACAAAGTCAACATCCGCGGTATCGGCACCATCGGCGATTCCGAGCCGCTCTATGTCATAGACGGCGTGGCCGGCGGTGACATCAACGCGCTGAACCCCAATGACATCGAGTCCGTCGACATCCTCAAGGACGCCGCCTCCGCCGCCATCTACGGCGCCCGCGCCGCCAACGGTGTCGTGCTCGTGACCACGAAGCAGGGCAAGGAAGGCCGCGTGATCGTGTCCTACGACGGTTTCTACGGCGCCCAGTACATCGCCAAGATGCCCGACATGGTGAACGCCAAGGAGTATATGCAGTTGTACAACCTCGCCCGCACGAACTCGGGCCTGAGCCCCGTGGACTTCTCCACGAAACTCCCGGCCAGCCTGTACCAGTCCATCACGAACGGCTCCTGGGCCGGCACGAACTGGGTGGAGGAGATGTACAACAAGGGTGCGATGACCCAGAACCACTCCGTGAACGTCGCCGGCGGCACCGCCGACCACAAGTTCTCGATGGGCCTGTCCTACACCGGGCAGGACGGTGTCCTCGGCTGGAACAAGATCGAGCCGATGAACGCGCAGTATCGCCGCTACACCTTCCGGATGAATTCCGACAACGTGGTCATCAAGCGCAACAACCTCGACATCCTCAAGGTGGGCGAGACCCTCAACTACAGCTTCGGCCAGAACAGCGGCATCGCCGAGGGCGACATCTACGACAGCTCCCTGCATGACGCGATCGGCGCCAACCCGCTCCTTCCGGTCTACGAGACGGATGCCAGCGGCAAGATCCTCGGCTTCTACGACGAGGCGGTCCGCGACCGCGAAGGCTGGACCTTCTTCAACGATGCCAAGCACCCGATCGGCGTGGACTACTACAACCGCGGCCGCAACCTCGAGAAGTTCTACTCGCTGCACGCCAGCGTGTACGCCGAGCTCCAGCCGGTCAAGAACCTCCGCTTCAAGAGCCAGTTCGGCTACCGCCTGTCCGCGAGCTCAAACCGCAGCTACAAGATGATCTACCATCTGAACACTTCCCAGTACAACGACAACGACGTCGTCTCGCAGAGCCTCCGGCTCGGCCACCGCATCACCTGGGAGAACACGGTTTCCTACCACTTCGACATCAACAACGACCACGTGTTCGACACCGTCCTCGGCCAGTCCATCGAGAAATGGGGCATGGGCGAGAGCCTGAGCGCCAGCGCGTGGAACAGCATCTTCCCCAACGACTTCGACCGCGCCTGGCTGTCCAACACCAAGCCGGCCATCCTGGGCCAGATCTCCGCTTCCGGCTCCCCGTCCACGGCGGGCGCCCTGGCCTCTTTCTTCGGCCGTGTCAACTATAGCTACAAGGACACGTACCTGTTCTCCGCCACGGTCCGCGCCGACGGTTCCTCCAACTTCGCCCGCGGCCACCGCTGGGGTGTCTTCCCGTCCTTCTCGGCCGGCTGGATCCTCTCCAACGAGCCGTTCCTGGCGGGCAGCTCCGACTGGCTGAGCTTCCTGAAACTGCGTGCGAGCTGGGGCCAGAACGGCAACGCCAGCATCTCCAACTTCCAGTACCTGTCCACGATCAAGATGTCCAGCAGCGCCGGCTACTACTTCGGCAACAAGGCATCCATGTCCACCGGCGCCGTCCCCGGCACGCTGGCCAACCCTGACGTGAGCTGGGAGACTTCCGAGCAGACCAACGTCGGTCTCGACGCCCGCTTCTTCAACTCCAGCCTCGGCATCACGGTCGACGCCTACATCAAGAACACCAAGAACTGGCTGGTGGACGCCCCCATCGCGGCCGTGTACGGCTTCAGCGCCCCTTATGTGAACGGCGGCGACGTGCGAAACTCCGGTATCGAGTTCTCCATCGACTACGGCAAGCATACGGGTGAATTCACCTACGGCATCAACCTCAACGGCTCCTTCAACAAGAACCTCGTCACCCGGATCGCCAACTCCGAAGGCATCATCCACGGTGAGGACGACGTCCTGAGCCAGGGCACTTCCGAGATGTACCGCGCCCAGGTCGGCTACCCGATCGGCTACTTCTACGGCTACAAGACCGCCGGCGTCTTCCAGAACGAGGCCGAGGTCAGCGCCGCCAAGGCGAAGTACGATGACGCCAAGCCGGGCGACCTGATCTTCGTGGACGTGAACGGCGACGGCCAGATCACCGACGACGACCGCACGATGATCGGCGACCCGCATCCCGACTTCACCGCCGGCCTCAACCTCTGGTTCGCCTGGAAGGGCTTCGACCTGAACATCACCGGCTATGGCAACTTCGGCCACCAGATCGCCAAGTCCTACCGTTCCTTCTTCGACCGTCCGACGGACAGCTACACGCGCGACCTGCTGAACTGCTGGAGCGGTGCGGGCACGTCCAACCGGCTCCCGCTGTGGACCACCTGCGCCGACCGCAACTGGTCCAATATCTCCGATATCTACATCGAGAACGCCGACTTCTTCCGGATCTCCAACGTGACCCTCGGTTACGATTTCAGCCGGCTGCTCCGCGGCGGCTTCATCAGCAAGGCCCGCCTCTATGTCTCGGCCCAGAACCTCCTGACCATCACCAAGTACTCCGGCATGGATCCTGAGATCGGTTATGGTTTCGACGAAGACTGGGTGTCCGGTATCGACCTGGGTTACTACCCCAGCGCACGTTCTGTCCTCGTGGGTGTCAACATTCAATTCTAGTGCGTCATGAAAAAGACTATCATAATCTTAGCGTCTGTTGCCCTGGCTTCCATGGTCCTCGCCGGCTGCGAGCGGTTCCTGGACACCGAGAGCTATACCGAGAGCAACACCAGTAACTATCCCGCCTCCGAGAAGGACGCCCTCCAGCTGGTGACGGGCATCTATGCCGCGCTGAACCAGGCTTCCTACGAGCCCAGCGCCCATTCTTTCATCGCCAACATGACCATGTCCGACGAGTGCTTCGGCGGCGGCGGGCAGGACGACTATGAGATCCAGGCCTACGACCATCTGCTCTATTTCGAGCCGAACGCCCAGCTGGACTATTGGACGCCGTATTATGCCGGCATCACCCGCGCCAACCTGGCCATCGCCAACCTGGACAAGGTGGAGGACGAAGAGCTCCGCAACCAGCTCCTGGGCGAGGCGTACTTCATGCGTTCCTTCTTCCTGTTCGACCTGACCCAGCAGTTCGGCGAGATTCCGCTGGTGGTGTCCGTCCCCAACTCGGTGTCCGACGCGGCCGCCTACCCGGCTCCCGGCACGATCGAGGAGATCTACGGCACCATCGCCGCCGGCCTGAAGGAGGCCATCGCCATCATGCCGTCCCGGAAGTGGAACGAGTGCGTCTCCGGCCTGCGCCATGCCACGAAGTGGGACGCCGAGGCCCTGCTGGCCCGCGTGTACCTCTTCTACACGGGCTTCTACAGCGACAAGGAAGGCAAGAACATCACGGCCCTCCCGCTGATGGACCTGGAGACCAACGAGGTCTCCGGCCAGACCCTCGGCAAGGAAGAGGTGGTGGCCGCCCTGGAGGACTGCATCGCCAACAGCGGCCACAGGCTGGTCAGCGACTTCCGTCTCCAGTGGCCCTACATGAACAGCGCGACCAAGGCGGACTACGTGTACGCCCAGGGCGTCGACGGCACCTGGATCACCGACGACCAGAACCCCGAGGAGATGTTCAGCATCTGCTATTCCAACGTGGCCGAGTCTTCCCGCAACCGCAACAAGTTCGACCAGTACCTGGGCGTGCGCAAGCGCTCCAAATATGAGGTCAACGCCTTCCCGTTCAGCCGTGGCTACGGCATGGCGACGGTGAACCCGTATGTCTGGGAGCAGTGGGAGGCCGAGGAGCCCGGCGACATCCGCAAGGCAGCCTCCATCTACAGCGTCGACGAGGAGATGGCCGATCCTTCCAAATACTCCTGGGGCAATGACAACCAGATGGAGGAGAGCGGCTTCTGGCAGAAGAAATACCAGGCCTGGGGCGCCATGGTGGACGGGACCTTCTATTATGAGTTCTCCTCCATCCCCGAGTACGGCGGCGCCGGCTCCGACCTGGGCCGCGGCCATTCCCCGCAGAACGTCCAGATCATCCGCTTCGCCGACGTGCTCCTGATGCACTCGGAGCTGACGGACGGCAAGGCCCTTCCGGGCGGCAAGAGCGGCATGAACATGGTCCGCGAGCGCGTCGGCCTGGCCGACAAGGCCTACAGCGTGGAGGCCCTCCGGATGGAGCGCAAGCACGAGCTCGCCTTCGAGGGCATCCGCTGGAACGACATGCGCCGCTACGGCAAGGCTTACTGCCTGGCCGCCCTCAAGACCCAGCTGAACCAGCCCATCCGCAACGCCGGTGGCGCCTGGATCGTGATGAAGGACCAGGGTGCCGGCTACGAAGCCCGCTACAACGCCACCTGGGGCTTCCGCCCGTTCCCGCAGTCGGAGGTGAACCTCTCCAACGGCGTGCTGAAGCAGAACGAGGGCTGGACCGATGCATCGGCCCAGTACTCCAACTGGAAGTAATCAGTTGGTTGAAATAAAATAGATTGGTTGGTTTTGGCGCCGGGCGCGAGCCCGGCGCCTTTATTATGCGATTTCGACGTATCGTCCCTGTTCGCTGCTCCGGATGGCGGCGAAGACCGCCCGCATCGCGGGCAGCACGCGCCGGGCGGACATCAGTCCTTCGTTTCGCGTCTCCAACGCCTCCAGGAAGGCGTCGGCGACGCCCGAGGCCGTCTGGTTGTCGTTGGTCTGGATGGGCTCCACGTCGAGGCGCTCCACCGAGCCGTCCCGCCGGATCCACTGCAGGGCGCAGGCGGGGTCGTCGTAGATGCGCAGGATCCCCTCGGTGCCGTAGATGATGGTGGAATTGTCCTCCGCGCCGTAGTACGTCCAGCTGGCCGTCATCGTGCCGACGACGCCCCCTTCCATCCGGAAGAGGCACAGGGCGTTGTCGTCCACACCGATCGGCCGTCCGTCGCCGCCGGTCTTGTCGAGGGTCGTGAGCATGGCGGAGACGCCCGCGACGGGGCGGTCCAGCAGGTACTGGATCAGGTCCGTCTTGTGGATGCCCAGGTCGGCCATGACGCCCATCACGGCCGCGTCCCGGCTGAAAAACCAGGTCCCCTTGCCGGGGTTGATGCTCCAGTTCTCGGGGCCGGAATGGCCGAAGGTCGTGCGGAAGGTCAGCACCTTGCCGATGGCGCCTTCCTCGATCATTTTCCGCGCCGCGCGGTGGGCCTGGGTGAGCCGCTGGTTCTGTGCGATCAGCAGCAGGCGCCCGGCCTGCTCCGCCTCGCGGACCATGGCTTCGCAGTCCCCGATGGTCGTGGCCATGGGCTTCTCGCAGAGGACGTCCTTGCCGGCGCGCAGCGCCTGGATGGTGACCTCCGCGTGGACCTTGTTCGCCAGGCTGATCACCACGGCGTTGATCCGTGGGTCGGCGAGCAGCGAGGGGATGTCGTCATAGACCTTGCCGCCGTAGCGGGCGGCCATGTCCTCCGCCCGCGAACGGGTGGGGTTGAAGTATCCGATGATGGTTGCACCCGGGTTCCGGGAGAACTCCGGGATGTGCCGGACCTGGGCGATCTTGCCGCAGCCGATAAAGCCGATTCCCTTGCTCATAAGCGTCTAGATCAAACCCAGTTTACGGAGCCATTCCGCGCTCCTGCGCGGTCCTTCGAAGCGGTCGGCGGCCTGTGCCGTCGGCTCGTCCTGCTCCACGCAGAGCCAGCGCGCACCGCAGTCGGAGGCCGCCTGCAGCACGCCGCGCATGTCCATGCCGCCTTCGCCGAGGGGACGGAACTCGAATTTGCCGGCGTCCTGCGTGGCGTTCTCGGAGGAGATGCCAATCAGGGCGTAGGGGTCGCTGCTGAGCTCCCCGTCCAGGAAATAATCCTTGAGGTGGACCACCGGCACGCGGCCGTCGTATTTGCGGAGCAGCTCCGGCGCCGGGAAGCCGGCGAAGTCGGACCAGCAGACGTCCAGCTCGACCTGCACGTCCTCCGGTGCATTGGATGAGAAGATATAATCGTGTCCGACGGTGCCGTCGGGCAGCTTGACGAATTCGAAGTCATGGTTGTGGTAAAGAAGCTGGAAGCCGGCCTGCCGGACCTTCGCGCCAATCTCCCCGATGCGTGCGACCGTGGCCTTGAACCGTTCCGGATCCACCCCGGGGCGGCTGGGCTTGTCCATGTACGGGAACACGATGTACTGCACGCCCAGGACGGTGTTCTCCTCGATCACCCGGTCCAGGTCGTCCATCATCTGCTGGAAGGGGACGTGGTTGGAGAAGGGGATCAGGCCGAGCTCCGTGCACATGGCCTTGACTTCCACGGGGGTGTGTCCGTAGTATTCGCCGTAGAATTCGACCCCGGCATAGCCCATGTCGCGGACTTTCCGGAGGGTGCCGTAGAAATCCTGCTCCAGGTCCGTCCGGACGCTGTATAGCTGCAGGCCGACCGGGATCTTGCGCAAGGTGTCGCCGGCCCCGGGACCTGCGCATCCGCACAGCACCTCCGAGACCAGCAGGGAAAGGAAGAGGAAACGTTTCATGGAAGGCGTCATTAGTTTCCCCAAATATACGAAGATTTCCGATTGCCGGGCACGTTGGAGGGGGTTTCCGTGCCTGGGAACGAATATTATAACTTCCCGGGCACGCCGGAGGCCTTTACCGTGCCCGGCAGGCCGATGCCGCTCAGCCACAGTCCGGTCCAGGTGATCAGGGCGTTGTAGAGCAGGAGCTCGAAACCGATCTTGTAGCCGCCGAACCAGGCGGCGCTGTGCTGCGCGAGGATGTAGCAGAGGACGGGCGATAGGGCGCAGATCACCGGCACCCAGCCGTCGCGCACGCGGCGCCGGGTCAGGATGCCGAAGAAGAACAGGCCCAGCAGCGGGCCGTAGGTGTAGCCCGCGACCGTGTAGATCGCGTCGATCACGCTCCCGTCGCGGATGGCACGGAAGCCCAGGATGACGAAGCCCAGCACGACGGCGGCGCCGGCGTGGACGAGCCGGCGGGTGCGCCGCAGCCCCGCCTCGTCGCGCCGCGTGTCCGCGTGCAGGAAGTCCACGGTGAAGGTGGTGGTCAGCGCCGTGAGCGCCGAGCCGGAACTGCTGAAGGCCGAGGCGGTGAGCCCGAGGGCGAACAGCAGCCCGACGACGGGCGGCATGAAGGGCTGCCCGGCGGGGTCCGTCCCGCAGGCGATGGTGGGGAACAGGTCGTCCGGCTTCGCCACGGAAATCCCGCTGGATGCGGCGAACCGATACAGCAGCACGCCGAGGGCGAGGAAGAGCAGGTTGACCGGGATGAAGGCGGTCCCGTAGCTCATCATGTTGCGCTGACTCTCACGCAAAGTCTTGCAGGACAGGTTCTTCTGCATCATGTCCTGGTCCATGCCCGTCATCGCGACGGTGGTCAGCATGCCGGCGGCGAACTGCTTCCAGAACAGGCGCGTGTCTGCCCAGTCGTCGAAGAACCAGATGCGGCTCATCCCGCTGTCGCGGATGCTGCCGCACATCGCTCCGAAGTCCAGGCCCATCACCCGCCCGATCTGCATGAGGCAGAGCACCACTACGGTGATCAGCGCCACGGTCTGGATCATGTCGGTCCAGACGAGCGTGCGCACCCCGCCGCGGAAGGTGTACAGCCACACGCAGAGCATCGTGGCGGCCACGTTGGCCCAGAACGGGATGCCCAGGGGCTCGAAGACGATCAGCTGCAGCACGATGGCCGTCAGGTACATCCGCACCCCGCAGATGAGGATCTTGGAGAGCAGGAAGAAGCCCGCCCCGGCGCGGTGGCTCCAGCGCCCGAAACGCCCCTCCAGATAGCCGTAGAGGCTGTTGAGGTTCATCCTGTAATAGAGCGGCAGCAGCACGTAGGCGATCACGGCATAGCCGGCCACGAAGCCCACGGCCATCTGCAGGTAGGCCCACTGCGAGGCGGCGACCATGCCCGGCACGGACACGAAAGTGATCCCCGAAATGGAGGTGCTGACCATCGCGACGGCCACGGCCCACCAGGGGGACTTCCGCCCGCCGCGGAAGAAGTCCGCGCTCCCGCGCGAACGCCGGGAAAGGATCCAGCTGGCGCCGATCACGGCGGCGAGATACGCGCAGATGACGATCAAATATTTTGTCGCGGGGGCCATTTTTATTCGCGAAGATACAACAAAAACCTTATCTTTGCCCTTTCAATGGATGATTTGATCAAAGATATCTCCGCGCAGGAGTACAAGGACGGCTTCGTGACCGAAGTCGCCCAGGAGTTCATCCCCAAGGGACTCGACGAGGACATCATCCGCCTGATCTCCGAAAAGAAGGGAGAGCCGGACTGGCTGCTGGAGTTCCGCCTCGGCGCCTTCCGCAAGTGGCAGCGGATGCGCCCCCCGTTCTGGGGGCACCTCAGGCTGCCGCGCATCGATTTCCAGGACATCATCTACTGGGCCGCGCCCAAGCGGGCCGAAGACCGGCCGAATGAGATCGACCCGGCCCTGATGGAGACCTTCGACAAGCTGGGCATCCCCCTGCACGAGCGCGAAGTGCTCGCCGGGGTGAAGCCGAAAGGCGAAGTGGCGGTGGACGCCGTGTTCGACTCCGTGAGCGTGACCACGACCTTCCGCAAGACCCTGGCCGAGAAGGGCATCATCTTCTGCTCCTTCTCCGAGGCGGTGCGCGAGCACCCCGACCTGGTGCGCAAGTACCTCGCTTCGGTCGTCCCCGTGGGGGACAACTACTACGCCGCCCTCAACTCCGCGGTCTTCTCCGACGGCTCCTTCTGCTACATCCCCAAGGGGGTGAAGTGCCCGATGGACCTGTCCAGCTATTTCCGCATCAACGCCTCCGGCACGGGGCAGTTCGAGCGCACGCTCATCATCGCCGACGAGGGCTCCTCGGTGAGCTACATGGAGGGCTGCACGGCCCCGATGCGCGACGAGAACCAGCTGCACGCCGCCGTGGTGGAGATCGTCGTGGAGAAGGACGCGGACGTCAAATACAGTACGGTGCAGAACTGGTACCCCGGCGACGCGCAGGGCCGCGGCGGCATCCTCAACCTGGTGACCAAGCGCGGCATCTGCAAGGGCGCCGGCTCGCACCTGAGCTGGACCCAGGTCGAGACCGGCTCCGCCGTGACCTGGAAATACCCGAGCACCATCCTGAAGGGCGATTATTCCACCTCCGAGTTCTACAGCGTCGCCATGACGAACCATTGGCAGCAGGCCGACACCGGCACCAAGATGATCCATCTGGGCAAGGGGACGCGCAGCCGCGTGGTGTCGAAGGGCATTTCCGCCGGCCACAGCGAGAACAGCTACCGCGGCCTGGTGCAGATGGGCCCCGCGGCGGAGGGCGCCCGCAACTATTCGCAGTGCGACTCGCTGCTGATCGGCAGCCTGTGCGGCGCGCACACCTTCCCGGTGATCCGCAGCCGCAACCCGCAGGCCGTCGTGGAGCACGAAGCCACGACCTCCAAGATCAGCGAAGACCAGCTCTTCTACTGCAACCAGCGCGGCATCGCCCCCGAGGACGCCGTCGCGCTCATCGTGGGCGGCTATGCCCGCGAAGTCCTGTCCCGCCTGCCGATGGAGTTCGCCGTCGAGGCGCAGAAACTGCTGTCCGTTTCCCTTGAAGGCGCCGTCGGATGAGCTGGGTAGAAATCATATCGGCTGTCCTGGGACTGTCCTGCGTGTTTCTCGCGGGGCGGAATTCCAAGTACAATTTCTGGGTGGGCTACGCCTACAACATCTTCCTGTTCATCCTCTTCTGGCGGCAGCACCTGTACAGCGCGATGCTGCTCCAGCCGGTGTCGTTCGCGATCAACGCCTTCGGCCACTGGCGCTGGACGCACCCGCGGGAGGACGAGCGCAGCGCCTCCGACGCGACCCGCCTCAAGGTCGGCCGCATCACGAAGGAGCAGTGGCCCGGGATCCTGCTGATCGTGTGCGTGCTGGGCGCCTCCTGGGCAATGTGCCTGGACTGGCTGCCCGTCAAGTGGCCCAACGTCTTCCAGGCGGACCCGTCTCCCTGGCTGGACTCCTACCTGCTGATGTTCACCCTGCTGGCGCAGTACCTCAGCGCCCGCAAATGCTGGGAGTGCTGGGTCGTGTGGCTGGTGGTCAACGCCGCCAACATCGCCCTGTACGTCAGCTCCGGCCTGTACCTGATGCCCATCGTCAGCGCCCTGTACCTGGCGAACGGCATCTGGTCCCTCATTTCATGGAAAAAGCTATACAACAAGAATGAATAACGACGTTTTACTGGATATCCGGGACCTCCGGGCCGGCGTGGAAGGCAAGCAGATCCTCAAAGGGGTGGACCTGCAGGTCCGCCGCGGGGAGGTACATGCCGTGATGGGGCCCAACGGGGCCGGCAAGAGCACGCTCGGCGGCGTCCTGTCGGGCCGCCCGAGCTTCACCGTGACCGGGGGCAGCGTGTCCTTCGACGGGCGCGACCTGCTGGCCATGAGCCCGGAAGAGCGCTCCTGGGCCGGGCTGTTCATGAGTTTCCAGTACCCGGTGGAGATCCCCGGGGTGAGCATCACCAATTTCATGAAGGCTGCGGTGGCCGCCCGGCGCAAGGCGCAGGGGCTGCCGGAGCTGTCGCCCGCCGAGTTCCTCACACTCCTGAAGGAGAAGATGGGGATGCTGCAGATGAAGGGCGAATTCGCCAGGCGGGAGGTCAACGTGGGCTTCTCGGGCGGCGAGAAGAAGCGCAACGAGATCTTCCAGATGGCGATGCTGGAGCCGACGCTCAGCATCCTCGACGAGACGGATTCCGGCCTCGACGTGGACGCGCTGCGGATCGTGGCGGAGGGCGTGAACGCCCTGCGCACCCCGCAGACGGCCGCCATCGTGATCACGCATTACCAGCGCCTGCTGGATTATATCGTCCCGGACGTGGTCCACGTCCTCAAGGACGGGCGCATCGTCCGGACGGGCGGGCGCGAGCTGGTGGACCTGATTGAAAAAGAAGGATACGAGGGCATCGATGGATAACAGGGTCTATGTCATCGGGCGCGACACCGTGCCGCAGTATCTCCGGCTCGAAGCCGGGGAGGAGCTCATGATGACCCTCGTCATGCTGCCCGGCACGGACCTGCGCATCCCCCTGGAGGTGGACCTGACCGGTCCCGGCGCTTCGCTGGACCTGGCCGGGGCGTACCTGTGCCCCGGCGCGGAGCATGTGGACCTGCGGGTGCTGGTGAAGCACGCCGCACCCGGCTGCCGCTCCCGCCAGCTCTTCAAGGGCATCGTCGGCGGCACGGCCGACGCCGCCTTCGACGGCCTGATCTACGTGGCGCGCGTGGCGCAGCAGACGCAGGCTTATCAGGAGAACCACTCCCTGCTGCTCTCCGAGACGGCCCGGGTGGAGTCCCGGCCCCAGCTCGAGATCTACGCCGACGACGTGCAGTGCTCGCACGGCGCCACGACCGGCTATCTCAATCCCGACGAATTGTTCTACCTCCGCTCCCGCGGCATTCCCGAGCCCGAGGCCCGGTGCCTGCAGATGATCGCCTTCCTTGCGCCCGTGCTCAACCGGCTGCCGGAGGAGTTAATCGAAGAAATCCATGCTGGTCTATCCTAACGTCAAGATCAACCTCGGCCTGAGCGTGCTGCGCAGGCGTCCCGACGGCTATCACGATATCGAGACGCTTTTCGTCCCGTATTTCGGGATGACGGACGAGCTGGAGATCGTCCCCGCGGACGAATTCCGCTTCGTGGGCTCGGACAACGTGACCTGGGACGACGACCTGACCGTGCGCGCATACCAGCTGATGCAGGCCGACTTCGACCTGCCGCCCGTGGAGATCCGCCTGACCAAGCGCAGCGCCGTGGGCGCGGGCCTGGGCGGCGGCTCGGCCGACGCGGCCTTCGCGCTGATGGCGCTGACCGAGATGTTCCACCTGGGGCTGGAGGACTGGCAGCTGGCGGATTACGCCGCCTGCCTGGGCTCCGACTGTCCCTTCTTCATCTACAACCGGCCGATGTTCGGCACCGGCCGCGGCGACGTCCTCGAAGACTACGACCTGCACCTGGCGGATTATGAGATCCGGGTGGAGGTGCCGCGGGGCGTGCACGTGAGCACGAGCGAGGCCTATTCGCGGGTCATCCCGCGCGACCGCCTCGCCCGCCCGTCCCTGCGCGAGGCGCTCCGCTACCCGGTGGAGATGTGGCCCGAGGTGCTGTTCAACGATTTCGAATCTTCGGTTTTCCCGCTTTATCCGGCGGTGGAGGCGCTCAAGCGGCGCTTCTATGACGAGGGCGCCGTGTATGCCTCGATGTCCGGTTCAGGCTCCGCCGTCTTCGGCCTTTTCCGCAAATAGTTCTTTCCCATGACCCCTCCGGCAGAACAGCTCTCCGAGAACAGCAGGCGGCTTGCGCGCAATACGCTCATGCTGTATTTCCGGATGTTCATGCTGCTGCTCATCGGGCTGTTCACCTCGCGCGTGGTGATGCGGACCCTGGGCGTGGAGGATTACGGCGTGTACAACGTCGTGGGCGGGGTGGTGACGGTGTTCACCTTCCTGACGACCGCGGTCTCCGCGGCGATCAGCCGCTACCTGGCCGTCGGCCTGGGCAAGGGGGAACCCGGACAGCTCAGGCGCATCTTTTCCACGGGCGTGGTCATCCAGATCGGGCTGTCGCTGCTGCTGGTGCTGCTCGTGGAGACGGCCGGCATGTGGTGGCTGAACCATAAGCTTGTGATTCCGGACGGGCGTCTGGAGGCCGCACGCTGGGTGCTGCAGTGCTCCCTGGGCGTGCTGGTGGTGCAGCTGCTGGCCATCCCGTACAACGCCGCGATCATCGCCCACGAGCGCATGTCCGCCTTCGCCGTGATCAGCCTGGGCGAGGCGGCGCTCAAGCTGGGCGTAGCGCTGCTGCTGTACGTGTCGCCCTTCGACAAGCTGGTCAGCTACGCCGTGCTGATGCTGGGCGTGGCGCTGCTGGTGCGCCTGGCCTACGGCCTCTACTGCCGGCGCTTCTTCCCGGAGACGCGCGGCCCCCTGGTGTACGACCGCGCGCTGACGCGCGAAATGACGTCCTTCGCCGGCTGGAGCTTCTTCGGCGCCAGCGGCTACGTCCTCAACACGCAGGGCGCCGGGCAGGTGGTCAACCTCTTCTTCGGCGTGGCGGTGAACGCCGCCCGGGGCGTCGCCCTGCAGGTAGAGAACACCGTCAAGCAGTTCGTCTCCAATTTCCTGACAGCCCTGAATCCCCAGATTACCAAAGCCTGGGCCGGCGGGGACAAAGAGTACTGTTTCGAGCTGGTGCGAAAGGGCACCAAGTATGCCTGGCTCGTGATCCTGGTCTGCGCCATCCCCGTCCTGGGCGAGGCGGAGCTGCTGCTGGACGTGTGGCTGGGCCCTGACAAGGTGCCGCCCCACGCCCCGGCCTTCCTGCGTCTTGCGCTGGTGGGGCTGCTGGTGGACCTGGCGGGCAATTCCCTGCACACGCTGGTGCAGGCCACGGGGCAGGTGAAGCGTTTCTACCTGATCACGGGCCTGACATCCTACCTGGGGCTGCCGCTGGTGTGGCTGGCGTTCAAGCTGGGTGCCGGGCCCGCCTGGGCCTACATCCTGTTCATCGCGGTCTACCTGGCCGTGCTGGTGGAGCGCATCGTCCTGGTGCACCGCCAGACGGGCTTCCCGCTGCGGCCGTACCTGCATCTGCTGGGCATGCTGACCCTGACAAGCTGCCTGTCGCTGACTTTTTGCATCTTCTCCCGCAGCTTCGGCTGGGCTCCCGGCTGGCGCCTGCTTTTCAGTACGGTGCTGGGCTGGGTGACCGTGGCCGCCTACACCTGGCAGTATCTGCTGACGGACGGGGAGAAGGCCTTCGTCCGGAGGAAGCTCCGGATCGGAAAGACGGCTCCGGGCCAGGCCCGGAATGACGGTACCCTGGAGGACAAAGAATGATGAAAACAGCCATCTATACCTGCATTGTCGGTGCGTACGACGAACTCCGGCAGCCGGTCGTGCTGGACGCCGGCTTCGATTTCATCTGCTTCGTGGGGAAGGGGGAGAAGAGCGCGCCGCGCATCGGGGCCTGGGAGATCCGCGAGCTGCCGCAGACCCTGGGCGACGCCACGCTGGACGCCCGCTGGGCCAAGACGCACCCCCACGTACTGCTGCCGGATTATGGCGCCAGCGTCTGGATCGACGGGAACATCGCGCTGCTGGACGGCTCGCTGTTCGCCGCGGCGCAGGCGAAGGCGGCGGAAGGAGTGAAATTCAGCGGCGTGCCGCATCCCGACCGGGACTGCACCTACGCCGAGGCGCGCAAGTGCTTCGACATGAAGTATCTGTCCGTCTTCGGCCTGCTGCGCGTCTGGGCTTTCCTGGCCCTGCACGGCCTGCCGCGCCACGCCGGGCTCATCGAGAGCAACCTGCTCTTCCGGCAGCATGCGGATCCCGGAATCGTGGCCCTGGACGAGCTTTGGTGGGACCGCATCGTGCACCTGAGCCGCCGCGACCAGCTGTCGCTGCGCTGCTGCCTGAAGCATTGCGGCGTGGCCTGGGACGACCGGCTGCTCGGCGGCAGGAACACCCGCAACCATCCGGGATTCAAATATTTGCTTCATAAATAAATTATTCCTACCTTTGCCGTCCATTCCTCGGGTAGGAATGAGTTTAGGTTTAATTTTTTCAACAGATTCACAATGGCTGTTAAGATTCGTTTACAGCGCCACGGTAAGAAGAATTTCGCATTCTTCCACATTGTAGTGGCGGATTCGCGTTCTCCGCGCGATGGTCGTTTCATCGAGCAACTGGGCTCCTACAACCCCAACACCAACCCGGCTACGATCGTGCTCAACAGCGAGCGCGCCCTCGCCTGGCTGAAGGTGGGTGCCGAGCCGACCCTCACCGCACGCCGCATCCTCTCCTATGAGGGTGTCATGCTGCGCCACCACCTCGACGGCGGTGTCGCCAAGGGTGCCCTGACGCAGGAAGCTGCCGACAAGAAGTGGAACGACTGGAAGGCCCAGCGCGACGCCAAGATCGAGGCCAAGAAGTCCGGCATCAAGGCCGCTGACATCGAGGCCCGCAAGGCTGCGAAGGCCGAGGAGGCCAAGGTCAACGAGGCCCGCGCCGAGGCGCTTGCCAAGAAGGCTGCCGAGCTGGCTGCCCAGAAGGCCGCCGAGGCCGCTGCCGCTGAGGCTCCCGCTGAGGAGGCTGCCGAGGCTGAAGCCGCTGAGGCTCCCGCCGAGGAGGCATAATGCTCCAGATCGCCAAGATTCTCAAATCCAACGGCACCGATGGCGGCCTCCTGATCGGAGTGCGCGACATCGAGGTCGGGCAGATCGACCTTCAGGAACCGGTGTTCATCGAATTCGATGGACTGCCGGTTCCCTTTTTTATCCGGGATCTCCAGCAGCGCGGCACCTCCAAGGCCATCATCCACCTGAATGACATCGAGAACCTCACGGACGCCGAGGAAGTCGTCGGGCGCGCCATCTTCATCGAGGGCGAGTGGGAGGAAGAGGAGGAAATGGACTTCACCGGCTGGACCCTGCTGAACCGCGGTGAGCGTGTCGGGACCGTCACCGGGATGGAGCCCATCCCCGGCAACCTGTGCCTTTACATAAGGCCGGATGTTGATGATGTCATTCCGAGCGAAGTCGAGGAATCTCTCGTCCCCCTGCATCCGGACCTCATCCTCTCCGCCGATCCGGACACCCGCACCCTGGACCTCGACCTTCCGGACGGGCTTCTGTAATTATTCCGTATATTTGCGGTATGGAAACGCCGCTGGTCAGCATCGTCATCGTCTGCATGAACCGCATGGACAACCTGTACCCCTGCCTGGAGGGGCTGCGGGCCCATACCGGCGTGCCGTACGAGTGCTTCGTGGTGGCGTACCGCTTCAGCCCGGAGAACCTTGCAAAGGCGCAGGCCGACTTCCCCTGGGTCCGCTGGGTGGTCAGCGACGAGGTCCGCGGCTTCGCGGAGAACAACAACCTGGCGCTCCGCCAGGCGCGCGGCCGCTACTGCTTCCCCCTCAACGACGACACGGAGATCCGCGAAGACGTGATCGGCGCACTGGTCCGGGACCTGGAGCGCCTGCCGGAGGACGCCGCCATCGTCAGCCCGCGGCTGCTCAACGCCGACGGCTCCCTTCAGCTCTGCGGCCGTCCGCCCTATCCCGCACGCTATTACGTGCTGCAGCAGTGGCACCTGCACCGGGAGCCCATCGACGACACCGTCGGCAAGACCCCCGTTTTCGATGAAGTTTTCCGCACGTCCAACATCACCGGCGCGGCCTTCCTGATCAAGACGGAGCTTTTCCGGGAGCTGGGCTGGTTCGACGAGACCTACTTCTTCACCCCGGAGGACATCGCCCTCTCCACGCTTGCGCGCAAAAGGGGCTTCGGCGTCTATGTGGACCGCGCCGCCACGCTGACGCACAAGTGGCGCACCACGGCCACGCGCATCTCCCCGGCCATCCGCCCGGCGGCGGTGCGCGGTTCGCTGATCTTCTTCAGCGGCGGCTCGCGCCTGAAATATTTCCTGCTGGCCCTGCCCGTCTGGCTGGCCGAGAGCACCAAGCGCGCCAAGGCCGCATTCCGGCTGCGCCGCGACCCTTCGGAGGCGAACCGCATTGCGTGGGAGACCTTCCGCAACATCACCCGCAACATTTTTACCCGGCGGACGCCGAAACAGATTTTCCAGCAGTATTACCATGGCTAAGGTCCTCGTCGTCATCGTCACCTACAACGCACTGAAATGGATTCAGAAATGCCTGCGCAGCGTGGAGAAATCCACCCTGCAGGCCGACGTGCTCGTGGTCGACAACGGCTCCACCGACGGCACGCTGCCGCTGATCCGCACCGACTTCCCCCGCACGCGCATCATCGAGACGGGGGAGAACCTCGGCTTCGGCGCGGCCAACAACCGCGGCCTGCGCATCGCGCACGACGAGTGCTACGACTTCGCCTACCTGCTGAACCAGGACGCCTGGCTGGAGAAGGACACGCTCGAGAAGCTCGTGGCGGCGCACAAGCCCGACTGGGGCGTGCTCAGCCCCATGCAGCTGGATGCGCGCGGCCGGAGGGACAGGCGTTTCGACAAGAAATGCGGGAAGTACATCGACGCCGCGCTGGGCGGCTACCACAGCGACCGGCTGGTCGTGGAGGTGCCCTTCGTGATGGCGGCGCACTGGCTCGTGAGCCGCGAAGCCATCGCGACCGTGGGCGGATTCAGCCCGGCCTTCCGGCAATATGGCGAGGATGACAACTGGCTCCACCGCCTGCATTTCCACAAGATGCTGTGCGGCGTGGTGCCGGCGGCGAAGGCGGTCCATGACCGCGCCGGCCGCCGGCCGGACCGCGGCAGGAAGATGCAGCTGAAGTGCATCTCGACGGTGGTGAAAGTCAGCGACCCCAACCGGGACTGGCGCTGGATGTGCATCCGGGAGGTGCTGGAGCTGGTCGGCATGGGCGTCAAGAATCTCTCCGCCGTCCCCTGGCGCTACATCAAGGAGCTTCGCGCCCGCTTTCCGGAGCTGAAGGAGCTCCGCGACGCCTCGATGCGGAAGGGCGCTTTCCTGCTCGGCGAATCCCAATAAATGGGTATTGTTTTTCTCACGCGTGCGGGCGAACTTTGCGCCTTGGTTAGTTGTGATTCAAGATGACCCTTAAAGAACTTCCCGTCGGCGGCAGCGCCGTGATCCTGACGGTCGGAGGCGACGGTGTCCTGCGACAGCATTTCCTGGACATGGGACTCATCCCCGGGGCCCCGGTGACCCTGGTCAAGTACGCCCCGCTGGGCGATCCGATGGAGCTGCTGGTGAGCGGCTACACGCTCACGCTGCGCCTCGCCGAAGCCGCGCAGATCGAGGTCGAAGCCGTTGAGGACTGCCCGGCTCCGGCACCGTTCGTCTCGGACGACCCGTCGGTCGAACCGGTGGACCCCGTCGCCCACCCGGGCTTCGGCGAAGGCGGGAAGTTCCACGACAAGACGCACGAGCATCCCCTCCCGGAGGGCACGCCGCTGACATTCGCCCTGGCGGGCAACCAGAACTGCGGCAAGACGACCCTCTTCAACCAGTTGACCGGTTCGAACCAGCACGTGGGCAACTTCCCGGGCGTCACGGTGGACCGTAAGGACGGCGTGATCCGGGGCCATGCCGATACGCTCGTGACCGACCTTCCGGGCATCTATTCCCTGTCGACCTACACCTCCGAGGAGCTGGTCTCGCGCCGGTTCATCCTGCATGAGAAGCCGCGCGGCATCATCAACATCGTGGATGCCGGCAACATCGAGCGCAACCTGTACCTGACCATGCAGCTGATGGAGCTGGATGTGCCGATGGTCCTGGCGCTCAATATGATGGACGAGGTCCGGGGCAACGGCGGATCCATCCGCGTCAACAAGATGGAGGAGATCCTCGGCCTGCCGGTCGTGCCGATCTCCGCGTCGAAGAACGAGGGCGTGGACGAGCTCGTGGAGCACGCGATCCATGTGGCGCGCTTCCAGGAGAAGCCGGCGCGCCAGGATTTCTGTGACAAGGACGACCATGGCGGCGCCGTGCACCGCTGCCTGCACGGCATCATGCACCTCATCGAGGACCATGCCGAGCGGGCGGGCATCCCGCTGCGCTTCGCGGCGAGCCGCCTCGTGGAGGGCGACGCTGCGGTCGCACAGGCGCTGAACCTGCAGGCCAACGAGCTGGAGATGGTGGAGCACATCATCGTCCAGATGGAGCAGGAGCGGGGCCTGGACCGCAATGCGGCCATGGCGGACATGCGTTTCTCCTTCATCCGCCGGCTCACGGCGCAGACCGTGGTGAAGCCGCGCGAGAGCAAGGAATACCGCCGCAGCCGCCGGCTGGACCGCGTCCTGACGGGGCGCTGGACGGCGATTCCCATTTTCGTGCTCGTCATTTCCCTGGTGATCTGGCTGTCGATCGACGTGCTTGGCGCACCCCTGCAGGACCTGCTGGACCGGGGTATCCAATGGCTCGCCGGGGTGGCGGACGCCGGGATGGAGGGCTGGGGCGTCACGCCCGCCGTGCGTTCGCTCGTCGTGGACGGCGTGTTCGGCGGCGTGGGGACGGTGGTCAGCTTCGTACCGATCATCATCATCCTGTTCTTCTTCCTGTCCATCCTGGAGGACAGCGGCTACATGGCGCGGGTGGCGTTCGTCACCGACAAGCTGCTGCGCAAGCTCGGCCTGAGCGGCCGGAGCATCGTGCCGCTGCTGATCGGTTTCGGCTGCAGCGTGCCGGCGGTGATGGCCACGCGCACGCTGCCTTCTTCGCGGGACCGCAAGATGACCATCCTGCTGACACCGTTCGTCAGCTGTTCGGCGAAAATCCCGATCTATGCGTTCTTCACGAACGCGTTTTTCCCGGGCCACGGCGGCCTGGTGCTGGTGATCCTGTACCTGTCGGCCATCCTGATCGGCATCCTGGTGGCGCTGGTGTGCAAGTATCTGCCGAAGCAGCTGCACCCGACGCCTTTCGTGATGGAATTGCCGAACTACCGGATGCCGGGCGCGAAGAATGTCGGGCACCTGCTCTGGGACAAGACCAAGGATTTCCTCCAGCGGGCTTTCACCGTAATTTTCATCGCGTCGATCGTCATCTGGGTGCTGCAGAGCTTCGACTGGCGGCTGCGGCTGGTGGATCCGGAAGACAGCATGCTGGCGTCCGTCGCCGGGCTGATCGCCCCGCTGTTCCGCCCGCTCGGGCTGGGCGACTGGCGCATCGTGACGGCGCTCGTGACGGGATTCCTCGCCAAGGAGAGCGTCGTGGCGACCTTGGAGGTGCTGAACGTGACCGCTTCGATGACGGCGCTGACCGCCATCCCGATGCTGGCGTTCTGCCTGCTCTATACCCCCTGCGTGGCGGCCATCGCCGCCGTCCGGCGCGAGCTCGGCGGCAAGTGGGCCCTCGGCGTGGTGGTCTTCCAGTGCTGCGTGGCCTGGGTCGTCGCCTGGCTGGCCTATCTGATTGCCGGACCCTTGTTTTAGTGCGCCATGAACCTGCCGACCCTGCTTGTCCTGCTCCTGGTTGCCGCGGCGCTCTTCCTGGCCCTGCGGGCCTATCTGCACGGCCGCGGCCGCTGTTCCTGCGGCTGCGGGTCTTCCTGCGACGCCCCGGCCGGCTGCGCTTCTTCCGGCTGCGGCGGGAAGAAATCCTCCGCATGCACCGGCTGCCCGTATTGCCAGGGGAAATAGTCCCCGGCGCCCGTTTCCGCCTGCTGACTGTTGTCAATGTCCCTCCAGAACGGACATTGACGTCAATTTTGCCCATTTTTGCTGTCAATGTCCGACTTTTCCGGACATTGACGACATTTGGGAAGGACATATCAAAAAAGACGGTCATGTGGACAAATAGTAGGATGGATTTGCCCTTTGTTTGCACTAATGGACAAATAGTAGGATAGCACCGGCAACAGCCAGGAGCGAGGAGAGCCCTTCCGGCGAGCTCCCCGCAGCTC
>Ga0079305_1001144_pt1 | contig 39612 bp, 41 predicted proteins | sample LMS_cellobiose_e_FD_79183 | JGI IMG/M metagenome (GOLD analysis project Ga0079305, IMG submission 79183) | Rumen-fistulated moose microbial communities from Alaska, USA - LMS_cellobiose_enrichment | ecosystem: Host-associated > Mammals > Digestive system > Stomach > Rumen fluid ... | reverse complement strand
CTCTGAAGCCCCACAGGGGCTTCATTCACTCCCGCGACCAGGGTTCGAGTCCTCACATCCAGAGCAAAAACAAAACCACCCAAGCGGGTGGTTCTGTTTTTGGCAGGGGCAGAAGGACTCGAACCCTCAAGAACGGTTTTGGAGACCGCTATGTTACCATTACATCATGCCCCTGTATTGGCCGATTTCGGCAACGGATGAAGTATAGCACATCCACTTGCCCTTGTCAAACAAATTGTGAAATGCTATCATTGATGAAAACGAAAAACGCCATCAGGAGGCTCCCATGACCCCCATCTTCACATCCAACAGAATAGACTTCGTACACGTTTCGGAGGATCTGGTTCCGAACTACCTTGCCATGATCAACGACAGAGAGAACGTGGACCGCTTCATCGGCCGTACCGAGCCTATCACAGCGGAACAGGACCGCCGGTGGGTCCAAAAGAAGCTGGCCGAGAAGGCTGCTGTCTTCTCCATGGCGGAAAGGACAACCGGCCAATTCATCGGCAACATCGAGCTGATGGACATGGCCGACGGGCAGGCGGAGCTGGGCATCGCCCTCACCGCCCGAATGCAGGACAAGGGCTTTGGCACGGAAGCCATCCCGGCCCTGGTCCGCTACGGCATGGACCAGCTTGGCCTTTCCCGGATCTATCTCAAGGCCTTCCCCTTCAACGCCCGGGCCATCCATGTCTACGAAAAATGCGGCTTCAGGGAGTATGACCGTAACGACAATGATGTGTTTATGGAGATCCTCCGTCCCGCCTTGCAGGGGCAGGATGACCTGTCCATCCGGCCCTACACCCGGGACAGGCTGGGGGATGTCCTCGCCTTCGAGCGCCGGCTGCGGGAAGAGGAGGATGTGTGGGGCTGGACCATCGACGACGCCTATATCGAAAAGGTTCAAAACAGCTTTGAGGGTGATACTTTCCGAGACGCCCTGTCCTACCTGGCCTATGGGGAGGGGAAGGTTGTTGGTCGCATCGACGCCGCCCTGATCCGCAGCCGCTTCGACGGGTCCACGAAGGCCTATCTCGATTGGATCTGCGTGCTGCAGAGCTGCCGGCACCGGGGCGTGGGCCAGGCCCTGTTGGAAACCCTGCGCCGGGAGCTGAAACGGCGGGGGATCGACACCCTCGTCGCCCTCACCGCCGCCAACGAGGAGGCCCAGCGGTTCTATCAGCATGTGCCCAACTCCATCATGCGGGATGTGGGCATCTGGATCGATATCTAAAGGAGGATGCCCATGATCTATTGGCTCAACGGCGCCTATGGCGTCGGCAAGACCACCGTGGCGAAGGCGCTGCAGCCCCTGCTGCGCAACGCCCATATCTTCGATCCGGAAATGGTAGGCGACGGCATTCGGGACAACTATCCCGACAGGCTGTTCTGCGAGACCTACGAGGAGTACCCGATCTGGCTGGAAACGAACTATAAGCTGCTGAAGGACCTATACGAACGGTACGACGGCGATATCATTGCGCCCATGACCCTGCTGCAGGAATCGTCCTATACCGCCATCATCGGACGATTGCTGGACGACAACATCCCGGCACGGTATATCTATCTGGACGCCGACGAGGCCACACTGAAGCACCGAATGATCGACTCAGGCAGGGAGAAGCCGGACAGCTGGTGCGTGGGGCATATCCCCATCTGCCTTGCGGTCCAGGTCGCCGACACCCACGCCGTCCATGTTCCCACGGTGGGGCGGACGCCCGAGCAGATCGCCGCCCGGATCGCGGCACTGTAATTCCGAAAGCAGCAGGAGGCGTTTCTATGAATAAGGAGGATATCCTTCGAAAGGTGCAAGCACTCCATTGGCCTGAAGAGGACTATTGGCTGGTGGCAGGTGGGGCCATGGTGCTCTATGGCCTGCGGCCCGAGACCCACGATGTCGACCTGGGCTGCACCACAGCCCGGGCCGATGCCCTTGAAGCGGCAGGCGTTCCCTTCCGATACATGGATGATGGGAGCGGTCGCTGGTTCACTCTGACGGAAGATATGGAGGTTTTTGAAAACTGGCTGGAGGATAGGGCGGTACTGTTGGACGGTGTGCCTGTGGTCTCCCTCCGGGGGCTCCGGGAGATGAAACGGGCCTTGGGTCGGGAGAAGGACTGGCGGGACATCGCTTGCATCGATGCGTTTCTCCGGGACAACCGGATCGACAGATACTGACGCCCTCTTGCAATTGTACCCAGGAACTACTATACTACCTTCCATGGACAAGAAAAAGCAGATCAAAGCCATTCTGGCGGCCATCGTGAGCCACGGCGCCTGGGGCTTCAGCTTTCTGGCCTCCCGAAAGGGGCTGGACGCGGCCCCGGTGTTTGTGCTGCTGAGCCATCGGTTCGGGCTGTCCTTCTTGACCATGAACCTGCTTGTCCTGCTGGGTGTGGGCAAGCTCGATTTCAAAGGCAAGGGCCTGTGGAAGCCCTTTTTGCTGGGGCTTATGGAGCCGGTTGTCTACTTCTTTGGGGAGCAATACGGCATCCTTCATTCCAACACCAGTTTTTCCGGGGTCATGATCGCCATGATCCCCATCGTATCCACCCTGGCGGCGGCCCCCGTCCTGGGGGAGAAACCATCCCTGGGACAGGTGCTTTTCAGCTTCCTGTCCATCGGCGGGGTGGTGGGCCTGGGCCTGATGAACAAGAGCTCCGGGTCTTTGGACTGGATCGGCGTGGTGGCCCTGTCCGTGGCCGTCCTTTCCGCCGGAGCGTACACGCTCATCGGCCGGAGCATCTCCAAGGAGTATTCCCCCTTCGAGCGGACATACATGATGATGGGCGTGGGCGCCCTGTCGTTCACGCCCTTGGCGTTCCTGCAATCTCAAGGCAGCGCGGCCGAATATGTCCGGCCGCTCGGTGATTCCACCTATCTTCTGGCCGTCCTGTTTCTGGCCCTGGTCTGCTCCGTGGCCTGCTACTTCCTTTCCGGCTACACCATCACCTATATGACCGTGGCCCGGGAAACGGTGTTCTCCAACCTGACCACCGCCGTTTCCGTTTTCGCCGGGGTGATCTTCCTCCATGAGCCCTTCTCCTGGGTGGGCGCTGTGTGCTGTCTGGACATTTTTGTCGGTATATATGGGGTGCAACGGACGGGTTGACGGTCGTATTTGTCGCTTTTTTCTGTCCCTTTTCTTTCAAAAAAAGGTGTCCGTTTTGAATACATCCTTATAAAAGCAGGATCCCGGCTTCTTCACAGGCCTTTCGGGTCGCCTCGTCCCAAAGGCTGCTCTGGACCTCGCCGATGTGGCAGGTGCCGATCATCAGCATGCACAGCCGGCTCTGGCCGATGCCACCGCCCATGGTCTGGGGCAGCTCCCCGTTCAGCAGCATCCGGTGAAAGGGCAGCTCGGCCCGGTCCATGCAGCCCGCCGCTGCCAGCTGGCGCCGGAGGGCGGGGGGATCCACCCGGATGCCCATGGAGGAGATCTCCATGGCCTTCTCCAGCACCCGATCCCACATGAGGATATCCCCGTTCAGCGTCCAGTCGTCATAGTCCGGGGCCCGGCCGTCGTGGGGCTGTCCGCTTTTGAGGGGGCCGCCGATCCCGGAAAGGAACACGGTCCCGTGCCGGCGGGTGATCTCGTTCTCCCGCGCATGGGGGGTCAGCCCCGGATACAGATCCTCCAGCTCCTGGGCGCTGATGAAGAACACCTCCCGGGTGAGGGTCATGGGCAGGCTGGGGAAGGCTACGCTCAGGGCGTCCGCCGTCTCGCACACCGCGTCCACGATGGCCCGGACCGTCCGCCGCAGGGTGTCCTCCGTCCGCTCCTCCGGTCGGATGATCTTCTCCCAGTCCCACTGGTCCACATAGATGGAGTGGAGATTGTCCAGCCGCTCGTCCCGGCGGATGGCGTTCATGTCCGTGAACAGCCCCTTGCCCGGCCGGAAGCCATAGCGCTTCAGGGCCAGCCGCTTCCATTTCGCCAGGGAGTGGACCACCTGTCCCTGGGCGTCGACGGCGGGAATGGTGAAGCTGACGGGCCGCTCATAGCCGTTCAGATCGTCGTTGAGACCGGAATCCGCCGCCACGAACAGGGGCGCGGACACCCGCCGCAGGTTCAGGGCGCTGCCCAGGTTCACCTGAAAGCTGTTTTTGATAAACTCGATGGCCCGCTGCAGCTCATATACGGACAGGGGCGCCCTATATCCCTGGGGAATGAAAATCTCGCTCACCTTCGGTCCCTCCTCAAAAATCTATACCCGCTAATATAATATATGATCCGCCCCCTTGTCAACCGAGGGGAGGGGAAGGGTTGCGCCTTTTTTGCCCCTGTGGTACAATGCCCCTATCCTTTTGGGAAGGGAGGGATGGAGCATGGACGGCCAGGGCGGCAGGGTTTGGATGCCCCTGGATAACGCGGCGCTGATCTTTCCCGCCATCCGGCGCAAAAACTGGAACAACGTGTTTCGCCAGTCCGTGACGCTGCGGGAGGATGTGGACCCCGTTCTGCTGCAGCGGGCGGTGGACGAGCTCATGCCCCGGTTCCCCTCCTTCTATCTGCGGCTGCAGCAGGGCGTTTTTTGGTACTATCTGGAGGAGGTGGCCTCGCCGCCCCGGGTCCGGGAGGACTATGCCTATCCGCTGACCTTCATGACCCGGGGGGAGATGGGCCGCTGCTGCCTGCGGGTGCTCTACTATCGAAACCGGATCGCCGTGGAGTTCTTCCACGCCCTGTCCGACGGCGCCGGCGCCATGGTCTATCTAAAGACCCTCACCGCCCGATATCTGACCTTGCGCCATGGCCTGGACATCCCCCCCACGGACGGGGTGCTGGATATCCGGCAGGCCCCTGCGGCGGAGGAGACGGAGGACAGCTTCCATCGGTACGCCGCGGACCACCCCGCCTTCTGCCCGGAGGCGGAGGCCTATCGCCTGCCCGGCAAGCGGGAGCTGGGCTGCTTCATGCACCTTATCACCGGGGTGATACCCGGGGAGGCCCTCCACGCCGCGGCGAAGGGATTCGGCTGCACCGTCACCGTGTTTTTGGCGGCGGTCATGGCGGAAGCAATCCTGGCCATGCAGGACGAGCGCCTGCCCAAAAAGCGCCAGAAGCCGGTGAAGATCACCATCCCCGTGGACCTGCGGCGGCTGTTTTTCAGCCGGACCCTCCGCAACTTCGCGCTCACCGTGAACCCCGGCGTGGACCCCCGGCTGGGGCGCTACACCCTCCGGGAGCTCTGCGACGCCATCACCCACCAGCTGGCGGCGGAGTGCACGCCCCAGCGCATGGCGGGCCGCATCGCCCAAAACGTGGAGCCCCAAAGGAACCGGCTGCTGAAGGCGGTGCCCGTGGTCCTGAAAACCCCTGTCATGCGGGCGGTCTACGACCGGCGGGGGGAGAAGCTGGGGTGCCTGAACATCTCCAATCTGGGCGTTCAGGAGCTTCCGGCGGCCATGGCCCCCTATGTGGTGCGGATGGAGTTCATCATCGGCGTCCAGTACACCTATCCCAACAACTGCTCCCTGGTCACCTGCCAGGGGGTCACCTGCATCAACATGATCCGCAGCACCCGTTCCACGGAGCTGGAGCGGCGGTTCTTCTCCCGGCTGGTGGAGCTGGGGGTGCCCGTGGCCATCGAAACGAACGAGGAGCCGTAGTGCAGCTTGGCGCCTTTGCCGCGGACCGGCGCGGCGATCCTGCAGGCAAAACCGGAAAAACTGCAAACGAGGAATGTGAGAAAGATGTATTGCGTCAAATGCGGCGTTCGGCTCTCTGAGGGCGTCAAGGCCTGTCCCCTGTGCGGCACCCCGGTCTGGTGTCCGGAGGCGGAGAAGAGCGACCCGGCGGCCGCCACCTATTCAGAGCTGTATCCCGTCATCCAGCGGCAGGAGCGGCTCACGGTCATGGCCTCCCTGACGGCGGTGCTGCTGGCGGCCATGGTGGCCTGCTTCTCCATCTGTCTGCACACCACGGGGCGGATGGGCTGGTCCTTCTATGTGATCGTGGGCTCGGCCGCCTTCTATCTCATCTTTCTGCTGCCCTTTTGGTTCAGAAACCCCCATCCCATGATCTTCGTGCCCGTGGCCTTTGCAACGGCGTGTCTGCTGCTGTTGCTCATCTCAGACTACACGGGGGGCCGCTGGTTCTGGAGCTTTGCCTTCCCCCTGACGGGGATACTGGCGGCCCTGACCATCGGCGCCGTCGCCCTCTATCGCTATGTGAAGCGGGGGGCCCTCTTCATCACCGGGGGCCTGCTCATCGCCTGCGGCGGCGCCTGCCTGCTGGCGGAACTCTTTCAGCATCTGACCTTCCGCACGCCCATGTTCACCTGGTCGATCTATGCGGCGGTGGTGTTCGCCCTTTTCGGCGGCTTCCTCCTGCTGGCGGGGATGATCCGGCCCCTGCGGGAGCATCTGGAGCGCAAACTGTTTCTGTGATCCGGGGCGGAAATAATTTGGCCACAGACTGTTAACAGAATTGACAAATATGATCTTTTGTGCTATAAGATAACTATGTTTATGCCGAGGCAGAAACTGTTTCGACATGGATAAATTCAGTATCGAAATGGGAAAGGAAACCAAAGATGAAGCTCTCCAAGATTCTGTCCATTGCCCTGGCCCTGGTCATGGTCTTCGCCCTGGTCGGCGTCGCTCAGGCGGATACCGTTGATCCGCAGTCCATTCCGGACACGATGACAAGCGCAGACGGTACGTATGAGATCGCGTTTGTTACCGACGTCGGTCAGCTGATGGATAAGTCCTTCAACCAGGGCACCTGGGAAGGCTGCAAGCTCTATGCGGCGGCCAACGGCAAATCCTACAAGTACTATCAGCCCGCCAACGCCGACAAGGCGACGGACGACGACCGCTATGACGCCATGAAGGCGGCTGCGGACGGCGGCGCAAAGGTCATCGTTTGCGCAGGCTACATGCAGGGCAACGCCCTTGCCAAGGCTGCGGCTGACTTCCCCGAAGTCAACTTCATCTTCATCGATGGTTGGGCCTTTGACGGCCTCAACAATGTGGCCGGCATCGCGTATCAGGAAGAGCAGGCGGGTTATCTCGCGGGCTACGCGGTGGTCATGGAAGGCTACACCAAGCTGGGCTTCTGCGGCGGCGGCGGCGGTACCAACCCGGCTTGCTGCCGGTACGGCTACGGCTTCGTCCAGGGCGCCAATGCGGCGGCTGCCGAAAAGGGCATCAACATCGATGTGAAGTACTCCTGGCAGTATGGCGCTTCCTTCTCCCAGTCTCCTGAGCTGCAGACCATGGCGGCGGGCTGGTATGCCACCGGCACCGAGATCATCTTCTCCTGCGGCGGTTCCATGTTCTCGTCCATCGCAGCGGCGGCGGCTGAGTATGACGCGAAGGTCATCGGCGTGGATGTTGACCAGTCTCCCGAATCCGACACTGTCGTCACCTCTGCGATGAAGGGCCTCTCCGCTTCCGTCCAGTGGGCGCTTGCCAAGAACTTTGACGGCAGCTGGTCCGAGATCGGCGGCATCGCCACCAGCCTCGGCGCGGCGAACGACGCCGTTGGTCTGCCGACCGAAACCTGGAGCCTGGAGAACTGGTCCGTTGAGGATTATGAGAAGCTGTTTGCGGCGATGAAGGACGGCACGCTGGTTGTCGATCCGGCTTACCCCGAGGACAACGTTTTCACGCTCTCCAACGCAAAGGTCGAAGTCATCTGACCTGATATAGCAACGGCAATGATCCCCTGGCTCAGCCAAGGGATCATTGCTCTTTTTTTCTGGGGTCGCAATCGTTTTGCTCCACAATCGTGGCCAACGTGCTTGCAAATTGACCCTGCAGCGATTATACTATATACAATTCTTGCGAAAGATTTCGCAAGTCACAGTGAAGGAGGTGGAGTCATGGAGAAGGCTCCCGAATATGTCATTGAGATGCTTCACATCACCAAGGTTTTTCCTGGTATCAAAGCAAACGATGATATTACGTTGCAGCTCAAAAAAGGAGAGATCCATGCGCTGTTGGGAGAAAACGGAGCGGGCAAATCCACGCTGATGAGCGTTCTTTTCGGCCTCTATCAGCCGGAGGAAGGCGTCATCAAAAAGGATGGCAAGGTCGTGAAGATCAACAACCCCAACGACGCCACGGCTCTGCACATTGGCATGGTGCATCAGCACTTCAAACTGATAGATGTGTACACGGTTCTCGACAACATCATTCTCGGCGCAGAGGATACCAAGCTTGGCTTTCTGCAAAAAAAGGAAGCGCGCAAAAAGGTCAAAGCGCTTTCGGAGCGGTATGGCCTTCACGTTGATCTCGACGCCAAGATCGAGGATATCACAGTAGGCATGCAGCAGCGCGTCGAGATCCTCAAGATGCTCTACCGTGACAACGAGATCCTGATCTTCGATGAGCCCACCGCCGTGCTCACGCCCCAGGAGATCGAAGAGCTGATGATGATCATGCGCGGGCTTGTGAAGGAAGGCAAATCGATCTTGTTCATCTCCCACAAGCTCAACGAGATCATGGAGGTTTCCGACCGCGTCTCCGTTCTTCGGAAGGGAAAGTACATTGGCACGGTCAACACCGCGGAGACAACGAAGGAAGAGCTTTCCTCCATGATGGTCGGCCGTCCGGTTCAGCTCGTCGTTGACAAGGATGAGGCAAAGCCGGGCGATGCGGTGCTCAACGTGGAGGGGCTCACCGTCCCGTCCAAGGTGCATTCCAACAATGCCGTGAAAAATGTCTCCTTTACGGCGCGAGCGGGGGAGATCACATGTATTGCGGGCATCGACGGCAACGGCCAGACCGAGCTCGTCTATGCTCTTTCGGGCTTGGAGAAAGCGAGCGCGGGCAGGATCACGCTTTGCGGCAAGGACATCACAAAGGCGTCCATCCGGCAGCGCAGCCTTTCGGGCATGAGCCATATCCCGGAGGATCGCCATAAGCACGGTCTCGTGCTGGACTTCACCCTCGAGCAGAACCTGGTTCTGCAGCGCTATTTCGAGCAGCAGTTTCAGAATGCAGGGTTCATCAGGTTTGGCGCGGTTCGCGAATATGCAAACAAGCTGATTGATCAGTTTGACATCCGCTCCGGTCAGGGCCCCATCACCACCGCCCGCAGCATGTCCGGCGGCAACCAGCAGAAGGCCATCGTTGCGCGTGAGATGGATCGCAACATGCCCCTGATCATAGCGGTCCAGCCCACCCGCGGTCTGGATGTGGGCGCCATTGAATTCATCCACAAGCGACTGATCCAGGAGCGCGATGCAGGCAAAGCGGTTCTGCTCGTTTCGCTTGAATTGGAGGAGGTCATGAACCTGTCCGATCGGATCCTCGTCATGTATGAGGGGGAGATCGTGGGCGAGCTGGATCCCAAGAAAACCAGCGTGCAGGAGCTCGGCCTGTATATGGCGGGTGCCAAGCGTGACAATGTGGCGAAGGGAGGGGAGCAGCAATGAGTGGCTTTCTGAAGAAAAACGGGACACGTTCCGTCCTCGCGACCATACTTTCCATCCTGATCGGTCTCATTGCCGGTGCGATCCTCGTTCTGATCGTCGGATTGACGAGCAGCGAAATCGGCCTGAAAGGCGCATGGGAGGGCATCAGCCTGATCGTCGCCGGCACGTTCAGCACCGGTCGCGATGCCGTCGGAGCGCTGTCCTTCGGCTTCAACCCTCAGATCGTTGGCAACATGCTGTTCCGCGCGGTCCCGCTGATCCTCTGCGGCCTGTCGGTTGCGCTGGCGTATAAGACCGGCCTGTTCAACATCGGAGCGTCGGGCCAGTATCTTGCCGGAACCTGTGCGACCCTGTTCGTTGCGCTGTCGATCCCGGCGGGCGCTCTGCCGAAGTTTGTGATTTGGCTCCTTGCGTTTTTAGCGGGCGTCCTTGCCGGCGCGCTCTGGGGCGCGATCCCCGGCATGCTGAAAGCCTTTCTGAACATCAACGAGGTTCTTGCGTGCATCATGACCAACTGGATCGCGGCCAACCTCGTCACCTGGATGTTCGATATAAGCAATCTCAAAAATGTGGTGGAAGGCACCAAGACCGGTTACATCTACAAGACGACCTACGGCCTCGTCAACGTGGACGGTACCTGGACATATCAGGATGGCCTCGGCGTTGCGACATCGAAGCTGGGCCTGAACAAGCTGTTTTCGGGTTCGCAGGTCAATGCCGGCATCCTGATTGCTTTCGTCATTGCGATCGTTGTATACATCGTTCTGTCCAAGACGACATTCGGGTATGAGCTCAAAGCGTGCGGTGCAAACCGTCATGCGGCGCGCTACGCGGGCATCCACGATAAGCGCAGCATTGTGTATTCCATGGCGATCGCAGGCGCCCTTGCCGGATCGGCGGCAGCGCTGTACTACCTGTCCGGCAACACCGAGCTCTACTGGTCGGTGTATCAAAAGCTGCCTGCGGAAGGCTTCAACGGCATTGCGGTGGCGATGCTGGCATCCTGTAATCCCATCGCCTGCATCTTCACCGGCCTGTTCATGTCGGCAATCAACCTGCATGGTTTGCAGCTGGCAAATCTCACGGCGTACAACGAGTATATCACCGATGTGATCATCGCCGTCATCGTGTACCTGTCGGCGTTCTCGCTGCTGATCAAGACATGGATCAGCGGACGCAAAAAAGCGGCGAAGCCGAAACCAGCAGCAGACAGGAAACCCAATCCCGGGAAAGGGGGTGCTGCATAATGTCATTCCTTATCAGCAAAACTCTGATTTACGCCATTCCGCTGATGATCGTTGCCCTCGCCGGCGTCTTTGCTGAACGAAGCGGCGTTATCAACCTGGCGCTCGAAGGCATCATGATCTTCGGCGCGTTCGTTGGCGCCCTGACCATCAACCTGATGCAGCAGGCAAACACATTCCAGATCATCAACGTGGCAAAGGACATGGCTTCCAACTGGGGCAAGCTGCAGGCGTTCCTGGTGCTGATCATGCTGATCACGGCCGCAGCAGGCGCCATATTCTCGCTGCTTCTGGCCCTGGCGGCGATCAATTTGAAGGCGGATCAGACCATCGGCGGCACCGCGCTCAACATGCTGTCCCCGGCGCTCGTCTGCTTCTTCATTCGATTGATCGCGCAGCAGAGCGAACTGAGGATGTACAAAGGGGACGCGGCCAGCTGGTTCATGGTGAAAAAGACCATGCTTGGCTTTGAAAAGTCACAGGACATCGGCTTCCTTGGGGAGACCTTCCTCAACAAGGTATATCTGACGACCTATATTTGCATTGTCCTGTTTGTCGTGCTGTCGATCCTGCTCTACAAGACCCGCTTCGGGCTCCGGCTTCGCGCGTGCGGCGAAAACCCGCAGGCGGCCGCTTCCCTGGGCATCAACGTTTATAAGATGCGCTATAGCGGCGTCTTGATCTCCGGCGCGCTGGCGGGCCTGGGCGGATTCGTTTATGTCCTGACCACCTCCAACTGCGTGGCAAACGGCGACGTTGCCGGCTTCGGCTTCCTCGCCCTGGCGGTCATGATCTTCGGCAACTGGAAGCCGCTGAGCATCGCGGGCGCAGGGCTGCTGTTTGGCCTGTTCAAGTGCGTGGCAGCGTCCTATTCCACGTTGGACATCAACGGTGATGGGGTTTTCCTGCTGCTGAATCTCAGCAAAGATCCGGTTTGGGGCAAAATTTTCAACCCCCATCTGTATCGCCTGATCCCCTATATCATCTCCCTGGTGGTCCTGGCCTTCACCTCCAAGAAGTCCCGCGCCCCCAAGGCCGAGGGCATCCCCTACGACAAGGGCCAAAGATAAACCCACCGATGCATACAAAAAGGAGCCGATCCTTCGGCTCCTTTTTCCGTTGAGGAGTTGCTTCACATCAGGCCGCCCGTCAGCTCCGGGTGGTTCATGATGAAGGCCACCAGGACCATGAGGATCACGCTGAGCAAAAGGAAAAGGATCATGCCCGCGTTGCCGAACATGGCGCCGCCCACCCCGGGCGCGGCATTCCGCCGGATGCGGATGTTCTTTTTCAGCATGAAGAAAAGGACCACGCCCGCCAGGGCCACGGCCAGCACCGCGGCGGAGGCGGCGGGGAACAGCAGCGGCAGCACCCCGCCCAGGAAGTTGATGCAGGCGTGGATGCCGATGGTGTAGAGCACGTTCCCCGTGCGGATATAGACATAGGCCAGCAGCATCCCCAGCAGGGCGGCATAGAAGAACTGGGTCAGGTTCCCGTGGAACAGGCCGAAGGTGATGCCGGAAAAGAGGATGGCGGGCCACTCCCCAAAGGGCAGCACCCGGTCCACGATCACCTTGCGGAACACCAGCTCCTCAAACACCGGGGCCAGCACCACAAAGGCGATGACCATCTCCGCCGAGAGGCCTGCGGCGGAGGCCAGCTGGCCGATCAGATCCACGGAGCCGGGGGAGAGCAGGCTGTTGATGCCGATGCCCACCAGGTTCCCCAGCATCATGCCGGCATAGCCGATGCACACCAGGGCCAGAAAGCGGCCGAAGGTCAGGGCGTTTCTCGCCGGGAGTTCGCTGGGCAGACGGCGGCCCAGCAGCAGCATCACCGGCAGGGTGAAGCAGGCCGTGCACAGGCCGCCCACCAAAAAGGCATGGGCCTGGGCGTCGAAGCCGGGGAAGACGGCGGCGATCAGGGCGGGCACCAGCTGGCTGAACAGCAGCCCCAGGCAGAGGCCCAGGGCCAGTCGGCTGAAGGTTTTCCTCATCCGGGGCCGGGTCGCCGCCGGGGCGGGGACGGGGGCCTGGGTGGGTTCGTCGATGGTGTTGATCATGGTTTCGTTTTCGTTCATTTCATTTCCTCCCGATTCGATGCTGCCTATCATACCAAAAAACTTTCCCGTTGTACAGCGCCAGTATTTGCATATGCTGAAGCATGAGGAAAGATTTGCTGAAAAAGGTCATCCGCGCCATGGACCTGCCCGAGGACATGGACCCGGATGTGCCCCGGATCACCGTGCTGGGCCGGGAGAGGATGCTGGTGGAGAACGTGGCGGGCATCCGCCGCTGCACCGAGGCGGAGGTGATCCTCCTCACCGGCCGGGACACCCTGGCGGTGACGGGGGAAGGTCTGCAGGTGAAGGAGCTGGGGGAGAGCCGGGCGCTGCTCACCGGGAATCTGCAGGCGTGGCGCTTTGAGGCGTGAAGTTCATGTGGCATTTTTCAAAGGAGTATGTTATAATCCAAATTGAGGGAGTGTATCCCGAGCGTTTGGCCTCCCTGCTCCAGGGGGAAGGGGTCCCCCTGCGGGACATCCATCGGCCCCGGCCCGCCTGCCTGGTGTGCACTCTGCCCGCCGGGAGCTTCGGACGTCTTCGCCGGCTCAACCGGCGCTGCCGCTGCCGGATCCGCATTCTGAAGAAGGGCGGCGGGCGCTATGCCCTGGTGCCCCTGTGGCGCCGCCGGGTGCTGCTGCTGGGCCTTTGCACCACGCTGCTGCTGTTTTGGTGGGCCTCCGGGCGGGTTTGGTTTCTGGATATCCGGGACTGCCGGCGCATGGACGAGGAGGTCCTGCGCATGGCCCTCTATGAGCAGGGGCTGCGCCCCGGCAGAAACCTTTCCGCCCTGCCGCTGGCCGCCATCGGGGATTTCGTGGCCGCCCAATATGAGGAGCTGGCCTTTTTGGAGCTCCATGTGGACGGGATCTTTCTGCGGGTCCGGGCCAAGGAAGCGTTGGCGGAGGGGGAAAAGCTGGACCTCTCCGTCCCCTGCGATGTGGTGGCCGCCAAGGCCGGCGTCGTCACCGGCCTCACCGCCTATGGCGGACGGGCCCAGGTGAAGGTGGGGGATCGGGTCAGGGTCGGGCAGCTGCTCATCGCCGGCCATGTGACCGCCCGGGACGGGAGCCTGACCTATCCGACCCACGCCTATGGGGAGGTGCTGGCGGCCATCCTCTATACGAGCACCGTGCCCGCCCCTGAAACCGGGGTGGAATGGGCCGAAACCGGGCGGGAAGCGCCCTATGCCGCCCTGCTCTGGCGGGGCAGGACCCTGTTTGAGCGGCGCTGCCCCTTTCCCGAAGGGGTGCTGGTGCCGGAGGAAAAGCGGACATCCCTCGCGCCCTGGCCCCTGGAAGTGAGCCGGGGGACCTGGCGGGAAAGGGAAAAGCGGGAGCGGACCCTGACGGCGGCGGAGCGCCGGGAGGCGGCCCTCTTCGAGGCGGAGCGGCAGGCCCTGCTGCAGGTGCCCCGGACCGCCAAAGTCATCATGATCGACCGGCGCACGGTGGAAAGGAACGGCACGCTCTATGGCGTCTGCACCGTGACGGCGGAGGAAAACATCGGATTTACAAAGGAGATCAGCGAAGCACAGGCATGGAGATCAAAACGGAACGGATCGAGTTAGACAGCATGGAGGACGCCGCCGGGCTTTTCGGCGTGCTGGACGAAAACATCTCCGTCTTCGAGCAGGAGACGGGGACCCTCATCACCGTGAACGGCGACGGCATCGCCATCGAGGGGGAGACGGAGAACGCCGCCCTGTGCCGGACCGTCCTGGAAAAGCTCCTGTCCATGCAGCGCAAGGGGGAGCCCATCAACCGGGGGCGCATCCGCTATGCGGTGGACCTGGCCCGGGAGGGGAACGCGGATCTCATCTCCGAGATCATGGGGGATGTGGTGGCCCTCACCGCCCGGGGCAAGCAGATCAAGTGCAAGACCCTGGGGCAAAAGAAATATGTCCAGGCCCTGAAGGAGTATGAGCTGGTCTTCGGGGTGGGTCCCGCCGGCACAGGAAAGACCTATCTGGCCGTGGCCATGGCGGTTTTGGCCTTCAAAAACAAAGAGGTGGACAAGATCATCCTGACCCGGCCCGCCGTAGAGGCGGGGGAGAAGCTGGGCTTTTTGCCCGGGGATCTGCAGAACAAGGTGGACCCCTATCTCCGCCCTCTCTATGACGCCCTGCAGGAGTTTTTCGGCATGGAGACCTATCGCAATCTGATGGAGCGGGGGGCCATCGAGGTGGCGCCGCTGGCCTACATGCGGGGCCGGACGCTGAACAACGCCTATATCATCCTGGACGAGGCCCAAAACTGCTCCATCGAGCAGATGAAGATGTTCCTGACCCGCCTGGGCGAGGGCAGCCGGGCAATCATCACCGGGGACATCACCCAGATCGACCTGCCCAAGGAGAAGAAGAGCGGCCTTATCCACGCCATCGGCGTGCTGCGGGATGTGGAGGGGATCCGGGTCATCCAGCTCACCCACAAGGATGTGGTGCGCCACGAGCTGGTCCAGCGGATCATCCAGGCCTATGAGCGCAGCGAAAAACAGAATTAGCCCGGTCTATTGAAAACCATCTGTCCACAGGGAGGCGACCATGGGAGCGGAACGGAGCGTAAAAACAGGGCTCAGGCTGGCGGCAGGCATGCCCCTGCTTCTTTTGGTGTGCCTGGCGAACCTGCTGTTTCTGTATCTTTGCTTCCCGGATGCCCGGCTGGAGGTGCAGGCGGGGAGCGTTTTGACGGAGGATCTGCTCTATCCCTTCACCGGCACCGACGCCTTCAAAACGGACGAGCTCAGGCAGGCCGCCCGGGATCGGACCGAGCCTGTGTATCTGCTGGACGACGGGATCGTCGCCCGGGCCGCCGGGGCCCTGGACGCCTGGTTCGCCCAGTATGATCTGTTTTTGCAGGACATGACGCTGCGCTGGGAGGAGGGGGCTCAGGAGTACAACGGCTATCTCTACAACCAAACGGCCTGGAACGCCATCGTTCGGGAGCCGGAGCTGCAATCGAAGCTGAACGAATACGGCCTCTCCGACACCCTGGACGCCGCCATGGCCTATACCATCCTCAACACCTATCTGCCCCGCAGCAGCCTCCATGCCGCCGGGGCCATGCCCGACAGCGTCCCCCTGAAAACGGCCCTGACCGACGCCATATTGACGGGCATGGAGGGAGGCGTGAAGGAGAGCGAGCTGGAGGCCGCCCGCTATCGGGCCAAGGAGCAGCTCAAGCAAACCTCCCTGCCCGCCGTCAGCAAAACGGAGCTGGCGGGGAATCTGATCGACAAATTCTATATGGCCTCCGCCGTGGTGGATCCCATCGAAACGGAGCTGGCCCGGACCGCCGCCGCCAACGAGGTGACCCCCGTGACCGTGCGGAAGGGGGAGGTCCTCTTCCGGGCCGGAACGGTCCTCAACCAGCGGGACATGGTCCATCTGGTGGCCCTGGACATGGTCAAAAGCGAGGGGTCCGGCTGGAGCTATGGGGGATATCTGCTGTATCTGCTGCCCGTGTATCTGGCCTTTGGGGCCTATCTGCTCCTCTTTCAGCGGCAGACCGCCTTTGCCCCCGGGACCATGGCCCGGCTCTGCCTGCTGCTGGGGCTGGAGCTGGCGGTGGTGTGGGCCTTCACCCTCTTTGAGCGCCGGGTGGCGCCCCTGCTGCTGGGGACCTTGATGATCGCCGCCACCCACGAAAAGCGGACCGCCCTGGGGGCCAACGCCCTCATCGCCCTGACGAGCACCCTGCTGCTGTCGGAGACCGGCCCCCTGACGGGGGAGACCCTATGGTATCTGGCGGGCACGCTGGTCATGGGCACCGTGGCCGTGGCCCTCATGACGGGGGACGCCCCCCGCTCGGGCAGCGTGGTGCTGGCCACCGTGGCCGGCGGCGTGCTGGGCGGCCTGGTCATGGCGGTGCCCCGGGTCCTGGCCGGGGAGGGGCTCTTGCTCTGCTTCCTGGCCTTCGGACTGTTCTTCATCGGGGCCCTCATCGCCCTGCTGCTGTCCCTGGCCCTGACGCCCCTGTGGGAGAATCTTTTCGGCCTGCCCTCTCCGACCAAGCTCAACGAGCTGCTCAGCGCGGACCATCCCCTGCAGCGGCGGCTCATGAACAGCGCCCCCGGCACCTATCATCACTGCCAGATGACGGCGCTGCTGGCGGAGAGCGGGGCAAAGAGCGTCGGCGCCAACGCTTTGCTGGCCAAGGCGGCCGCCGCCGTTCACGATGTGGGCAAGCTTCGTTCCCCTCGGAACTTTGCGGAAAACCAGGCCAACGGCGTCAATCCCCACGACCAGATGGCCCCCTCCGAAAGCGCCCGGATCATCATCGCCCATGTGGCGGATGCGGACACCATCCTGCGCCGCTATCGGGTGAGCCCCGTCCTGCGGCAGATCGTGCGGGAGCACCACGGCACCACCATGACCGCCTATTTCTACATGAAGGCCAAGAAGATGGGGGAGGATGTGGTGGAGGCGGACTTCCGCTATCCCGGCCCCCGGCCCGGCAGCCGGGAGAGCGCCATCGTCATGCTGGCGGACAGCTGCGAGGCGGCGGTGCGCTCCCTGGGCGGCCCCAGCCCCGAGCAGGTGCGGGACATGGTCCGCCGGGTCTTTCGGGGCAAGATGGAGGACGGGCAGCTCATGAACAGCGACCTGACCCTGAACGAGCTTAGCCGGGTGGAGGACGCCTTTTTGCGGACCCTGGCCGGCATACTGCACGATCGCATCACCTATCCGGAGGAGGAGCCATGATCGAAGTCTATTCCGAGGACGAAGCCCTGACCGCGGCGGAGGAGGCGGGCATCCGCGCCGCCTGCGAGGCCGCCCTGGCCGCCGAGGGGGCCAGGGGGGACATCACCGTTTTGGTGGCGGGAGCGGAGCACATCCGGCAGCTCAACCGGGATTTTCGCCAGGTGGACCGGGTCACCGATGTGCTCACCTTTCCCAGCCGGGAGGGGGAGGAGCTTCCCGGCGCTCCGGACGGCTATCTGGGGGACATCATGATCTGTCGCAGCCGGGCCCTGGAGCAGGCGGAGGAATATGGCCACAGCCTCAGCCGGGAACTGGCCTTTTTGGCGGTCCACGGTACGCTGCACATCCTGGGCTATGACCACATGAACGAGGCGGAGGAGCGGATCATGCGCGCCCGCCAGCGAACCATTTTGGAAAGGATCGGGGAAACAAGATGAAGGAACTGACCCAAAACGAGATCAACCTGCTGCTGGATCGGGCCCAGGAGGCCCGGGACCATGCCTATGCGCCCTATTCCCGCTACAGCGTGGGGGCCGCCCTGCTGACGGCGGACGGGCAGATCTACCAGGGCTGCAACATCGAGAACGCCGGCTTCACAGCCACCATCTGCGCCGAGCGCACGGCCTTCTTCAAGGCGGTGTACGACGGGCATCGGGCCTTTCGGGCCATCGCCGTCATCGCCACGGGGGAGGCGCAGGGATTCCCCTGCGGGGTTTGCCGGCAGGTGATGGCGGAGTTCTGCGAAAAGGATTTCATCATCGTCACCGCCAACCGGGACAGGACCCTTGTGGATGTGTCCACCTTCGGGGAGCTGCTGCCCCATTCCTTTGGGCCCAAGGACCTGGGTGTGTGAGATATGGCCTATAAGAGCGGCTTTTTCAGCCTGATCGGCTGCCCCAACGTGGGCAAATCCACCCTGCTCAACGCCCTGGTGGGGCAGAAGATCTCCATCGTCACGGACCGGGCCCAAACCACCCGAAACCGGATCACCGGCGTCCTCACCCGGGACGGATATCAGATGATCTTTTTGGACACCCCCGGCATGACCACCCCCAAAAACAAGCTGGGGGAATATATGCAAAAGACCGCCGCCGACGCCCTTTCGGATGTGGAGGCCATCCTCTTTCTGGTGGACGCCCGCAAGGGGATCGGGGAGCGGGATCGGCAGATCATGGAGCGGCTGAAGCTGGCCAAGTGCCCCGTTTTGGTGCTGCTCAACAAGTGCGACATCGCCACCCGCCTCCAGATCGACGAGGCGGAGGCGGCGATCCGGGGCGCCGGCTTTTCCGAGATCCGCCCCATCTCCGCCTTCCGGGGCACGGGCCTTGCCGAGCTGGAGGCGCTGCTGGTGGGCTATCTCACCGAGGGCCCCCAATACTTTCCCCCGGACATGGTCACGGACCAGCCCGAGCGGCTCATCTGCGCCGAGATGATCCGGGAGAAGGCCCTGGAGCTCCTCAAGGACGAGGTGCCCCACGGCATCGGCGTCAGCATGGACAAAATGCAGCTGCGGCCCGACGGCCAGATCATGGACTGCTATGCCACCATCCTCTGCGAGCGGGACAGCCACAAGGGCATCATCATCGGCCGGGGCGGCGCCATGCTCAAGCGGATCGGCTCCGCCGCCCGGGCGGACATGGAGTGGCTCCTGGGGGTGAAGGTAAACCTGCAGCTGTGGGTGAAGATCAAGGACGACTGGCGCAACCGGCAGGCCGTTTTGAACGAGCTGGGCTACGAGGGCTGAATACGCCCGCCTCCCTTCGGACCATACTTGGGGGGAAAGGAGGCGCTCAATGACATCGTCCATGACAACGGAGGAGAAGAAAGCCTTTCAGGCGTTTTATGAGAGCGGTCGGGTGGAGGCGTATCTGAACTACGCCCGGCTGCGGGAGAAACAGCATGGCGGACATGACCCTCAGGGGCATGGTGATCCGAACGGTGGATTACCGGGACAACGATAGGATATTGACCCTGTTCACGGCGGAGTCGGGCCGGGTGGACGCAAAGGCGCGCAACTGCCGCAAGCCCACCTCGCCCCTCTTGGCCTGCAGCCAGCCCTTCACCTATGGGGAGTATCAGCTCTTCTACCACAAAAACAAATATGTCATCGACCAGGGGGAGGTCCTGGAGAGCTTCTATCCCCTGCGGGAGGATGTGGAGCGCTTCGCCGCGGCCTCTCTGTGCGCCGCCGTGTGCTTGGAGGGGGTCCAGGCGGAGGAGGGGAGCGCCGAGATCTTTTCCCTCCTCTATCACACCCTGACCTTCCTCACCTATGGGGAAAACGACCCCGGGGACCTGGTGGCCTGCTTCCTGATCCGATTTTTGTCCCTGGCGGGCTTTCGCCCCGCCCTCACCAGATGCGCCGTCTGCGGCCGGGACATGCGGGAGGATGCCGTCATCCGCTTCCTGCCGGATCGGGGCGGGGCGGTGTGCGCCGCCTGCTCCCCCGTGGGGCGGCGGATCGGCAAAACGGCCCTGGAAGCCATGCGGCGCATGCTCCTGCTGGACGACGATCAGCTGTCCCGGGTGAAGCTGAAGGAGCCATTGCGCCGGGAGCTGCTGTCCCATCTTGTCCCCTATGCCCGGCTCTATCTCCCCGGCATCGAGAAGGCCGCGGCGCTGTTCACCTCACTGCACATGCCCCCTGATGCGGAGGAACCGGAGTAGCCCTATGGAACTTTTGAAAAACACCTTTCTGTCCCTGTTCCCCCTGTATTTTTATATGGCCACCGGCGCCCTGCTGCGGCGGATGAAAGCTTTGAAATCCGAGGATCTGCCCCGGCTCAACGCCCTCCTGTTCCGCTCCTTTTTGTTCTTTTCCCTGTTCAACAGCATCCGCAACGCCAGCTTCTCCGGGCCGGAAAGCGGCCGGCTCATGCTCTTTGGGGCCGGCTGCGTCCTTTCCCTCTTTGTCCTCTATATGCTCCTGGTGCCCCGCTTCATCCGGGACTATCGCCGCTCCGCCGTGGCCATACAGGCCATGTATCGAAGCAACTTCGTGCTCCTGGGCATGGCCTATGCCGAGCAGCTCTGCGGGCCGGAGAACGTGGGCCCGGTGAGCCTGCTGGTGGCCGTGGTGGTGCCGATGTTCAATCTGGTGGCGGTGCTGACCTTTGAGCTGCTGCGGGGCGGCCGGGTGAACCTGGGCAAGATATTGCTGAATATCCTCAAAAATCCCCTGATCATCGCCTCCATCCTGGGCGCGCTCTGCAACCTGCTGAACATCCGCTTCCCGGAATATCTGGACAAGCCCATGAAGGCCCTGGGCAGCGCCGCCACCCCCTTTGCCCTGGTGCTGGTGGGCGCCTCGCTGACATTCAAGTCCATGGCCGAAAACAAAAGGCTGGTCCTGACGGTCAGCGCCGTGCGGCTGATCCTCACGCCCCTGCTGGCCGTGCCCCTGGCGGTGGCGCTGGGGTTTCGGGACGCCGCACTGGTGGGCATCATGGCGGCGACAGCCGCCCCCGCGGCGGTGGTCTCCGTGGCCATGAGCTATGAACTGGGGGGCGACGGGGAGCTGGCCGCCCAGATTGTGGCCGCCACCTCGCTGCTTTCCTTGGTCACCATGTTCCTTTGGGCCCTGGCCCTCCGGGGCCTTGGGTATTGCTGAGGCCGGCGGCATGCTCCGTATCGGGGCCGTATCGGAGCAAGACAAAGACAAAGACAAGGACAAAGACAAAGACAAGGACAAAGACAAAGACAAGGACAAAGACAAAGACAAATATAAAGACAAGGACTTATGAGAGAGCGAGGGGGACAGGTTCTCGCTCTCTTCTCCCCCCAGGGGAGATTTTTTTCTTTTTTGGGGAGAGAGAAAAAATCGGCCCCTCCCAAAATAGACAAAACTGCTTGAAAAAACCTTGCAATCCTGACGGAGGGCTGCTATAATGAATCGTTCCGAAACGAAATTCAAGCAGGAGGAAAGAAACTTGGCACACAAATACGTTTACCTGTTTTCCGAAGGCTCCAAGGACATGCGCAACCTGTTGGGCGGCAAGGGCGCGAACCTGGCCGAAATGACCAACCTGGGCATGCCCGTGCCCCAGGGCTTCACCATCACCACCGAAGCCTGCATCAAGTTTTATGATGACGGCGAGAAGATCAACGACGAGATCCTGGCTGAGATCGACGAATACGTTGAAAAGCTCCAGAAGATGAGCGGCAAGAAGTTCGGCGACCTCAACAATCCGCTGCTGGTCTCCGTTCGCTCCGGTGCCCGCGCCTCCATGCCCGGCATGATGGACACCATCCTGAACCTGGGTCTCAACGACACCGTGGTGGAAGCCTTTGCCCGGAAAACCGGAAACCCCCGCTTCGCCTATGACTCCTATCGTCGGTTCATCCAGATGTATTCCGACGTGGTCATGGAGGTGGGCAAGAAATATTTCGAAGAGCTCATCGACAAGATGAAGGCCGAGAAGGGCGTGAAGCTGGACACCGAGCTGGACGCCAACGATCTCAAAAACCTGGCCGAGCAGTTCAAGGCCGAGTATAAGGCCAAGATCGGCGTGGACTTCCCCTCCGATCCCAAGGAGCAGCTGCTGGGCGCCATCAAGGCCGTGTTCCGCTCCTGGAACAACCCCCGCGCCATCTACTATCGCCGCATGAACGACATCCCCGGCGACTGGGGCACCGCCGTCAACGTGCAGATGATGGTTTTCGGCAACACCGGCGACAATTCCGGCACCGGCGTGGCCTTCACCCGCGACCCTGCCACCGGCGAAAAGCACCTCTTCGGCGAGTTCCTCATGAACGCCCAGGGCGAGGATGTGGTGGCCGGCGTCCGCACGCCCCAGACCATCGACCAGCTCAAGGAGGTCATCCCCGAGGCATACGAGCAGTTTGTGGACATCTGCGGCAAGCTGGAAGCCCACTATCACGACATGCAGGACATGGAGTTCACCATCGAGGACAAGAAGCTCTACATGCTCCAGACCCGCAACGGCAAGCGGACCGCCAAGGCCGCCCTGAAGATCGCCTGCGATCTGGTGGACGAGGGCCTCATCACCGTGGACGACGCCCTGCTCATGGTGGATCCCAAGCAGCTGGACGCGCTGCTCCATCCCCAGTTCGACGCCGTGGCCCTCAAGGCCGCCACCCCCGTGGCCCACGCCCTGCCCGCCTCTCCCGGCGCCGCCTGCGGCCAGATCGTCTTCAACGCCGAGGACGCCACCAGCTGGGCCAAGGCCGGCCATAAGGTGGTCCTGGTCCGTTTGGAGACCAGCCCCGAGGACATCGAGGGCATGAACCACTCCCAGGGCATCCTGACCGTTCGCGGCGGCATGACCAGCCACGCTGCCGTGGTGGCCCGGGGCATGGGCACCTGCTGCGTCTCCGGCTGCGGCGAGATCGTCATGGACGAGGACAACAAGCGGTTCACCCTGGCTGGCCGCGAGTACCATGAGGGCGACTGGATCAGCCTGGACGGCTCCACCGGCAACATCTACGGCGAAGCCATTCCCACCACCGACGCCTCCATCTCCGGCGAGTTTGCCCGCTTCATGCGCTGGGCCGACGCCGCCCGCCGGCTGAAGGTCCGCACCAACGCCGACAATCCTCACGATGCCGCCGTGGCCGTGAAGTTCGGCGCCGAGGGCATCGGCCTGTGCCGCACGGAGCACATGTTCTTTGCCGCCGACCGCATCCCCGCCGTGCGGGAGATGATCGTCTCCACCACCGAGGAAGCCCGCCGCAAGGCTCTGGACAAGCTCCTGCCCATGCAGCGGGGCGACTTTGAGGGCATCTACAAGGCCATGGAGGGCCGCCCGGTCACCATCCGCTTCCTGGATCCCCCTCTGCATGAGTTCCTGCCCACCGCGGACGATGACATCCGGGATCTGGCCAAGGACATGGGCCTCACCTTCGAGTCCCTCAAGGCCACCGTGGAAGGCCTCCACGAGTTCAACCCCATGATGGGTCACCGCGGCTGCCGTCTGGCCGTGTCCTATCCCGAGATCGCCGAGATGCAGACCCGCGCGGTCATCGAGGCCGCCCTCAACGTGCGCCGTGAAACCGGCATGGACATCGTGCCCGAGATCATGATCCCCCTGGTGGGTGAAGTCAAGGAGCTGGCCTTCGTGAAGAGGACCGTCACCGAGACCGCCGCCAAGGTCATGGAGGAGCGGGGCGAAACCATCAAGTACCATGTGGGCACCATGATCGAGATCCCCCGCGCGGCCCTGACCGCCGATGAGATCGCCCAGGAGGCCGAGTTCTTCTCCTTCGGCACCAACGACCTCACCCAGATGACCTTCGGCTTCAGCCGCGACGATGCCGGCAAGTTCCTCAAGGACTACTATGATCGCAAGATCTATGAGTCCGATCCCTTCGCCCGTCTCGACCAGAAGGGCGTGGGCAAGCTGGTGAAGATGGCTGCCGATCTGGGCCGCCAGACCCGCCCCGACATCAAGCTGGGCATCTGCGGCGAGCACGGCGGCGACCCCTCCAGCGTGGAGTTCTGCCACAAGGTGGGCCTGTCCTATGTGTCCTGCAGCCCCTTTAGGGTGCCCATCGCCCGCCTCGCTGCCGCCCAGGCCGCCATCCGGGACAAGCAGTAAGCACCACAACCATCGTTTGACCAGGCGGCGCGGTTCTTTGCGGGACTGCGCCGCTTTTCCGCTTTTCACGGAATCGACGCATCGAAGAGGACAGCTATGCAAGTTTCGCAGGATTTTCTGGTTCGCCTGGAGGACACGGGCAAGGGATTTGCCCTGTCCAACAAGGGCTTTGTGACCATGCTCACCAATCTGGCCTGTGTCCATGGGAACCGGATCGGCCAGGGGCTCATGGACCGGGAGAAGTGCGGCCTCTCCTGGATGGTGGTGGGCTGGCGGCTGCAGGTGGACCGGCGGCCAAAGCTCTCCGAAACGGTCCATGGCCTGACATGGGCCGGGACCTCCGGACGGCTCCAGACCACCAGGGATTTTTTGCTGTTCGACGGGGCGGGCCGCCGGCTGGCCAGGGCCACCTCCGCCTGGCTGGTGCTGGACGAGCACAACACCCATGTGCTGCGCATGACCCCCCAGATCATGGACCCCTACGGCCCGGAGCCGGACAAGCAGACCTTTCCCGGCTATGCCTTTCCCCGGGAGGCGCCGGCCTTCCGGGCGGAACGGACCGCCGATGTGCAGGTGACCCGGTCCATGATCGACTGCAACGACCATGTGCACAACGTGGCCTATATGGACATCGCCGAGGAAGGGCTGCCGGCGGGGGTGGACATGATGGACTTTTCGGACATCACCATCGTCTATCGCCGGGAGATCCGCCCCGGGGAGCGGGTGCGGGTGGACTTCGGACGGACCGAAACGGAGGCGGTCATCCTCATCCGGGAGGCGGCGTCGGACCTGATCCACGCCTTTTTGACCCTGCGCTGAGGAATAGGGGGAGGGTGCTTTGGCAACACTTTCCCCATGGGAACGGAAAAAAGCATTTGGCGGAGACTCCGCTTTGACGAACCGGACGGACGATTCGAGCTCCTGGAAACGGAGCGCGGCGCCCCGTCCTTTTTTCATGGAAGGAGATCGGCCCCGGCCCCGGAGCCGCCGGACGAGCGGGGCATCGACCCCCGGCTCAAGGAGAGCCGGCGGCAGCTCCAGACGGCCTTCTTTGCGGAGGTGAACAAGGATCTGATCCTGCGCGCCTTTCGCTTCTGCGGCCGGGTGCCGGCCCTGGCCGTGTTTCTGAACGGCATGGCCGACGGCGGCTCGATCAGCGATTTCATCCTCAGGCGGGCCATGGAAAGCCCCCTGCCGCCGAAGGGCAAGGGGCTGGCGGACCACGCCCTTGAGCAGGTGTTTTCCCTCCAGGAGGCGGAGAAAACGGACCGCTGGGCCCAGGTGGAGGCGGCCGTCGTGGAGGGGCGCACGGCGGTGTTGCTGGAGGGTGAGCGGGAGGCGGTGCTGCTGGACACCCGGGGCTATGCCTGCCGGGGGGTGGACACGGCCAAAAACGAGAGCACCGTCATCGGCCCCGCCGAGGCCTTCCATGAAAATCTGCGCATCAGCGTGACGTTACTGCGCCGGATCGTCCGGCGGGCGGACTTCGTGTGCGCCTTTCGGGACGCGGGCAGCCAAAACAACGTGAAGCTGGCCCTGTGCTATTTGGGAGGCGTGTGCAGCGCTCCGCTTCTTCAGGAGGTGGAGCGCCGGCTGTCCCGGGTCAAAACGGATGTGCTCCTGTCCGCCGGCACCCTGGGCCAGCGCATCGAGGACAGCCCCCTGTCCCCGGTGCCCCAAACCCTGCTGACGGAGCGGCCGGACCGGGCCGCCGCCGCCCTCATGGCGGGAAAGGTGGTCATCCTGGTGGAGGGGAGCCCCCAGGCCCTGGTGCTGCCGGTGACCCTGTCGGGGCTGCTGCTCACCGCCGAGGACAGCTATTTGAGACGGCCGGTGGGAGCCATCCTCCGGTTCGTCCGGCTCTTTGGGGCGGCGGTGTCCGTGTTCATGCCGGCCTATTTTTTGGCCCTGGCCTTCCACCATCAGGGGCTGCTGTCCAGCGACATCCTCTCCACGGTCATCGCCTCCCGTCGGCTGGTGTTTTTGCCCATGGGAGCGGAGATGATCTTTTTGCTGCTGGTGTTTCAGCTGGTGCGGGAGGCGGGCGTCCGGGTCCCCGGGACCGTGGGCCAGACCGTGGGCATCATCGGCGGCCTGATCCTGGGCCAGGCGGCGGTGTCCGCCAACTTCGTGTCCACGGTGGCCCTCATCATCGTGGCGCTGACGGGCCTGGGCACCTTCGTCATCCCCAACTATGATCTGCAGCTGGCGGTGGCCTACTATCGGGTGGGCCTGTGCCTGCTGTCCATCGCCGGGGGCCTGCTGGGCCTTTGCTGCGGCTGCATGGGGGCCCTCATCCTGCTGGCGGACCAAAAGTCCTTTGGGGTCCCCTTCCTGTCGCCCTTCGCCCCCAAGACGGTGGCCCGGGAGCCCTATTTCTGCCGGGGCAGGGTAGAGGGCCAGGGCGTTCCCCAGGACGACATGAACGGGGAGGCGCCCCTGTGAGCCGGCGGCTGGGCCGCTTCGGCCTGCAGGAGGGGACGGCGGCCGTGGGCGTGGGCGCCCTGCTGTCCGGCGTCTTTTCCGTGAACGTGGGCGACACCTATGCCCGGGGCAACGTGTGCTATGCCGCCACCGCCGCGGGGGCGCTGCTTTCCCTGTTGCTGCTGGGGCTGGTGCTGCAGGCCATGGAGCGCCGGGGGGCGGAGGATCTGGGGGCGCTGCTCCTGGATCGCTGCGGCGGCTTTTTTGGGCCGTTGCTGTCGCTGCCGCCCGTTCTGGGGCTGACGCTGGCGGCGGTGCTGCCCCTGTTTCGGTTCACCCTGGCCATGGAGCGGTATATCTTCGTGGAGGCGGACTATGTGCCCATCGCCCTGTATCTCTTGCCGGTGCTGTGGCTGCTGGTCCTCCGGGGCATGGAGTGCGTGGCCCGCATGGCGAAGCTTCTGGTCCTGCCCTGCGCCTTGGCCCTGGTTTTGACGCTGTATCTTGCCTCCCCGGCCTTTGGGACATATCATCTGTTTCCCCTGTTCAGCCCGGGCTTTTCCGCTTTTTTGACCCAGACGGGGGAGGCCCTGTTCCGCTTTTTGCCGGCGGGGACGGCCCTGTGCGTGGCGGGCCGGGGCTGTCAGGGGCGGCGGCATCTGGCGGGAAGCCTGCGCCGGGGGCTGCTGCTGGGCGGGGCGGGAAGCTTTCTTATGCAGCTGGGGCTGGGGATCACCTTCTTCGGCCCGGACATGGGGGACATGATCGCCCCCGTCTATTGCATGACCATGGCGGCCCGACAGGAGCGGATGAGCCTGCGCCTCGACATGCTGGTGCTGTTCCTGTGGCTCATGGGGGGGCTGGTCACCGCCGGGCTCTATGTGTATGCCGCGTCCCTGCTGCTCTGCCGGACGATGCGCATCGAGGACATCCGCCCCGTGGGCGGGCTGCTGGTGCTGCTGGCCGTGGGGACACTGCTGCTGTTCAACTTCGACGCAGAGCGGATCTTGGCCCTGGTCCGGCTGGTCTACCATGGCGGGGCGCTGCTGTTTTTGCCCCTGTTGGCGGCGGCTGCCCTGTCCTGGGGAAGGGGGGCGAGGGGATGAGAAGGGCGCTGTGCCTGGCGATGATCCTGCTGTTGACGCCCTTTGCAGGCTGCCTGCACGGGACGCCCCTGGACAGGTTCTGCTATGTTTTGGACCTGGGCGTGGAGCGGGGGGAGACCATGCCCTATCGGTTCGTGTTCCTGCTGAGCGAGGACACCGCCGGCGAGGCGGGGGAGGGGGACGGCCGGGGCCAGGTGTCCATGATCTATGCGGAGGAGAGGAGCCTCTTTTCCGCCGTGGAATCCCTGGCCGGGACGCTGCCCGCCCAGCTCTCCTTCGAGCGGACGACCCTGCTGGCCTTCTCCCGGGAGCTGGCGGAGAGCGGGGAGATGGAGGCGCTGACGGCGGGGGCCCTGGGGCGGCTGAAGATCCGGCGCAATGTGCGGGTGCTGGTGGTGGAGAAGGACATGCGCGCCGCCTTCCAGGGGCTGGTGAGCCCCGCCGACCCCAGCATGAGCCGGCTGAAGGCCAACGTGAAGCTGTATGCCGAGAACAGCGGTTTCGTGGAGGACTGGGGGTTGAGCGAGGTGCGGGAGGCCTTCCGGCTTCGGGTGGGGGACGCCATGCTGCCCTATGCGGCCCGCCTGGGGAACGGGCCGGCGCCGGACATGGCCGGAGGGGAGATCTATCCCTATCTGGCCGGCAGCCTTTTGGGGGAGGGGCAGCTGAAAACCTCCCTGTGCGGCAGCGCCGTCTTTGCGGGCAGCCGCATGGTGGGGGTCCTGTCCGGGCAGCACACCATGCTGGTGCTCATGGCCAAGGGGACCTTTCAGGAGGGGCATCTCACCGTACCCCGGGGAGCGGAACCCCCTTTGGAGATGGCCCTCTATGCCCCGCAGAAGCCTCGGCGGGCCTGGGACGGAAGGCGATTCACCTGCACCCTTGCCCTGGAGGCGGATCTGGAGGATCCCCTGGAGCCGGACATGGATCAGGCGGCCCTCATGGCGCTGACGAAGGAATATTTGGCGGGAGAGCTTGGATCGGTGTTTCGGGCCACCGCCGGGGCCGGGGCGGATGTGTTTTGCGTGGGGCGGGAGGCCATCGCGACCTTCCCCACCTGGGAAAGCTGGCGGGATGCCCGGTTTGCCGAAGCCCTGCGGGGGGCGGAGGCGGTGTTTGAGGTGAGGCTCAAGCTGTCCCACAGTCTCAGGGATCCGGCGCTGGAATGAAGGAGGAAAGCGGATGGCCTTGTTTGCGGTTTCGTCGCTGGCGGGGATGGCCTATGGCCTGCTCTATGCCTGCTTCTGCATGAAAAAAGGCGGCATCGCTGCCGCCCTGACGGTGCTGTTCCTGGTGCTGCTGAACGCCGGCCTGCTGGGGCTGGTGCTGTTCTATCGCACCCACTCCTGAAGGATCACTCCAGATCCTCGGGGATATACCTGCGGGCCTCCAAAATGTGGTCGTGGAGCAGCTGGCTGGCTTTGTCCACCTCTCCGGCCCGGCAGGCGTCCAAAATGGCCTGGTGCTCCTCAATGGACTGGCCCCGGCGGGCGGGATCGGAATAGAGGGCGTTCCGCAGATACCGGTCGGCGTTCCAATGGATGAGCTCGATGAACATGTCCGCCACCTTGTTCTTGGCCCGGCGGGTCAAAATCTCGTGGAACTTGTAGTTGAGGCGCTCCTCCTCAAAGAGGTCGGAGGCCTTTTTCTGTTCGTCGATGACGGTCTGCAGCTCGTCCAGATCCGCCTGGCTCATGAGGGGGATGGCCCGGCGGGCGATGTAATAGGAGATGCTGGCCCGGATCTCCATCATGTCCTCCAGGGTGGAGCGGGAGAGCTGGGTCACGGTGGAGCCCCGGTTGGGATGGATGGTCACCAGCCCCTGGGCCTCCAGTTGGCGCAGGGCCTCCCGCACGGGGATATGGCTCACGGTCAGGGCGGAGGACACTTCATCCTGCTTGAGCTGGGTGCCGCCCTTTAGCTTGCCGCTGATGATGCCCTCCTTGAGCACGCGAAACACCCATTCCTGGGTGGCGCCGGTCCGAGGACCAACGGCCTCGGCCAATTCACGATAATCCATATTCACCTCTCTCGTTTTGCTTTTGGAAACCAAATATATTATATAAGCTTTCGGGCGGATAGTCAATCCGTTTATACAGCATGGTCTCCAAATATTCGACGCTTTTGCGCCTCATTTGCAAAAGAATCCGGTGTATAGAGAAACACCGACGCCTTTTCGGAGGCGGGGCCGATGAGGGGCGTCCCCTCCACGGTGATCAGCGGATGCAGGGGGATCACATAGTAGCTGACCGTGCCCGCCCAGCCGGAGAGATCGTCGGTGTAGACGGCCTGGTCCGTTCCCTCGAAGGCGGACAGCAGGGTGGCAAAGCCGTCGGCGGTCTCCCGATAGAGCAGATAGCGGACATAGCTTTGCCGGGGGGTGAAGCGGACCGTCACCAGATCTCCGGCCTGGGACAGGCGCAGATCCTCCGGAGGTTCCGGCTCCGACCAGAAGGGGCTGGGGACCGTGGGCTCCGTGCCCTTCAAAAAGTATTCCCAAACTCCATACCGATCCGGGGTATAGGCCGTGGCCAGGACGGCCTCGTGCTGGTTCTCCATGGTGTAGCCGTCCAGCCTGACCCGGATCACGGTTTCGGGCTGGCGGAAGGCGGGGGCCGGGTCCCCCTGATAGAGACCGGCAAGGACCCGCTTCATGAGCCTGGCCGGATAGCCGCCGCCGCCGGCATCCGGGGGCAGGAGCTTGCCGTTGCTGTTCTCGTCGAAGCCCATCCAGACCACCGCCGCGTGGCGGCTGGTGTAGGCGGCCAGCCACACATCCCGGTTCCCCTGCTCGTCCCCCACGGTGCCCGTCTTGGCGGCCACCTCCATGCCCAGGTCCGCAAGCTCTTTGGCCGTGCCGCTTTGCACCACGCTTTGGAGCATGCTGGTCAGGATGAAGGCGTTGCCCTCGCTCATGACCCGGCGGGACAGGGGGGCGGCGGCATAGACCGTTTCCCCCTGGCAATCCTCGATCCGGCGGATGAGGACGGGGGCGTGATAGACCCCGCCGTCGGCGAAGGCGGCATAGGCGGCGCACAGCTCCCGGGGGGAGACCCCATAGGTGAAGCCCCCCAGGGCCAGGGCGAGGCGGGTGTCGTTCTTGTCGAAGGGGATGCCGAGCTGCCGGGCAAACTGCTTGCAGCGACCGATGCCCAGCCGGGAGAAGAGCTCCACCGCCGGGATGTTCAGCGACCGCGTCACCGCCTCCCGCATGGTCACCCAGCCCTTGTAGCGGCGGCTGGCGTCGGAAGGAGCATAGTCCCCGAAGGTGGAGGATTCGTCCAGCAGCATCTCCGCCGCCGTGTAGCCGCTCTCCAGGGCCGGGGCATAGACCAGGATGGGTTTGATGACGGAGCCGGGCTGGCGGCGGATGCGGGTGGCCCGGTTGTAGCCCAGGGCCACCTCCTGATCCCGGCCCCCCACCAGGGCGGAGATATAGCCGGTTTGGGCGTCCATAAGGCAGATGGCCCCCTGGGCGCTCTCCCCGTTCACCTGGGGAAAAAGCTCGTCCTCCAAAAACAGCGCCTCGCAGAGCAGGTTCGCCGCCCGGTCCATGCCCGTGTAGATCCGATAGCCTCCGGACAGCAGCTCCCCCATGGTCACCTTCAGCAGCCGGCAGCTCTCCTGCAGGGCATAGTCCACATAGTATCCCCGCCGCTCCAGAGCCGGGTCACGGACCAGCAAAAGGGGCCGGGCGGCGGCCGCTTCGGCCGTGTCCTCCGAGATCATGCCATATTCCGCCATGAGGTGAAGGATGACGCCCCGGCGGCCCACGCTGGCCTCGGGCCGCAGCCGGGGGGAATAGCGGGCGGGGGATTTGAGGACCCCGGCCAGCAGCGCCGCCTCGTCCAGGGTGAGCTCCCGGGCGCTCACGCCGAAGTAGCCCCGGGCTGCGGTCTCCAGGCCATAGAAGCCGCCGCCGAAATAGACCGTGTTGAGATACATCTCCAGGATCTGGTCCTTGCCGTAGATCCGCTCCAGCTGGACCGCCAGGATGGCCTCGTCCACCTTTCGGGAGAGCTCCTTGCGGGTGGTCAGATGGGTGAGCTTGATGAGCTGCTGGGTGATGGTGCTGGCCCCCTCCACGAAGGCGCCGGCCTTGATGTCGCTCCAGGCCGCCCCCAGTATGCGGATCACATCCACCCCCGGGTGGTCATAGAAGCGGGCGTCCTCGGCGGCGATGAAGGCGTTTTTCACATGGTCGGGCAGCTCCCCGATGGACAGCAGCAGCCGGTTTTCCCCGTTGCCCAGGGCGGAGAAGAGCCGGTCCTCCCCATCGAACACCTGCAGCGACAAGGATCCATAGGAGAGCTTCTCCCGATCCAGCATGTGCCAGGCGTCCCGGCTGAACACATAGGCGGCCAAGATCACCGCAGGCAGCAGCAGGACCCCGGCCAAAAGAAGAAGCCACCGCCGCAGAGGGCGGCGGCGGGGCAGTGATTCACGTTCGCGTCGTTTTCGTCCCATGATGCATTAGTATGGAACGAAAGGGCGGCCGCTATGCTATTTGAGCAGAAAGCGACGGATCCGCTTGAGGTAGAGGACCGTGGCGGCCTCGAAAAGGACATCCAGCAAAAAGAACACCGCCTCCGCCAGCAGGATGAGCACCGCCAGGGGGATCCTTTGGGGCGCCAGGGCCCACAGATCCACGCCGGCCACGGTGCGCAGGGCCCACAGGGCCAGGGCCGTGCCCAGGTTGCAGTAGAGGACCGTGAACACGGAGCGGACGGAGGGGACCGTGATGAACCTTTGGAAAAACCGGCGCACGATGCCATAGTGGCCCAGCAGCGCCACATAGAAAAACCAGCTGATCCGGTTGGGACACAGAAGAAACCCCAGCACGCTCACCGCGAAAAAGCACAGCCAGGCCGTGCCGAACAGATCCTCCTGCACCAGGATCACCACAAAGAAGCTGGCCAGGCAGGCAAACAGAAAGCGAAACCCCGTGAACACCTCCGAGGCATAGAGAAACAGCAGCGTCAGCGCCGCCACCATGGCCCCCAGGGACACCCGCCGGCCGGGGGAAAGTCTGCGCCCCTCCATCAGCGGCAGCCTCCGCAGTTGCACAGGCAGTTGAGGCAGAGCATGGTGGTGCACCAGTCGCACATGTCGCACTGCTGCCCGCCCATGTTGATGGGCCCGGAGGAATAGCCCCGGCCCGTGTTCATGACGGTGGCATAGGCGTTTTGATATTCCGTGTTCCCCGGCTCCATGCTGCAGGCCATGGACAGGTGCTGCCGGGCCTGGTCATACCAGCCCCAGCGGAAATAGAGGATGCCGTAGAGATAGTGCCATTCCGCATTGTGCAGGGGGATGTCGTCCAAAACGGACCGGGCGGCGTTCAGATTGTTTTGGGCAAAATAGCTGCGCACCCGGGAGAACTCCCGGGCATAGTCCCCGGCATAGCTTCCCTGGTCCCTCCAATAGCTGCCCTGGGAATAGGAGCCCTTCCCATAGCCCTGATAGCTGCCGTGGCCGGAGGAAGCGCCATAGCCGGGGGAATCCTTCTTCTTGGTGAGCAGCTCATAGGCCTGGTTGATCTCCTTGAGCTTCTCGTTGGCCAGGTCCTTCATGGGGCCGTCGGCATAGCGGTCCGGGTGATACTTCTTCACCAGGGCCAGATACGCCTTGCGGATCTCCTCCTGGGAAGCGTTTTCACTGACCCCCAAAACCTTATACGGATTCATTCTGGACCTCCTTGCCCTTCTTTTCCAGCACCTGCCGGGTGCGTTCCGGGCACCCCAGGGTGAGCACATTTTCCATCAGCCCGCCGTCCCGGCCGGGGGAGAGCAGGTCAAAGGCCTTGTGGGCCTCCTCCAGGGAGGCATAGAGCCCGAAGGCAGCCTCCTCTTGGGTGGCGTCGGCCTGGAGATAGGGATTGAAGGCCCCCTTTTGCCGGTCCTTCTCCCGGTCGTCCCAGGCGTCCATGAGATAGATCCACCGGCCCAGGTTGTAGAGCAGCCAGCGCAGGGGCGGCTTCTCCTTTTCCGGGAAGGGGAGCATGTCCGCCATAGCCTCCAGATATTTGCCCGTGGGGTCCGCCGCCGCGTCGATCCGGCCGTCGGACGCCTCCCTGGCGGCCTGGTCGGCATAGAACTGCTGCGTTCGCTGCAGCAGGGCCGGATAGTCCCGCCCGGCCCGCTTCACGGCGCCCTTGAGGAGCACCGCCGCGGCCCCCTTGAGAAACGCATGCTCGTCCTGCCAATCGTCCAGACATTTATAATAGGCCAGCAGAACGTTCACCGCCGCGGCGAACCGAAGCGCCGGGGTCTCCAGCCGATATTTGCGCTGGGGATCGTGGCACCGGTGGAGGCAATGGCATCGCCGGGCGTCCACCGCTTCCCCCAGCTCGGCGGAGAAGAGCAGGGCCAAAAAGGCGCAGTCATATTGGAGGAACAGGGTGGAAAAGGGGCCATAGCGGCGCTTCATGCACCGGCACAGGCCGCAGTACCAGCTTTTGTAGCTGGCGGCCTCCCGCACCTTCAGTTCCGATTCGATTGTCCCAATGTATCCAAACATAGAGCCTCAATAGGGACATTATAACAGAAATCCGCGGCTGTGGAGGGCCGAATTGTGAAAAAGATGGGAAACCGTGCGTGAAGCGGACCCGTTTGGGCAGGATAAGAAAATGATCTGGCTTGCTTTCGGCGTGCTGACGCTGCTGTATGTCCTTCTGTGGCCCTTCAGCCTTCGACTGGAGGCCAGGCTCTCGCCCACCTCGGGCCGGGGGGAGGTGGTCCTGGCCTCCCTGATCCGGCTGCGCCTGGAGGGGGATTTTCTGCAGCCGCCCTTCCTGCGCCTCTATCGGCTGGACGGCCGTGGCTGCCGCCGACCCCTGGGGGGCAAGGGAGGCAGGAAGGGGTCCTTTCGCCCGGTGCTCCGGGGACAGGCGGTCAAGGGGGTGCTCTGTCTCGGGGTGGAGGGGGACGGGGCGGCCACGGTGGAGCTGCTGGGGCTGCTGTATGCCCTGCTGCAGGCCTTGGGGGAGGCCGCTTTCGAGGAGGCGAGCCTTCAGGGGCAGGCCTGCTTCGACAAAAACATCTGCGCCCTGCGGCTTTTTGGAATAGGTCGGTTCGTCCTGGCGCAGAATATCCTCGAATATCTGAAAGGAATCAAACACAATGCCATCCGTTGAATCCATCATTGAAACCACCATGGCCCGGCTCAAGGCCATCGTGGATGTGAACACCATCGTGGGGGAGCCCATCCCCGCCGGGAACGGGGTGGTGGTCCCCGTGTCCCGGGTCAGCTTCGGCTTCTTCTCCGGGGGCGGGGAATATGCCCCCGCCGGCAAGGTGGCCAGCGCCGCCCTGGCGGAGCAGAAGGACTATCCCTTTTTGGGCACCGCCGTGGCGGGGGTGTCCCTGACCCCCAAGGCCTTTTTGGTCACCACCGAGGAGGGGGTGACGGTGGTTCCCGCCAACTATGATTCCACGCTGGATCGGCTGGTGGGACAGCTGCCCAAGTTCGTGAAGGAGGTCCGCCTGAGCCTGCAGCAGAAGGAGCAGGAGAGAGCGGAGGACAGGTGGTGAGGCGGCTGCGGGCGCTGCTGCTGGCGTTGCTGCTGCTCGTCCCCGGCCAAACCCGGGCGGCCCAGCGGGAGGACAGGATCACCGCCCGGGCCTATGTCCTTTTGGAGGCGGGCAGCGGGCGGGTGCTCCTGGGGGAGGGGGAGCACGAGCGCCTGCCCATGGCCAGCACCACCAAGATCATGACCGCTTTGCTGGCGGTGGAGGCGGGGGAGGCGCTGGACACCCTCGTCACGGTGCCCCGGGAGGCGGCGGGGGTGGAGGGTTCCTCCATGCACCTGGCGGCGGGGGAGAAGATCAGCCTGCGGGACCTGCTCTATGGGCTCATGATGGTCAGCGGCAACGATGCCGCCGTGGCCTTGGCCCTCCATTTTTCCGGATCCGTGGAGGCCTTCGCCGAACGGATGAACGAAAGGGCCGCGGCCCTGGGCTGCACCGACACCCACTTTGTGAACCCCCACGGTCTCCATGACCCAAACCACTATACCAGCGCCCATGACCTGGCCTGCATGGCCGCGGCGGCCATGGGGGAGCCCCTCTTTCGGGAGCTGGTGGGCACCCCTGTCTACAGCACCGCCACCGGCGATCGGGCCCGAACCTTTCGGACCAAAAACAGGATGCTGACGGAGGTGGAGGGAGGCTGCGGGGTGAAGACGGGCTTCACCAAAAAGGCGGGCCGCTGCCTGTGCTTCGCCGCTCGGCGGGAGGGGATGCTGCTCATCGGCGCGGTGCTGAACGCGCCGGACATGTGGGGCGACGCAAAGAAACTGCTGGACAGGGGCTTTGCCGCGTTCGAGCTGCGCTCCTTTTTGGCCGCCGGCGAGGTCGCGGGGCAGGTCCCGGTGACGGGGGCGGCGGTGGACGGCGCGAAAAAACCGTTGCCTGTCGTGGCAAAAACGGGTATACTGTATCCCATCAGAAAGGATGGGCGAGAGACCGTTTCCCTGGATATCCGGCTGCCGGCGTCCCTGGAGGCGCCCGTGGCTGCGGACACGCCTCTGGGCGAGGCGGTGCTCCTGGTGGACGGGGAAAGGGTGCTGGCGGCGCCGCTGTTTGCCGCCGAGGGCGCCAAAAGGCCGTCCCTGGGCCGGGTTTGGCAGTGGGTCCTGGAGAGGTATCTTGCCCCATAGAAAGGAAAGAGGATGGGGGAGCGGCTGCAAAAATTCATGGCGTCGGCGGGGGTGGCCTCCCGCCGGGCTTCGGAAAAGCTCATCGAGGAGGGCCGGGTCACGGTGAACGGGATTCCGGCCACCCTGGGCATGTCCGTGGAGCCGGGAGATCAGGTGCTGCTGGACGGGCAGCCCCTGCAGGCGGAAGGGAAGCGGATCGTCATCCTCTTTTATAAGCCCCGGGGCGTCATCTGCTCCAGCTCCGATCCGGAGGGTCGAAAGACCGTGCAGGACTTCTTCGCCGAGATCCCCGCGCGGCTCTATAACATCGGCCGGTTGGACCTGAACTCCGAGGGGCTGCTGCTCATGACCAACGACGGGGACCTGTGCAACCGGATGACCCACCCCAAATTCCGGGTGGAAAAGACCTACTATGCCGTTTGCGACGGGAAGCTGACGCCTCAGCAGCGGGCCCAGCTCATCAACGGCGTCCTGCTGGAGGACGGCATGACCGCCCCCGCCCGCATCAACTATACCACCACCAACCAGAAGGGGGACACGGGAATCTCCATCACCATCCACGAGGGCCGAAACCGGCAGATCCGCCGGATGCTGGAGGCCGTGGGCCACAAAACGCTGCGCCTCAAGCGGGAGGGCTACGGTCCCCTGACCCTGGGAGAGCTCAAAAGCGGCCAGTGGCGCTATCTCACCGACCGCGAGATCGACGCCCTGTTGAAGGCAGCGAAGGAATAAAATCCAAAAACACAAGGATGTATAAGCTTTATCATTCCCAATATTTTCTTCTTTATCGTCTATGGCCGGAAGCCGGTTTTCAAAGAAAGGAATTGCCCAGATCAAGCGCATACTATCGAAAGAAATGTGAGATTAACTATCTCGTCGAAGAAGTGTAAATCAACAGGATTTCATTGGCCGATGCTAAAAGCGTCGGCTTTAATTGCTTTTCATCTCCATCTGTGGTACAATACCGGCTCACGATGCGCCAGAAAAGCGTGTTGAATCTGGCGGCATTGACACCTTGTATACATGGGGATCGTCTCCCGACATGAAATATGTAAGTGAGCCGGAGCACTATGCTTCTGTCACCGCTATGGATAAGTTCCAGGTCGAAACAGTAGTTGGCTTTACTGTTCGCACGGCTTATCTGGAGGAGGACTGGTATACGCTGGCGGGCATGATCCGTTATCCTATCATCATCAATGGAACAGCGCTGAATGATGCAGATGCGTTCCTGGGACATATGACCGATAAAACCATCAGTGAGAGCGCTCGTGATGCTATGCTGGAAGAGGATTTCCTTGACATGGTCGTTAACGAGCAGGGGATATTGATGGGTGGCGGAGCGATTTTGCTTGGCGATCCCAACTTCGGGGCAAAGGTTGAGCCCGAGTTGGAGATCATTGCCATGAATGGGATTATTGACAGTTCCAAATAAAGTAAGAAGGGCCTTGTCAAAACATTTTCTGCGGAAAAACATATTGAAGCAAACTTCGGAAAAGATTATATATCATGAAGCGGATTTCTGCAGGGTTTAGCGGCAGCTATCGACAGTGGGTGTGACGACATGGATTCCTTATGTGCTGCAAATCTTGCAAAAAAGGAGCCCGGAAAATTACGGCTTGAGGGGTCAGTGATATGACGGAAGCAGATCTTTATAAGGGCCTTGGGATCCTGACAAAAGAACAGATGGGAGGAGAGCATTCCATATGTTTCCTCTCAATTGAGTCATGAATCCGTTAGAATTCAGGCAAAAGCACTCTGGCTGCTTGGTGAAATGGGCCTCGTCTACCCTCAGTCTATGCATGACGTAGTTCCGGCCATAGGCTCCTTCCTTGACAGCCCAGAGCCGCTTTTACGGGAACGGGCTGTGAACGCTCTCGGCAGGATCGGACGGGGCAGTTTTACCATGATTGAACCGTACTGGGCGGACATGTTTCTCTTATCCTCCGATGAAGATTCTAAGGTAAGGCTTAGTTTTATCTGGGCATCGGAGAACATTGCCACGAATAGGCCTGACCTTTATAAGAATCATATGCCGGTATTCGTTGAGCTTCTGCACGATGTGGATGACAGGGTCAGAATGGAAGCTCCGGAGATATTTCGCGTTATCGGTAAACGCAGACCGGAATTTGTCAGGCCGCATGTGGAGCAACTGAAGCAAATATCGGAAACCGACAAGAACCGTGTCGTCAGAATTCACTGTCGTGGCGCGGTAAGGGCCACAGGGCCTGAGCAACAGATGGAGACCAACATACTGCAAATTGATGATCGAAAAGATTTCCGCAAATGGCTTGTCCTCCACGCTGACAATGAGAGCGAATGCTGGATCGAACTAAAGCGCGGCAGGCCTGCTGCAGACAACCAGTTTTATTATCTAGATGCGGTGGAAGAAGCACTTTGTTTCGGTTGGATCGACAGCACGTATAAGCTAATCAACGGTAGGCGAATGCAGAGATTCACGCCAAGGAAAAAGAACAGCCCATGGACAGAATTGAATAAAGAACGTGTCAGACGATTGGAAAAGCTGGGTTTGATGACCGATGCAGGTAGAGCGGTTCTTCCTGCCATGGGAGTACGGAGTTTTAATGTCGACCCAGATATAGTAACTGCTCTTAAACAGGCACGAGCCTGGTCAAAGTTCAAATCGTTCCCGTCACTCTACCAGCGTGTTCGAGCCGGAAACATTGCTTTTTATAAAAAACGAAACCCGGCCATGTACAAGCAAGCATTATTACACTTGATTGTGGAAACACAAAAAGGTAAAATGTTTGGAGAATGGAACGATTATCGGGCTTGCACGGTCTCTGGAACTCACTACGATCGCTGAGGGTGTCGAGACCGCGGAGCAGATGCTGACTCTGAAGGCGCTCGGCTGCGACATCGCGCAGGGCTATTATTTCTCCAAGCCGGTTTCTGCCAAGCAGTTTGAAGCGTTCCTTGTCCCTTAAATCGGGAAGAAAGAAAAAGCGTTTTTCTTTTGCAAAAGATATGCTATACTGAATGATAAAGTATAGGGGAGTAAAGTCGCAGGCAGCAATATGAAAAAGAACTGGATGCTCATCGGAAACATAGCAATCGTGCTGGCAATACTGGCACTGATTTTGTTCTACGTGCGGAGCGAACAGGAGAAGATGCTTGTGTCCAAAACAGAGGCGTTCGGGAATATGACTGTGGCAATGGAAAGTGTCACGACGAATTACCTCATCGGAGAGCAGCAGGTTTGCAACAGCTGGGCAAATTACCTGAGTGCAAATGACCTGATCGTAGAGGACGCGATTGCATTCGTGCGTGATTCGATAACCTCACCTGAAATCATGGCGCACATCCTGTTTCCCGAGTCAGACGGCTTTGCGGGCATATCCACGACGGCGAGGGCAGGAACCACGAGTTTTGACGTGTCGTATAAGAATATCGCTGCCTTCGGGAACGACCTTGAGAAACTGCTCGAGCAGAACGGCACAGTCCGCGT
>Ga0079305_1001142_pt1 | contig 39828 bp, 36 predicted proteins | sample LMS_cellobiose_e_FD_79183 | JGI IMG/M metagenome (GOLD analysis project Ga0079305, IMG submission 79183) | Rumen-fistulated moose microbial communities from Alaska, USA - LMS_cellobiose_enrichment | ecosystem: Host-associated > Mammals > Digestive system > Stomach > Rumen fluid ... | reverse complement strand
TGCCAACTATTACCAGGTCACGCCCGATAATGCCCCCGACATTTGCCAATCACTGCTGTCGTTGAGACTCAACCCCTGCCTGATGTATTACGCCGGCCTCAGCGACGAGTCGCAACTGCCCGGCACCGACTTCGCGAAAGCCTTCTCCGACTACCTGCTCTCGCACGGCATGGACAGCGACCAGCTCTCTGCCCTGCTCCAGGCCCTCACCACCGCGCAGCACTAACCGTCTTCGACAACAATCCCCGCAACCGACTTCAGCCGGGGCTGCGGTATAAATCCGGTCCTCTGGTGGCGAAGCACTGTTTTCTTCTGTGCTGAGCGCCAGAGGCCGGATTTCAGCGGCCGGAAAAGCAGTCACCTCAACCAAAGAAAATGCACTATTATAGTGTAATTTTATATGGTTTTCTGCACTACTTCAGTGCACATGGTGCAAATAAACAGGAAAAGGGGGATTGATAATAGTGCGTTTTATGTATGGAGACATGGTAAAATAATGCGTTTTAAAAATTCAGAATTGGTATAATAGTGCGTTTTTAGGATTATTTCAGAAGCTGGTGGACCTGAAGAGCACGCAGGCGCAGTGTGTGATAGGCGTGAGGCGAAGTGGTAAAAAAATCACGCTTTGAAACACAAAATGATATTGCTCCCTGCGGCCGGGCTGCGGTATAAATCCGGCCCTCTGGCGGCGAAGCACTGTTTTCTTCTGTGCTGAGCGCCAGAGGCCGGATTTCAGCGGCCGGCCGCAGGCAAAATAGTGTCAGTACATATTTTGGGGAACATAATCCCAAAATAATGCCATTTTTTAGGATTACAATCCCAAAATTCTGTGAGAAAACAGGCGAAAGTCGCAAGTGGTTTAAAGCCAAATAACCAAACAAAAACACGCCAAATAACCAAACAAAAACACGCCAAATAACCAAATTTGGTTACGAAAAAAACTTTCATTTCGAGGAAAACCACTACTATAATACTCCCAAAATCCTGACCACCTACCAGGGTTTGTTTCATCTTTCAGTCTGCGGCCGGGCTGCGGTACAAATCCGGCCCTCTGGCGGCGAAGCCCTCGTGCTGATTTCTACTCTGAAACGCTAATCTCCGTTCAACTTTGACTTTTGAAGTGTGTTGCACTTCTAATTAGAATTCACGCAATCATAAACAATAATCATTGGGCACTTCACACTCCTACACATTCAGAAAAAGACACATAGCCGCAAGGCTCCGGGCGTCAGTGCAGGGGCGGCTGGCCCAGATTGTTCCAATAGTGGAAGCATGGCTTGTTATTTTCCGAGCGTCAGAACACGGATTCGGCGGTGAGAGATTGATTTTACAAGATAGCGAATTATTTCGCAATATAGTGAATCATGTAAAGAATAATCATTATCTTTGCAGCGAGATACTTTGAAGAACCATTAATTACCATGACAATGAATATCGACTTTAAAGAGGAATCACTAAGAGACCTTTATATTGGTGGAGCCACGCAGGATCGCAAATACAGATATTTATCGAATGATATTATCAAGCGTTATATCAAAGCGGTCAATTACTTGAGAGCAGTACGACGAATAGAAGACTTGTACTATATCAAATCGCTTCACTACGAAAAGAAAAAAGGGGGATCTAAAAGGAGTCGATGTCGTGTGGATTAATGCTCAGTATCGACTGTTCTTTTACAGCACTCCTGATGAAACTGGAATAATAGTAAATGCTTTAATACTGGAAATTTCAAAACATTATGAATAAGAGAGAATTAACCCCATTTGCAGCCACACACCCCGGCGAATTGATAAGAGATGAGTTGAGGGAACGTAAAATGACGCAGAGAGAACTCGCCGACAAGACGGGCATCAAACCTTCTGTGATCAGCGAGACCATTAACGGCAAGCGCTGCGTGTCGATTAGCGTGGCCGTAGCCCTGGAAAAGGCTCTCGGCATACCAGCCGATGTTTGGATGAATCTTCAGACTCAGTACGATCTCAACTATGCCAATATAAGCAAAAGGAGTCTGCGAAGCGAGACGGTCCCCGTCACCATTCCTGTCCGTGATCGTGCCCTGCTGCGCGAATTGGTCAGAAAATTCGGATGGGTCTGCGGGTAACCATTAGCCAGGCATAGCCGCCAGGCGCCGGGCGTCAGTGCAGGGCGGTTGCTATAAGTAATAACTTTTTTATTGCCCTTGCGACAAAAAGTCTCTACTATGATATCCGAAATTGCGACAGCCACTCATGGGCGGGAATAACCTGAATAGTCTTGCCATCCTGGATGATGGTCTCGCTTTGGAAATCAGTGATGATATACAAATTGTTGCAGCAAGTTGCTTTTGCTCCGGTCAGCAAGCTGTTGATTTCTCGTGTTCGTGTCTTCTCCGAAGACAGGTCATAGCATACTTGGTATAACTCAAGCGCCTTGTTTCCTTTGCAAACCACAAAGTCTGTTTCGACACCCTTGTCATTCTTGAAGTAGTAGATATCCTGCTCTTTGGGGCCATTGCGGCGCAGCAGCTCAATGTACACAAGCGTTTCCAGGCGCCAGCCCAGATTGTCGCCGGCAAAAGCGTCAGCGCGGGCATCCATCATGGCCACATCAACGGCATAGACCTTTTCGTCATAAACGCGCTGGACACTCTTCTGGGAGTACCTCTTCAACCCGACAAGAAGGTATGCCTCCTTGAGGTAGTCAATATATTTCCCCACCGTATGGCTGGACTTAATGCCGAACTTATGGGCCAAGTCGTTCTCTACAACCACATGAGGCACGACATTCAGCAGATGCTGAGCCAGGCTTTCGAAAGCATGTGGATAGCGCAGCCTGTAACGTTGTTCGATATCCCTCTTCAAAATATTATTTACCAGTTTGGATATGTAGGCGGTTTTGTTCTTTTCATGCAACAGTTCCGGAAATCCCCCTTGCTTGAGATAGACATCGAATGCGGCTCTGCGGAAGGCGACGCTTTTGGTTGTCGGGGAATCTATGGAGACTCCGGTAGCCATGCAATAATCACGGAAAGAGAAAGGATAGAGTTCAATCTCATCGTGACGGCCGGTCAGATGGGTAGCAAGTTCTCCGCTAAGAAGTTTTGCGTTCGATCCGGTGACAAAAACATGCATACGACTCCGGAGCAACCTGTTCACGAACAGGTGCCAGCCTGTAATATTCTGGACCTCGTCCAGGAACAGATAGTTGAAATCGCCATATATTTTGTAAAGCACCTCCAGCACGATATTAAGATCCGCAGCAGACAGGTCCAGGAAGCGTTCATCGTCAAAGTTTGCGTAGGCAAAATTCACTCCTTTGCTCTTGAGCATGCTGTAGCACAGAGTCGATTTGCCGCTTCGTCGTACTCCGATAACCACCTGTGCCATGGTGCTATCCAGTTGAATGCGATCTTCTTCTGGCCGGGAAACCAGCGGCTCCTTCTCCAATCTCTCAAGCTCTTCAAACTGCTCTGAGAGTACCTGTTCTATGACTCTTTTGTCTATCATAACACCTCGATTTAGCTTCACAAAGATAGTGATTTTCTCCATTAAATGCAATACTCCGCCGAAATTGACCTACCGAAAATGCAATACTCCGCCGAAATTGACCTACCGAAAATGCAATACTCCGCTGGCAGGCTATTCGCAGACAGGACGGACAGAGAGCCCGTTGTTGCGGCGGCCGGGCTGCGGTATAAATCCGTCCCTCTGGCGGCGAAGCACTGTTTTCTTCTGTGCTGAGCGCCAGAGGCCGGATTTCAGCGGCCGGCCGAAGACAAAATAGTGCGCAGTACAAGACGTCTTTCACCAGGCAGAACCAAATAATTTGCGATTGGGCCAGGGTTGCACTATCTTTGTCACATCAAAGACAGGATCATAGAGTGAAAAGACTTCTGGGTTTGTTGGCATCAGGATTGGCCGTCAGTCTGTATATGGGCTGCGCCAGTATCGGCATGCCCCAGGGCGGCCCCAAGGACGAGACACCGCCCGTGATGCTGGGCAGCAAGCCGGAGGCCAACGCCCGCAACTGGGACAAGAAGAAAATCGAGCTCTATTTCGACGAACTGGTCAATGTGCAGAAGGCATCGGAGAATGTGGTGGTGTCGCCGCCGCAGAAAAAGCCCCCGACGGTGAGCAACATCATGCGCAAAATCGTGGTCGAGCTGCAGGATTCGCTCCAGGCCGACCAGACCTACACCATCGATTTCGGCGATGCCATCGTCGATTACAACGAAGCCAATCCCTTCGGACGCTATGTCTTTGCCTTTTCCACCGGTGACAGTCTCGACTCGCTGGGCATTTCGGGCACGGTGATCAATGCCGCCACCCTCGCGCCCGAGAAGGGCATCATCGTGGGTGTCCATGCCGACATGGGCGACAGCGCCTTCTACAACGAACCCTTCCTGCGCATCGGCAAGACCAACGAAAAGGGGCGCTTCTACATCCACAACCTCAAACCCATTGCCTACAAGGTCTATGCCCTGGGCGACCAGAACCGCGACTACCGCTTCGACCAGAAGGGCGAAGGCCTGGCCTTCATGGACTCGGTGGTGGTGCCCTGGATGGACTTCTGCCCGGTCAACGACACCATCTGGCGCGACAGCCTGACCATCGACAGCATCGTTGTCCGACAGGAACCTTGTTACAAGCCCGACGACCTTATCCTGAGGTATTACAACGAAGACTTCGGCCGGCAATACCTGGTCAAGGCCGAGCGCCCGGAAAGGAACAAGATAGGCCTCACCTTCGGCTTCAAGGCGGACAGTCTGCCCCGCCTTACCTTGCTCATAGCCGACAGCCTCCGCCCCGCCGACGACTGGCTGGTGCTGGAAGACAACCCCACCCACGACACGCTCACCTATTGGATCAAGGACTCGGTCTTCATCAAGACCGACACCCTGCACCTGCAGCTCGACTACCTCAAGACCGACTCGGCCGACCGTCTGGTAGCCGCCTGCGACACGCTCCATCTGATTGCCAAGAAGGAAAAGGCGGCCAGCAGCAAGAGCACCCGGAAAAACGAGCGCAACAGCCGCGACACCATCGTGCCGCCCCCGCCTGTCAAGCCGGTGAAGCATTTCAACATGGAGGCCAAAATGCCGGCCACCATGGAAGTGTTCGGAGCTCCCTACTTTGTGTGGGAACATCCCATCGCCGAGATTCAGGGCCAACCCTGGCACCTGTTCTTCAAGAAGGACACATCGTGGGTGGAGACCAGGGAGTTCGACCTGACGCAAGACGACTACAACCCGCGCATACAGCACCTGTATGCCGACTGGGACTACGAGGTGGAATACAAACTGGCGCTCGACTCAGGGACGGTGCGCAGCATCTACGACAGCCTCACCAACAACACCTACACCAAGACCTTCAAGGTGAGGGCCGAAAAGGAGTATTCGCGCCTGATGGTCGAAATCGCCGGGCTGGACGGGCACAGCGCCTTTGTCGAAGTGCTCGACAAGAGCGAGAAAGTGCTGCGGCGGGAAGATGTGGTGGGCGGCATTGCCGACTGCCTGAACATGAAACCCGGCGAATACTACCTGCGGCTCATTCTCGACGAGGACGAGGATTTCCAGTGGACCACCGGCTGCTTCGAGGCCAAGCGGCAGCCCGAACAGGTGTTCTACCTGAACAAGAAGATTTCCCTGCGGGCCAATTGGGAGGTCAATGAAAACTGGAACATCCGCGAATTGCCCATCGAGGCACAGAAACCCGAAGAACTCCAGCCGAAGACCACCGAAAAAAAGGGCCGATAGTAACTATCGACCCTTTTGTCTGATTGTTTTTCCAATACACTTAGACCAGCTTCCACTCAAAGCCGTCCTTGCGGTCTTTGATTTCGAAACCCAGGGCCGTGAGTTCGTTGCGGATTTGGTCGGCCTTGGCCCAGTCCTTGTTGGCCTTGGCCTCCATGCGCATGCGAAGCAGCATATCGACCGCTGCATGATAGGCGGCCTCAGCCTTGGCATTGCCGCCCTGGGCATCGTCTCTCAGGCCGAGGATGTCGGCGATGAACAAGTCGAACACTTCCTGCAATTCCTTCAGGTCGGCCGCCGAGATGGTGGCTTTGCCGTCGTAGACGCTGTTGATGGCCCGGCCGGCCTCAAACAGATGGGAGATGACGACCGGCGTGTTCAGGTCGTCGTTCATGGCATCGTAGCAACGCTGGCGCAGACCGCCCACCTCGACCGATGAGCTGTCGGAAGGTGTCAGCTGCCGCAGCCGGTGCCAGGAATCCATGAGACGCTCCAGGCCCTTTTCGGAAGCCTGCAAGGCTTCGTTGCTGAAATCGACCGTGCTGCGGTAGTGGGCCTGCAGGATGAAGAAGCGGATGGTCATGGGCGAATAGGGCTGCTGGAGCATTTCCCGGCCGTCCTTGTCTTTGTGGCTGCCAGAGAAGAACTCGTCGAGGGTGATGAAGTTGCCCAGGCTTTTGCCCATCTTCTGGCCGTTGATGGTAATCATGTTGTTGTGCATCCAGTAGCGGACCATGTCCTGTCCCTGGCTGGCCACTGCCTGGGCAATCTCGCATTCGTGGTGCGGAAAGACCAGGTCCATGCCGCCCCCGTGGATGTCGAACTGGCTGCCCAGATATTTCTTGCCCATAGCCGTGCATTCGCAGTGCCAGCCCGGGAAACCGTCGCTCCAGGGCGAGGGCCAGCGCATGATGTGTTCGGGCTGCGCCTTTTTCCAGAGGGCGAAATCGACGGGGTTGTGCTTCTCGGTCTGGCCGTCGAGGTTGTCGCGGCTGGTGTTGATGACATCCTCCAGGTTGCGGCCCGACAGCTTGCCGTAATGGTGCGACTGGTTGTATTTGACCACGTCGAAATAGACCGAGCCCTCGCTTTCGTAGGCGTAACCGTTGGCCAGGATGTCCTTGACCAGCTGGATCTGCTCGATGATGTGGCCCGAAGCATGCGGCTCGATGCTGGGCGGCAGCACGTTGAGCGCATCCATGGCCTTGTGGTAGCGGTTCAGGTAGTATTGTACCACCTCCATGGGCTCCAACTGCTCGAGGCGGGCCTTCTTGGCAATCTTGTCCTCGCCCTCGTCGGCATCGTGCTCCAAATGGCCCACATCGGTGATGTTGCGCACGTAGCGCACCTTGTAGCCTATGCGCTGCAGATAGCGGAACAAGACATCGAAGGTGACGGCCGGACGGGCATGGCCCAGATGGGCGTCGCCATAGACGGTCGGGCCGCAGACATACATGCCCACCAGGTTCTCGTGCAGGGGCTGGAAAAGTTCCTTCTTGCGGGTCAGGGTATTATAGATGCTGAGCGGTTGTTTCATCGTCGGATTCGTTTAAGCGGGGCAAAGTTAATAATTAATCGGCAACGGGCGCAGGGTTTTCTTCGGGGTTTTCACCGGGATTCTCTCCAGGGTTTTCCCCGGGGGTTTCTCCAGGGTTTTCCCGGGGGGGTTCTCCGGGGTTTTCACGAAGCTTTTCCCAGGCCAGCCGGGCTGCGTTCTGCTGGGCATTCTTCTTGGAATAGCCCGTGTTGGACGAGACAAAGACATCGTCCACATAGATACGGCATTCAAAGACAGGGTTTCGCGACGGCGATGCGTCACATTCGGCCGTGCGGAAGTCCAGTTTCTTCTTGTTGTGCTGGCTCCATTCGAGCAGCATCGACTTGAAATTCTCCTCCTGATGGGCGATATCCTCCAGATCCACCAGCCGGCCCAGTATCCTTTTCTCGACAAAGCGCTGGCATGTCTTGTAGCCCCGGTCCAGATAGATGGCGGCGATCAGCGCCTCAAGCATGTTGCCGAAGATGGACTGCCGGGGGGAAGCCGTCCTGGCCGAGGTGAGCAGCAGGCGGTCCAGGCCCAGTTCGAGGGACAGGTTGTTGAGACTCTCCCGCTTGACGATCTTGGAACGGGTGTCGGTCAGGAAGCCTTCGCCCTCCAGGTCGAAATGGCGGAACAGGATGTCGGCCACCAGTGAATCCAGCACGGCATCGCCCAGGAATTCCAGGCGTTCGTTGTTGAGCAACACGCCGTCTTCCCGCTGCAACGACTGCGACTTGTGTCTCAGCGCCAGCTGGTACAACTCAAGATGACGGGGACGGAATCCCAGTATGTTTTTTAATGAGTGATAAAGATCGGTTTCCTGCCGACGGAGACTCGGAAAATGCATAGGCACCCGGGCTATTTCCACTTCCTGATGGCCACGCAGGCATTGTGACCGCCAAATCCGAAAGTATTGGACAGCGCCACTCTGATGTCGCGGCGACAGGCCTTGTTGAAAGTGAAATTCAACTTACTGTCGATTTCCGGATCATCGTCTCCCTCTTCGTGGTTGATGGTCGGAGGCACTATGCCGTGATAGACGGCCAGGGTGGTGGCCACAGCTTCGATGGCACCGGCGGCGCCCAGCAGATGGCCGGTCATCGACTTGGTGGAGCTCAGGTTCATCTCGTAGGCATGGGCGCCGAAAGTGTTGACAATGGCTTTGGCCTCTAAAATATCGCCGGGCTTGGTCGATGTGCCGTGGGTGTTGATGTAATCGACTTCCTCGGGGCGGATGCCGCCTTCGGCCATGGCCTCTTCCATCACCATGCGGGCACCCAGTCCGTCGGGATGGGGAGCCGTCATGTGATAGGCATCGGCCGACATGCCCGTACCTGCCAGTTCGGCATAGATGCGTGCGCCTCTGGCCAGGGCATGCTCCATCTCTTCGAGAATCAGGCAGCCGGCACCTTCACCCATGACAAAACCGTCACGGCTGTTGCTGAACGGACGGCTGGCGCGGGCCGGATCGTCGTTGCGGGTGGACAGGGCCCTCATGGCGTTGAATCCGCCGACGCCTTCCTGTGTGATCGATGCTTCCGATCCGCCGCAGACAAAGACATCGGCCTTGCCCAGACGTATCAGGTTGACAGCATTGCACATAGCGTTGTTGGAGGAAGCGCAGGCAGAGACCGTACCGAAGTTGGGGCCTCTGAATCCGTATTGGATGGAGATATAACCGGCCGGCATGTCGCTGATCATCTTGGGGACGAAGAACGGGCTGAAACGCGGATTCTCCCCGCCTTCATAGAAGTTTTTCACTTCGTCGGCGAAGGAATGCACACCGCCTACCCCGCTGCCCCAGATCACACCGAAGCGGTTCAGGTTTTCTTTCTCAAGTTCAAAATGGGCATCCTCGATGGCCTCGCGGGCAGCAATCAGTGCATACTGCTCGAACAGGTCGTAGCGATTCGCCTCCTTTTTGTCGAAGTAGTCCTCAGGGTGATAGTCCTTGAGTTGGCAGGCGAATTGCGTCTTGTGCTTTTCAGGGTTGAAACAAGTAACAGGTCCTGATCCGCTTACACCGTTTATCAGAGACTCCCAATACTTATTGACAGTGTTTCCAATCGGGGTAATAGCACCAAGACCTGTTACAACAACTCTTTTTAATTCCATAGAAAGTCAGTTGGAATTACTCCCCGTCACGGCAGGGCCGCCGAAGAGCGTTGCGGAACTATTTATTTCGCAGCTTGAGCTTTTTCGATGTATTCGATTGCGTCGTTGACAGTGGCAATCTTTTCAGCATCGCCATCAGGAATTTCAATGCCGAATTCTTCTTCGAAACTCATGATCAGTTCGACGGTGTCCAGGGAATCGGCACCCAGATCATTGGTAAAGCTAGCGGCAGGTGTAACCTGTGACAGTTCGACACTCAGTTTTTCCGCAATTAACGACTTAACTTTATCTGCAACTTCAGACATAGCAATTAATTTAGATTAATAATTTTGTTACCTAAAAAGACGGCGCAAAGTAACGACATATTTCAAAGATATACTAATTTTGCTCCCAAAATAATGTCAAAATCGTCAATATTAGATTTTAACTACTTAATAATCAGATAGTATGAAAGAACTCCAGCCACGCCGTATCGCCATCTTCGCCTCGGGATCCGGGACCAATGCCGAAAACATCGTCCGTTACTTTCGTTCACAATCCGAGCCCCTGGGCCAGGTGGTGATGATCCTGTGCAACCACCCCCAGGCCGGTGTCGTGCAACGGGCCGAAAGACTGGGAGTGCCCTGCCATTGCTTCAACCGGGAAGAGCTGTACGGCGGCCAGGTGCTTACTTTATTAAATAAGGAGTGCATCGATTTCATCGTGCTGGCCGGTTTTCTGCTGCGCATCCCCGAGTCGATGGTCATGGCCTATCCCCGGGCCATCGTCAACATCCACCCCGCCCTGCTGCCCAAACACGGCGGCAAAGGCATGTACGGCGATCATGTCCACCAGGCGGTGATTGCCGACGGTGACAAAGAGACGGGCATCACCATCCACTATGTAAACGGAGAGCTGGACAAGGGGAGCATCATTTTCCAGAAGTCATGCCCCGTGCTGCCCGGTGAAGACTACCACCAGGTGGCAGCCAAGGTTCATCCCCTTGAGTATGAGTATTATCCTAAAGTGATTGAATCACTGCTGGGAGGCGCGATCGAGTAGCCCCCCCCGACAGCAGGAATCACAGCCGGCGGCTATTTGTCCTGAAACTTATAGCCGACACCCTTGATGGTGACAATGTAGTCGTCGCCGATTTTCTCGCGGATCTTGCGGATGTGCACGTCGATGGTGCGGTCGCCGACAATCAGGCGGTTGCCCCATACCTGACGGAAGATTTCCTCGCGGGTGAAGACCTTTTCGGGCTTGGAGGACAGCAACATCAACAGTTCGAATTCCTTGCGCGGCAAAACCAGCTCCTTGCCGTTGACAAAGACCATGTAGCGTTCGCGGTCGATCAAAAAGCCGTTCTTCGGAATCGCTTTTGAGCCCATGAGGTAACGTTTCAGGATGCACTGGACACGCTGGATGATCAGATTGATATTGGTGTCGCGCAAACCGAACTCGTCCACGCCGAGCTTGGTCCAACCCCACAACATTTCAAAGTTTTTGTTGTCATCGACCATGAAGCAGACTTCGAAAAGCATTTCTTCCTTGGTCTTCTTGATTTTCCGGCACAGCTCTGCGGCACGGGCATCGTCCGGATCCGTGTCGAACAGCAGCAGACAGGGCTTTTTATCCGACAGGTAGTCGCAGGCTTTCTGTATGTTGTAGGTGTATTCGAAAGAGACACCCGACTCTTCCAAGGCCTCCCTGACCTGGGGGGCGACACTCGCCGATTTGGAGGCGAAAAACAGGACACTGGGACTTAAAGACTTCATGATGTGTGTATTTAGTTGTTCCGTACAGAAAACGCAAATGTAATATGAACTTTTCATTAAACAAACACGCCTCGCATTTTTTTTGTAATTTTGCAGCGGTTATTTTTTACCGACACCACGTGTAACACATAAAAACAAGGGATATTACGATGAATTTTGTCGAAGAACTGAAATGGAGAGGCATGCTGCACGACATGATGCCCGGCACCGAAGAACAATTGCAGAAAGAAGTCACCACCGCTTACGTCGGCATCGATCCGACGGCCGATTCGCTGCATATCGGCCACCTTTGCGGCATCATGATGCTCCGCCACTTCCAGCGCTGCGGCCATAAGCCCATCGCCCTGGTCGGCGGCGCCACCGGCATGATCGGCGACCCCTCCGGCAAATCGCAGGAGCGCAATCTGCTCACCGAAGAGACCCTGCGCCACAATGTGGCCTGCATCAAGGAGCAGCTGGGCCGCTTCCTGGATTTCGACAGCAACGAGCCCAACCGGGCCGAGCTGGTCAACAACTACGACTGGATGAAGGATTTCAGTTTCCTGGATTTTGCCCGCACCGTAGGCAAGCACATCACCGTCAACTATATGATGGCCAAGGACTCTGTGCAGAAGCGCCTCAACGGTGAGGCCCGCGACGGACTGTCGTTCACCGAGTTCACCTACCAGCTGCTGCAAGGCTACGATTTCCTGCACCTATACGAGACCAAAAACTGCAAGCTGCAGATGGGCGGTTCCGACCAGTGGGGCAACATTACCACCGGCGCCGAGCTGATCCGCCGCACCAACGGCGGCGAGGTCTTCGCCCTGACCTGCCCGCTCATCACCAAAGCCGACGGCGGCAAGTTCGGCAAGACCGAATCGGGCAACATCTGGCTGTCGGCCGACTACACCTCGCCCTACAAGTTTGTCCAGTTCTGGCTCAACGTGAGCGATGCCGACGCCGAGAAATACATCAAGATCTTCACCTTCATCGGCAAGGAGGAATGCGAGCAGCTCATCGAGGAGCATCGCCAGGCACCGCACCTGCGTCTGCTGCAGAAGCGCCTGGCCAAGGACATCACCACCATGGTCCACTCGGCCGCCGACTACGAGAACGCCATCGAGGCCGCCGGCATCCTGTTCGGTGCCTCATCGTCGGAGCAGCTGCGCAAACTCGACGAAAAGACCCTGCTCGACATCTTCGACGGCGTCCCCACCTTCGAAGTGAGCCGCGATGCGCTCCAGGCCGGTGTCCGGGCCGTCGACCTGCTCACCGACATGGCCGCCGTCTTCCCCTCCAAGGGAGAGATGCGCAAGATGACCCAGAACGGCGGCGTGCTCATCAACAAGGAGAAGATCACCGCCTTCGACGCCACTGTTGATGCCTCGATGCTGCTCGACGGCAAATACATGCTGGCCCAGAAGGGCAAGAAAAACTACTTCCTGCTGATTGCCAAATAAAAAAAACTCATTAATTTTGCACGCCTTTTCAAGGAGGCGTCAACAGGATTGTCCAATGGTGTAATGGTAGCACTGCAGTTTTTGGTACTGCCTGTGGTGGTTCGAATCCGCCTTGGACAACCTTCCGAAACCTTGGTTGGAGCCCCGTTCCGGCCAAGGTTTTTTCTTGCTTTTGTTTTTGCATAAAAACCACATATACGGCAAAAATAAATTTTTTCCCGTGTTTTCTTGCGTCGCATCTTATTTCTGTATATTTTTGCAGGCTCATTTCGCATTTTTATTCATCAAGACGCAATACGAAATAATGAAAGACAAAGCAAACCGGCTGAAGAGCATTCGCAAGATTGTCCACGAGCAGAAAATCAGCAGTCAGGAAGAACTGCTGCAAACCCTGGAAGAAGAAGGCTTCAGCCTGACACAGGCCACTCTGTCGAGAGACCTCAAGCAACTCAAGATTGCCAAGATGCCCGACTATGAAGGCGGTTACATCTATGTGCTGCCCGAAGAGTCTTCGTCGCTGGGCAAAACCATCCGCATGAAGACGCAGGACACCCATTTCGCTTCTTCGGGCTTCGTGGGCATCGACTTCTGCGGCCCCTTTGCCGTGGTCAAGACCAAGCCGGCCTATGCCGGCGGCATCGCTGCCGAGATCGACCGTCGCTCATCGAAGAACATCCTGGGCACCATCGCCGGCGACGACACCATCCTGGTCATCCCACGCGAGGGCGTGGACAAGCGCAAGCTGGTCCGCACACTGTCTGAAGTGCTCCCCATCAACTGATCATCGTACAACTGAACAAAAATCATGGACAAGGAAATTGAAGTGATGGTGGCAAATGAAAGCCATTTGCCCTACGTTGACACCATACTGAAAACCATCGAGGATGCCGCCAAGGTGCGCGGCACCGGCATTGCCAAGCGGACCAACGAGTATGTGTCCCAGAAGATGCTCGAAGGCAAGGCCATCATCGCCCTGGCCGGCGACGAGTTTGCCGGTTTCTGCTACATCGAATCCTGGGGCAACAAGCAGTTTGTGGCCAATTCGGGTCTGATCGTCGTGGAGAAATTCCGCGGCCACGGGCTGGCCAAGCGCATCAAGCAGAGGGCTTTCGCCCTGTCGCGCGAGCGTTTCCCCGAGGCCAAGCTCTTCGGACTGACCACCGGCGCCGCCGTCATGAAGATCAACTACGAGCTGGGCTACCGGCCGGTGACCTTCGCCGAACTCACCGACGACGAAGCCTTCTGGAAAGGCTGCCAGAGCTGCGTCAACTACCCCATCCTGCAGGAGAAAAAACGTCGTTTCTGCATGTGCACCGCCATGCTCTACGACCCCAAAGAACACGAAAACAAATAACAGACATATTATGAAGGAAAAAGTTGTATTGGCATTCAGCGGAGGTCTGGACACCTCCTTCTGCGTTAAATATCTGAGCGAGGAAAAAGGCTACGAGGTCTATACGGCCATCGCCAACACCGGCGGTTTCAGCCAGGAGGAGCTGAAGGTCATCGAAGAGAAGGCCTACCGGCTGGGCGCTGTGAAACACGCCACGCTCGACATCACCAAGGATTATTACGAGAAGAGCATCAAGTACATGGTGTTCGGCAACATCCTGCGCAACGGCACCTACCCCATCTCGGTCAGCTCGGAGCGCACCTTCCAGGCCATCGCCATCATCAACTACGCCAAATCGGTCGGCGCCAAATACGTAGCCCACGGCAGTACGGGCGCCGGCAACGACCAGGTCCGTTTCGACCTGACCTTCCAGATCCTGGCTCCCGACATCCAGATCATCACCCCCACCCGCGACATGGTGCTGACCCGCGAATATGAGATCAACTACCTGAAGGAGCGCGGCTACACGGCCGACTTCAAGAAGATGGAATACTCCATCAACAAAGGTCTCTGGGGCACCTCCATCGGCGGCAAGGAAACGCTGAAATCCGACCAGACCCTGCCCGAGGAGGCCTATCCCAGTCAGATCAGCCGGCAAGGGACGGAAAAGCTGAGCCTAGGTTTTGTCAAGGGCGAACTGTCGGCCGTCAACGGCAAAAAGTATAAGAATCCCGTCGATGCCATCCGCGAGGTGGAGCGCATCGGATCGGCCTACGGCATCGGCCGCGACATGCACATCGGCGACACGATCATCGGCATCAAGGGCCGGGTAGGCTTCGAGGCCGCCGCCCCCATGCTCATCATCAACGCCCACAAGATGCTCGAGAAGCACACGCTCACCAAGTGGCAGCAGTACTGGAAAGACCAGATCGGCACCTGGTACGGCATGTTCCTGCACGAGGCCCAGTACCTGGATCCCGTCATGCGCGACATGGAAGCCTTCCTGGAGAGCACCCAGGACAATGTCACGGGCGAGGTGTTCATCACCTTGCGTCCCTACAGCTACACGCTCGTCGGCATCGACTCCAGCTTCGATCTGATGAAGACCGACTTCGGCGAATACGGCGAAGTGAACAAGGCCTGGACGGCCGACGACGTGAAGGGCTTCACCAAGATCATGGGCAACCAGATGAAGATTTTCTACAACGTCCAGAAACGCAATCACAAATAATAACCGATGATCAAAGCAGGTATCATAGGAGGAGCCGGTTACACGGCCGGCGAACTGTTGCGCATCCTGGTCAACCATCCGCAGGTCGGGATCGCCTTTGTCCACAGCAGCAGCCAGGCCGGCAGCCCCGTGACCGCCATCCACGGCGGGCTGTGGGGCGAATCCGACCTGGTCTTCACCGACCAGCTGCCCCTGGACAGCGTCGATGTGCTGTTCATCTGCTCGGGCCATGGCGACAGCCGCAAGTTCCTGGAATCCCACCAGGTCCCCGCAAAGGTCAAAATCATTGACCTGTCGCAGGATTACCGCGACGAAAGCGAAGGGTTTGTCTATGGCTTGCCCGAACTGCAGCGCGACAAGATCGTCCAGGCCCGCAAGATCGCCAATCCGGGCTGTTTTGCCACCTGCATCCAACTGGCCCTGCTGCCGCTGGCTGCCGCCCATCTCCTGCGGGAGGAAGTGCAGGTGACGGCTATCACCGGCTCGACCGGGGCCGGGGTCAAGCCCGGTGCCACCACCCATTTCAGCTGGCGCAACGACAACATTTCGGCCTACAAGGCCTTCGAGCACCAGCATCTCAAGGAGATTGTCCGCTCCCTGCAAGGGCTGCAGCCCGGGTTTGACCGGGCGGTCAATTTCGTACCGCTGCGCGGCGACTTTGCCCGGGGCATCTTCGCCTCGGTCTATACCGACTGCCCCCTCTCGCAGGAGCAGGCCGAAAAACTCTATCAAGATTACTACCGCCAGGCCGCCTTCACCTTCGTGAGCCCGGCCAACATCGACATGAAACAGGTGGTCAACACCAACAAGGCCCTGGTCCATGTCGAGAAACACGGTGGCAAACTCCTGATACTCTCTGTCATCGACAACTTGCTGAAAGGCGCTTCCGGACAGGCCGTCCAAAACATGAACCTCATGTTCAGCCTGGACGAGAAATGCGGCCTTCAGCTGAAAAATATAGGATTTTAACTGCCATGGAACTGTTTGATGTCTATCCGCTATTCAATGTAAGCATCGTCAAGGGGCAGGGCTGCCAGGTCTGGGACGACCTGGGCCAGGCCTACCTGGACCTTTACGGCGGGCACGCGGTCATCTCCATCGGCCACGCCCATCCGCACTATGTCCAGGCGATTGCCCGGCAGGCGGGCCAGCTGGGATTCTACTCCAATTCCGTTGTCAACCCCCTGCAGGCCGAACTGGCCGAGCGCCTGGGACGTGCCTGCGGCTACGACGACTACCGGCTCTTCTTGATCAATTCGGGGGCCGAAGCCAACGAAAACGCCCTCAAGCTGGCCTCTTTCCATAACGGACGGCGCAAAGTGGTGGCCTTCGGCAAAGCCTTCCACGGCCGCACCTCGGCCGCTGTCCGCGTCACCGACAATCCCAAAATCGTCGCCCCCGTCAACGAAGGGCTGGAGGTCTGCTTCCTGCCGCTCAACGACCTGGAGGCCGTGCGCCGGACTCTGGCCCCAAGGGATGTCTGTGCCGTCATCATCGAAGGCATCCAGGGAGTGGGTGGCGTGCGCCTGCCCGACGACGAGTTCCTGCGCGGTCTCAGGCAGGCCTGCACAGACACCGGCACGGTGCTCATCCTCGACGAGATACAGTCGGGCTACGGCCGCAGCGGACGCTTCTTTGCCCACCAGTACAGCGGCATCCGCCCCGATCTGATCACCGTGGCCAAGGGCATCGGCAACGGCTTTCCCATGAGCGGCCTGCTCATCAGCCCCGCCTTCGAAGCTGTCTATGGCCAGCTGGGCACCACCTTCGGCGGCAACCACCTGGCTTGTGCGGCAGCGCTGGCCGTGCTGGATGTCATCGAGCAGGAGCACCTCATCGAAAACGCCGCCACAGTGGGCCAAATGCTCATGGACGCCTGCCGGGAGATACCCCGCATCAAGGAGGTGCGCGGTCGCGGACTGATGATCGGCCTGGAATTTGACGAGCCGGTCAAGGAAATCCGCCAGCGGCTGCTCTACCAGGAGCACGTGTTCACGGGAGTGAGCGGCACCCAGGTGCTGCGCTTGCTGCCGCCGCTCTGCCTGAGCCAGGCGCAAGCCGAAAACTTTATCGTCAAACTAAAAAAAACACTGTCATGACCATAGGAATCATCGGTGCCGGCAACATGGGCGGAGCCGTGGCCAAAGGACTGGCCGCCGCCGGCAACATCGCCGCCCAGGATATTTTTGTTTCGGACATCGCCGCCGACAACCTCCGTCGCCTGCAAAGCGAGTTCCCGCAACTCAACTGCAGAGAAGACAACACGGCCGCTGCCCGCTGCGACGTGGTGGTGGTGGCCGTCAAGCCCTGGCTCGTCGAGATGATACTCACCGAGATCGCTCCCCTGATGGAGGCCAAACAGACCCTGATAGTCATCGCCGCCGGTGTCAGCTTCGAACAGATCTTCGCCTGGCTGCCCGAGCAGTTGCAAGACATGCCCTGCCTGAGGTTGATCCCCAACACGGCCATCGCCGTGGGCCAGAGCATGAGCCTGTTCTCGACGACAAATGTCGGCAATGAACTACAGGAACAGATTTTGTCCCTGTTCCGCCCGCTGGGCGAGGTGGCGGTGATTCCCGAATCCAAGATGTCGGCCGGAACGGCCCTCACATCGTGCGGCACGGCCTATGCCCTGCGTTTTGTCCGGGCCGCCGTCGAGGCCGCCGTCGAAATGGGCTTCCGACCCGAAGAGGCCACCCGCATGGTGGCCCAGACCATGAAGGGTGCCGCCGAGTTGCTCCTGCAGCACGGCAGCCATCCCGAGCAGGAAATTGACAAAGTGACCACCCCCGGAGGTATCACCATCAAGGGCCTCAACGCCATGGAAGCCGCCGGCTTCAGCAATGCTGTGATAGAGGGTATAAAAGCCAGCCAATGCGTATCGTCGTCAAAATAGGCAGCCAGGTGCTGAGCCGCCCCGACGGCACGCTCGACATCACCCGCATGTCGGCGCTGGTCGATCAGGTGGCCGAACTGCACAGAAAAGGCCTGCAGGTGATCCTGGTCTCCTCGGGAGCCGTGGCTTCCGGGCGCAGTGAGCTGCAACCTTCGCGCAAACTCGACCAGGTGGAGCAGCGACAGCTCTTTTCGGCCGTGGGCCAGGCCATCCTCATCAACCGCTACTACGACCTGTTCCGCGACCACGGCATCGTCTGCGGCCAGGTGCTCACCACCAAGGAGAATTTTTCCGACCGCCGTCACTACCTCAATCAGAAAAGTTGCATGGAGGTGATGCTCGAAAACGGCGTGGTGCCCATCATCAACGAAAACGACACAGTGTCGGTGACCGAACTGATGTTTACCGACAACGACGAGCTGTCGGGCTTGATAGCCAGCATGATGGATGCCCAGCTGCTGATCATGCTCAGCAATGTCGACGGCATCTACCAGGGCGACCCCGCCTCGGGCGCCGCACTGATTCGCGAGATCCAGCCCGGTCAGGACATCAGCCCATATATCTCGAAAAGCAAATCCTCCTTCGGGCGCGGCGGCATGCGCAGCAAATACAGCATCGCCGCCAAGGTGGCCGAAGAAGGCATCACCGTGGTCATCGCCAACGGCCGCCGCGAAGGCATCATCACCGACCTGGTGTCGGTCGCCCCGAAATCGCCCTGTACCCGCTTTGTGGCCGAGAAAAAGTCGTCGGCCGTCAAGAAGTGGATTGCCCACAGCGAAGGTTTTGCCAAGGGCGAGCTGCACATCAACGAGGGCTGCCTGGCCGCCCTGAGCTCGTCACAGGCCCGCAGCCTGCTGCCCGTGGGCATCGACCACATCGAAGGCGAGTTCGAAAAGGGCGACATCGTGCGCATTGTCAGCCCCGACGGCTCGCTCCTGGGCGTAGGCAAAGTGTGCTGCGACAGTGAAACGGCCAGGCGCAACCTGGGCAAGAAGGGGCAGAAAGCCCTCGTACATTACGATTATCTTTATCTGGAATCATGAATCTGACCACACGTTTTCAGGCCGTTCAAGAGGCCTCCCGGGCCTTGGCCGGCATCCCCGACGCCGTCATCGCGGAGTTGTTGCGCCACATTGCGGACGAGCTGGAGGAAAAACTCGACTATGTCCTGGGTGAAAACCAGAAAGACCTGGCCCGCATGGACCCGGCCAATCCCAAATACGACCGGCTCAAACTCACCCCCGAGCGCCTCAAGGGCATTGCAGCCGACATGCGCCAAGTGGCCTCGCTGCCCACTCCCGTGGGAGAGGTGCTGAGCGAGACTGTCCGGCCCAATGGCATGAAAATCCGCAAGGTGCGCGTGCCCTTCGGGGTGATCGGCATCATCTACGAAGCCCGGCCCAACGTGACACTCGACGTGGCCAGCCTCTGCTTGAAAGCCGGCAATGCCTGTATCCTGAAGGGCGGCTCCGATGCCCACGACTCAAACGTGGCCACCGTCGGCATCATCCATCACCAGATGGAGCGCCTTGGCATCAACCCCGACACGGTCATGCTCATGCCCGACGACCATGCCGCCACCCAGGAGTTGCTCGAAGCCGTCGATTATGTCGATCTGATCATCCCACGCGGCAGCAAGTCGCTTATCGATTTTGTGCGCAGCCATGCCCGGGTCCCTGTCATCGAGACCGGCGCCGGCATCTGCCATACCTATTTCGACGAGGACGGCGACCTGGCCAAAGGTGCCGCCATTGTCAACAACGCCAAGACGCGGCGTGTGAGCGTCTGCAACGCGCTGGACTGCCTCATTGTCCATGCCTCGCGCCTGGCCGACCTGCCCGCCCTCTGCGCCAGACTGGCCGACTCGAAAGTGACCATTTATGCCGATGAGCCGGCTTTCAGGGCCATGCAAGGACATTATCCCGATGCTTTGCTCTGCCCGGCCCGGCCGGAGCATTTCGGCACCGAGTTTCTCGACTACAAGATGGCCGTCAAGACGGTCAACAGCCTCGAAGAGGCCCTGGCCCACATCCAGCGCTATTCATCGAAACACAGCGAGGCCATCGTCAGCGAGAACCCGGAGCATATCCGCGCCTTTGAGCAGCGGGTCGATGCCGCCTGCGTCTATGCCAATGTCTCGACTGCCTTCACCGACGGCGGACAGTTCGGCTTCGGTGCCGAAATAGGCATCAGCACCCAGAAGATGCACGCCCGCGGTCCGATGGCCCTGCCCGAAATCACCACCTACAAATACATCGTCGAAGGCGACGGCCAGACTCGTCGCTGCTAACCCCAAAAAGCTTCCCCTATGAGACACTTCACTTCTGTCAACGATCTGGGCGACCTGCAGGCCGCCGTCAAAGAAGCCCTGGAAATCAAGAAAAACCGCTATGCCTGGCAGGAGCTGGGCCGCAACCGCACCGCCCTGCTCATCTTCTTCAACAACAGTCTCCGCACCCGTCTCAGCACGCAGAAGGCCGCCATGAACCTGGGCATGAACGTCATCGTCCTCGACGTGAACCAAGGTGCCTGGAAGCTGGAGACCGAGCGCGGCGTGGTCATGGACGGCGACAAGTCGGAACACCTGCTCGAAGCCATCCCCGTGATGGGCTGCTACTGCGATGTGATCGGCGTGCGCTCCTTTGCCCGCTTCGAAAGCAAGGAAGACGACTATAACGAAAAAATCCTCAACCAGTTCATCCAATACTCCGGCAAGCCCGTCTTCAGCATGGAGGCTGCCACCCGGCATCCGCTGCAGAGCTTTGCCGACCTCATCACCATCGAAGAATACAAGAAAAAAGACCGTCCCAAGGTGGTGATGAGCTGGGCCCCGCATCCCAAGGCTTTGCCGCAGGCCGTGCCCAACAGTTTTGCCGAGATGATGAACGCCACCGACTACGAGTTTGTCATCACCCACCCCGAAGGCTACGAGCTGGATCCCCGTTTTGTGGGCCGGGCCAAGGTGGAATACGACCAGCGCAAGGCCCTCGAAGGCGCTGACTTTGTCTATGCCAAGAACTGGGCCGCCTACCGCGACCCCCACTACGGGCAGGTCATCTGCCAAGACCGCAGCTGGACCATCGACACCGAGCACATGAGCTGGACCGACAACGCCTACTTCATGCATTGTCTGCCGGTCCGCCGCAACATGATTGTCACCGACGACGTGATCGAAAGCCCGCAGTCGATTGTCATCCCCGAGGCCGCCAACCGCGAGATCTCTGCCCAGACCGTCCTGAAAAGAATCCTCGAAAGCCTCTGATGTCCACCGGGCGCCTCTGAAAAACCGCCGGGGCGCCTCTGAGTTCCCGCCTCCGCCGGGTTGTCGATAGGAATACTCGACTTGAAATTTTTTCGGGAAAAAGATTTGTTTTTTTCACAGCGTTTGTATATTTGCCATCGATTAAAAACACAAACGCTATGAAGTCACTATTTTTTTCAGCTTTCAAATCTGTGAAAGCCTGCCAAAAGCTTTGGACATTATTGATGTTGTTTTCTTTTGCTATGACTGCCGCATGGGCTGATTCAGAAGGAAAATGCGGGGACGATGTTACATGGAAATATCGTTCATCAGACAGCACGCTGATTATTTCCGGCACGGGATCAACATATGATTACAATGCCAATACCCCCTGGCATGATCAACAAAATCTCTCCAAAGCTATCGAAAAGGTTATCATAGAAGAAGGCATCACACATATTGGAACCTGGTTTTTGGGCGCCTTGACCAAAGTTACTCAAATTTCTCTGCCAGAGGGGCTAATCAGCATCGGAAGCCATGCCTTCGTCCAGTGCGACTCTCTCAGGACAATACTATTGCCCAGCACTTTGAAGGCTCTTGGGAATAATGCTTTTTCCAATTGCAGGAAACTCAAGAGTTTAACAATACCTGTTTCTGTTGAGACCATTGGTGATTGGGTATTTCACGAGTGTCCATCGCTGGAAAGTCTGAAAGTAGAAGAAGGCAATCGCATCTACGATTCAAGAGATAATTGTCAAGCCATTATAGAGACAGCTTCAAATGTACTTTGGGCCGGCAGTAAAAACACCATCATTCCGTCTTCTGTTGTAGGCCTTCGAAAAGATGCATTTAGCCATAAAGCTATTGCCAAAATCACTATCCCCGCGTCTTTGACCTCCATCGGAGAATATGCCTTTTTCGATTGTACCGAACTGACATCCATCACTATCCCTAGATCCGTCACAAGTATTGGTGATTGTGCTTTCTGCGGTTGTACAAGACTTGACACCGTCGAAGTCAAATGGCCCATTCCTTTGGCAGTTCCCAAAAACACATTCTATCGCAGTTCCAAATATATTTTGATCGTCCCTTCAGGTTGCCAATTCATATATGAAGAAGCCAATCCATGGGGTGAATTCAGACATGTCATGGATGATGGCGAGATTGCGGGATTGGATCCATTCCATACTATTGAAGACAAACCAAACGCCTCAAGCAAAACATATTATTTGAACGGTCGGGAGGCGACAAACAAATCTGAGCCACTGATGCCAGGATTATACATTATACGTGGAGAAAAGGTTCTGATCAAATGACCAAATCTCTCCTCCAGAGAATAATTGTTCCATTCAAGCAGGAAGACTTCAAATATATAGAAGACAATCAGATAGATTTCATCGTCCTCGAAATTCTGGAAGGCGTCATTCTCCCATTTGGCCAAAAATCATTCACCTATTTGGCCAAATTTTGTCGCCTTCCTTTTAGGCTTCTTGAATACATATGCCTGGGAACAGAAAGAATTCATGATTGGCACTTATAGTCCTCCGATTGTTTCTCCTGATATTATCTTGTTGCCAGGTGACTACGATGGAGAAAAATATTTATCTTTGCCTGTGCCCCAATTCGAGAGAGCCCCTGCTTTTGAGAATGTTGTAGCGCCAGAAGAGGAATCCATAATAGATGTCTATGATCTTTATGGGCGGCAAATATTGCGAGGTGCAAAATTGCAACACTTGGAAAAACTGGATAAGGGTTACTACATCATTATCACCAAGCAGGGTGAAGTGATCTACAGAGAAAAGTATATTGTCAAGTAAATAAACAACCATTTTAATGAACAGCGATGAAAACCTATCAGATAATCGTGACTTTATTAGTCTCTCTCTCTTTTGCTATGACTGCCGCATGGGCTGATACAGAAGGAAAATGCGGGGACAATGTGTTTTGGAAATTCTGTACTGCAGACAGCACACTGACACTCTTTGGCACGGGGGCGACATATGATTATGGACAAACCTCTCCATGGCCGAACAATTCGTACAGTGTTAACGATCCCGCGCATCCGTATATAAACTGGTCAGACTCAATAATGAATATTATTGTAGCTGATAACATCACTAGAATCGGGACAAATCTATTCTATTCTCTTATTCATCTAAGAAAAGTTTCATTGCCGTCATCGATAAAGTCCATAGGAGATGACGCATTTATTAATTGCTCTGATTTGGCGGAAGTAGAGTTACCATGTCAATTAGAGATGATAGGTACAGGAGCATTCAATCAATGCAATTCTCTCAAAAATGTCTCCTTTCCAAGTTCATTAAAGACCATTGGACTATCTGCCTTTTCAGAAACAGGATTGTCCGATATTCTCCTCCCTGCCTCTTTGGAGGAGATAGGGGAATTCGCCTTTCTGAATTGTTCCAACCTCACTAGAATAGTTGTGGAAGAAGGAAATGCCAAATATGACTCTCGAGAAGACTGCAATGCAATCATAGAGACAGCCACAAACACACTATTAGTGGGGAGTTTGAATTCAACCATACCTTCGTCCGTTGTAAACATTGGATACGGTGCATTCAGTTCCAGAAAAATAGTTTCTGTGAAGATTCCTTCTTCTGTGGAAACGATTGACAAGTACGCATTCTTTGAATGTTCCAGTCTAAGAAGTATTTATGTTCCAGAATCAGTCAAGGATATCGGGATGAATGCCTTTTCTGGCTGTCCGAGTCTTGAGTATTTTCAAGTGGAATGGACTACACCTCCGACCCTGGTTCGTAATGTCTTTTATCGGACCCCACTCAAAACGTTGGTTGTTCCCGAGGGCTGCGTTGAAGCGTACAAAAATGCGGACGGATGGAAGGATTTTGAGCAGATTGTTACTGCTACTGATATCAAAGAAGGAGCCTTGATCAATGATGACTCCGCCAAAGAAATCTATCGCCTGGACGGCACCAAAGTATCGGGGGGGCAGGAATCCCTGGTTCCCGGCACGTACATCGTGCAGGGGGGAAAGATCCTGATCAAATAATTTTATATGATGCGCCAACGCATTCTCCTCTTTGAAAGACCATGCTTTTTTCATCGCTTAGTTTCATCGGGATATTCCTGCCGATAGTCTGCCTGCTCTATTTTGTCGTGACGCCCAAGCTGCGCAACTACGTGCTGCTGGGGGCCAGCATCCTGTTCTATGCCTGGGGCGAACCGGTCTATGTGGCCGTCATGCTGCTGACCATCGTCGTCAACTTTGTCGGGGCCCTGCTCATGGAACGTTTCGACCGGCACAAGAGGCTGTGGCTCATCCTGACCATACTGGCCGACCTGGGGTTCCTGTTCTATTTCAAGTATTTCAATTTCTTTGCCGAGAACATCAACGCACTGCTACATTCGCACATAGACTTTGTCAAAGTATTGATGCCCATCGGCATCTCCTTCTATACCTTCCAGGCCATTTCCTACCTGGTGGATGTCTATCGGGGCGACACGCCGGCCCAGCACGACATCTTCAAGCTGAGCCTGTTCATCTGCCTGTTTCCGCAGCTCATCGCCGGCCCCATTGTCAAATACAACGACATTGCCTCGCAAATAGACGAGCGCGAAGTCAACTTCGACAAGGTGCTGTGCGGTGTGCGCCGGTTTATCATGGGCCTGTCCAAGAAGGTCTTGATCGCCAACACGCTGGGAGCCGTAGCCGACAAGATTTTCGAGCAGGCGCCCGACACCATCCAGACATCCGTAGCCTGGCTGGGCAGCGTGGCCTATTCCCTGCAGTTGCTGTTCGACTTCAGCGGCTACTCCGACATGGCCATAGGCCTGGGGCTGATTTTCGGGTTCCACATCAAGGAAAACTTCAACTATCCATATATCTCCAAGTCGATCACCGAGTTCTGGCGGCGTTGGCACATCTCCCTGTCCTCCTGGTTCAAGGAGTATCTCTACATCCCGCTGGGCGGCAACCGCAAGGGCAAGAAGCGCCAATACCTGAACCTGTGGATCGTCTTCCTTTGCACCGGTTTCTGGCACGGCGCCGCCTGGAACTTCATCTTCTGGGGCATCTGGCACGGGCTGTTCATCGTCCTGGAAAAAGCCACCGGCTGGCACCGGGAGACGCCCTTGCGCTGGAAAAGGGTCCTGCAGCACATCTACACCATCCTGGTCTTTGTCGTGGGCTGGGTGATGTTCCGCTCCGACAACATGGGCTACGCCCTCAGCTACATCGGCAACATGTTCGGGCTGGTCCGTCCGCACGACGTGCTCTACAGCCTGGCCTTCTATGTCGACAACATCGAACTGATCGCTTTTGCGGCGGCACTGCTCTGCTGCTTCCCGGTATTCTCGCATTTGCAGGAAATGGCCTCACGCCATCGCTGGCTCAACATCCTGCTCAATATCTGGCTGATCGCCTTGCTGGTGCTCTGCATCATGTCGTTGGCCTCCTCGACCTACAATCCTTTCATCTATTTCCGGTTCTAAGCTGACCGACTTTCATGAAAAAAGACCCCAATACATATCGTCAGACACTGATGAAAAGCATTTTGGCCCTTGCCACAACTGCCTTGGTCATTTATCTGGTCTGGAAAGTCTGGCTGCCGACATCGTGGCTACCGATACCCGTCACCATGACGGTCGAAGCCAACAAAGGCACGGATATAGAGCTCTTCTGGACGGATGCGCCCAATCAGAATTTCAGTCCCAAACTTTCGATGAATCTCCGAACCGGGTCAACAAACGAACAGCTGAAATTTGCCTTGCCGTCGGAGCAATTGATCAAGTTGCGCATCGACATCGGCCACCAGCCTGGCCGGGTGGTACTGAAAGACATCAGGGTGGGCAACCATGTTCTCACCCGGGAAGACTGGGGCCTGATGACTTCCCACGACATCGACAGCACCCGGATGCTCGCGGCAGAGCCTGGCGCCATGCTTTACTCCAACCGGGTGGATCCCTATATCATTTTCCAAAGACCATTCAACATCCATGCTTCTCATAGCAGCCCTTCCGGGGAGTGGATCTTTTTGCTGTTTATCATCGCCTCTCTCTGTTTTGCTCTGAGCTGGCTGCTCTTCTCTTTTCTGTTCCGTCAAAATTCCCAGATAGAAAATGTGCTGTTCATGCTATTGTTTGTCTGCATGATATCATTGCCTGCCTCACATATCAATCATGCTGAGACCAATCCGGCAGAAAACAGGAAACTGGCGACCTTCCCTGCATTGATCCAGCAAGGGCGCATCAACCGGAGCTTCGGTCAACAGTTTGAGACCTGGTTCAACGACCGTTTCTTTTTGCGACAACAACTAGTGCAGAATTACAACCGGATCGGTCGGAGACTCACTTCCAAAATACAGAACAAGCACATTGTCATCGGGCAGAAGGGTTGGACTTTTGCCAAGGATGACAGCGAAAGCGGTTTTGCCAACTATCAGAACACCAGCATCTATACAGAGGATCAACTGAGGCTCCTGGCCGATTACCTGCAAAAGACCGACGATTGGTGCCGGGCCCGGGGCAAGCACTTCTACTTTGTCATACCTCCGGACAAGAACAAGATTTACGACGAATTCTATCCCAGATGGGTCGGTAAGATCAAACCTGAGAGCGAGAGCCGTACCAACAAACTCGTTGAATATGTCCGTCAACACACCTCTGTAGAGCCTCTTTACCTCAGGGATGCAATACTGAAGGGGAAAAACGAATATGACGGGCTTCTCTATTACAAGAACGATCGTCATTGGTCCGATCCGGGCGCATATATCGGATATCGGGAGATGTGGAAGGTCATTTCCAAAGACTACCCGACAGACTATCTCGAAGTGAAACGATGGAACCCCTATCATCAGCTTCAGGGAGATGCCAATCTGCTGTTTCCCGAAGCTTTGTCGTTAGACTCAGTCACCTTCTACGAACACCCGGATCTGCCGGTACTGTTTACCGTCAAGGAAATCTTTGCAGGCTATGTCCCCAAGACTCGGTACCTGTCGAATCCCCAGGGAAAATACGCGGCGTTTTTCCTTCGTGATTCCTTCGCCTCCAACCTGGTCGATCGGTATTTCGGCAATGTCCTGGGGCATATCACCATGCAGTGGCGCTACTTGCTGACCGAGGAAGACTTCAAATATATAGAAGATAACCGGATAGATTTCATCGTCCTCGAAATTCTGGAAGGGGAAATGCCCAAACTGCTGAAAGCACTCTCCAACGCCCAACAATAGTTTTGCTTCGCGCCTTATCTCTGTCACAAGCGACGGTGATGATTCCAAAATGTGTGAGCCATACAGTTGAATGGCCGTTTATATCTTCGTATGTTGAAACTTTTTATAGCAGTTCATTGGATCAATTTGATTTTGATTATTTATCACGTTGAATTGTAATCTACTGATTGATGGCGATATGTTTTCTACTATCAACTTTTTCGGGAATATTTGGTAAAATGATGTGGATCATATAACATTTGCCAATGTTAAATTGACTAAGCACATGGAACACTACGGCACCGCTTTCTACAAAGGAAGAACACATAAAGGCATTATGTTTGTCGCCTTCCTTTTAGGCTTCTTGAATACCTATGCCTGGGAACAGAAAGAATTAATGATTGGCACTTATAGTCCTCCGATTGTTTCTCCTGATATTATCTTGTTGCCAGGTGACTACGATGAAGAAAAATATTTATCTTTGCCAATGCCCCAATTCGAGAGAGTCCCTGCTTCTGAGAATGTTGTATAGCCAGAAGAGGAATCCATAATAGATGTCTATGATCTTTATGGGCGGCAAATATTACGAGGCGCAAAATTGCAGCATTTGGAGAAACTGGAGAGGGGTATTTATTTCATTGTAGAGAAGAGAGAAGAAGAAACAATTATTAGAAAGCTTGTTTTTCAATAAGACAGTTATGTATATGAGCACTAGTAGAATTTGGACATTCTCAATGATTTTTTCTTTATGCGTAATGGCCATAAGAGCAGATTATCGTGGATCGTGCGGAGATAATGCCTCTTTTTTATATCGTACATCGGACCAGACTCTTTTAATTTCTGGCACGGGCGAGATCCATAGCGGAGGATGGAAGAATGTTCCTCGAGGAGGGGATTCATACATATCTTACGCAGATTCGATAAGATACATTATTGTCGAAGAAGGCATCACTTCTATCGGGGAGGGGACGTTCAATCTTCTCTATAATGTTTTAAAAGTGGATCTTCCTGAAACAGTGACAAACATCGGATACGGCGCATTCAGTCAGTGTTATTTGATGAAGGAAATACATCTGCCCAGTTCATTGAAAACGATATGTGACAATGCTTTTGCCAGGTGCTATAATCTGTCGGAAATAATCATTCCTATTACTGTTGATTCAATTGGAATCACCTCTTTTTCGGATTGTGCATCATTGACAAAAATGATAGTTGAAGAAGGGAATATGAGATATGACTCAAGGGAAGGATGTAATGCCATTATTGAAACGGAGTCTGATAATCTAATAGTTGGATCCAATAGCTCCTTTATACCATCAACAGTAAAGAGAATAGGGAATTTTGCCTTTGAAAGTCGTTTGCTATCATCAATCAGAATGATCCCTTCTTCGTTGGAGGAAATTGGAGAGTATGCTTTTGCCAAGTGTATTAATTTGAGTTTTATAGAAATCCCCGAATCAGTAAACAGTATCGGAGACGGGGCTTTTGTTGGATGTGTTGAATTGGATACAGTCAAAGTTTATAGAAGAGAACCTTTAGAACTAAAGATGTGGTTTTATGGAAAATTGGTTTATAATCCATCCACATTTTCCAGGACTCCCTTAAACTACCTGATAGTCCCCTATGGCTGTAAAGAGTCCTATCAGAATACTCCTATTTGGAAGGATTTTAAGAATATAATTGAGGAAACAGGTACAGATATAGAGCAACCCCAAAGATCATATATTTACAATTCGCCCGCATATGACATTAGTGGACGAATCATTACTAAGCAGGGTGTGCCAGGCTTTTATGTTGTTCGGGGCGAAAAGGTAATAATCAAATAACGTGAATTCTAATTAGAAGTGCAAAACACTTCACCACACAATTTGACCGCTGCCTGGGACTGCAGGTCCGTCCCGTGTATGATCCGAGATAGAAAAATTGCTTGTACAAGATTTTGTACATATATTTGCGGCGACTTATTGATGATTATGGTAACAACAACTATCTCTGATTTTCGGAAGAGCATCAAAAGCTACGTCGATACGGTGATTGCCACTCATGAGCCTGTCCTGATCAGTCGTGGGCAGCAAGGGGCCGTTTTGGTCTCCCTGGAGGAATACAATGCGTTGTCGCGTACAGCTTCTGCCTTGAATTCATCGGCCCAACCGGCCAAGGAATCTTCTTTCATTGAGGTTGATATAGACACATTATGAAACTGTTGTTCACTCCGGAATCGCTGGCCACCTTCAACCGCCTGAAGGAGGACTCACCCGATGAAGCCAATCAGGTTCGCGAGGCTATCAAGGACACGCTGGACAGTCCGACTGCCGGGAAAGGCAGTCCCACCCCGTTGTCCGGGGCCTTGTCCGGCCTATGGAGCCGCACCTACGGAGTATTTGGACAAATCATCTATGCCGTTTCTCAAGACACGATAAAGATCTACGACATCGACAAGAACTTCTCTCCGCTGATAGGGTCTGGTATGGCACAACTTCGACAGACCGATTACACAGAAGACGAATACCGGTCTGTCCTGGCACAGATGAAAGGCAACAGAGGGAAAGGGGAAGAGCCGAAAGTCGGAATATTCTGGTACAACGTTGGAAGGGACGAACTCTTTGGTGTCGTCTCCCATCCGGTGCGGGACTATTCGCGAGCCAACGCCTCTGATGGAAGGATCACCTGTTCGGAACTTCATGAAGATATTTGGAAAAAAGAGTATCGCCGTCAGCACTACAAAGGAGACAAAACCGGACCGTACATCGGTGCCTACCAGGACAAGCCACGCGGGCGGGTGTTCTACCACATAGACAACGACACCTACGAAGTGGCGACCGGAAAATGGATACAGGATTACCCACATGTGTATGACATGATATTGCACGAGTTCAATCTGCCTCCGGAAAAGACATCGGCCAAATATGCCATTCACTGGGACATAGGACAGTCCTGGCGCTGAACATCCATTGCTATGCACTATCAACCAAAACTATAGAACTTATGAGACGAATCACATTACTGATGGCTGTGGCTGCGGCTACGGCGGCCTTGACGGTTTCCTGCCAGGGCAAGAAGAATCTGCCCACCGAAGAGATTGAGGTGACGGCTTTCCACTTTACGGAGAGTAAGTACATGACGGCCCTCAAGAATGCCGACACGATGCTGGTGTTCAAGATCAAGGACAGCGACATCACGGCTTTCAACCAGTCGGCTGTCCGGCAGCAGGAGGCTCAGGCCGACCAGGCTCCGACGGCCGAAACACCCTATTTCAACGTGGAAATGGCCCTGCCCACTCCGCCGGCCTACGTGTCGCGCTTTGGCAAGGACCGCGAACTGGGCCCGCTGGCCGGCCTGGACGAGGGCGTCTTCTACCACAATCATTCGGCTGGCCTGGAGGCCCTGCCCAACGGCGATTTGCTGGCCGTTTATTTCAGCACCCCGGCCGGACTGGCCGAAGCCGACCCGGCGACTACCTTTGTCCAGTCGCGCCTGCGTTTCGGCTCGTTGGAGTGGGACCTGCCCGAAGTCTTCTTTGCCACAGAGGGCTATAACGACCAGTCGGCCCTGCTCTGGCGCCAAGGCGACAAACTGTGGTTCTTTGGAGGCGGCCGGGCCATATCGGACTATGTGCCCTTCCGTATCGCCGTGTCAGAAGACAATGGTGCCACCTGGACGTTCAGTGTGCCGCAGCTGGATTCGGCCGCCACCAACTACACGGCCCAGCCGGTAAGCAATGCCTTTGCCGATCCGCAGGGCAACCTCTATATGGTCTGCGACAGCAAGGGGTCCCAGAGCTTCCTCTGGAAGAGCAGCGACGGCGGCATCCACTGGCAGGACCAGGGCGGACGCACCGGTGGGCGCCATTCCACCATCGTGCCGCTTGACGACCAGGGCAACCTGCTTTCTATCGGCGGCAAGAATGCCAGCGTCGAAGGCTGGTCGCCGCTTAACACCTCCTCCGACTGGGGCCTGACCTGGAGTGAGAGCGTGGCCTCGCCCTTCCCCCCGCTCGGCACCGCCCAGCGCCCCAGCATGATCCGGCTGGCCTCGGGCCATCTGTTGCTGGTTTCGGACGCCTACATCCATAAGTATCACAAAGACCCGCCCGCCGGCTGGGCCTACGGCAATGAGCCTTTTGTGGCTATTTCCAAGGACAACGGCCAGACCTGGCGCATCAAGACCATCCCCTATGGGCTGCCCCACAACAATCCCACGCGCCTCACTTACACCTCCTTGGGCTATGTCACCTTGCGTCAGAGCGACAACGGCATGATACACGTCCTGACCACAGCCAATGCCAACAACCTGCACTTTGAATTCAACGAGGCCTGGGTCTGGTCGGATGAGGAGACTGTCTGGACACCGATGGTGGCCCTTGAGGGAGGCGAGCTCAAACAATATACCGAGTATTATGCCGATGCCAAGGGCAAGGCCACCAAGCAGATAAAATCCACCTGGAGCGCCCGCATCATGCCCGACGGCCGCTATCTGCTCGACGGCGAGATGAAAGACTACTACGGCGACGGGCGCCTGCAGCACGAAGTCACCTACAGCTACGGCCGCAAGACCGGCAGTGAGAATTTCTGGGATGAGCAGGGCTGTCTGCTCTGGCATTGGGACAGGGACCTCAGTACCAACACCGGTGTCTGGACCCGCTACTGGCCCGATGGGAACAAAAAGTCGGAGACCACCTGGAACCTGCTGCCCACGGCTCGCGACCGCGACCGCCGGTATATAGGCTATGTGGCCGACGGCCCGGCCCGCCATTGGGACGAGCAAGGCCAGCTCACGGCAGAATATGTCTTCGAAAACGGTTCTTTGGGATTTGCGCCCAATGCCGGTGTCATCGAGATAAAATAGACCTGGTTTTTCAGCGGCGCTCGAACGCCTGCTTTTCCGGGTTCCACTCAAAACGCAAAGGGGTCGCGGCAGAGGCTGCGACCTTTTTGTATGTCCCGGCATCGAGATAGTCGGAAGCCGAAGATCTCACTTCCAGGCTGTTGTCGTCGGAGCGGAAGGAAAAGACAAAATAAGGGATGGACGAGATTTGAGCCGGGTTGATCTCGGCCGATGGGAGCAACTCCGTGGCAAAGGAACGGGCGGCAAGACTGTCCAGGACGGCCTGCTGCCAGGCTTCTGCCGCCGAGAAGACGGGTTGGGCGGCGGGCAGGTCCATTTTTTGCCAGCGGGTGGTGTACAGCGAGAGTGTGCTGCCTGATGCCGGACGGCTCACGGTCTGCACCACGGCAATCAGGAATACGGTATCTTCAGCGGTGGGCAGGCGCTTGAACTGCCAACTGCCGGCCCCCGATACGCTCACGCGCATGTAGCTGTCGGTGAGTTCCTCGATTTCCATCAGGTTGTCGAAGGGACCCTTGACGGTCGATTTAAGTCCGCTGCGGAAAAAGTCGAGCATATCGAGGCGCATATTTTTCGTGGAGGGCAGGAAAATGTCGGGCATCGCTTCGAAACAGGCGGCCATGGACGGGCCTTGGGCCAAAGGGCGGGAGGCGGCTGCGGTCTGGGGCTTCAGCGACAGGGGACAGCACCCGATCAGGACGGTCAGCCACAACAGTTTCGTTTTCGTTTTCATCTTACTTCGATCCGAAATACAGGCACAGAATACCGATGAGCACGCCCGCCAACAGCAGCGCCTTCTGCTTGATATTCTTCTCTTTCAAGAAAATGGCACCGACTATGAAGGGCACGATCACTCCCGAGCGCCTGATGGGCGAGACCACCGAGATGAGCGAATCGGGGATGCTCAGGGCGTAAAAGTACAGAAAATCGGAGACACACAAAAACAGCGACAGCCCGATAATCGACCAGCGCATCTGGAAGCCGCCGGGGATGCCCAGGCTGTGTCGGGGGGCGGACACCGGCGTGCCGGCTGCGGCGGCCGCTGCCTCCAACTTATGCTCATGCCGGAAATAGGCCACCATGATGGGCAGCATCAGACCGATCTGGTAGAGGGTGTACCATATCTGCACGGCCATCCGGTCGAAATGGCGCATCATGTATTTGTCGTACAGGCCGCTCACCGCCCCGGTCAGCACGGCGGCGATGAGGCACCAGAGCCACTTGTTGTGCTTGAAGGAAATGCCCTCCTTTTCGCCCACCCGCGAGTAGAAAAACAGGCAGCACAGGGCCACCAAGGCGCCGGCCCACTGCCAGGCGTTCATGCGCTCGCCAAATACGATGAAGGCACCGATCAGCACAAACATGGGTTGGGTGGACTTGACCGGCGAGGCGATGGTGATGGGAAGGTTTTTCATGGCATAATAGGCCAGGCACCAGGAGGTGAGCACGATGGCCGATTTCAGGAGTACATACAGGTGGTCCGTACCCGACAGGACGCCCACATAGAACACCGTGTCCTGCATCATCGCGGGGCTAAGCCGCGACAGGAGCAGGCAAGGCAGGAAAAAGAGCGTACAGCAGACGGGGGTCAGAAACAGCACGGGCAACACGGCATTGCCTCTGAGGGCCAGTTTCTTGAACACCTCGTACATTCCCAGGAAAATGGCCGAAGCCACTGTACACAACAACCACATAGCAAAGTCCTATATCAAGTAAACATCTTCGGGATATTCCACCCTTGTCAGAAACAGTCCCTGGGCGGGCACCGATGTGCCGGCTTCGCAACGGTCCTTGCGCTCGATGATCTGCCGAAATCCGGCCACATCGATTTTTTTGCGGCCAAGCTCCAGCATCGTACCCACGATGGCCCGTACCATGTTGCGCAGGAAGCGGTCGGCCTGGATGGTGAAGACCAGCTGCCGGCCGCACAGTTCCCAGCGGGCCTGCATGATGCGACAGTTGTTGGTCTTGACATCGGTGTGCAGCTTGCTGAAGCTGGTAAAGTCGCTGTATTCCAGCAGGACGCGGGCGCCCTCGTTCATCAGCGCCACATCGGGGCAATGGGCCAGGAAGGTCGCGTAGCGCTGGGTGAAGGGATCCTTCTCCAGGCTGAAATGGTATTCATAAGTCCGGGAAATGGCATCGAAACGGGCATGGGCGTCGGCTCGTACGGGACGGAGGCTGTGGACGGCGATATCGGCGGGCAGCATGCCGCTGAGGCGGCAGGCCATGGCCGGCAGGTCGTCGATACGGACTTCCGTGTCGAAATGGGCCACCATCTGCCGGGCATGCACGCCGGCATCGGTCCGACCGGCAGCCGTCAGGGAGAAGTCCTGTCCGAAGATCTGGCGGAAGACTTCCGTCATGACCTCCTGCACGGTCGGCTGCCCGGGCTGGATCTGCCAGCCGTGGTAGCGGGTGCCGTCGTAGGAAAACTCCATGAAATAGCGCTGCATGGCAAGGGTTTGAAAAACGGCGCAAAGGTACGGAGAAAAAATGATTTATATTTGCAGTGGCAGATTAAACCATTTCGGTCTGTCTCAGTCAAAAGAATCAATCCTTTAATGCAACACTGATGAAAAAACAACTTGCCCTGATGAGCTGCCTCCTGCTGCTGGGATGCTGGGGAGTGTCGGCACAGAAAATCGATTTCAACAAGAGTGGAAGGCCCGACAATGAGGGTCTGGAACCCGGCTATCAGCCTTGGCCCATCGGCCAGATGGAAGTGCGCAGAGGTCAGCCGGTCGATCCCGGTGCCAATGCTGTCAGCGCCACCTTCGGCCAGCTCAAACTCACGTTGTCGTGCGCCGAGAACGGTTCCGAGGCCGTCCTGGCCACCAATTACTGGAAACCGGGCATCACCCTGCACCACGCCAAGCTGGTGGGCGACGCCGCCGTGGTCTATCAGCGCGCCTACAGACAGCTGAACAATGCCCCTGTCCGCCTCGACCTGACCATCGAAGGATTCACCCCGGGAGAACATTCCGTACAGGCTTTCCACAACAATGTGGACGGCATGGATGCCCCCGACATTGATGTCTATGTCAATGACCGGAAACAACTGAGCGGTGTCAAGCAGACCAACCGTCAGCTGCTGGCCAGCGAAAGCGGTCATTCCTATGTCAAGTTCAACGTGGCTGCCGGCCAGAAGGTCAAGATTTCCTATGTGACCGCCCCGCAGCAGGGCCAGAGCTACGGCACCACCTCGATCAGCCTCAACGCCCTGCTCATCGACCAGAGCGATTTTGAAAAGATTGCCCTGAATCCCGCCCCCGCCGACCAGGACATGCACGCCGATGCAGACAAGGGCAGCATCAAGCTCGCATGGACAGCTTCGGCTTCGACTGTCAAGCACCATGTCTATTTCGGTTCCAGTGCCGACAAGATGGCGGAAGTGGCTGTCTTGAAAGCCTCTCCTGTCCAGGCCGGCCAGCGTCACGGCGCACTCACGGCCTATACCGTCCGCGAAAAGGTCAATGCCAACCAGCCCTATTTCTGGCGCATCGATGAGGAAGATGCTGCCGGACAGGTACATCAGGGCGATGTCTGGTCCTTCCGTCCCAGGAGGCTCGCTTTCCCGGGAGCTGAAGGTCATGGACGCTTTGCCATCGGCGGTCGCGACGGTGTGGTCTATCATGTCACTTCGCTCGAAGACAACCCCAGAGACCCGCAGCCCGGCACTTTCCGCTATGGCATCACCAAGCTGAGCGGTCCGCGCACCATCGTCTTCGACGTGGCTGGTGTCATCGAGCTCAAGGGCCGTCTTTCCTGCTCCGAGAAATACATCACCGTGGCCGGACAGACGGCTCCGGGCAACGGCATTATGCTGCGCGGCGCGCCCTTCGGCATGACCAACGACGGCATCACCCGATTCATGCGCATGCGCCTGGGTCACATCAACTCCGACGGAGTGCTCTCCACGGCCAGCGGCAACGGGCTGGACGGCATGGGCATGGCCGGCAGCGAACATGCCATCATGGACCACTGCTCCATCAGTTGGACCATCGACGAGGGCTTCAGCTCGCGCAACGCCAAGACCATGACCTTGCAGCGCACCATGATCTCCGAGGCTTTGAACATCGCCGAACATCCGCACTACCAGAGCGGCAAGACCCATGGCTACGCCGCTACCATCGGCGGTGGTTCGAGCGGCGGTGTGGCCGGTTCCTTCCACCACAACCTGATGGTCCACAACGAAGGCCGTAACTGGAGCCTGAGCGGCGGTCTGGACGGTGCCGGCTTCTACGACGGCCACCACGACCTCTACAACAATGTCTGCTACAACTGGGGCGGCCGCGCCACCGACGGCGGCACGCACGAGGGCAACTTTGTCAACAACTACTACAAAATGGGGCCCGCCACCACCTGGCCCTTCCTGCTGAACGCCCAGCTGGAAGGCACGGGCAAAGGCTCGCAGGCCTACTACGTGAGCGGCAACATCCGCGAAAACCTCGACGGTTCCAAGACCCAGGATGCCCTGGGCGAGACCTACAAATATTCCGTTTCGGGCGGTCAGAAAGTCGATTGGGAAGTCTTCGTGGACAAGCCTTACGACTTCTTCAACCCCGAAGGCAACGTTGAGTCGGCCCAGGCTGCCTGGCACAATGTCCTGTCGGATGTCGGCTGCAACCAGCCCGTTCTCGACCTGCACGACCAGCGCATGATTCGCGAAACACTCGAAGGCACCAGTTCGACCAAGGGTAGCCGCAGCGGCAAGCCCGGCTTGATCGACTCCGAAGAGGACGAAGGCTGCGAAGGTTTCGACATGGAGAAACTGGGCATCGTCAAGGCCTCCCGCCCCGCCGGTTGGGACAGCGACCAGGACGGTATCCCCAACTGGTTTGAACAGCTCTGCGGCACTAACCCCCAGCAGGCCAACAACAGTTCCGACCGCGACAACGACGGCTACACCGATCTGGAAGAATACCTCAACTGGCTGGCCGAGCCCCATTTCGTGTTGCGTCCCGGCCAGACGTCCGTCATCGGCCTGCAGCCCTATTTTGCCGGCTATGGCAAGGATTTCAAAGTCAAAGTATCGGCCGTGAAGGGTCTCAAGCTGCAAAAAGGCGGCACTGCCACCGACCTCAGCCTGGCGGCTCCCGCCCAAAAGGGTCTGTACAGTCTGCAGGTGACCTGCTCCAACAACGAGGGCATTTCCCTGACCAGGACTTTCAACTTTGCCGTAACTGACTCGTACAAAGAGTTTTAATTTTTAACATCATACTACACGACGACGAGAGCGTCCCTAGCCGGACAAGGCTGCGGGCGCTCCGTTTTCGTATCGGCTGGACGTATTGCCGTTTACAAAACTTATGTGTAATTTCGCGGCATATTTCCACGCGCGCGATGATAGAACGGATTCTGATACTCGACCAGGTCGATCCCATCCTGTTTTGTGGTGTGAACAACAGCAACATACAGTTGCTTAAAGCGCTGTTCCCCAAGCTCAGGATCGTGGCTCGCGGCAACGTGCTCAAGGTCTTGGGCGACGATGCCGAGATCGTCCGTTTCGAAGAGGTGGTACAGGCGCTGCAACGACATGGCAACGAGTTCAACCAGCTCACCGAAGAAAACATCCTGGATATTGCCCAGGGCAAGAAACCTGTCGAGGTCCGGCAAGACAACCTCATCCTCTACGGCATGTCGGGCAAACCCATCGTGGCCCGCACCATCAACCAGCAGCGGCTGGTCAAGGCCTACGACGACAACGACCTGCTCTTTGCCGTGGGGCCGGCCGGCACGGGCAAGACCTACACGGCCATCGCACTGGCTGTCAGAGCCTTCAAGAACAAGGAGGTGCGCAAGATCATCCTCAGCCGCCCGGCTGTCGAGGCCGGCGAAAAGCTCGGATTCCTGCCCGGCGACATGAAGGACAAGATCGACCCCTACCTGCAGCCGCTCTACGATGCGCTCGAAGACATGATTCCGGCCGCCAAGCTGCGTGAGTTCATGGAGAACCGGCTCATACAGATTGCGCCCCTGGCTTTCATGCGCGGCCGCACCCTGAGCGACGCCGTGGTCATCCTGGACGAGGCCCAGAACACCACCGTCCACCAGATCAAGATGTTCCTCACCCGCATGGGCATGAACACCAAGATGATCGTCACGGGCGACCTGACCCAGGTCGATCTGCCGGCAGCGGCCACTTCGGGTCTGACCCATGCCCTGAAGGTGCTGGACGGCGTGAAGGGCATCGCCCGCATCGATTTCGACAAGCGCGACATCGTGCGCCACAAACTGGTACAGCGCATCGTGGAAGCCTACGAGCACTACCGCGACAAAGAAAGGGGCGCTACGACCGACAACGATAATCAAACCAAAGAACCAACGATATGAATGCTGTCACAAGAACCGACTTTCAGTTTGAAGGCCAGAAATCTGTTTACCACGGCAAAGTCCGTGACGTTTACAATATCAACGACGACCTGCTGGTGATGGTAGCCACCGACCGCATCTCCGCCTTCGATGTGATCCTGCCCAAGGGCATCCCCTACAAAGGCCAGGTGCTCAACCAGATTGCCGCCAAATTCCTGGATGCCACGACCGACATCTGCCCCAACTGGAAGCTGGCCACCCCCGACCCCATGGTGACCGTGGGCCTCAAGTGCGAAGGCTTCCGTGTGGAGATGATCATCCGCTCCATCCTCACCGGTTCGGCCTGGCGTGAATACAAGAACGGCTGCCGCGAGCTCTGCGGCGTGAAGCTGCCCGAAGGCATGAAGGAAAACGAGCGCTTCCCCGAGCCCATCATCACCCCGACTACCAAGGCCGACGAAGGCCACGACCTGAACATCTCGCGCGAAGAGATCATCGCCCAGGGGCTGGTCAGCGCCGAGGACTACGCCGTGATGGAAGACTACACGCGCCGCATCTTTGCCCGCGGTCAGGAAATCGCCGCCCGCCAGGGCCTGATCCTGGTCGATACCAAATATGAGTTCGGCAAGCGCGACGGCAAGGTCTATCTCATCGACGAGATCCACACGCCCGACTCGAGCCGCTACTTCTATGCCGACGGATACGAGGAAAAGCTCGCCAAGGGTGAGCCGCAGAAACAGCTGTCCAAGGAATTTGTCCGCCAGTGGCTCATCGAGCACAACTTCATGAACGAGCCCGGCCAGGTCATGCCCGAAATCACCGACGCCTACGCCGAGAGCGTCAGCGAACGCTACATCGAGCTCTACGAGCACGTGACGGGCGAAAAGTTCCAAAAGGAGCGTTGCGACAACGTACTCGGCCGCATCGAAAAGAACGTACGTGACTACCTGAAAACCCTTTGAGCCTCATGAACGACCAGCGTTACCAGCTTCGCGGCGTCTCGGCCGGCAAGGAGGACGTCCACAACGCCATCAAGCATATCGACAAGGGCTTGTATCCGCAGGCTTTCTGCAAGATCATCCCCGATATCCTGGGCGGTGATCCGGCCTATTGCAACATCATGCATGCCGACGGTGCCGGCACCAAGTCGTCGCTGGCCTACCTCTACTGGAAAGAGACCGGCGACCTGTC
>Ga0079305_1001139_pt1 | contig 39915 bp, 37 predicted proteins | sample LMS_cellobiose_e_FD_79183 | JGI IMG/M metagenome (GOLD analysis project Ga0079305, IMG submission 79183) | Rumen-fistulated moose microbial communities from Alaska, USA - LMS_cellobiose_enrichment | ecosystem: Host-associated > Mammals > Digestive system > Stomach > Rumen fluid ... | reverse complement strand
GCGGCCGCGGACTACTATGAGCGCAAAACGGGCCGCCGCCCGCCCGCGTTCGAGGTTTCGGAAAACGGCGACGGCACCTGGACGATCCACCTGTTCGAGACCGTCGACGACGGAAACGGCGCCTCGCACACCGCGACCTGGGCATGGTATACGGTGGATGCCGAGGGCGTCGGCACGGACGACATCATGGGGGACGCGGTCGATTTGCGGGCCTGATCGCCGCCTCCCCCGGCAAAACGAAACCGCGCCTTCCCATTCGGGAAGGCGCGGTTGTTTACCCACCGCACGGGGATCACTGTGCCGCCGCTTCCTTTGCCTGCGGCGGGAAATCCCGCCTGCGCAGCACGAAGAAGCAGGCCGCATGCGCGATCGTCGTCAAGATCCAGGTGATCGGATAGGAGAGATACAGCATCGGCAGGGACGGCGCCGCGGCGTAGATGGTGTAGAGCCAGAGGATGCGGAACACGCACACGCCGAAAAAGGTGACCAGCATCGGCAGCGCGCCGTGGCCCATGCCGCGCACCGTGCCGGGAATGACGGCCATCGTCCCGTTGAGGAACAGGGGGAGGATCATATAGCGCAGGCGGATGTGCGCCGCCGCCAGTGCGGTGGGGTCGGTCGTATAGAGGTGCAGCAGAGGCGTCTCCAGCGCCATGACCATCCCGCTGGTCACGATCGCGACCGCGCAGACGAGCAAAACGCACTGCCACGCAGAGCGGTCGATGCGGCCGCGGTCCCGCGCGCCCATGTTTTGCCCCGCCGCCGTGGTGGCGGCCTGCATGCAGGCGTCCTGCGGGCAATAGAGGAAGTTTTCGATGCTCTGGCAGGCGGTGTTGCCGGCGATCACCGCGGAGCCGTAGGCGTTGACGGCGCCCTGGATCAGGAAGTTGGAGACGGAGTAGAGCGAGCCCTGGATGCCGGCGGGCAGGCCGATGCGCAGCATCTGCCGGAAGATCTTCTGCGAGACCTGCAGGTCCCGCAGCCGCATGCTTTCCTCGCGCAGAAGGCAGCGCACCGTCAGCACGCAGGAGACGCACTGGCTGAGGACCGTCGCCAGCGCCACGCCGGCCACGTCGATCTTCAGCACGATCACGAAATAGAGGTTCATCATCACGTTGAGCACGCCCGCAATGGCGAGGAACAGGAACGGACGCTGGGTATCGCCCATGGCGCGCAGCTGCGCGGCGGCAAAATTGTAGAGAGCGATCACGGGAAGCCCCGAAAAGTAGATCTTCAGATACACCGCCGCCAGCGGGGCCACATCGGGCGGGCTGCCGATCAGCCGCAGCAGCGGCTGCGCCAGCAGGACCCCGGCCGCGCCGACCAGGACGCCGCCGAGGCCGCCTACCACCAGGGCGGTGGAGACGGTGCGGCGCAGGGATTCCTTCTCCTGCGCGCCGAAATAACGCGCGCAGAGCACGCCGCCGCCGATGGCCAGCCCCATAAAGGTGTTGACGACCAGGTTGACGAGCGCGGCGTTGGATCCCACGGCAGCCAGCGCGTTGGGGCGTCCGAAGCGGCCCACCACGATCAGGTCCGCCGCGTTGAACGCGATCTGCAGCAGCGAGGAAAGGGTCAGGGGGATGATGAACTGCAGCAGTTTCGGCAGCATGGGGCCCTGCGTCAGATTGATTTCGTGCGTTTTCTTCAAGGCGGGGAACCTCGCGTTTCGGCAAAAGTGGAAGATGCCTTCCCATGGCAACCATCTTACGCGTTTGCGCGCAAAAAAGCAAGAGGTGAAAAGTACCGATTTGTGCTTTTCCGATCGCATCAAACCGATGCTTGCAGCGCGGACGGATTGCGGATACACTGAGAAGGGGGCGCGCGCCCGCCCGCCGGAAGCGCCGTTCGACACACCGAAACCCGCCGCGGCCGCGGCAAAGGGAACAAGGGGGAAAAACGATGAAACGATGGGTGCAGAGCGCGGATCAATGGATCCGCCAAAGCAGTTGGAAAGACGTGGCGCTCCTCAAATTCTGTTTGGCCGCCATGGGGATCCTGATCGGCCTGCAGGTGGAAAAGGAGGACAGAAACCCGGTCGCGCTCGGCGCGGGCGCCGTGTTTCTCGTCACATATTTCCTGCTGATGAAGAAATATCTCCGTATTCTGCTGCATCGGGAATGACCGCAGCGGGCGCCGGAGCGGACAGAAGGTCCGCTCCGGCGCTTTTCTTCTGCCGCTTGACAGAGCGGCCTCCGGCCCCTATAATAAATTACAATCAAATCGTATCAAGAGAGCGGGATGATCGAATGGAAAAGGAGCAGGTCCGGGCCCTGGCAGCCGAATTGTTCGCAACGCTGCCCGGAAACGTGTTGACCGAGGAGATGGACGTGAAGCGCGAGTGCCTCGGCCTGCAACTCTACGACGAGACGCTGGTCGGCTTCGGCGCGGCGAACGATCCGCTGTTTGAAACATATAAGGATCCCGCGGTCATCGGGCCGTGGCATTGGTCTCCCGAGGAATGGCTCCCCGGGGCAAAGTCGGTCGTCTCCGTGTTCTTCCCGATCACAGCGGCCGTGCGCGCGGCCACCGCGAAGGAAACAAAACTGACTTCTGCGGAATGGCTCTACGCCCGCATCGAGGGCGAGCAATACCTCAACGCCTATATGGCCGCGCTGGCCGACCGCCTGCGCGAACAGGGGGCGGCCTGCTGCGTCCCCGCGACCGATCCGCGCTTCGGGTGGATCCTGGCGGGGCAGGGCCTTGAAGGATACCCCGAGATCGGGCCGACGACCTTCGGCAGCCGCTGGTCGGAACGCCACGCGGCCTACGTCTGCGGACTCGGCACGTTCGGTCTCTCCAAAGGGCTCATCACCGAGCGCGGCATGACGGGGCGTTTCGGAAGTTTGATCACCGACCTGCCGCTCGAACCGGACACGCGCCCCTACACCGGCCTGTATGACAACTGCATCCGCTGCGGCGCCTGCGTGAGCCGCTGCCCCGTCGACGCGATCCGCCTGGAGACGGGCAAAGACCACATGCCCTGCCACCACTGTGTCCAGCGCTCCCGGACGCTGTTCGCCCCGCGCTACGGCTGCGGCCTGTGCCAGGCAGGCGTGCCCTGCGAGGCGCGAAACCCCTCTCGCGCATAAACCACGGCAAGCGCAGCGCCCCCGCCTCGGCGGGGGCGCTTTCGTTCGGCGGAAACCGCTCCCCGCAGATCAAACAGGCCGCCTTTGCGGCGGCCCGTCGTTGGGGACGAAAATTCAGAACCTTCTCCCGGAGCCGGAATGGCTGCTGCCCGAAGAGCCCGAGTACGAACTCGAGTAGGAGGAACCGCCGCCAGAACCTCTGTTGGACGACTCCCGCACCGGCGCGTAGCGCCGCGAAGTGGTCGTGTGGAGGAACTGGTCCCCGGTCCTTTGGACCTGCAGGCTGCCCGCGACGAGATAGGCGTCGGCGTTCGTCTGCACCTTCGGCACGGCCATCCGCCGCTTGGCCCGTCCCAGCGCGACCGCGCCGACGACGGCGCTGGCCAGGGCGTCCCCGATCGCGGTCAGGCCCCACGATCCCGCCGACCGCGGCACACGGCCGGTCCGCTGCATGTGATCGACCAGATCGAGCCACAGGTTCGCGGCTTCGTAGAATTTCTTGTCTTCGGACAGCGACTGCGTGCGATCGGCGAGCCGTTCCCGGTTGACGTCGGTCAGTTTCTGCGCCCCGGCGCCCGAAGCGGTGATGATGGCACGGCCGCTGTTTTGGAACACGACGAGCCCGATGCCGTCGAAGTCCTCGCCGAAGCCGTAGCCGTTATAGCGATAGAACGCGTCCGCGTATTCATCGCGCGACATCCCGTAGGAAGTCGAAGCCGTGTGGATGACCACGTCCATGCCGTATTTCGCGGAGAGCGCAGCGGCCCGCGCGGCGAGATCGGCCCGCTCGGACTCGGCAAGCACGTCTGCATCGTCGACGATGCGCGGCGCGGCGGCGTCGCGGAAGGGGGCAAAGGTCTCCCCGCGGCCGGGATACCACGCAGGCGCAAACGGCATGCCCTTCGCATACAGCGTGCGGGCGTTCTCGATCCAGTCCTCCACGCCGTCGGTATAGTCGCCGTCGGACAGGTATTCATACAGCACGTCGTCCATGTCGTTGGCCGCTTCCTCGGTATACAGCGCCATCGTGTCGGGGCCCGTGCAGCAGACCCACCAGCCGCGGTCGTCGGGATCCATGCAGATGAACAGGCACATGCCCTCGCGGTCCTCGCCGATGCCGTAGCCGTTGAAGTCATAAAAATCCGCCGCCCAGACGCGGTGGCTCATCCCGTAGGAGGTCGTATCCGTATAGACCACAATGTCGCGGCCGAGTTCGCTTCGAATCTCGGCGAGGCGCGCCTCCATGCGGCGCTCGGCCTCATCGGAGAACAGGTCGGCCGCATCGACGACGCGCGGCGCATTGGGATCGTGGAAAAATTGGAAATTCTGCGGGTCGTCGGGATACCAGTCGGGCAATCCGGAACCGTTCAGGACCGCTTCGCCCGCGCCGGCGGGCGTCAGCCCGGAGGAGCCGCCGTTTTCCAGCGAATAGGAGAGCAGTTTCGACGCGGCGTAGAATCCGCCGTAGATACCGTGCTCCTCCACATAGTGTGGGACGGACTGCGCAACGGCGTCCAGATCGTCGTCGGAAACGCGGCCCCGCGCCGCCCCGAGGGGCACGATCACCGTTTCCTGCGTATCGGGATTGAACGCCACCGCGAAACCGTCGTGCCCTTCGCCGTAGCCGTATCCGAATTCCTCGTAGATCTCCTCGGCCGCCTCGGCCAGCGTGTCGCCCTGCTCATCAAGGATGGCCGACGGCACGGCGAACATCGCCAAATCGAGCGAATGCGTCTCCATAAAGGAGATGCAGGTCTCGTCGAGATCGTTGCGCTCCGCTTCCGAGAGCGTCTCGGAGAAATCCAGGGCGCGGTAGTATTGCTCGCTCCACGGGTTGCCGTCCGCAAAGGCGGTCAGGCTGACCGCACAGAGGCAAAGCGCCAGAAACAGGGAGAAAACCGCGATCCGTTTCTTCATCTTGCCTCACCTCCCCAGCAGATATTTGGCGATTGCGATCAGCAGCACGGCCAGCGCCACGGCGCCCGCCCGCAGCAGGAAATACCGGCGGCTGACGGCCTTGTCGGTGGGGATCTCCCCCACCACCTTGCCGGTCTGGCCGTTCACCGCAAAGTGATAGGATTTTCCGCCGTGCGCCACGTCGAACAGATACAGGGGGAACAGCAGGTACCGAGCGCGCAGGTCCGCCTCCAAACTTCCGCCCGTGCGGGAGACCGTATCGTATTCCCGCGAAACTTCGGCGGAGATAACCTTACTCGCGGAGGAGAACATCCGCTCCTTCGCGCGGCTCTCCATGTCGTCCTTTTCCCGGTCGAAGCGGTCCGCCGTGAAGCCCGCCAGATAGCGCGGGTCGAAGGGCTTCGCCTCCGACAGGTCGAAGGGCTCGAGCGAATCGGTCAGCGCGTCGTCGACGCGGCCGCTGGCGTCCACGGGGAGGTTCTCAAAGTCGAGAGAGACATCGCGTTCCAGCCGGTAGTGGTCGGTATCCGTCACCTCGTAGTCGCCGCTTCGGTGGGTGCTCGAGCGCTCCGCGCGGTAGGACAGCGCGCCCGACAGCGTCCCGCTGAAGACCCAGAACGGCAGATACACGCCGGTGACCTTCCCCATCGTGCTCTCGGAGAAAAAGTTTCTCGGCAGAAGGACCTTGTCCCGATAGAAGCGGTTCATTGCGTCCGGCAGCGCCTTTGCGTCGATCCGGAAGGGGAGCACGCCCTCGGGGCGCAGTTTCCCGGTGATCTTGTTCGTCAGCACGATGTTGTTGCCGCAGTAGGGGCAAGTCAGAGAGAACTGCTCCGCCGCGGCGATCACCTCCGCGCCGCAGGAGACGCAGTTGTAGATCGGCAGCGCCTGCGCGTCGGGATCCGTGGCCTGCGCGTTCAGGCCGCCGAAATCGAGGCCCTGGATCGTATCGCCCGCAGGCGCAGGCTGCTCGGGCGCATTCGCCCCGGAACTTTCGGAAAGATCTGCGGTAGCGCCGCAGTAATCGCACACCAGCGCCCCCGTTTGCGGATCGAACCGCATGGGCGCGCCGCAGGCGGGACATTTTTGTTCCTTGATCGGATCCATCGGTAAGCCCTCCCTTTCGTTTTCTTCAGCATACCACACGGGCGGTGTGATGACAAGGGAGATCGGCCGCGCCCGCGCAAAAAAACCGCCGATCGCCGCGAAGGGCTTGCCATGCTTTGAAATGGCAGGTATAATAGGGGCAACGAGGGCGAAACGCAAGCGCGAGCAGGGGCGTTCTTCTCCGGCAAAAGCGGGAGGAGAGCCGGAAATCGCGGCCCGCCGAAACAGAAAGGAGAAGATCGTTATGGGACTTATTCACGCAGCGCTCGGCGCCGCAGGCGGCGTCATGGCCGACCAGTGGAGAGAGTATTTCTACTGCGAAGCGCTGCCGGAGGACGTGCTGGCCGTCAAGGGCAAAAAGCGCGCAGACCGCCGCAGCGCCAACACCAAGGGGAGCGACAACATCATCACCAACGGCTCGGTCCTCGCCGTGGCCGACGGCCAGTGCATGCTGATCGTCGAGCAGGGCAAGGTCGCGGACATCTGCGCCGAGCCGGGCGAATATACCTACGACAGCAGCACGGAACCGTCCCTCTTCTACGGCGATCTCAAGAGCGGCCTCATCGAGCAGGTGTTCGCCAATATCGGCAAGCGCTTCACGTTCGGCGGGCAGGCGCCCAACGACCAGCGCATCTACTACGTCAACACCAAGGAACTGGTCGGCAACAAGTACGGCACGGCCTCGCCGGTCCCGTTCCGCGTGGTGGACCGAAACATCGGCCTCGATCTCGATACGGCGCTGCGCTGCTTCGGCGAATACAGTTTCCGCATCACGAATCCGATCCTGTTTTACACCAACGTCTGCGGCAACGTCGAGGGCGTCTACACGCGCGATCGGCTCGAGGGTCAGATGCGCACCGAGTTGCTCACCGCCCTGCAGCCGGCGCTCGCAAAGATCTCCGGTATGGGCGTGCGCTACAGCGAGATCCCCGCGCACACGAAGGAACTGGCCGCCGCGCTCAACGAGGAACTTTCCGCCGACTGGCGCGACAAGCGCGGCATCGAGATCGTCTCCTTCGGCATCTCCAGCATGAAACTCAGCGACGAGGACGAAAAACTCATCAAGGAACTGCAGCGCAACGCCACGATGCGCGACCCCTCCATGGCCGCGGCCACGATGACGGGCGCAACGGCCGCCGCGATGCAGGCCGCCGCCTCGAACGCAAACGCCGGCCCCGCGATGGCCTTCATGGGCATGAACATGGCCCAGCAGGCCGGCGGCGTCAACGCGCAGGCCCTGTTCCAAATGGCGGGACAGCGGCAGCCTTCGGGCGGCGAACTCGTCGTCTGCCCGCACTGCGGCGCGAAGAGCAGCCCCGCAAAATTCTGCCCCGAATGCGGCAAACCCCTCGCCGTCGCCGACGCGGACGGCTGGAACTGCGCGAAGTGCGGCAAAGCCGGCAACAAGGGCAAATTTTGCCAGGAATGCGGCGCGGCGAAGCCCGCGGGCGCACCGAAATACAAGTGCGACAAGTGCGGCTGGGAGCCGTCCGATCCGCTGCACCCGCCGAAATTCTGCCCCGAGTGCGGCGATGTGTTCGACGAGAACGACATCCTCTCCTGAAACGCAGCGAGCCCGCCCGATCCCGTTTGGGACCGGGCGGGCTGTTTTGTCCGCGGGGCCGCTTTTCCCGGCCGCGCGGCAACGCCCGGAAGAAAGCGCCTGATTTCCAAAGAAATCAGGCGCTTTCCGCATTGCCTTTTTTCGAACCGCGCAGCCAAACGAGCCGCGTGGTGAACCGGCGGTCCATCCGCTCCCCGAACCACGCGATCGCCTTTCCCAGCGTGAACGCCGCGATCACCGTGCCGACGCCGATGCCCTGCGGCCGGCCGGTGAAGACGACCGTCAGAAACAGCGTGACGGAGAGGCAGGTGATGTCCTGCGGGAGCCGGACCCGCATGTAGGGGACCTGAAGGATCCGGCTCATCTCCCGCGAAAACAGGTCCGCAGGGATGATCGGCAGCAGACAGCGGTTCATCAGCGCCACGCTGAACGAGACCGCGGCAAACCCCAGCAAAAAGTACGCCACGCGAAACGCAAAGCCCGTCGGCAGCGTTTCGATCCACATCTTGTGGAAATCGACGGCGATTCCGAAGAAGAACCCGACGACAAAACTGAACAGATAGGACCAGTTCAGTTTCCGGCCGACGAGAAACAGGATCATCACCAGCGCGCCCTGGAAGAGGTACATCCACGTCCCTTGCGTCAATGCGGGAAACGCGAGGAACAGCGCATAGGACACGCTGGCGCCCGCCGTCATGCCCGCGCCGGAATACAGCATGAACACGATGCCCATGGCGTCGAGAAACACGCCGATCACCAGCAGCAGTTCGCCCGCGAGCACGGGTTTGGATTTTTCTTCCTTCATTCCGCTTCCCACCCGATCCGCCGGGCAGGCGTTTCCCCCCGCGGGGGCGCGCCCGCTCCGAATGATGCAAACCGATTATAAAAGAGCGGCCGCGGCTTGTCAACCCGGCCGGTGCGCGGCGCCCCGAAAAGAAAGGGCCCGATCTCCGCGATCAGGCGCCCTGCACGTTGCTTTGATCCGTTTTTTTCAGGAACAGGCGGTAGGTGAACCGCCGATCCAGTCGCTCCCCGATCAGCGAGATGGATTTCCCCAGCGTGAACGCCGCGATCGCGGTGCCGATGCCGACGCCCTTCGGCCGGCCGAAGCACAGGGTCGTCAGCAGCAGCGTGATGAAGAAGCAGGTGACGTCCAGCGTGATCTTCACCCGCACGAACGGGATGCCGGAGAGTTTGCTGAACTCGCGGGAGAACAGATCCGCGGGGATGATCGGCAGCAGGCAGCGGTTCATCAGCGCCACGCCGAACGCGATCGAGAAGTACCCCAGCAGGAAATACACCACGCGCAGCGCAGGCGCGAGCGGCAGCGCATAGACCCACAGTTTGTGGAAATCGACGCCGATCCCGAAGAAGAACCCGACGACGAAACTGAACAGGTAGACCCAGTTCAGCCGCCGGCCGACGATGAACAGGATCACCACCAGCAACCCCTGGAACAGGTAGGTCCACGTCCCCTGCGACAGCACGGGGAACACCAGGGCGAGAGCATAGCCCACGCTGGAGACGGCCGAGATGCCCGCCCCCGAATACAGCATGAACACGACGCCCATGGAGACGAAAAACGTGCCGACGACCAGCAACAGTTCCCCCGGGAGCGTGATTTTTCCTCTTTCTTCCTTCATGGCGTCCCCCATCCGATCCAACGGGCGGTCCCCGTGCCAAACGCGGGCCCGAACGATACAAAGCGGCGGCCCGACCGCAGCCGTTTTCCGCCGAATCCGTCCGTTTTCTCTGCAAATTGCATCCTAGATAGGATTATTATAAAAGGATGTCTGCGGATTTGTCAATTTGGCAAATCCACAGGTTTTTGCGACGCGGCCGCTCTTTTCTGTATGATTTGATGGACATGCGGCGGTTATGCCCGTCCGCCGCAAGCGCGCCCAATCCGAAAACTGCCCCGCAGGCGAACGCTTGCGGGGCAGGAAATCGGCTGATCCGGCCAAAGGCCGCGTCGGGACGCCCTGCGCCCCTTACTTCGCCGCATCGGGCGGGGTTTTGATGATCAGGCCCACCATCGGCTCGTCGTACGGGTTGATCGTGGCGTGATACACCCCCGCCGGGATATAGGAGACGTCGCCCGGGTTCAGGGGGACCCTGCCCCCCTCGTCGGTTTCCGAGAAACCGTGCCCCGAGAGGATGAAGATGATCTCTTCCTGTGTCTCATGCACGTGCTTGGCGTGCTCCCAGTGCGGCTGATATTCGGTCATGCGGATCTGCACATGTTCCGAACTTGCGATGGATTCCGCGGCGAGGATCCCTTTCGTCTTGCCCCACGCAACGGGGTAATACGGGCATTCTTCACTGCGGATGACAACCGGCTTTTTCATCGAATCCTCCCCTTCACGCGGCGACGGCGCCGCCGCTGTTCGCATCGTGGTGTCTCGTTTTGATCAGATACGCCAGGATCACCGCAAACACAACGGTCCCGGCCACATCGAACCAGGTGCCGGGCAGCATGATGGCCAGCGCCGTCAGCCCCATCGCCACGCGCAGCGGCATCGAGATGTTGCGCAGCAGCCACCCCTGCATCGCGCCGGAAAGCGAGAAGCAGGCGATGATATACAGGATAACGGAAATGGCGATCTCGCCGCCGGTGCCGATCATCATCAGCGAGGGACGGTAGGCGAAGGTGAACGGCATGATATAGAGCAGGCAGGCCAATTTGCAGGCCTGGAAGCCCGTCCGCATCGGGCTCGCCTCGGCGAGGCTCGCCGCCGCGAACGCCGTCACGCAGACCGGCGGCGTCACGTTGGAGGTCATCGCCAGCCAGAACACCAGCAGGTGGGCCTGGACCGTCGGCACGCCCAGCAGGACGAGCGACGGCGCGCACAGGATCGCCATCAGGATATACGAGGCCGTTGTGGGCAGGCCCATGCCGATGATGAGCGCGATGATCAGGATCAGGAAGATGTTCAGCAGCAGGTTGCCGTTCGAGAGCACCAGCAGCATCTTGGAAAACTTGACGCCGAGGCCGGCGAGCGTGATGCCCGCCATCACGAGGCCGAGCGTGCCGGCGCACGAGCCGACCATCAGGGAGTTCTTGGCCGCGCTCTCAAACACCTTGCCGAACTTTTCGAGTGTGAAGCGCGTCTCCTTCTTGAATGCGGAGACGACGATGATGAACAGCGATCCGTAGAACGCCACCGATTCGGCCGCGTAGCCGATGATGATGACGATGACCGCGATCACCAGAACGAAGATATAATACCAGCCGCGCTTGAGGACGTCGCGCGTCTTCGGCAGTTCCTCCTTGGGCAGGCCGATCATGCCGGAACCCTTGGCGCGGAAATAGACCATCAGGCCGACCGACAGATAATAGAGCAGAGCCGGCACGATCGCCATCATGCAGATCGTACCGTAGGAAGTCTGCGTCAGCGAGGCGAGGATGAACGCGCCGGCGCCCATGATCGGCGGCAGGAATTGCCCTCCGGTCGAGGCGGCCGCCTCCACCGCACCGGCAAATTCGCCTTTATATCCCGTTCGTTTCATCATCGGGATCGTAAAGGATCCCGTGGCGACCACGTTGGCGATCGGCGAGCCGGAGATCGAGCCGAACACTGCGGAGCCGAACACCGCGATCAGCGCAGGCCCGCCCGGCACATGGCCGGTGAGCGCCTTGGCCAGGTCGATGAAAAACTCACCGCCGCCCGAGACCTCCAAAAACGCGCCGAAGACCAAAAACGGCATGATGTAGGTCGCAAACGTCGTCACAATCGTGCCGAACATGCCCTCCATCGTCATATAATCGAATTCGATGATTCGGTTCCACGACAGCGCCTTGTGCTGGAAAATGCTGCCGAGATAGGGGCCGAAATACAACTGCAGAGTGAACACGATGCCCAGAATCACCAGCACATTGCCGAGGACCCGCCGGGTCACTTCCAGCGAACAGACGATCATGATCAGGCCGAAGATGATATCGTATTTGTTCGGGAGGCCGACGCGCTTGGAGGCATACGTGGTATATTGCATAACCCAATACAGGATGGATGCGGCGGACAGCGCGATCATCACCACATCAAACACCATCAGCGGTTTGTTATACGGGTGCTTTTTGCTGGCGGGATAATAGATCAGGCAAAGCACATAGATGCCGAGCAGGAAAAATCCGCGGTGCGTTTCGGCGGAGAACACGCCGAAGCCCGAGGTATAAAAGAAGAACGCCGAAAAAACGATTGCGATCGCCGTTGCGATCTTCTGAATGTTGGGGTTGAGTTTGCGCATCACGATTCCCCTTCCGAGTCTGCTGTTTTTCCCCTGTGCGGAGGGCCTCGAAAGAGGCCCTCCGCAAAAACAGAATCAGCGGTTACTGCCCCTGCTCGGCCCAGAACTTGGCCGCGCCGGGATGATAGGTCGCACCCATGCGGGCGACGACGTCGGGGTTGTTGGAGGGATCCCACTGTGCGTGAGAGGTCTTGAGGTAGTTGAGGCCTTCCTCGCTGAAGGTCGCCTTCATGATTTCGTAAACGACATCTTCAGACACGTCCTTGTTGGCGCAGAGCAGCACCGGGAAGGAGAAGCAGGGAACGGCTTCGGTCTGGCCCTGATACACGTTCGCAGGCAGTTCGCCCTTGAAATACCATTCGGAGTAGTCGCACATCTTCTGGATCTCTTCGTCGTTGTACGGGATGATCAGGATCTCTTTCGCGGCGGCCAGTTCCATAAAGCCGGTCGCGAACGCGCCGGTCTGGCCGACGGCGTCGATTCTGCCTTCCTGCAGTTCACGGGCGGCGTCGGCGGTCTGCATCTCGCTGCCGTCGACCTCGATGCCCAGGACCTTCAGCGCGGTCTGGGACTGGGAGGAAGCGCCCGAGCCCGCGGCGCCGTAAACGACCTTCTTGCCGCGCAGGTCTTCCATGCAGTTGATGTTCTTGCTCTTGAGGGTGATGAAATACTGCGGGGAGTCGTAGGCCTGGCACATGACCTGGATCTTGTCCGTCGCATTGCCTTCCATGTCGCCGGTGCCGTTGATGGAAGCGACCAGGTGGTTGGCGTGCACCATGCCGAAGTCAGCCTCGCCGCTGGCGAAACGGCGACAGTTCTCGACCGAGCCGGCGGTTCCTTCCACCGAGACGGAGACGCCGGGAACCTCGTCGGTCCACAGGGACGCCGCCGCGCTCACCATCGCATACCACAGGCCGCCGGTCGCAGAGGACACGATGGAGTAGTTCTGCTCCGCCACGGGGGCTGCAGAGGATGCCGGAGCCTCCGACGACGCGGGAGCCGCGGAAGAAGCCGGAGCAGCCGAAGAAGCCGTGCCGCCGCATCCTCCGAGAGCCGCCACGCACAGTGCGAGGGTCAGGACGATTGCCACTGTTTTCTTGAACATTAGTTTTACCTCCTCTTTTTTGGATTGCGCTTTTTATTGAATACCAAGCATTCTGGCGGGGTTATCCCTCGTCATCATGCGGATATCCGCTTCCGAAATCCCATCCTGCAGCATCAGGAAGATGAAATTCTCCATCGACTGCACCGGGACGGGGTTGATGACCTGGCCGCTATCGGTGCTCATGATGGTGTGCGCGGCGCCGGTCGCTTTGATCGCGTCCGAGATCACGGTCGAAGGGATCGGGTTCTTCATCTGGTGCGTAGTGTCGTTCACGACGTGCTCGAGCATCGTCGCGCCGAGCGAGAGGATCTCCTTCATGTCCGCGATGGTGTACGCCTCCATCGGGGAAGTCGGGTGGGTGACCACGATCTTCTCCACGCCGCGCTTCTTCGCCTCCGCCACGACGGCCTTGCCCTCCTCGACGGAGACGTGGCCCGTGGCGAGCACGATGCCGGCCTCGGCGATGATGTCGATGATCTCTTTCACGACGTCCTTCACGCTGCCGTCCTCATTGAGCAGATACAGCCCCTTCAGGCCGCCGCCCTCGAGCAGTTTGGCGAACATCGGCACAGCGCCCATCTGCGCGAGGTAGTGCGCCGCGTGGATGGTGGGCATGTATACCTGCTTGACGCCCATGCGGATGCCGTTGCGCACGGCCTCGGGGTTCAGCCCGCCCACCGAAAGGTTCAGCGCCAGCGTGCCGAACACGTCGAACTCGCCGCTCTTGTATCCGTTGGCGTACATGGCCATCGCCGCGCGGGCGCCCATGCACTCCGTGTGGCTCTTCAGCAGAACGGCGCGCATGCCGGCTTCCTTCGCCTGTTTTGCGATCTCGATATCGTTGAGGATTCTGGGGAAACAGTCGGGACCGGAGTGGATGTGGTAATCGATGCTTCCGGGGATCAACTCTTTTGCTTTTGCTCTGTAATCCATCGTCTTCTCCTTCTTGCTCTTTCTATTGGAATCGGCTCAATACAGCCAAACGGCACCCTGATCCGCGCCTGCGACGATCCTGCGGTAGGTCGCCATCACGCCGCTCACCGGCCGCTCGGGCCGCTTCCACGCGGCTTTGCGGCGTGCCAGTTCCTCATCGGAGACCTCCAGCCGGATCGACTTCTTCTCGATGTCGATCTCGATGATGTCCCCGTTTTGCACCAGCGCCAGCGGGCCGCCGTCCCACGCCTCGGGCGTCACGTGGCCAATGCAGGGCCCGCGCGTCGCGCCGGAGAAACGGCCGTCCGTCACCATCGCCACCGAGGTGTGCAGACCCATGCCCACGAGCGTGGCCGCGGGCAGCGAGAGTTCCCGCATGCCGGGGCCGCCCTTCGGGCCCTCATAACGCACGACCAGCACGCACCCGGGCTGGATCGCCTTGGTTTTGAGCAGGTCGCGCACTTCCTCCTCGGAATCGACGACGACCGCCGGCCCCCGGTGGTGATACATCACCTTTTCCACGCCGCTCTTCTTCACCACGGCGCCGCGGGGGGCGAGGTTGCCCGTCAGGATGCCGTAGCACCCGCCGGGGTACAGGGGATCGTCCAGATCGTGGATGACCGACCGGTCGATGGGCCCGTCGAACGCGGCGAGATACTCCCCGAGCGTGCAGCCCTCGGCCGCAAGGTAGACGTCCCGGTCCAGATACCGCCCGATCGTGGACAGCACCGCGGGCACGCCGCCGGCCCGGTCGTAATCGGTGATCGTATATGGGGAGGAGGGCTTGAACTTGGCCACCACCGGAACGGCGCTCTGCAGTTCGTCAAATTCGGGAAGGCTCATGTCCTCGCCCATCACGTGCGCGATCGCGGGCAGGTGCAGCAGCGCGTTGGTGGAGCCGCCCGTGGCGGAGATATACCGCAGGCCGTTGACAAGGTTGGCGCGCGTCATATACTCGCCGAAGCGGCGGCCCTCCTTCGTCAGTTCCACGATGCGCTCGCCGACGTCGCGGGCCTGGCGCATCTTTTCGGCTTCGCAGAACAGCAGCGTAGCGCTGCCGAACGGCGCGACGCCGACGGCCTCCAGCATCGTGCCGAGCGTGTTCGCCGTTCCGAACATGGAGCAGGTGCCGCACGAAGTGCACATCTTGGCCTGGTAGCGGTCGAACGTCCTGCGGTCGATCGTGCCCTTGTTGTATTTCCCGATGGACTCCTTCAGGTCGGAGGTGCAGTAGACCGTTCCCTCCTCCTCGTAGGTCAGCATGGCGCCCGCGCTGATGAACAGCGCCGGCAGGTTCAGCCGCACCGCCGCCATCAGCATGCCCGGGACGATCTTGTCGCATGAGCAGAGGAACACCAGCCCGTCGAAACTGTGGGCGTTCACCATCGTCTCGATCGAGGCGGCAATCAGGTCCCGCTGCGGGAGGATATAGTGCATGCCTTCGCCCTGCGCCATGCCGTCGCAGGGGGCGGGGACGCCGAACTCGGCGGGCGTTCCGCCCGCGGCCCAGATCCCCTCCTTGACATAGTTTGCCAGATCTTTCAGGGGCTTATGCCCCGGATTGACGTCGTTCCAACTGTTCACCACGCCGATGACCGGCTTTTTGGAGATATCGCTTTTGCGATACCCGACCGAACCCATCAGCCCGATGAAATAGGCCTCGTTCATGTCCTGGTCGTTGCCGCGGCGGTACATCACGATTCCTCCGCGCGGAATTCGACGCCGAGCAATTCCTCAAACACCCGGACCATCGATCCCTTGTCCAGATCGCCGCAGCCCTTCAGCAGCGCCTGCTGATAGGTCGCCGTGGCGGCGGCGAGCACCGGCATCGGGATGCCCTTGTTCGCGCCGAGTTCCGCCGCGCTGACGAGGTCTTTATAGGCGTTTTTCAGCGAATAGCCGTGGTGGAAATCGCCCTTGAGCATGCCGGGGATGAACTGTTCGGAGGCGTAACTGCGGCCGGTGCCGCTGTTGACGATCTTCCCGACCTTTTCGCTGTCGAGTCCCATTTTGGCGGACATGGGCAGGATCTCCGCGAGCGCCGCGCAGTTGATGTCGAACAGCAGCTGGTTGATGAGTTTGGTCAACTGGCCGGAGCCGCTCGCGCCCATATACTGGATGTTGTTGCCGATATATTCAAAGTAGGGGAAAACCTTCCGGAACGCCTCCTCGGGGCCGCCGCACATCACGGCGAGCGTGCCGTCCTTGGCGCGCGCCTCCATGCCGGAAACGGGCGCATCGAGGAAGATCACGCCGGCCTGTTCCAGTTCCTTCTGGATCTGCAGCGTGGCGTTGTAGGTGATCGTGCTCAGGTCGACCACGATCTGTCCTGCGCGCAGTTCGGGGAGCATGCCGGATACGACGCTCTCCACAACCGCGGTATTGGGCAGGCTCAAAAAGACGATATCCGCCTTCGCGGCATCCCGGGAGTCCTTCGAGGTCGGGACGCCGACGGCCGCAAATTCGCCGAACGCCTTGTCGACTACGTCTGTCACGACCGCAAGATCCCCGCTCTTCGCCAGGTTCAGCGCCATGTTCTTCCCCATGATGCCCAGCCCTACAAATGAAACCGACATACATACTCCTCCATCTCTCAACATCGCTGTTTGTGTGACCTTCGGAATCGGGATTTTATTGGTCGACCAAGGTTGACCAATAACAGTTTGGATATAATTTATCATATTTTTCTCAGAAATGCAAGAGTTTTCGAGCAAAATGCAATTCCCCGATCCCCATTTTCTTCTTTTCCACGCAAAAAAGAGGGCGAAAGGTGTCCCTTCCGCCCCATCGGGTTTCCGTCAGTTGATTTTTCGGATGGTCGCGCTGTTGCGCGCCTGTGAGTTCACCAGATGCTGATACATGGCGTCCCGCGCCTCCTGCGGGCGGTTTGCAGTCACCGCCGCCCCGATCGCCTTGTGCTCCCGGATCAGCAATTCCGGCCACAGCGCGTACGGGCGGAAGCCCGAGGGAAGCCTCCCCAACAGGGAAAAAATATCCCTCGACAGCGTGGAGATATAGCGGTACAGTTCCGCCATCACGGCGTTTTCCGTCATCTCCACCAGCATGTTGTGGAAGATCACGTTGTGCTGATACAGCAGTTCGGCCTTTTCATTGGGGTCTTTCGTCTGGTCCGCCTGCAGTTCATCGAGAAACGTCATCTCGCTCTCCAGCAGCATCGCCTTCTCAGGCGTGCACTTCTGCGCCGCGAGATAGGCGGCCTGCGGCTCGAGGATCATGCGCGCCTCGAACGCCTGGTTGTGGATCGCCAGCGGCGAGTGGGATTGGAGAAACGGCATCGCGTCCGACAAAAGGGCGCCTGCGTCGTCCTTCACGAGGATGCCCTGCCGTTCGCGGATCTCGATCAGCCCAAGCGTCTCGAGCGCCACCAGCGCCTTCTGGATCACGCCGCGCTTGACGCCGAACACCTCGCAGAGTTCCCGCTCCGTAAAGAGTTGCCCGTTGCGGACAATCCTGCCGTCTTTGATCCCGTCGTAGACGTCTTTGATCAGGTTCTGCAGTTGCTGGTTCATGCTCTTCCTCCGCTCGCGCTTTGTCTTCCATCCGCCCGGGGACGGCGGGACATGCGCCGCCTCCGGCGGCGCGCCGTCTGAATGGGATTGTACGCCGTCCCGCAGGGACGGCACGCACAGATCGAACGACTGTTTTGCCGTCATTATATAATGTTTTTCTTCGTTTGAAAAGGCTCCCGCCGTTTTTTCCCGCCCCGCCCGGCGCGGGCAGAGGCCCCCTTTGCGGCGGCCGGCGCGTCGCGCCGCCGCGACGCAGGGGTGCAAATCTCCGTTTTCTTTGTGCAGAATGATGAATTTTCCCGCTCATAATTTTCTGTTTTTTCTTTTTTGCTCAAAAATATGAAAATTATCGCAGAATTCCCCCATGGAAAATTGAGCGGCCGCTTTATAAAATAAAGGTACGGCAACCTGCCGAACCCGTTTTCTTTTCGGTCAACCACAAACCAAAAGGAGGAAATGGTATATGAAAACCCGCATTCTCGCAATCGCCCTGTCTCTGGCCATGGTGCTGTCTCTGGCAGCCTGCGGCGGCTCGACGGGCTCGTCCGCCGCGCCGGCCTCTTCGGCTGCGCCGGCTTCCTCGGCCGACCCCGCCGCCCCGAGCAGCGAAGCGCCCGCGGCCAACCTGACCCGCGTGCAGTCCATCATCAAGGAAGCCGAGGGCATGACGATGGAGGAACTGGCCAAAAAGGCCATCGAGGAATCCAACGGCAAGACCTTCTACGGCGTGGGCAACTCCAGCCGCGGCAAGTCTGCCCTTCCCCTCTTCATCGACTACCTCAAAACCATCGACCCGAGTTACGACATGGCGTTTGAGTGGCAGCAGCCGAAGAACAACAAGATCTTCGACCAGTTGACCTCCGACTCCAAGAAGAGCGAGGGCACGTTTGCCGTCACGCTGATCCAGGACGGCAACCAGATCGAGAGCAAGATGGTCCAGACCGGCATCCTCGACACCTTCATCCCCAAAGAATGGGCGGATGCGAACGGCGTCGACGCTGCGACCTATGACGGCTACCTGCCCCTGCAGACCCTCAACAAGGTGTTCATGTACAACAACACCGGCTCCTTCAAGCCCGACAACGTGTGGGACTACGTCGCCGAGGGCCAGCACGGCCAGTTCATGGACATCGACTCCGAGATCGTCGGCAAGAACTTCCTCTACATGCTCACCGCCCCGCAGTACGCCGCCTGGCTCAAGGAATCCTATGACAAACTGCCCGCCGACGAGCAGGCCTACTTCAAGGCGACCATCGACGAGGTCAGCCAGGACGCCAAGGATCTCGGCCTGGATGCCAACGGCGCCTATGCGCTCGCGTGGATCAAGTTGTGGGTCGGTTCCTACAACGCCGTGACCGACGACGGCCCGATCTGCAACAACCTCGTCCAGAAGTCCGCGACCGATCAGTTCGGCCTGCTGGTCTACTCCAAACTGCGTTCCGTCGAGGAGTCCTCCGAGGTCAGCGTCAACAACGTCAACGTCGCTGCCTATGACGAAGGCTACGAGGGCATCGGCGGCTACGGCTACTGCCATTACATGTTCGTCACCGAGAACAGCCCGCTGCCCTGGACCGCCTGCGCGTTCATCAGTTACATCACCTGCACCGTGGACGGCTTCTCCGCCTGGGGCAAGGATATGGGCGGCTACTCCTCCAACCCCGTGGTCGCCGCCGGCACCGAGGAGAAATACCATCACTCCATCGGCGGCATGGACGAGGACGGCACGACCGTCAAGTTCGCCAACAAGAACGACCGCGGCTACGACTGGTGGACGACCGACGGCAAACTGGTCCTCGAGGATCCGGCTTACTGCGCGTCCGTCGCTTTCACCGTCGGCAGTTGGATCGAGATCCTGGATAAGTACAGCGCCGGCTGATCCGCGCGCCGTACCGCAAGGCACCGAACGAAACCAACGGAAGGCGCCCTTGGAACGGTCTTCCCCGTCCCAAGGGCGCCTTTTCCAAAAGGTTTTCCGCTGCCGTCTCCTGCGTGAAATCTCCCGGACGGCGCGCCGCCGCGCAGACCGGCCGCCCCGTCCCCCGGAAAGGAGAGAACTATGAAGCAAACCGGGTCTTCTGTTTTCGGCAATCAGGCCAAGACGTTTTTCTCCAAGCCCTACAACGTCATCCTCCTGCTGATGGGCATCGTGCTGACGGTCACCACGGTCGCGCCCATCGTCGCCATCCTGCGGGATACCGTCGCCATCCACCCCGGCACCGTGGACGCGCAGCTGGCCGGCAAAACGACCGGCTACACGCTGGCCAACTACATCGACCTCTTCACGAACCGGATCGTCATGAAGAAGTTTTTGTGGGGCCCGCTCAAGAACACGATCTGGCTGGCGGTGGGCACCTGCGCCGTGTCGATCCTCTTCGGCGGCATCGTCGCGTTTCTGGTGACCCGCACCAACCTGGCCTGGCGCAAATACATCAGTTCCATCTTCATCTTCCCGTACATCATGCCGCAGTGGACGCTGGCGATGGTGTGGCAGAACATGTTCTGGTCCACGAAGGTCACCGGCACGTCCGACGGGCTCCTCGCGGCGATGTTCCACCTGTATCTGCCGAAGTGGTGGTGCCAGGGGCTGTTTCCCAGCCTGATGGTGCTGGGCTTCCACTACGCCCCCTTCGCCTACATCCTGATCGGCGGCATCTTCAAGAACATGGACGCCAACCTCGAGGAGGCCGCCACCATCCTGGATACGCCCAAGTGGAAGATCATGACGCGGGTGACGCTCCCGATGGTTCGCCCCGCCATCCTCTCCACGATCCTGCTGGTCTTCGGTTCGGCCATGGGCTCCTACCCCGTGCCGCATTATTTGGGATTGAGCACCCTCTCCACGCAGTATATTTCGATGAACTCCTCGAGAACGGGCGAGGCCTCGATCCTGGCCGTCATCATGATGATCTTCGGCGTGGGCATCATGCTGCTCAACCAACTTTCGCTGACGAGCCGCAAGAACTACACGACCGTCACCGGGAAATCGGGACAGACCTCCAAGATCAACCTCGGCAGGACGGGCAAGTACGTCATCGCGCTGATTCTGGTCGTCGTCACGTTCTTCACGAGCATCTTCCCGATCGTCTCCTTCGCCTTTGAAACGTTCCTTCCCAACCCGGGCGACTACTCCTACCTCTACACCGGCGACAGTTCCAACCTGACGACGAAGTGGTGGGTCACCGCCGAAAATGTCACCGAAAGCGGCATGTACGGGCAGAAGGGCATTCTGTATAACGAGACGATCTGGAATGCCTACAAGGGCACGATCCTCGTCAGCGTGGCCTGCGCGCTGCTGGCCGGCACGATCGGCACGCTGGTGGGCTACGCGGTCGCCAAGCAGCGACGAAGCAAATGGGCCAACTATGTGAACTCGGTGGCTTTCCTGCCGTATCTGATGCCCTCCATCGCGGTCGGCGCCGCCTTCTTCATCCTTTTGTCCAGCGAACGGATCAACCTGTTCAACACCTACTGGATCCTGATCATCACCGGCACCGTCAAATATATCCCGTTTGCGAGCCGCTCCAGCCTCAACTCCATGCTGCAGCTCTCCGGCGAGATCGAGGAAGCCGCCATCATCCAGGACGTCCCCTGGACCAAACGGATGCTGCGGATCATCATCCCCATCCAGAAGTCCTCGATCATCAGCGGCTATATGCTCCCGTTCATGACCTGCCTGCGCGAGTTGAGCCTGTTCATCCTGCTGTGCACGCAGGGCTTCATCCTTTCGACGACGCTGGACTACTTCGACGAGATGGGGCTGTACGCGTTCTCGAGCGGCATCAACCTGCTGCTGATCGTCACGATCCTGATTTTCAACACGCTGGTCAACAAACTGACCGGAGCCAGCCTGGACGAGGGAATAGGAGGTTAATCCATGCCGAAAATCGTATTGGAGCATGTTACAAAACGTTGGGATAAATTTTATGCGGTGGACGACCTGGACCTCGTCATCGAGGACAACGCCTTCGTCACCCTGCTGGGCCCCTCCGGCTGCGGCAAGACGACGACGCTGCGCATGATCGCCGGTTTGGAGACGCCCACCAGCGGCCGCATCACGATCGGGGACCGGGTGGTCTTCGACAGCGAGGCGGGGATCAACGTCCCGCCCAACAAGCGCAAGGTGGGCTTCCTGTTCCAGAACTACGCCCTCTGGCCCAACATGACGGTCTATCAGAACATCGCCTTCGGCCTTTCCAATATCCGGGAGGAACTGCCCAAGGTCGATCTGCAGGCGCGCAAGGCCGCCGCGCTGATCGCGGCGCTCGAGCGGCCGGACGACGTGGTCAAGACCATTGCGGAATGCGTTGACAAAAAGGGCAAACTCGATGAGAACAAGGCGCAGATCAAACTGATCGACCGCTACGAGATCTCGCTGTATACCGCGAAGGAACTGATGGGCTACGGGCTGCACACCTCGATGGAGCCCGCCACGGTGGCCGCCGCCAAAAAAGCCGAACTCGAGCAGAAACTCGAGGCCTGCCGCAGCGCCGCCGCATCCTCGGGCTGCACGCTCAACGAGGAATTTGCCCTCGTGAAAGACGGCGCCGTCCAGACCGAGGTGCGCAAACTCTCGAAGGAGGAGATCGACCTCTCCGTGCGCCGCGTGGCGCGCATCGTGAAGATCGGCATGTTCATGGACCGCTACCCCGCCGAACTGTCCGGCGGCCAGCAGCAGCGCGTGGCGATCGCCCGCACGCTGGCGCCCGAGCCCAGCGTGCTCTTCATGGATGAGCCGCTCTCGAACCTCGACGCCAAACTGCGCCTGGAGATGCGCTCCGAACTGCAGCGCCTGCATCTCGATACCGGTTCCACGTTCGTCTACGTGACGCACGACCAGATGGAGGCCATGACGCTCGCCACCAAGATCTGCCTGATCGAGAACGGCTGCCTGCGCCAGTATGACGCGCCGCTGACGGTCTACGGCCGCCCCGAAAACACCTTTGTGGCGGATTTCGTGGGCAATCCGGCGATCAACTTCATCGACGCCAAGGGCCGGCAGAACGCCGACGGGAGCATCGACCTTTCGATCTTCGACGGGACGACCCGCGTGACGTTCGCCCCCGCCGAAAAGGCCGACCTCGCCAAATGGTTTGCGGACCAGGATGCCGCCGACGGCCTCAAGCGCGCCTTCGACGCCGAAAAATCCAAGCAGAAGGGCTATGTGGAGAAGGGCAACAAGGATACGCTCTTCCGCTACCACGTGGCCATGGTGGACGAGACCGAGGACTTCGGCGACGAGATCGAGGGGACGCAGGAGGACTTTGTGATCGGCGTGCGGCCCGAATTCCTGGCCCTGAAGGAGGACGGCGCCATCGACGGCGAGATCTACTCCGCCATGCCCACCGGCATGGAGACCACCGTGAAGGTGCGGATCGGCCCGTATCTGCTGACGGGCGTCGTCTTCGGCGGCGTGCTCTACGAACTCGGGCAGAAGGTCCGCGTGGATTTCCGGGGGGACGACATCCTGCTCTTTGCGCGCAAAAACGGCCGGCTGATCGCGCCGGGCCGCCTGACCGTGAAGTGATCCGGTTTGCGAAGACGGCCGCAGTATGCTACAATGATCGGGAAGCGAACGCTTCCCGATCATTTTTTGTGAAACGGGTGACGAGATGCCTCTCCCCAAACTGATCGCCTCCGATATCGACGGCACGCTGATCCCCTACGGCGAACGCGTGCTGCCCGACTCCCTGTTTCTTCTGATCCGCCGCCTCAACGAGGCGGGGATCCGGTTCTGCCCCGCCTCGGGGCGGCAGTACCACTCGGTGCGGCGCGTGTTCGCGCCGGTGGCCGACGAGATCTGCTGCATCTGCGAAAACGGCGCCGTGATCTTCGGCCCGGGGACGGAAGACGGGGCGCCGGTGCTCTCCAAAACGCCGATGCCGCGGGAAGACGCCCTCTCGCTGGCGCGGGAGATCATGGAGATCCCGACGCTCGAGGTGCTGATTTCGGGACAGAACGTGAGTTATCTGCCGCGCATGAGCGCCGCGATGAAGGCCGACCTCGTCGACCGGATCGGCAACCGCATCGCTCCGATCGGCGATCCCGCGGAGATCGGGGAGGAGATCATCAAGGTCTCCGCCTTCTGCCCGAACGGCGTGAAAGAGCCTTTCGCTCTGCTTGCGCCGCGCTGGAAGGGGCGGTTTCGCGCGGCGCAGGCCGGTCCCGTCTGGATCGACTTTACGTGTTCCGACAAGGGCAGCGGCCTGCGCGGGCTTTGCCGCGCGCTCGGCGTCTCCCCGCGGGACGTGTGGGCGTTCGGCGACAACTGGAACGACGTCGGGATGCTCGAGACAGCGGGGACGCCCTATCTGATGTCCTCGGCCGAGCCGGCGCTGCTCGAGCGCTTCCCGCGGCACTGCGAACGCGTGACGGACGTGCTCGAATCCCTGCTGGACGATGCAAAGGAGGCAAACCGATGAAGCGGCTGTCCCGCGCGCTTTTTTGCGCCGTTTTGCTCTGCCTTTCGGCCTGCGGCGCGGGCGCGATCTCCGATTTTTCCGATTACGCGCCGGACGAGGCGCACCGCCTGACCGTTTACACCTCCCATAAAGAGGAAGTGTACGGCCCCATCGTCAAGGAATTCGAGGAGCGCACGGGCATCTGGGTGCAGGTGGAGACCGGCGGCACCAACGAACTCCTGCTGCGCATCGAGGAGGAGGCGGACGCGCCCCGCTGCGACGTGATGTTCGGCGGCGGCGTGGAGAGCCTTGCGGCCTACGCAAAGCGCTTCGAGCCCTACGCCTGCGCGGACGCCGCGCTGCTCAAGCCCGAACTGCGGTCGCAGGACGACCGATGGACGCCCTTCTCGAGCCTGCCCGTGGTTCTGGTCTACAACCCCCGCCTCGTGGCCGATGGCGAACTGACCGGCTGGGCGGACCTGCTCGCGGATCCCTACCGGGGACAGATCGCGTTTGCCGATCCCGCGGTATCCGGCTCCGCCTACACTGCCCTGATGACGATGCTGACCGCGCTCGGCGGGGACGAGGAAGAACTGCTCGCGCACTTCTGCGAGGCCCTCGGCGGGCAGACCCTGGCCGATTCCGGCGATGTGACACAGGCCGTCTCCTCGGGGGCCTGCTCCGTCGGCGTGACGCTGGAGCAGAGCGCGATCAAGGCGATCGCGGAGGGGGCCAACCTCGCCCTGGTGTTCCCGAAGGAGGGGACCAGCGACCTGCCGGACGGGAGCGCGCTGGTTGCAGGCGCGCCGCACCCCGAAAACGCCCGCGCGTTCCTCGATTTTGTGCTGGGGCGGGACGTGCAGTCCCTGGTGGCGGGAAAACTGGCCCGCCGTACGGTGCGCACCGATGTGGCCGACCGAGAGGACCTCCCCTCGGCGGCGCAGCCGCTGTTCTTGGAATACGACATCGCCCGCGCTTCCGAAAAAAAGGAAGCGATTCTGCTGCGCTGGGCCCAGTTGTGCGGGGAGGTGCAGGCGGGATGAAACGTTCCAGGGCCTCGTTCCAACTGCGGCTTTTGATCGATTTTCTGGCGGCGGGCGCGGTCCCGCTGATCGCCTGCGTGGCGCTGATCCTCGGCATCTTCCGCGCAACGCTGACGGAGAGCGCCCAAACCGCCGCGCAAAACAGTCTGGCGGCGCTCACCGGCGCCATGGGCGGCCTCGTGGCCGACTGCGGCGACGCGCTGGACCGCCTGGGAGAGGATGCGCTGGTCGCCGCCGTGCTGGAGGACGGTATCGCAAGGGACACCGGCGTTTACTCGGTGCTTTACCGGACGGCTGCGCCGCTTTTGCGGGACGCGGATTTCTCCCTTTACGACGGGCGGGGGCGCCTCTGCTATACCACCGGCCCGATCGGCCCGTGGGAGGATCTTCCCGTGGACTGGGGCCTCCTCTGGGCAGCCCGGGAGCAGGGCGGCCTCATCTGCCGCAAGGTCTCGGATTTCGACGATTCCCCGCGCGGGCGGATGCGGCTTTGCAGGGCTGTCCGAAACGGCGCCGGGACGGTGGGATACGCCGTCGCCGAATGGAGCGAGGAGCACTTTGCCCGCCTCTTCGAGGAAACGGTGGGCACGGGAAACGACGTCGTCGTGACAGACCCCTTTTGGGACCCGGTCTACGCCTCGCCCGCCCTGCGCGAAGAGGATCCGGCGGCCGCGATCCGCGCCGCCTTGCTGCAGGGCCGCGGCCTGACAGACGAGAGCGGCGAATACACCTACCATGCAAACCGGGAGGACGCGAGCGGCTTCCTCATCCTGCTGCGGCAGACCCGCCCGGTGACGGCGCGGGCGATGCAGATCTTCTACGGGATCGCGGGCGCGTCGGTCGCCGTCTGCCTGCTGCTGTGCCTGTGGTTTTCGATGGGCTTCAGCAGGCGGATCTTTGCGCCGATCCGCGCGCTGAACACCGCCATGGCGCAGGTGGAACAGGGCGATCTCGGCGTCCGTCTGCCCGTTGCGGGGACGGACGAGATCCATCAACTTTCGGGCCGCTTCAACCGCATGACGGACCGTCTCGGCGCAAACCTCAGCGAGTCCCTGCGCCAGCAGCGGGAACTGGGCGAGACCCGCATCCGCATGATGCAGGCGCAACTCAATCCGCATTTCCTGTACAACACGCTGGACACGCTCAAGTGGCTCGGCAAGATCAACCGCGTGGAGGAGGTCTCCACCATTTCGGCCGATCTGGCGGACATCCTGCGCCGTTCCATCTCGGCGGAGCGCTTCGTTTCGCTGCGGGAGGAACTGGAACTGCTGGAGCGGTACGTGGAGATCCAGAAGATCCGTTTTCCCGGGAAATTCGAGTACCGCCCGCACGTGGAATCGGAGGACCTGCTCGACGCGCAGATCCCCAAACTGCTGCTGCAGCCGCTGGTGGAAAACGCGATCATCCACGGTTTTGAGGACGGGAGCGCCGGCCAGATCGACCTGACGGCGGAACGCCACGGCGGCGAACTGATCCTGACCGTGCGCGACGACGGCGTCGGCATGAGCGAGGAAAGCCGCATGCGCTTTTTGTCGCACGCCGCGCCGAAAGAGGGGGAGGCGGGGCACCTGGGCATCTACAATGTGGACGCCATCCTGCGCCTCCACTACGGGGAGACTGGCGGCCTGCGCCTGCTGCCGACGGAAAAAGGCACCTGCCTGCGGATCATCCTGCCGATCCGCAAAGCGGACGCGGAGCCGTAACGGAGGGATTCTGCCATGCAAAAAGTTGTGATTGTGGAAGACGAGGCCCTCGTCCGCAAGGGGATCGCGCTGGCCGTGGATTGGGCCGGCGTGGGCTGCGTCGTCGTCGGCGAGGCCGCGAACGGCGAGGAGGGGCTCGCCGTGATCCGCGCGCAGAAGCCCGATCTCATCGTGACCGACATCAAGATGCCGGTCTTGGGCGGGATCGAAATGGTGCAGACGCTGCGCGCGGAAGGAAACGCCGCGCAGGTGATCTTCCTGACGGCCTACTCCGATTTCGCATACGCGCAGGCTGCCGTCAAACTGGGGGCCTCGGACTATCTGCTCAAACCGTTCCACGACGGGGAACTGGAGGAGGCGGTGCTGCGCCTGCGGGCGCGGGAAGCATCCGCCGCGCCGGCTTTGATCGGGCCGGAACTCGCCGAAGGGCCGAAGAGCAAATACGTGGCCGAGGCGCTGCGCTATCTCGCCGCGCATTACGAGAACCCAGACCTGACCGTGGGGACTGCGGCGGCCGCCCTCGGGATCAGCGAGGGGCATTTGAGCCACATCTTCAAGAAGGAGACCGGCAGCACGCCCGGCAACTACCTGACCCGCATCCGCATGCGCGCCGCCATGGAACTGCTGTGCGACTACCGCAGCAAGATCTACGAGGTCGCCGACCGCGTCGGCTATCGGGACATCGCCCATTTCAGCGCCACCTTCAAGCGGGCTGTCGGCATGACCCCGTCGGAATACCAGAAAAACGCCAACCGGCAGCGGCGCGCCCCTTCGCCGGCCGAGGGCGGGTGACGCGCATGCAGCGGCGCAGACAAGCGGTCATTTTCGACCTCGACGGCGTGCTCTGCTCGACCGACCGCTTCCATTATCAGGCCTGGAAGGTGCTGGCAGACCGGCTGGGCCTCCCTTTCGACGAAGCCGCGAACGACCGGCTGCGGGGGCTCTCCCGCGCCGAAAGCCTCGAGCGCCTGCTGGCGGCATCGCCCCGCCGGTACGGTGAGCCGGAAAAAGCGGCCTTTGCCGAGGAAAAAAACCGGACCTATCGGGCGCTGCTCGCCCGGTTGACGCCCGCCGATCTTCCCGCCGAGGTGCGCGGGACGCTTCCCGTGCTGCGGGAGCGGGGCTACCGGCTGGCGGTGGGCTCCTCCTCGCGCAACGCGAAATTCATTCTCGGGCAAATCGGCCTCGCCGGCTTTTTCGACGCGGTCGCCGACGGGACGGAGATCCGCCGCGCCAAACCCGATCCCGAGGTCTTTCTGCTGGCGGCCGAAAAACTCGGCCTCGCCCCGCGCGACTGCTGCGTCGTGGAGGACGCCGCTTCCGGCATCCGCGCGGCTGCGGCGGCGGGCATGATGTCGTTCGCGCTGCACGGCAGCGCCGAGGGCTGCGGCCTTGCGGATGTCCGCCTTTCCTCGTTCGGGGAACTGCTGCGATTTTTGCCGTGAATCCCGGCCGGCGGGTCTTGCCAAACCCGCGAAAAACCGATATACTGGAACCGGAATCTCCGTTGTTTCGACCGCAACGGACCGAAATCGGCCGCCAAACCGAAAACAGGAGGGAAAACCATGGAAATGAAGTTCTATCGCTGCGCCCACTGCGGACAGATCATCGCCATCGTCAAAAAGACCGGCGTACCGGTCATTTGCTGCGGTGAACCGATGCAGGAGATCATCCCCGGCTCAACGGACGCATCCGTTGAAAAGCACGTCCCCGTCTGCGAGGTGAAGGACAACAAGGTCTTCGTCACCGTCGGCTCCGTCGCGCACCCGATGCTGCCCGAGCACTACATCGAGTGGATCGCGCTGCAGACGAAGCAGGGCAACCAGCGCAAGGCGCTCAAGCCCGGCGACGAGCCCAAGGTCTGCTTCTCCCTCTGCGACGGCGACGAGGTCGAGGCCGTGTACGCCTACTGCAACCTGCACAGTCTCTGGAAATCCTGACGGACCCCGCCTTTTTTGCAAAACCGGGTCCGCAACCGCGCCGCGGCCGAGTCGTTTCGGCCGCGGCGCGGCGTTTTCGGCGCGGGCCGGTTTCCCCCGAATTGGGGCGCCGCCGCGAATCTTGCAAAAAAGGGCTGTCCAAACACCCTCTGTTTGTGATACAATAGGATATCCCATCTCGGCGGTTCGCCGACCGGTGGATTTTTGTTTGCAGATGCGACAGGATGTGGAAACCATGCCGAAAAATCAAAACGATCTTCCTTGCACCGACGAAAAGCAACTTGACCCCCTCGCCGGCGACGGCGGAGGCCAGGCGGATCCCGCGCCGAAGCGCCGCAGCCCGCAACTGCGCACAATGAGCGTTTTCTTTCTCGCCATCGCGCTTCTGGCGGCGGGCGCCCTGCTCCTCTCGGACCTCGCCGTCACCGCGGGCTACCAGCGGATGGGACGCGCCAGCAACCGCTATATCGTCGCACAGTTGGCCGCTTCCAACATGGAATCGGGCTCGGATTACCTGACGGACCGCGTCCGCTGTTTCGTCGTCACCGGAGAATCGGAATATCTCGCCGATTTCTTTGAGGAAGTGGAAGTCACGAAGCGCCGGGATCAGGCCCTTGCGGATCTGGAGGACCTGCTGGAGGACAGCGGCAGCGCCGCTTACGCGAGCCTGGCGACCGCGCTGGATTATTCAAACGAGCTGATCGAGCGGGAGCACCGCGCGATGCGGCTGATGCTGCAGGCCCAGGGCCGCGCGCCTGCCGACATGCCCGCGGCGCTCGCAGCCGTGGACCTGACCGGGGAGGAACTCGCCCTGTCGCCGGCCGAGCAAAAAGAGCGGGCGCAGTCGCTCGTCTTCGACAACACTTATATGCACTACAAGGACCGCATCCGTGAGAGCGTCAGCCTGTGCACGCAGGAACTGATCCGCACCTCCAGCCTGGAACTGGAAGCGGCCTCGGCGCAAATGGCCCTGTATGTGAAACTGCAGACGGGGCTTTCGATCGTGTTCTTCGCGATCGTGCTTTTGATCGTGCTCTTCATCAACTGGCAGGTGCGGAAGCCTCTCACCCGCATGGTGGAGCGGATGCGGGCGCAGCAGGCCGTCTCGCCGACGGGCGCGGCGGAACTGCAGTTCGTCACGCAGACGTACAACATGATCCTGCGCGAGAATCAGGCCGCCCGCGAAAAACTCAGCCACGAGGCCTCCCACGACAAACTGACGGGCCTGTTCAACCGCGGCGCTTACGAGATGATGCTCCAGAGCGTGGACACCGCCCATATGGCGCTGCTGCTGATCGACGTGGATTATTTCAAACAGGTCAACGACAACTACGGCCACGATGTGGGCGACCGCGTGCTCAAGCGCGTGGCGGAGATCCTCAAAGGCAGTTTCCGCTCGGTGGACATCATCTGCCGCATCGGCGGGGACGAGTTCGTCGTCATCATGACGCGCGCCGACAGTTCCATGCGGGAACTGGTTCTCCAGAAGGTCGAACGGGCAAACGAACTGCTGCAGCACCCGACGGACGGTTTGCCGCCGGTCTCGCTGAGCGTCGGCGTGGCGTTTTCCGATCGGGAAAACCCGAAGGGCGATATCTTCAAGGATGCGGACACCGCGCTGTATCGGGTCAAAGAGGCGGGCCGCTGCGGATGCGTGATCTTCTGAACCGACCCGGCCCCATGAACAGGCCCCCGGCAAAAGCCGGGGGCCTGCCGCATTCCATCCCGCACGGCCGCAGGGCGCGGGCGCATGTTTTTCCCCGCAGGCGCATACCCTGTTCCCGAAAGGGGAGATCGCCATGCGTTTGGTCCGCCGGATCGCGGCGGCCGCTGCCGCCATGCTGCTGTGCTCGACCGCTGCGTTCGCCGAGGAGGACGCCCTGCCCGCCGCGGCGCTCGTCAATTCGGGCATCCCGTGCGAGAGCGCGATCCTCGTCGAACAGACGACGGGGCGCACCCTGTTTGAAAAGAACGTCGACGAGCCGCTGCCGCCCGCCTCGATCACCAAAGTGATGACGCTGCTGCTCACCGTGGAGGCGATCGACCGCGGGGATCTCGCGCTCGACGACGTCGTTTCCTGCACGGCGCACGCCGCCTCCATGGGCGGCTCGCAGATCTGGCTTGCGGCGGGCGAAGAGATGACGGTCGACGAACTGCTGCGCGCCGCGGCGATCGCTTCCGCAAACGACGCGGCCTGCGCCCTTGCGGAGCACCTGGCGGGCAGCGAGGAGGCGTTTGTCGCCGCGATGAATGAACGCGCCGCCGAACTCGGCATGGAAAACACCCACTTTGAAAATTGCACGGGCCTCGACGCCGAGGGCCATCTCACAACCGCACGGGACATCTCGATCCTCTCGCGCGAGCCGCTGCGCCATCCGCTGATCACACAGTACACGACCGTTTGGATGGACACCCTGCGCGGCGGCGCGACCGAACTCGTCAACACCAACAAACTCGTGCGCTACTACGAGGGCACGACGGGACTCAAGACCGGCACAACCGCCGATGCGAAATACTGCCTCGCCGCCTCGGCCGAACGGGACGGGCTCGCGCTGGTGGCCGTCGTGCTCGGCGCGCCGACGGGTTCGGAGCGGTTCGGCGCGGCGCGCGGCCTGCTCGATTACGGCTTCGCCAACTACCGCATGATCGAAACGCCCCTGCCCGAACTCGACCCCGCGCGGCTGCCCGTCTCGGGCGGCACCGCCCGCTCGGTGGCGCTGCGCACCGAAGCGCCCGAGCACCTGCTCGTCTCGCGCGACTGCGGCGAGATCCGCTCATCCGTCAAACTGGCCGAAGGGGCGGCGGCGCCCGTCGTGTCCGGCGATGTGCTCGGGGAGTGCGAACTGTCTGCCGAGGGCGTGGTGCTCGGCACGTTCCCAATCGTGGCGGACGGGGATGTCGGCAGGATGACCTTCTCCGCGGCGCTCAATCTTTCGCTGCGCGCGGCCGCCGCAATGGGTCGCACAGAATTTGCGCAAGACGGTTGAAATGTGCGGCTCGATCGTGTAAAATAGAAGCAACGCAAGATCTTCCCCGCGGCGGGGCAGGACGAATCAAAGGAGGAGACTTCCCATGATTAAACTTCTCGTCGGCCACAAGGGTTCCGGCAAGACGAAAACGATGGTCGCCATGGCGAACGAAGCCGCCCACACCTCGAACGGCAATGTCGTCGTCATTGAAAAAGGCATCCAACTCACCTACGACCTCAGCCATATGGTGCGCCTTGTCGACGTTGAGCAATACGGCGTCAAGACCTTCGATGCATACTACGGATTCCTCTGCGGGCTCATGGCCGGCAATTACGATATCACCGATATTTTCTGCGACGCGACCTTCCGCGTCTGCGGCAGAGATATACCCGCGTTCGCCGCGATGTGCGAGCGCCTCATCAAGATCACGACCGCAAACGGGCTGACCATCACCTTCATCGCAAGCTGCGAGCCCGAGGAACTGCCCGACGAACTCAAGCAATACATCACCGAGGAATGACGAACGGGGCGCTTTTCGCAATTTCTGCGAAAAACGCCCGTTTTTGTTCGGAAAGGGCATTGACAAAGGCTTTTTCCTCCTTTATAATCATGTTCGTAGCGCCCGCGTTACGATTTTTTTGTCGCGCGATCTTGTCGCCGCGCACGGGAGAGAGGGATCGGAAATGGAACTTGACGTCCGCCGGATCCTCGATCTGCCCGGCGAAAAACTCGAGTTTGCGGGTGCCGTCGATCTCTCGTGGATCCAGCGGCTCGGTGCCTCGCTGTTCCCTGAATCACTGGCGGTCGGGGGGCAGGTCGAGAACCGCGCCGGCGTCGTTTTGCTGCGCTACCAAATCAGCGGCGCGATGCAGTACAACTGCGAGCGCTGCCTGATGCAGACGAGGGAACCGGTCCGAAAAGCGTACGGGCACACGGTCGTGCGCGCGCTCGAGGACGACTCGCTCGACGACGTTTTTCTTCTCGCGCCCGAGGGGCGGATCGACCTCGACGCGGTCGCTGCGAGCGACCTGCTGCTCGATCTGCCGCAGGTGCTGCTCTGCAAGCCGGATTGCAGGGGGCTCTGTCCGAAGTGCGGCGCGAACCGCAACGAGACCGCATGCGGCTGCTCCGCCGAAGAGGGCGATCCCCGCATGGCCATTCTGAAACAACTGCTTGAGAAGGAATAAAGGAGGCGCCTGTAATGGCAGTACCGAAGAGAAAAGTATCCCGTGCCCGCAGAGACAAAAGACGCTCCAGCGTTTGGAAACTGGAGGCTCCCGCCCTGTGCAGATGCACCCGCTGCGGCGAGTGGAAGATGCCCCACAGAGTCTGCCCCAACTGCGGCTACTACAAGGGCAAGGCCGTCGTCGTAAAGGCTGAAGACTAACACGCTGTTTTCCGGGACGGGGCATTCGCCCCGCCCTTTTTCGTTCGGTCAAACGGGAAGGAGGTGCCGCATGGCCGTCACCGTCACGGGAGTCGCGCCCGGCTCCCCCGCCGCGCGCGCGGGTATCCGCGCGGGCGACATCCTGCTGAAGATCGGCCGCGAGCCGATCCGCGACGTGCTCGATTACCGCTTCCATCTCCTGCAGGCGCGCTGCTTCGTCACTGTGGAGCGCGCGGGCCGGCGCATGAGTTTTCCCGTGCGCAAGGGCGAATATGAGGATCTCGGCCTCGCCTTCGAGACCTACCTGATGGACAGCCAGCAAAGTTGCCGCAACCACTGCATCTTCTGCTTCATCGACCAGAACCCGAAGGGCATGCGCGAGAGCATCTACTTTAAGGATGACGACAGCCGCCTTTCGTTCCTGCTCGGCAACTATATCACCCTGACGAACCTCACCGACGAGGATGTGGAGCGCATCCTGCGCATGCACATCTCGCCGATCAACGTTTCGGTGCACACGACAAACCCCGCGCTGCGCCGCGAGATGATGCACAACCGCTTCGCCGGCGAGGAGTCGCTCGCGCGGCTGCGCCGCCTGTGCGGCGGCAGCATCCGCATCAACACGCAGCTCGTGCTCTGCCCCGACTACAACGACGGGGACGAACTGGTCCGCACGCTGGAGGATCTTGGCGCGCTGTGGCCCGCGCTGCAGTCGATCGCGTGCGTGCCCGTCGGGCTGACAGGCCACCGCAAAGGCCTTACGCCGCTGCGCCCCTTCGCCCCCGCCGAGGCCGCCGCCGTGATCGACACGGTCGAGGGGTTTTCGGACAGATGGCTCGCCGAACGCGGCGAGCGCGTCGTCTACCCCGCGGACGAGTTTTTCCTGCGCGCGGGGCGGCCGATCCCGCCCGCGGACTACTACGGCGAATTTGCCCAACTGGAAAACGGCGTGGGCCTGATCGCAGACTGCCGCGCGGAATTTGAGCGGGCGCTGCCCGCCCTCGTCCCCTGCGGGCGGCCGCGGCGCATCACGCTCGCCACGGGGCGCGCGGCCGAAGGCGCGATCGCGGCGCTCGCGCGCGAGGCCGAGGCGCTCGACCCCTCCCTGCGCGTCGAGGTGCGGGCGATCCCCTCGCGCTTTTTCGGCGGCCACATCACCGTGACGGGCCTTGTGACAGGCGGCGACATCCTCGCGCAACTGCGCGGCGAGCCGCTCGGCGACCTGCTCCTGCTGCCCGACTGCATGCTGCGCCACGAAAAGGACCGATTCCTCGACGACACCACCCTCCCCGACCTCGAGGCCGCGCTCGGCATCCCCGTGCTGTGCAGCGAAGCGACGGGCGGCGCGCTCGCCCGCGCCCTGCTCGAGACCCCCGAAAGGAAGTGAATCCCTATGTCCAAACCGATCGTCGCCGTCGTCGGCAGGCCGAACGTCGGCAAATCCACGCTGTTCAACAAACTCACCGGCCGCCGCCTCGCCATTGTGGAGGACACGCCCGGCGTCACGCGCGACCGCATCTACGCCCCCTGCGAGTGGCTGACGCACGAGTTCATGCTCGTCGATACGGGCGGCATCGAGCCGTTTTCCGGCGACGTGATCCTCGCGCAGATGCGCCGGCAGGCGCAGGTCGCGATCGACTCCGCCGATGTGATCGTGCTCGTCACCGATCTGCGCGCGGGCGTGACCGCGACGGACCAGGAAGTGGCCGCGATGCTGCTCAAAAGCGGCAAGCCGATCGTGCTGTGCGTCAACAAGTGCGACAGCATCGGCGCGCCGCCGCCCGGATTCTACGAATTTTACAACCTCGGCCTCGGCGACCCGATCGCCGTTTCGAGTTTGCACGGCCACGGCACGGGCGACCTGCTCGACGCCGTGTGCGCGCACATCGACTTCGACGCCGCCGACGACGCGCCCGAGGACCGCGTCACCGTGGCGATCATCGGCAAGCCGAACGTGGGCAAAAGTTCGCTCCTCAACCGCATCGCGGGGGACGACCGCGCGATCGTCTCCGACCTTGCGGGCACCACGCGCGACGCCACCGACACCGATGTGGACAACGCGCACGGCCGCTACCGCTTCATTGACACGGCCGGAATCCGCCGGCAAAAGAAGATCACCGATGCGATCGAGCACTATTCGGTGCTGCGCGCCTATATGGCCGTCGACCGCGCCGACGTCTGCCTGATCCTGATCGACGCAACCGAGGGCTTCACCGAGCAGGACTCCAAGGTGGCCGGCTACGCCCACGAGCAGGGCAAGGCCTCGATCATCGTCGTCAACAAGTGGGATGCGATCGAAAAGACCGACAAGACGATGCAGGAATACACGCAGAAACTGCAAAACGACTTTTCCTTCATGAGTTACGCGCCGTTTCTGTTCCTTTCGGCGAAAACGGGCCAGCGCGTCGAAAAACTGTACGATCTCATCAACCGCGTCGCGGGCTTCCACGCCATGCGCGTCACCACCGGCGCGCTCAACGAACTGCTCGCCCGCGCCACCGCGCGCGTGCAGCCGCCCTCCGACAAGGGCAAGCGGCTGAAGATCTACTATATGACGCAGGCCTCAGCGAAGCCGCCGACGTTCGTCTGTTTCGTCAACCGCGCGGAACTGTTCCACTTCTCCTACCAGCGCTATCTCGAAAACCAGATCCGCGAGGCCTTCGGGATGGAGGGCACGCCGATCCGCATCATCGTGCGCGAGCGCGGCGGCGGAGACTGAAACAAACAACCGAAGGGCGGCCGAGGCCGCCCTCTTTTCAAGGAGGTCCGCAATGGATATCTGGGAAACCCTTTACGAGGCTGCAAAGGCCGAATACGGCCCGACGGAGGTGACGCCTTTTCTCTATGCGCACCACGTCGTCTGCGCGCTCGAGGCCGAAAACGGCGCGATCTTTACCGGCTTCTGCATCGAGAGCTGCGCGGGCGTGCTCAATCTCTGCGCCGAGCGCGTGGCGGCGCTGCGCATGTACGCCGACAGCGGGCAGACGGTCGTTCGCCGCCTGATCGCGTTTCGCGATGCGCCCCCGAGCGGCGGCGGCAGCGGGATGCCCTGCGGCGCCTGCCGGGAATTCCTGCTGCAGCTTTCGCCGGAAAACCGGAAAACCGAGATCCTGGTCGATTATGAAAAGCGGGAGACCGTTTTGCTCGGCGAGTTGACGCCGCTCTGGTGGGGCGACGACCGCTATGCCGGCGGGGACGTCCGCGGATAACCGCCCGCCGTCGCGGTCGGGCGCTTCTTCGGCCGCAATTCCTTGCCATTCAGACGAAAATCGGTTATACTAAATGCTTGAAGAACGGTCCGGGAGAGGAGGGGCGCGCTTGGCGAATCGCTATAACAAACTGATGGGCAACACGCTCATTTTTGCGATCGGCTCGTTTTCCTCCAAATTGATCGTGTTTTTGATGATGCGCTACTACACCGAGATGCTCGCCCCCGAGCAGTACTCGGTGGCCGACCGCATCACCGCCACGGCCAATCTGCTGATGCCGTTTGTGATGCTCTCCGTCAACGAGGCGGTGATCCGCTTCGGCATGGACCGCACGCTCAAAAAGAGCGACGTGTTCACCACCGGCCTCAAGACGGTGCTCGCGGGCTTTGCCGTGTTCGCGTTCGTCGCCCCCGTGATGCGGCTCGTCGATATGCTCTCGCCCTACGTGGTGCTGATCGCGGTCTATGTGCTGTTCGGCATGCTCAAGTCCGTCACGGCGCAGTTCGTGCGCGCGATCGGGCTTGTGCGGCTCTTCGTGCTCGACGGCTTTGTCTCCACGGCGACGACGATCGGCTTCAACATCCTGTTCCTCTCGGCGTTTCGCTGGGGCGTGCAGGGCTACGTGCTCGCCACCGTCGCCTCGAACATCCTCTCGGTGGCGGGGCTGTTCGTCTTTGCGCGGCTGCACCGTTTCGTCGACTGGCGGTCGAAAAATCGCGCACTGCGCCGCGAGATGCTGCGCTATTCGATCCCGCTGATCCCGACGACGATGTTCTGGTGGATCACGAACGTCTCCGACCGCTATGTGGTCACCTATTTCTGGGGCGAGGGGCCGAACGGCCTCTATTCCGCCGCGAGCAAACTGCCGAACCTGCTCACGATCGTCTCGGCGATCTTCTACCAGGCGTGGCAGCTTTCCGCCGTCAGCCAAAAGGATGACGACGACGCCGTGGCCTTCTACTCCGAGGTCTACGAGTCCTACGCCACGTTCCTGTTCCTCGCGGCCTCGGGCCTTCTGATGCTGCTGCGGCCGATCATGTCGGTCTACGTGGCGAAAAACTACTACGCGGCCTGGCAGTATTCGCCGTTCCTGATTTTGGGCGAGGTGTTTTCCTCGCTCGTCACGTTCCTCGGCACATTTTATATGGTGGAGAAGAAAAACGCCACCGTACCGCTCGCCATCTGCACGGGCGCGGTGCTCAATGTGGCGCTGAACCTCTGGCTTGTGCCGAAATACGGGCCGTTCGCCGCCGCGTTCACCACGTTCGTGAGTTACCTCGCAGCCTTCGCGGTGCGCGCGCTCGATGTGCGGCGCGTCGTGCCGGTGCGCATGCGCATCGTGCAATGCGCCGGCAATGTGCTGCTGCTGGCGGTGCAGATGTGGCTGATGTTCCAGCCCAAAACGGCGGGCTTCCCCGTGCAGTTCGGCATGTTCTGCGTCATCCTGCTCGTCAACATCCGGTCCGCTCTGCGCCTGCTGCGCGGGCTGCTTGCGCGCCTGAACGACCTCAGAGGAAGGGGAACGGCATGAAACGCTGGGTCTTTTTGTTTTTTCTTGCGATGGTGCCCGTGATCGAACTGCGCGGCTCGGTGCCGATCGGCATCAACTGGGGGCTGCCGTTCTGGCGCGTGCTGGCGACGAGCGTCGTCGGCAACTGCTGCATCATCGCGCCGGTCATCCTGTTTGCGGAGCGCGTGCTCGAGGCGATCGCAACGTGGCCGCACATCGGTGTGTTCGCGCAGAAACTGCTCGACCGCGCGCGCCGCAAGGCCTCGAAGATCACCGACGCCCTGCTTGTGGGGCTGTTCCTCTTCGTCGCAATCCCGCTGCCGGGCACCGGCGCGTGGACGGGCAGCCTTGTCGCCGCCGTGCTCGATCTGCCGGTGCGCCGCGCCTTTTGGCCGATCGCGGCGGGCGTGCTCACCGCGGGCTTTGTGATGGCCGCCGGCTCCTACGGCGTGCTGTCGCTGATCGGGTGACCGCCATGGAATTTTCGCAGAAACTGCGCGCGCTGCGCCGCGCACGAAAGCCCCGCCTGACGCAGGAAGCCGCGGCCCGCGCCCTCGGATGGACGCAGCGCAAGATCTCCCGCCTCGAAACGGGCGACACCGAGCCGAGCCTCGCGGACCTGCGGGCGCTCTGCCGCTACTACGGCGTCTCCGCCGACTGGCTGATCGGCCTCGGGGAAGAGGACGGGAAGATCTCCTGAACCGCCAAAACGAACCATCCCCCGAACGGGATCCGTTCGGGGGATTTTGGCGCGCCCTACATTTTATCGCCGGAGCGAAACAGCAGCGACACCAGCACGCCCATCAGCACCGCCGCGGAGATGCCCGCCGCCGAGGCGGAGAGCCCGCCCGTGAGCACGCCGAACCATCCTTGCTCGGCCACGGCCTCGCGCACGCCGCGCGCGAGCGTCGCGCCGAAGCCCGTCAGCGGGACCGACGCACCTGCGCCGGCCCATTCGATCAGCGGATCATAGAGCCCGACGGCGCCGAGTGCCACGCCCGCAACGACATAGCCCACGAGGATGCGCGCCGGCGTGAGCCGCGTGAAGTCGATCAGCACCTGCCCGAGGGCGCAGATCGCCCCGCCGACGAGAAAGGCTTTCGCATAGTGCCAAACGATCATAAGCCGCCTCCTGTCTCGTGGGAAAGCCACGCGAGATGCGCGATCGCGGGGATCGACTCGCCCTGCTGCACGCTCGTGGTGGACAGCAGCGCCCCCGTCGCAAGGAACAGCACGTTTTGCAGGCTCCCCTCGGCGAGCGCGGGCAGGAAGTTCGCCGCCAGCACTGCCGCGGAGCAGCCCGCGCCCGATCCGCCGGCGTGAACGTCCTGCCGGTCGCGGTCGAAGAGCAGTTTGCCGCAGTCCTGATGCCGGTCGAGCAGCAGCAGGCCCTCCCGCTCGGCGAGGGCGAGCAGCAATTCGCTGCCGACGGCGCCGAGATCGCCCGTAATCACCGCGTCGAAGTCGGCGGGGGCGAGCCCCGTATCCGAAAAGAACTGCAGCAGCGTCGCCGCCGCGGCGGGCGCCATCGCCGCGCCCATGTTGTTCTGGTCGGTCACGCCGAGATCCTCGATCATCGGGAACGTGACGGCCCGCACATAGGGCGGCTTTTCGTTTGGGGCGAACAGCAGCGCGCCGCAGGCCGTGGCCGTCCACTGCGAGGTGGGCGGGCGCACGCCGCCGTATTCGAGCGGGCTGCGGTACTGCCGCTCGGCCGCGCAGAAATGCGAAGAGGCCGCCGCTGCCGCCAGGTTCGCCGCCCCGCTCTCCACGAGCAGGGAAGCGAGCGTGATCCCTTCCGAGATCGTGGAGCAGGCGCTGTACAGACCAAATACGGGAATTCCGAGCGCGCGCAGCCCAAACGAGGAGGCGATGCACTGGTTGAGCAGGTCGCCCGCAAAGATGCAGTCGATCTCCGCGGCGGCGTGTCCGCTTTTTTCGAGCAGCAGCGCGACCGTCTGCCCGACAAGGGTGCTCTCAGCCTGCTCCCACGTGTCGCAGCCGAAGGTGGTATCCTGCGTCGTGCGGTCGAACAGAGGGCCGAGCGGGCCCGCCGCCTCCTGCTTGCCCGCGACGGACGCCCATGCCGCCACCGAGGGCGGCCGATCGAAGCGCACGGTGCGCCGCCCGATCCGCGCGGCCATCACGCGCCCCCGAAGACCAGCAGCACGGCGCCGTAGACGACGCTTGCCGCCAGCCCGTAGACGATCACCGGCCCCGCGATCAGGAACATTTTCGCCCCCACGCCGAGCACCATGCCCTC
>Ga0079305_1001135_pt1 | contig 40093 bp, 37 predicted proteins | sample LMS_cellobiose_e_FD_79183 | JGI IMG/M metagenome (GOLD analysis project Ga0079305, IMG submission 79183) | Rumen-fistulated moose microbial communities from Alaska, USA - LMS_cellobiose_enrichment | ecosystem: Host-associated > Mammals > Digestive system > Stomach > Rumen fluid ... | reverse complement strand
GCCCAAGTAACCTATAATTCTATACCCTATGGCACAGGATAAAGCGGGGCGGAAATTCAACAGGATTCCGGAGTACACTCGAGAGCAGAATGGCAAGACCATACATGTTCGCGAGCATGTCAGGAGTAATCGTAAGGATAGCTCTGGCAAGAAAAGCAAATAGTACGGGCGATGGTTAGTTTATAGTGTTAGAGATAATCCTCTCTTTTTATTGTAGAGGCATACGGGCCCCAGTAGTGCAAGCGCATTGCTGGGGTCTTCTCGCTTTACATCTCTTTTCATAACCTTACATTAGGGGGCACTTTCAATCGGAAGTGGGTTCACGTTCGTAAGAGAAGTAGGGTTCACTTTCCTTCGGAATTACTACATAGTTGGCTCATATGCCACAAATCTTACCGTCAGTTTGCCACAAATCTTACCGTCAAAATCCAACAAATCTTACTGTCAATTATCTTAATAGATTTGGTAGAATCCTGTGAAATACCTAAATTGCGCCATCAAACAATGACGTAATCATGGAATACCTGAAAAGAGTTATAGATGCCCAACTGCAGGACTACCTGGATGCTTTTGGAGCCGTCAACATCGAGGGCCCTAAATGGTGTGGAAAAACAACCACTGCCAAGCAAAAGGCTGCCAGTATCATCGAACTGCAGGACACGGATAAACGAGACGAGTATCTCGCCACTGCTCTTACGAAAGCATCCCTCCTGCTGGAAGGTGAGACGCCCCGTCTGATTGATGAATGGCAGGATGCTCCCACCCTTTGGGATGCTGTCCGAGTAGCTTGTGATCGTCGCCAGAAGCCCTCGCAGTTCATCTTGACGGGTTCCACATCGGCTGATACATCTGAAACCGCACATACCGGCACTGGTAGGATTGCGGATCTTACGATGTTCCCGATGAGTCTTTATGAGACAGCTGAATCTACCGGTAAGATCTCTCTCGAGGCACTCTTCGACAATCCATCCATGGATATCAGCGCCCATTCCAAGATGAGTGTCGAGGATCTCATCTTTGCCGCCTGCCGTGGCGGCTGGCCAGCTGCTCTCCAGCCTAAAACGGAACGCGGCAAACTCCTTATCGCCAAGAACTATGTAAAGACGGTTTGCGATAAAGATATTTCGAAAGCGGCCAAAGAAAAACTGGATCCCAAGATCGCCAGGGCCATCCTCCGTTCCTATGCCCGTAACATCTCCACCCTTGCCGACAAGACAACTATTCTTGCCGATGTTGCGGCAAATAACGATTCTCTAGCACGCAGCACTTTTGACAAGTATGTGGCCGCACTGGAGAAACTCTTCGTCATCCAGGATGTTACGGCTTGGAACCCCTCTATCCGTTCCAAGACCGCTATCCGCAGTGGTGAAAAGCGGAGTTTCTGTGATCCGTCAATTGCGGTAGCTGCTTTAGGTCTTGGCCCTGGCCAGTTGAAAACTCAACTCAAGACCTTCGGCTTCATTTTCGAAGCCATGTGCGTACGTGATCTCAAGGTCTATTCAGCCCAACTAGGCGGTGAAATCGCTCACTATCGAGATCGCTATGGCCTTGAAGCAGATATCGTTTTACACCTCGAAAACTGTCGCTATGCCCTCATCGAGTGCAAATTAGGCAGCAGTGAGATTGACGACGGAGCAGCTCATCTCAACGAACTGTCCGACCTCATCAAGAAGTATAATAACGAGGAAAAACAGGTCCCTCTCCGCGAACCTGATCTACTTATCGTCATCACAGGTGGCGAGTATGCCTACACCCGTCCCGATGGTGTGATGGTCATACCTTTAGCATGTTTGAAAGCGTAATAATTTGTCTAATAGTAACGTGAGTTCCTAATTATAACGGCAGGGTATGAAGACCCTGCCGTTAATCGTAGTATCGTCAACAGCTTGACTACTCATTTTTTCCTTTATTGATGAGGGTCTCGTAGAGTTTTTCGCGCCAGAAAGATCGTGAACGAATATCATCACCAAAGAGTTCCTCGACACTGCGAAGTACCTCAAAGAGGTCAAATACAGTCTGAACCTCCATGCTGATGAGCTTCTGTATGACAGACTCCTTATAGTTAACGAATTCTTCTTTCCGTGCTTTCTGGACTTTTCTAAGCAAGTGATCCTTAATTATCTGTGGATCTTTTATTGTCAGAATAGATTCAGCATTGTCTTTCACTTGCTGGATGTATTTTGCGATAAGAACGGGAAGCGTTTGGATCTTTTCGTAGACAGTAGAGACCTTCATCGCATGCGTATAAGTAAGCATATCCGTGATATACTGTCCAGGCTTGACCTCATAAGAACTGGGTTTAAGATAGAGACTATTGCCTGCCTTGTCGTATTGTACCTTGAACATCGCGTTCATAGAAACGGCAGATTGGCGGATTTCATCATTGTTGAGTAACAGATTCAAAGATAAAGACATCCCTCTATTCAAACTGATCTGTCGGGAGAATTGGAAGGAGAGATCAATTGTTGAATCGTCCACACTGTATCTGTCAATGAAAACAATGTCTTCATTTGACTTGGCATATGAATCAATAGCAAGCAATGCAACAAGTACTGAAAAGTTTATTCCGTAGTTCTTGTATCCTTGTTCAGAAGTCTCTGCGCGAAGATAATACTTACCTTCTTCTTTGTGATACAGAAGACGGGCTGAACATCGTTTTTCTTCTCCAATGCTATTCTGTAACTGCTCCCAGATGCTCCTGGCGAAGGTGTCCATTTGGTGCGTGTGGAGAAAAGAAGCGAACTTGCTGAAGTCGTAATAATCAAGCATATTACTTCTTGCGGAATACCGGGACTCGACCTGAAGATGATCGGCATTTATGGCCTTAATGAGTGCGCCGTCTTTGATACCGTAAATATGGAACAATGCGTAATTGTTCTCGAGAACCTTTTCCAAATCGATATTGTGGAGTTCTGTCGCGATATCAACCTTCCAGTCCTGGCTATCCAAGAGGGCCAAATCGTCCAAAAGTGCTTTGACATTGCCTACCAAAAGGGGTTGTTTCAACTGATCCGGATCATCTGGATCAATAGAAAAGCAACGGAGAACTTCTTCTGTGAATTCATTATCATGAGACAGGATTGCAATGGCCTGACGCAAGGAAACCAGTGAATTCGGCTGGCTGGCAGTAAAATGCGCAACACCATTCAGTAAAAGAGTTGGTAACCTTCTTAAAGTACCTGTTCTTATGAAGGATATCATCTATCTCGATGATGTTTTTATCAGAAAAATGGACTTTATCCCTGGCCCCGCGCTTATAATTATCCCGGACGAATTTCAGGTCTTCGACGACCTTGTCAACGTACATCTTACCCGGCTCGTCTGACCAGCTAGTCATAAAGTCAGAGTTAAAGATGGTACGAAGGCGGGCCTCGTTGATGATGACTCGCTCTGGCTGTTCGGTTGCGGGAGCGTTCTCTTCGACGGAAGGAGCCTCTTCCTTGACCATAGGCGTTTCGGAAGCGGGCTGTTCCGTTATCACTTCCGGTTCTTCCTTTGAGAACAACGCCCAAAGACCGGCTCCTATCGCAGTCAGAAGAGGATAACCGAGTGAGATTAATGTTCCAACACCCACCAAGGCAACAAATGCAATGAACCAAACATTGGTAAGTGCGGTCTCCCACGCCCCAAAGATAGACGAATACTTATCGTGGAAGATGGCGGTAACACCAGCCGCAATGATGCCAAAGGCGAGCAATACAACACCCAACACAGTTGCCCACTTCGGCAATCTGCATTGGATATAATACTTCGTAAATCTCTTCGCTTGGTCCCTCATATTATTACTATAGAAAGCAATGATGATTGTATTTGTGCCTATTCTTTAAATAGTTGATCCATTGTTACTTCTGCCTGAATATCATTATAATAAGCATTCTTTTTAATCCCTTCCGTGGTAATCATCGTAAGGTGAATGGCTTTCTTTGTCTTGGTCTGTTCCCGATAAACCTCTCTTTTTCGTTTGAGATCCTTGGCATAATCTTTAGTTATCACAAACTCACCACTTGAATACTTCATCTCACACAAATTGATAACGCTATCATGACGATCGATAATCAGGTCTATTTGAGCCCCAACATTACCGTTGTACCTCCACGAATATACATTGCTCAGTACACCGCTAATACCCAAGGCGCTCTTTACCTGAGGGATGTGTTGGAGAACAACTCGTTCAAAAGCAAGACCTTCGGATCAAAACGGATTCCTGCAAGGAGCCGATGTAGAATATAAGTATAACACCATTGAGGCAGGCATGACGCTCAGAAGTAATCCGTGCGAGTGGTTTTCGGGTGAATTGAAAACAGATTACGAATCGTCTTCGACAACATGCTCAGCCACAATGCGAGCGAATAGCACAATAGTTCAATTGTTTTTGTTATTCAAGCCTGTTAAGTCTCTTTCTATCAAGACAGAATGTTATCAAAGCTGGTATGGGAACAACAGCATTGCAATCAGTAACGACCCGATTATCAGTATGGAAACAGACTGGCGATTTAAAGCATTTTCTGTATTTGCCCGTATAGTCAATCTGCTTGACATAGATGGATACAGCATGAAATCGACAAGTGCTTACCACGAATTTTCATCCACCCGTAAACTCTTAGGACGCCGTTCCCTGGTCGGAATTAAGTTGTCGATGTAATGATTGGATTCTCCAGTAAACTGTATGTAATAATAAAAGGCCTCTGTCGGATTTATTGATAGTTAGAAGTATACAAAACGCTTTGATGGATAATTGGAAATTTGTAACTTTACTCAGACTGAATTTGAGCAAGGATAATTGGAAGGGTTGTTTCTTGATAAACTAATTGGATAATCGTTTTTTATTATGGCTTTTATTAAAACAGGCCCAGAGCATTTTGATGGGAAGACTACTAAAGGTTTATATTTGGGCAAACCGGAAGCTGAAGGAGAAAATAATCCAAATCAAGGCTTGGCGGAGTATTATGAGGATTTTTTGAGGATTGATTCCGCTATTGCAAAAGGGAAGTTTCTAATTGTAGGGAGGAAGGGAGTAGGAAAGTCGGCGTATGTCAAACATCTCTGCGACAATTCCTCTATTGATAATGAGATATTGTGTACTATTGTTGGAAGCAATTCGTCCTTTCTCCAAAGGATTATTCAAGTCATTCCTGATAATGTTGGCAACAAAGCTTGTTTGATCTATGAATGGATTATTTTAACAGAACTTGTGAAGCTAATCCTATCCAACACTAGCTTACAGTTTGCTGATGGCTATGATGCGTTACTAAAATTTAAATCGAAGAATAGTGGTATCGTCGATATTGACAAGTGGGTGTTGACATCTATGGATGAATCTTTTAGTATAGAAGTCAATTTTTATGATTTAATGAAGCATTTTCCATTAGTGTTTGCCAAATCTGTTAATAAATCCCAATCAAAGGCTCCTTTTTATCGTATTCTTCCTTCGCTAAAAGAAGTCGTACTAAAGATGTTAGGATACGATGTCAATAAAGGCATCAATTACATTGTGATGTTTGATGACCTGGATATTCATTTCGACTTGAGGAGTGATACGAATAAAGAAGAATTAATGGATTTGATTCGTCTAGCGCGAGACTATAACACTAAATTCTTTCCCAATAATGACATAAAAATTCTGCTTTTCATGCGAGATGATATCGCCATGTATCTTGATGGGGTTTCACCAGATAAGAATAAGATATTTAGTTCTTATGGGTATAAACTGCAGTGGTATAATTCGGTAAAAGAGATAGATGAAGAGGATTCTTTATTGCGCAAGTTTATCAATAAGCGAATCAAAATTGGTTATGAGGAAAATCGTCTTAAGTATAATCATATAGATCCTTGGTCTAGTTTAGTTGATAATTTAAATCAGGAAGAGTATAATTGGAAAACTGCATTTAAGTATATCTTAGATTGTACATTGTATAGACCTCGTGATTTGGTCGCCTTTTTTGATGGAGTCGGGGATTGCAATTACCATATTCCTTTGGGCCCAAAAGAAATTAAAAGACTCCTTAAACGATATGTCAATTGGAATGCAAATGAAGTAAAAGACGAGCTATCCAATATGTATAACAATAGTCAAAGGGATAGTATCTTTTCAATCTTTATGTCCATAGCACAATCTAGCGGTGGAATGAAGTATAATTCATTGTTGGAACTGATGCAGAAGAAGGGACTGACTGAAGAAGATTTTTCGATACTTGTTGATTACAATTATTTAATTCCGAGGGATGATTATGCTAGACAGTATTTTCCCTATAGAGAGAGAGTTAGATTAAATGCTCCGGAGAATTATAGTTATAGTTTGCCGAAGTGCCTTTTCTTGTATTTTAGACAGGATTTAATCTAAGGTGTCATTAGGAGTAGTAATTGAAAGGCTTTTGTTCAATTTGTTGTAATGTTCATTTATAGTTATTGTCTTGTGGTTAAGTTTTAGATAAATGGGTGGAACCCAAGAAAGAGATGAGTCTAGCAGGGTTCTCTCATGACTTTAATAGGATATACAAGACCTAGTCTGCATTTTTCAATACCGAAGAATCAACGATATATAAAATTTACTGGGTATTGACTCAGATGCGTTTGATCGCTGATTAAATCAGTATGGCATACCCAATGGGTATAGATGGTGATAAATAATCATCCAATAATCTATTGTATTAATAGTCATAAATATATAAAACAACTAATTCAACCTGTATATGTCCGCTCGTTCAATTATTGTCTTAGGCAATGGTTTTGATGTCGCGCTTGATTACAAAACAAAGTATTCGGATTTTTATGCTAATAGTCAGGAGTTGCGAAAGCTTTCAAATTCTGGGAATGCCTTGTGTAAGCATATTCTTGACGATATAAAAGGGTGCTTATGGAGTGACTTGGAGATCGGCTTGTATGAGTACTCTTTATCTATTACTAAGCAATATGGTGAAGGTAACGTTGAGCAAGCAGAACGATTTCAGGAGGATTTTAATGAGCTCCGAAAGGCACTATTTAAATATCTTAATAATGAAACCCATGAGCCCAAGTTAGTAGAAGCTCGAGTCCCCGTATTAGGGCTAAATAATGAGTGGAGCAAACTTTATCCTGAATATCTTACTTTTAACTACTCTATAACGACATTTAACACAGCCTGTAAAAACACAAGGGCTTTTTTGAATTCAAATGATTCAATTAATAATAATGTTTTCATTTATCAGCATGGATCGATTTACGATACGAAAGAATGTAAAAACAATACTCCTCAGGCTATAGTGGTTGGAATAGATGAGGAATCACAAAAAGTTGAAACACTTCATTCTTTTTTATATAAATCGCATCAGAATATACATAATCCTAATGATACTATCCCAAGGTTAATAAACAAATCTCTCTATATTATTTATGGCTGCTCTTTGGGAAAAACTGATGCTAGCTATTTTAAACACATCTTTCATATTAAACAAGTTAAGAAGACATTTATTATTTATTACTACGGAGAAAGTAGTCTGAATACGATTAAGACAAACATTTCCTGCTATTGCAGTTTATTTGATTTTATGATCAAGAATAACGTCTATTTTCTTAATATTCAAAGTATTGATGATACCAGAAAGAAAACCGCGGAAATAATAGATTCTTTTCTCACCAATGGTATTTGATGGCTGGTGAACAGATAGATGATGGGAAGCATATTAATGACCTCAAATAGGCACAAATACTAATGAGGGACATGATGAATCTTTTGCGTCAGAATAATCAGCAATACTCTTTTTCATTTCCGGAAAGAGGACTTATCGTCTCATTCCCCATCTCCTTAACGGCGTAGTAACCATCTCCCGTGCTTTGCGGAAGCAGCGGCGGGCCCAGAGGATGTCATCTTCGTTCTTGTCGCGGCCCCAGTTTTGGTCAGGGGCGGATCCTCCGCCTCCGCAGTTTTGGGCGAAGGTGGTGGCGGCATCGACTTGCCCGACAAAAAGAAGGAAGGCTGTCCGAAAGATATTGCCAGACTCTTCAGGCGAATGGGTTCGCTCAATCGCCCGGCTCTCTTCATAAAAGGCCTTAACTGCTCCGCCAGAAGCTTTCGTCTCATATCTCTTTCCATCCAAGGTTAAACCCAACGGGAACAGATAATCCTTCCCTTCATCGGACGTGGCAAAAGCGAGGCGCTCCTCATAGGTCATCTGCCCGTATCTATTCTCCGGACGCATCTTCTACCAGGTCTCCTGGATCCGGGATGGTGTCAAGTCACGACCAATGACGGATGACTTATAGACGGAGTTCCCACTCTGGATCGAGTAGCCACGGACAGTCACCGAAGCATCCATCTTCAGCTTGACCTTGTATCCTTTGGCTTCCAGCGCAGCGGTATACTTTTCCCAGGAGAAGGCCGACATTCCAGACAGAACCGCGACGCAATCCTTTTTGATGCGAGCCTTGTTCTCCTCGAACCTTTCCTTCGTGCGTTTCCAGCCGCGCAGGCGGTTGACTTCCTCGGCGGCGGTCTTGGCCCGGATGCCGATCCGGTGGTCGCTGTTCAGGCAGTTGACCATATCGACGCGGTTGCAGTCGAGATGGAGGTGAAGGTTCCGGACTTGCTGTCCGTATGGAGCGTGATGATGTATTGGGAATTGGCAAGGCGGCATGGAGACCTGTAGCGTCCCTCCTCTCCGGGCAGCCGGACCCTGTCGAAAGCCTGGACGAAATCTTCGGCCAGTTGCTTCCAGTCTTCCAGGGTCCAGCCCTCGGATTCCTCCTTGGATGGGGAGATCTCCATCCGGATCATATTGTTCTTCAGGGGACGGCGCTGTAGTTCTTCCTCCCGGAGTTTCTGGTGCAGCTTCATATACCCATAGATGGCCTGGGGGCTGGCATCCTCCGGGAGGTGGTTCAGTTTTACTACCTGTGCTTTTCCTTGACGGGTGATGTATCCGAGGGACACACCGCCGTGTGCTATTGATTTAGCTTTTGCTATCATGGCTTATTCTGTTAAGGTTCGTTCAATCTCTCTCCAGCGCTTGATAAGTTTGTTCGCGCTGGAAATCCATCTTCTCATGAAATAGGGGTCTGCGAAGCAGCGGACGCGGTTTTCCTGGTTCATCGCATTCAGGGCGTTCTTGATATGGATCAGATCGCCCCGTGCTTCGCTGATGCTGATGTAGGCCTGGGCCTGGCTCCGGGTCATCCGGAGCTTTGGCTTGTGGCCTATGGCACAGCACCGGATGTATTCACTGACGGATTTACCACAGGCCTGCGCCTTTGCCTGGATGGTGATTTGTTCCTGCTGAGTGGCACGGAATCCCATCCTGCAGGTCTTGTTTACCTTGAAATTGTCGGGATCAAAATATTTATTTTTCATAACAGATGGGATTTAAATTCCGCTACGGATGCGAACTTGCGAGCAGGCTTCCCCGCCGGGAGTTGGACAATCGCGCAGCGGAATTGTTCGACATAGGCACAACTTGCATAGTGTTTCGGGAAGGTTTCTCCCCGAAACACTATGCGGAGTGTGCCATTCATTACTTCCGATAGGAATCACCCTTGAACCGGAGGATGGAGAACATCTCATTGATGCGGTCCATCATCCGGGGGCCATAGCGGTCCAGGATCTTGTCATCGGCAATGTTGGTAGTTACAATGGTCGGAAGTTTCCGGTCATAGCGGTAGGAGATCAGATTCTGAACGGGTGTGTAATCCTACCATAGCTCTGGCATCTCTCCGGTTCCGAACCGAGCTCGTCCAGGAAGAGGTACTTCGCCCGTAGGAACTCCTCGTAGCGGGAGGCCTCTTTCTCCAGCTGGCGCTTGAAATGGGAGTACAGATCATCGGCCGTGACGTAGATCACGGGCGAGGCGAGCTGCTTATAGAGCCCGTACATCGCGTACATGAGGGTGGTTTTCCCGGATCCGGTGGTTCCCTGGAAAAGCAGACCCGAACGGACGGGGCTGCCCATCATCCATTCGGCGACCTTCTGGATCTTGGTGCCGACCTCTTTCCCGGTGATATCCTGGAATTCGATGCCTCGAGACTCGACGGCCTTGCGGTAGATCTGGCTGAGCGCTTCCACCAGCACCTCTTTTTCCATTCCCTCTATTTGAGCCGGAAGCTTGGCGACAAGGTCATTCCTTGTCGGGAGTATCGAATTCTTCACAAGAACTGATACAATTTGATTTATTTCGTTCATATGAATTACTTTTATAATTACTGTTTATTTTGGGTGCAGTCTCCGCACCCGTGTTGTTTTGATACCGGTACCCGTTCTGTTTTTGCACGGGTTTCCGTTCAGACTCTATACCCGTCTTGTTTTCGCACGGGTCCGGAATCAGGACTACATAGCGGGAAGGCTTTCCACTGACTTCGTGGGCGGCGATCAGCTTCCTGGCGATGAGACTCCTTTTTGCCAGGATGACCGATGTCCGGCTGAGGCCGGTAATCGCCATGACCGTCTGGATCGGGATCTCGACCGTAGCCTTTCCTTTCTTCCAGAAGCCATAGATCACGGCAAAGACTTCCTTCTCTGCGCCCCGGAGACGCAGGTCTTTCCACATGAAATCATAGATGATCGTGTAAAGCATCGCTACGAGGGGCTTAAGATCTTGTCGAGGTCGGAGCGCCGGTAGCGCTTTTGTCCGCCGACAAATACAGGGACGAGGATCTTTGCTTTCGCCATTCGGTAGAGCGTGCTCTCCGAAATCCTGAGCAAGGTCTTGACCATCTCAGGGGTGAGGTACTCCTCCTTCTTTTCCTCCGCGATCGCAGCGCGCTCGCGCTCGAAGTCCTGACGCGCTTCGGCCAGGAGCTCCCGGGCGAAATGGCCCAGGTCTCCGGCGTGAACGGTCAGGTTTGCTTCGGGAAATTCCCGGAGGAGCTCGAACAAGTCCAATTTCATATCCATAGTCAAATATGTTTTGGAATTCTGCCTTTCTTGATCCCCTTTCCGATGGGGATCTCACTTGGCATCGGGCCTCCGGAACACGTGGTCGGAAATCTCACGGCTCCTGATTGGCCGTGACAAACATAATTTAGATTCTTTGGTAGAACAAAGAAAGGGATTGACAAGGAAAGCTGGCAATTGACAGATTATCAGTCAATTACCCGCAGCATTCGGATTATTATTTGGGATTATTCCCGGTCAAATCGGGATTATTATTTCTTAGAGAAGGTAGGAGAAACGCTTCTTGACATGCTCTGCAACGACCGGATGATTCTTGATACTTTTAGGACGCGTCAGGCGCATACAATCGAAGACTGCGCGACATAACTTTGGGAAAGAACCAAATGGTTTTTTCACATATTCAGGCTTATCCAGAAGGTAGGCAATTTCGATGATGTTATTAATGCAATAATGCTGATCGTCCTGTTTTGCAGCCTTCTTAAAATGGTCTCTGACGTATTGCAGGTCTTCAATCAGTTGGTCAAGATATGATATACTGTTTTCTTCGTCAAGCCATTCATGCATGAATACCGAGCCAAAGATGTCACGAAGACGGGCCTCGTTGATAATTATCCGTTCCGGTAGTTCGATTGCGGGAGCGTTCTCTTCGACAGTAGGAGCCACCCCCTTGACCACAGACGTTTCAGAAATGGGCTGTTCCTCGATCACTTCCGGTTCGTCCTTTGAGAGCAGCACCCAAAGACCGGCACCTATCGCTATCAGGAGAGGATAACCGAGCGAAATCAATGCTCCGACGCCCACCAAAGCGACAAATGCAATGAACCAAACATTGGTAAGTGCAGTTTCCCACGCTCCGAAGATTGTCGAATACTTATCGTGGAAGATGGCGGTCACACCAGCCGCCACTATGCCAAAGGCCAGCAATATTATTCCCAACACCATTACCCATTTCGGCAACCGGCATTGGTCGTAATACTTCGCAAATCGTTTCGCTCGGCCTTTCATTACATTGCTCGTAATCTACTCAACATGGTCCGCTTTGAGTTGCTGATGGCGGTCGAATTCGCGTTTGCCTTCTTCTACTTCATCGACAAGCTGCTCTGTGGTGGGCAGGTATAATTCGTATTTACTGGCAATGATGGTAGTATTGTCCTCGGGAAGGGTCATGCGGACAGCCGTGTCATTCTTTTCCGTGCAGAGCAGGATGCCGATGGTGGGGTTCTCGTCGGGGAGACGCTCTGTGCGATCATAGTAGTTGACGTACATCTGAAGCTGGCCGAGGTCCTGATGAGTGGCCTTGTGGGTCTTTAGGTCGATGAGGACAAAGCATTTGAGCAGACGGTTGTAGAACACCAGATCCACTTTGTATTCATCGTCTTCAATTAGGAAGCGTTTCTGGCGGGCGACGAAAGAAAATCCGTTGCCCAGTTCCAGCAGGAATTCCTGTAGGTGGGTGATGAGGGCGTCTTCCAGTTCGTTCTCGTAGTAGTGCGGTCTCTCCTGCAGGCCCAGGAATTCAAGATACATCGGGTCTTTGACAATCTCAGTGGGCGCTTCGGGCGTCCTCTGACCACGGGCGACGGTAAGGACGGCTTCTTTATCATTACTCTTGAGAAGACGTTCATACAGGAGAGAGTTCTTCTGCCGTTCCAACTCACGGGCGGTCCAGCCATTGTTAGCAGCTTCCAGTTCGTAGTACTCTCTCTTGTCTGCGTCTGCTATCTGTATCAAGGTCCGGTATTGTGTCCAGTTCAATTGTGAACGCAGTGCGTTCACTTTCGGATAAGCCTTGTAAAACTGCACGCTGAAATGAATTTGCCGTTTTGAAAAACCGCTTCCAAAGCCGGGTTCAAGGCGCTGAGCGAGGCGCTCTATCAAGTATGAACCATAATCGGCGCGGTCGTCACCATGTTGTTCCTCTTCATAGACACGGCGACCCATATTCCAATACATGAGCACACGATTGAAGTCAACGCTACGTACAGCATTGGCGCGCGCCTCCTCAATGATGGCACGTACATCATCATACAACTGATTCTCGCTGGCGGAATAGGTCACCATCTCTTTCATAACAATCAATCAATAAGCATTTTGTAATTGTGAACGCAGTGCGTTCACAATTCGCGGACTCATAATACAAAGTTCGTAACTTTCCACGACGTGTGCAAATACACTTGGCTAAACGCTATTTAATTGTCTCTATTTTCGTCACTCCCCATAATATACCCAAGTATTTCAGACGCAATAACTGGAGCGTCAACCCTCATCACATTATCATCTTCGCGATGTCGACTCCCGGCCAACTCTATGCTACCAAACCACAGGATAGACCGATCAACGACAGCGGCGCGGATGTTCTGATTGTCTCGCTGGATGACCTTGACTCCCGCCTGAATGAAGTCCCTGTCACGATCTGATGGTTTGCGAATAATGATGCAGCATTCAACTCCTCGGTGATACAAAGACTGTAGTGCCCTAGCCAAGGATCCTCTCATATACTGAACCGACTCGCAGGATAGAACGACAGATGACTTGGCTGCCTCAATATCTCCGACCAGAACTGGCAAATATGCACTGGATCCCATCACGATATTTTGAGGGTTCGACTGAAGCGCCTCGGAAACGTACTGTGAATAACCGATTGGAGCATAACTCTTCAGCCGTTTTCCATACATATTTGCCAAAACGGGGACGTGAATGTCGATGTAGTCATATACCCGGACTTCTTTCTTCCCCTCGAATTCTCGATGGAGTCGCCCCGTATACTGCTGGACGATATTTGAATATGCGACAGGAAGAGCGATGAATAGAGTATCAAGCCTGGGATAGTTAAATCCTTCTCCGACATACTTTCCCGTGGCGACGATTACGAGCGATTCCGATTCAGGTATTTCTTTCAACCGTTCCATCATCTGGCGTTTTTCTTTAGCGGAAGCCGTACCGATCAATCGTATGACATTGCGGCAATAAGGTTTCAACATTTCGGCCAGGATGTCAATATGGTCCTTTCTTTTCGTCAGGATAATCGGGCAGCGTCCTTCGCTTAGGGAGGCAACTACGTCTTCGACAATCAGTTGATTTCGGGCCTTATCGATGGCCAAGTCGCTCAAATACTGAATGGCCGTCTTTTCTTCCAACGCCCGGAACGGAGTAAACCTTGGAACAAGGACGCGATTGAAAGACTGTCGCGCAATTTGTGCCTTTGCATCAGACTTGAAGCGTATCGGCCCGCACTGCATGAATACAATGGGAGTCATCCCGTCCTGTCGAGTAGGACTAGCGGATAATCCATACACATAGCGAGCATTGATAAACTTCAGTACTCGCTCATAACCGATGGCGGCCGCATGATGACATTCATCTGCAATGACCATCCCATAGTCCCGGACAAAAGGCTTGACTCCATCTTCAGAAATGGCCGAGTTGAAAACGGCAATGTCTATAATTCCATGGAGCGTGTTCCGGGTTCCATCAAGCAGGCCGATATGATTGTAAACTATCTTCCGTCCGCGCCCTTTCTTCTCCGCTTCAGGTTCGGGCTCATTGATTATCAAGAACTTTTCAATCTCACTTTTCCACTGTTCCAGAAGCGCTTTGGAATGAACAAGAATCAGCGTGTTTGTTTTCCTCCGTGCAATCATGCCGATAGCGGCCACAGTCTTTCCAAAAGCTGTCGTTGCAGCGAGAACGCCATTATTGTAAGCAAGCATTCGCTGTACCGCCTCCTCTTGCTCTGGGCGCAATTGTCCAACGAACTCCACGTCTATTGAGCGCCCAGCATTGGTCTGATTATTTTCTTTCCATGAGGATAAGTTGCTCTGTATCAACTCGATTACGGCATCCTCGCACCCACGCGGCAGCTGTAGGTAATCATCCATCATTTCATAACAGGAGACGATGGATGGGGTATGGTACAATGGTTTTCGAGCATTCAACAACTCATAATACTTTGGATTCCGGAAAGACGCCAATCCTTTCAAAAGCCGGATAACTTTTCCGGATACGCTCTTTATCGGAACATATATACCGTTCGCCCGGACCAGGTTTATCGGGCCAATGAAGTCTTCAAAAGAGATTCTGTCAGGCTTGGGTGTTTCCCAGGGCTTTGATTCTGAAGAGGAAGATAGCTCCAGCCGAATATTATTCTTCTCAAGTGTTTCCGAGATCTCGTCTCCAGATAGTTTAGTGACGGATGACAATAACGCCCATTGGTCAGGGTATGGGGAAAAGTCCTCATCGACAAAAACGCTATTCCCATTCTGTCGGGCCATTCCCTGCAACGGCAAGGCGACTAGGTTACCAAAGCCACCTTTGGGCAAGAAATCCTGATTCGGGAAGAAACGATCGTAGGAATCCATTTCAAGCCGTATGTTATTCTCCATCGCCGCACCGAGAATGGCAAACCCGAGTTTCCGTGCTTTGGCGGCAAGGATTGCTTCGCTGAAAAAGATCCATACATGCGCGCCGTTTCCCGAACGCGATCGTTCAACATAGGCGGGAATGTTCCACTCTTTGCACACGCGGACATATGAAAGAACATCCTCTTTATATCCAAGCTCGCAATTCTTATCATCGAAGTCTGCACAAAGGAAGAATACGGTATTATCCTCAAGAATTGGGTATATGCCGACAACATCTCTTTCTTTGGCATTTCTGTCCAAATGCCTGCGAAGGATGGAATCGTCAAATGGAACAAACTCTCTTAATGGACAACCCTCGCATTTGTATCGATGTTCTTGACATCCGGCCGACCAACGGTTTCTACATACTGGCTGATAACCAGCTTTTCCCGTCTTTGATACGAACCGTTGTGCATAAACATCATCCCTGCCACGAAATAAACCGCGGAACAGATCCAGCCTCCTTTGAAGCTCCATCTCCTTCTCTTCCGCTGTCATTTGCTGATTACTCCGAGACCCGTATTGCGGAGGCTCTGCTTCCGATAATACTGGAGTAGATTGCGCCTTCAACAAAGCGTTTTCTTGTTCTAATTCGCGGATTCTTTCGCGCAGACGCCGGTTTTCGGCCAATAGTTCTTCGAAGGTCATGGTTGTACTATTCCAATTTCAAGATGACTTCCTTGGCCATTTCCTCATCAATGTTCCGGTAACGGTTGAAGGCTTTGGAGTTCTCAACGTGGCCGGATATCTTGGCGATAAGGTTGGGATCCTTGAGCTCCTTGTAGAGATTCCCAACCAGAACCCTACGGGCCATATGGGAGCTTGCGACCTCCCAGATTGGGTGCTGCTCTTCTTCTCGGGTCAGAGAGTTGATGACTGTTACCTGCCGATCGATTCCGGCGAGGCGGAGCATTTTTTTGATGTTGCGGTTATAATCCTGTGCACAAGTAAAGGGAAGAAGGCGATTCCCGGGAACATCGGGATATCGTTCCAGGATTTCCAGGGCTGTAGGACCAAGGGGGACCCGAACCGTAATCGGACGACCCTCCTTTGTCTTTCGAGGAACGTATTCGATGGCGCCATTGATCACGTTACTCTTCTTCATCTGGAGCAGGTCTCCGACTCGGCAACCGATGAAACAATGAAAGACGAAGATGTCACGTTGTATTTCAAGCCCCGGATTCTTTGGGAACTTAGCGGCGTATAAGATGTTTCGTTCTTCCTTGGTGATGAAATAAGGCGTCCCATACATCGGTTGTCCAATGTCATACTCATCGAAAGGTGCGTTGGTTGTAAGATGATTTCGCTTGGCCCATCTGACGAATGTCCGGAAACGAGACATGGTTCCAATGATATCATTCTTCCCACGCGGTTTCGGATAACGACACTCGGGTACTTGGTCATAGACTTCTTGATAACGACTGTCGATAATGATAGGTTTCCCTTCTTTATCCTTACCGATGAATTGATGCTCTGTCGAAAGATAATCAGCAAACTTCCGAAGTGTATCAGCCGTCAGGTCATCCAGTTCAATGCTAGTACCGGTATAAAGTGTGAACCGCTGGAGCGCCCGATATAAGACTTTGTACTGTCGCTTCTGGGATTCAGAGATATCGTGCACCTCAATGAAGTGCGCCAATGTAGAGATGGTCGAATTGTCCACCGTACTCTTTCGTTCTCCTTTGGGAATCTTGATGCGATCCAGCAGTTTAGAAGAAAGCCACTTATCCACGAGCTCAACTTTCCCGGCTCCGGCTTTAATGAATTCCTCTTGGATGAAGGTGGAGATCTCCTCCAATTCCTTGTTTACTTGCTGGAGACCCTTGACAAGAGCGGCCTTTTCTTCAGACATGAATCGGACCTTTGGAATCTTGTTGCACTGGTTTTTTTCGTCCCAGTACTCTGCGACGGTAAAGAGATTAGTCTTTGTCCGCTGGTTTAGCCGTCCATGGAAGAAGCGCATCAGGATTTCGTGCTTCCCCGTAGTCTTGTCTTTCTTAGCCGAAAGAGAATAAACAATAGTCGCCATAATCCATCAATATCACTCGCCAAAGTTAGTAATTTTTGGCGACTTTTTGGCGACTTTTTGGCGACTTAACTGATTTATTTTGCTTTTACTTGATTCAAATTGACTGTCCTTGCCGATGATGATAGATTTTCAAATAGCGTCATATCAATAAGATACATTAAGAATGATGAGTTCTGTTGATAGTCTGTTTTTCAAGAGTTCGACTCTCACCTACCGCACATAAAAAAGCCCTGGAGTTTTTCCAGGGCTTTTTTTGTTATGTCAGATCAGAACTCAAACCCGAAAGACAGTTTCGGCATTGGAAGAACCTTCTTGTCAGTCCTTGATTCACCGACAGGCATGTACAATGCTGCCCCGAGTCCGAGTGTCAGACCGTTACCGGATTTCAAACCCCAGCTCCATCCTAAAGATGGTTCGATCAAAACAGCATTTTTGAATTTGACTCCAGACAATCCTTCATAGTTGAAGGAGTGGGAGCCGCCGGCCTTAAGGCCAAGGACAGGGGTGCTTGCCTTTTTTGATAAATAATTGTGATAGTCTAAAAAAGCATTCATAAATGTGGGGTGGCTGGAGTTTGGGAATATGAATCCGCCGACTCCGACGCCAAGGTAATTGTGCCTGTCGAACAGAATGCCATGTGAAGTTTCTGCTCCGACCCATACACCAAACTGGTCAGTGATGGAAACGCTCCCTTTGTAACCTTTACCACGATAATCATCCGTCTGCGCCGTAGCGTTGAAAGACACAACCGCCAATACGGCGGTTACTACCAGCAATCTTTTTGATAGTCTCATAATATTACAGTAATAATACTTCGGTCTATCATATGCTCAACAAGCATGCCACCCTGAGGTCTTCTCCACTTCTTTTTGAATGTCTGTTACTATCTAAAGATAGGCTTGTGTGATGCGATAGATAATCCCCCTGGCCTAATCAAGACAAATGATTGATTTTCAGTAATTTCAAATTAGCTTCGATAGTCGGTTTTATTTTGATTATTATATCCTATGCCTTACTTTTGTTTAGAAAAATAATTATCGATTGGTCTTATCAGCAATAGACGAAAAACAAACAATGAGTAATACCCAAATCATCACAAAAGTGCTTATGGCTTTGCTCTTTGCGTCTCTATACAGTTGCGATTCTGAAAAATACCGGATTCGCAAATTGTTTGAAGAATTTGAACACATTACTTGTCGTGACCTGTCAGGGTGCTACTAGCAAAGAATAATTGCGAGTTTATTCGAGTATATTAATATGAAAGGTTTTTTAAGGCTATTGCTTATCGTGACCTCGGCTGCGAATATTATTTCTTGCGGCCGAGATTATGACAATCATGGAGACTCCATCATCCATTTAGACATAGAAAGCATTGATAGCAAGAGCGTTGATGCTACGTTATTTCTCAATTGGGAGAAGGAGTACTTTGCCCCTGGTTCAGATTCTTCAGGCATAGGATTGATGTCAAATATCGGAAAGATTATTATCAGGGATAGCAGCTATTACATCCTTGATCCAAACAGGCATAACTTATTAAAGTTCTCGCTTACCGGGGACATCCAAAACCAAATAGGACGGAAAGGCAGGGGGGGCGATGAGTATCTTACCATAAACGATTTCGGAATTAATGATGCCGGGGTGATAACAATCCTCGATGGTCAGTCAGATTATTTCTATCAGTATGATATTGATGGTTCTTTTATCAAGAAAATACCTATGAATACCGAATGGGGAAGAGTGTTTTTCTGTAATTCAGGAGAAGTTTTACTTGAAAGGGAACCCTGGGACGATACACCTGGTTTAGAAACATCTAAATTGGTCGTATGCGATTCTACTCTGTCTCCTATTGATGTGTTAGCTTACTATACCGATAGTTATGACAATAATTTTGTTTTTCCTTACATAGGATTTAATGATTATTCTGGTTTTATTTCCTATGTCAATCCGATAGACGATATAATATATGTTCTCGACTCGAAAGGGAATCGTATGAAGATTGTTATTGACTATGGCAAAGAGGCCGTACCTGATAGCTTTAAAATAGATATAGAAAGAAATCTCCAAGATATTATTGCAAGTAAGAGTTTCTTAGTTAATGGTGTTTATTTGGATGATAATATGATAGCAACGACCTCCTTTCGAAAAGGGTCTTTGGTTGATTGGCTGATAACTATCAACGACCATAAGAAGTATTGTCTTGATGATGTTGGACTAAGTTTGATCGGAGCAAGTTGTGACAGAATATTTTTTGCAATTGAGCAGCAGGAAAAAGCAGACAGAGTTTTCAATCTACCTCCTCATTTTATTAAAGAAAAGGAGAGTGGAAATCCTGTCGTGCTCGTTCTAAGAAAGCCAATTAACTAAAAGCTCTTGCTTTAACGATTCACTGACAAACAACGAGTAATTGGAGAGGGAGAGATTATTGTATTGTCTTTGAAATAGTCTATCTTTACAATTAAAGAATCATTTTATGGGATCGAGATTAGTATGTGTTATATCGGTTATTCTACTTTCGGCATCGCTTTCCGGATGCGGGATGAAAACGAGGCATGCTCTCAATGAGGTTGAAGAGATTCTTGACGAAAGACCGGCTGAGGCATTATCAATGCTTGATTCACTGGAACACACCATCTCGCCTGACAGTCGGCATCGGTCCCGTTATACTCTGCTGCATTCCATTGCATTGGCTAAAAACCATATTAAAGATGGCCGTTTAGCAAAAGAAATGGAGGGTGCTGTCGATTGGTTCAATAATCACGGGACCAAACGAGACAGACTTCGTGCTATTTATTATTATGGTGACCAACTCCGAGGTGCCGGCATGAATGAAGATGCCTCTGTTCAGTTTTTGCTGTCCGAGCAATTGGCTGTTGCTCAGGAGAATTGGTATATTGCCGGCTTGTCTGCCCGCGGTTTGTATTATTGTTTCGCAAAGACTCACAATGTTTCAGAGGAGCTTGATTGCATTACCCGCGCTTTAGACTACTTTCACAAGGCTGGTTTGGAAGCACACGAAGACGACGCGCGAATAAAACTGGCCATGTCGTATTATGACAATTCATTGTTGGAGAAGTCTGATAGTGTTTTCAACCTCTCGATTGGTATCGCAACGGAAAAGAAAGATACTGTGAGATTGATTCTGGCACTTGTGGAGTCAGTGGATGTATTTTTAGCCGAGGGCTATACTAATCCAGAAAGAGTAATCTCTTCACTCTCCAAAGCTGAGGCGCTTGGCTACAAACCAGATTCCCGCGCTTCCGCCAATTATGCCCTGGCTTATGCTCTGCTCGGGCGCGATCGAGAAGCCAAAGACTATATTGACCATGCTTATGATTTATGTAGCAATAGGGCGGAAAATTTATTTGTGACTTCACGAGAATCTCGAGTATATATGGCCGAGGGAGACTCGGTAAATGCATTTCCTCTTATAAAGAAACTGAATTCAGGCACCAACAACATTGCCATCAAGGCACTTGAACAATCGGTTACCAAGGCCCAGAAAGTCTATCTGGAGTCCGTAAACAATAGTCTGTCCCGAGAGGTATTATTCAATCGTAAGTTAATGGTGTTTTACTTCTTGTTGTTATTGTCGGCTATAATAATTGTCTACTTGGCTTATAAAAGAATATCAGAGCGTCATCGTATTGAGACAGAGAGGATTAATCTGGAGTTACAGCAACAACGACTTGAAGAGGCCGAGACACTTTTAGAAGTGGACCGTTACCGTCTGGCATATGAAGAAATAGCATCTTTTGGATTGGAGTCCTTTGACATAATAGGTCGCGCTTTTTACTCTTCAGAGAACAGTCCTCTCTCAGTGGTAGAGGCTTATGGATCAAGGATAAAGAAATTACGCGAAGAAGAGTTTTTGAATAAATTCATTGATAATATCGATAAGACTCATGATGGTATTATTTCAATGCTGAATAAAGAGATCCCTGGATTGAGCAAGTCCAGACTTGCTTTATTTGCTTTTCTCGTACAAGGCTTTTCATATACTACCATCAGTGTTATACTGGATTGCAATCAAAGGCAGAATCTCTATGATATGCGAAAACGGTTGGTGGAGAAAATAAAGAAGAGTTCTCCTGAACATAAACAGCTTTTTTTAACTTATTTGGAAAAGGAATAGTTATAGCGATAGATTCACCCACAGCCACTGTCGAGGTAATATTCTGGCTATCAGTACTTTCAGAAATGGTACGATAGCCACTTTTATTTGGAGTAAAATGGGTAAACGTTCTATCTTTGAAAGTATAAATCACTTTGTATTATGAAACACTTTTATACCATTCTGTTACTCATATCATTGTTCTTTATTCCATTTTTCCATTGTGAATCACATGTACTTAATCCATCTGAAGCAATCGTATATGCCACGGATTCTATACCAATTTTAGATTATAAAGGAGGAGGCAATGGTAGTAATGATCCAGATATTATTGGTAATGTTCCTATAGGATGTTCTCTTTCCAATTTTGGCACTAGTCTCACTTTTTACTTTTATAGCGATTTCGGTTATGTGTCCGTAAGAGTCGTTAACCTTACATCCGGCGAAACGGTGTCAAGACTCTTGGATAGTCAACTTGGTATCGTAGACTTCCCTATCTCTGGCGAATCAGGGTTCTATCATATTTACATTAACGCCCAAAACGGTCATTCTTATTTCGGGCAGTTCGCTATCTAATACCTGTGTATTATCCTTTGCTGAATTGTTGATCTCTTTTATGATAACCATTTTATTTATTAATTAATTATTTATGAAAAAGATAGTATTATTCACCATTGTATGTGTCGCGGCTCTTGTCGCATCCCTTTGTCTGCCTACGAAAGCTAACGCTGGCATCGAGCCAGGAGACAACGAAGTTATCACGTGCCATTGTACAAAGATCGTTTCTTTCTATCCTGCTGGCTGCTATGCTAACACTCAAGGGGCAGTATGCGCACAAAGTACATTAGGCGGGAACATCCTCTGCTCTGACTTTAACAGTAATTGTGCTTCGTTATGAAAAAAACTAGATTCGCCCTGACCTGTTTAGCTTTAATTCTTATAAGTTGCATGAATAAGAATGATAATTCCTCCGGGTTCTTTTGTGACCCGGAGAATAATTATCTAGACATTAGAATTGACTCTCTTGCGCTGGAGCGCATCCAGCCTAAAGTCGATGGATTGTCATATGTAGGCTTCTCGGGTATCTATGGGGACAAGTTATTCTTTGCGGATGCTTTGTTCTCCTGTCTGCATCAGTTTGACAAGGATTTGGGTTATCAAGGATTGCATATCCAATATGGAAACGGGCCTCATGAGATACCCGTAAGTAGGTTCGAAGCCTATTGTGTCTCTGATGAAGGACACCACTATTTCCTTGATAGTTCGACAAATGTCTATGAGTTCGACGAACAATTTGATTTAGTTAATAAAGTCTTTTATTATTGGAGCAAAAAAATAACTGAAGGAGATACTCCTGAACTGACTGATTCTTATGCAACTGCATGGGGGAATATTAACCTGACAGTTCACGATGGGATGTTATATACGAATATTTCAGGAGAATCAGAAGACTTCAACATTGGCGTTCCTGAGTATTATCAAGTTGCTCGAATCATCGAACCGAGAGATGCTAAGACTGGGGTGCCTTCTCCGATGCTCGGAAGGATTTCTCCATCTGTGGGTTATATGACGGCATTCCAAAAAGACTTCTTCTGTGTTTCCCCAGTTGGTGATTTCATTGTGGCATATGAGGCTGATGATTTGATTTATGTGTACGATCCGGACTATAAGATCAAGTACTCCTACGGACAGCCGGGTAAAAACATGAATAGAGATTATCAAGAGCTTTCATTTGAGAACTTCAGAAACGACTTAGAGAAGGAAATGGAGATAAGGGGGCGCTATACTTCTTTGTCTGTGGTAGATAATCTGACTTTCCGAACATATATTACCGGTTCTCCTCTCAATGAAACCAGATTGCAAATCTACGATAAGACCACTATGATTGGGGATGTACAAGTACCGGATGGGTTCAAAGTCTTGGGATATATCGAGCCTTACTATTACTCGGAGTTTGTTTGCGATGAGAATGACGAGACTATAGCTATCTACCGTTTTAAACTTTAGTATTGTGAAACGGAATCTTTTCGTCCGAATCTGTTCCGTAGTTTGTGTTTTAACTCTGTCCTGGGCAATCGTTAACGTTGTTCGTTTCTTTAGATCTAAATCTTCAGAAAGAGTTATTGTAGACAACAACAATGCTTCCTCAGAAGAAGGACAGATTATCGATATCCGAGGAATGGCACCTACGAATCTGGAGATAATACCAGAAGTGATCGACTTCGGTACTGTTGTTCCTGATACTGTCCTGGAAGCCAAATTCTCAATTCTGAATACCGGTTCGGAACTGTTATACCTCCAAAGGCTTAAAGCAGATTGCATTTGCACATCTGCCGAAACCGATAAAGCCTTTGCTTCTCCTGGAGATAGCATTATCGTTACCCTGAAACTCAACACCAAAGATAAAGAGGGAAATACGGTAGTCTATGCTACTTTTATGGCGAATACTACTATGGTATTGCATAAAATAAGAATGAGAGCGAAGGTTCAAGAAGAGTCCCGAAAGGCACTCTGACAATTTGTGTTCCATCAATAGTTATTATTATGAAAAAGTATTTCTCTATCTTAGTCCTCGCAATACTACTCGTATGTGGTGGAGTCACTATCCACTCATCTATGATATGTGCGAATTTATCTTCATTGTTCCGTACAAATGTAAGGGCCGAGGCCGGTGGCTTCTTACAATACTCAAATGAGCTTCCTGGACCTCAAGGGCAGCGTCATCCGCAGGCTGTTCAGTGTAAGCCTATCGGCTGGTGGGATACTTGGGATATTAAAGCAGGATGTTGCTATGGGGCCGAGATTTGTTCTCGTAACGACTGTAACAGGAGTTTCTCTTGTGATGGTAAGACTTTTCTCTAATTATTGCTGTTTTGAGAAGAGTAGAATCGATTCTTATACTTCTGGCAGGTTGTCTTTGTTTAAACGTCTGTTCGATGAACAAACAGGGAGACGACGACGTCCGTATTATTGATCCTTTAATGGCAACACGTATCATAACCGATCTTGATCCCTATATTTCAGAGTTGGAACTTATCCCGATCGGTTCTGATTCAGTTGATATTTCTGGCATTATTAAAATGCTTGTGTCCCATGACAAGTTCTATCTTCTTGCCGGCGGTGTTGTCTTCTCTATGACTCAAAACGGCGAAACCTCAATAAGAGTGGGAAATCTTGGGAGGGGGCCCGGAGAGTATCTTATGGTTAAAGACATTGCCTTCAATCATGAAGGAACAGAGCTGTGGTGTCTTGATGTCACCCAGAAGATTCTCAGATACGAAATTGAAAAGGAGGCTTATATTGGAAGTATCTCTTTAGGGAAAGACATAGCCCATGCTGAAGCGATAATCCCTCTGGCAAATAATAGTTTCGCGATATATGTTCCTAATCCTTTGATGAAGGACATCTCTGACGAGAACATTTCTTTCTATTGCCTCCGTATTTGCGATTATAATGGAAAAGAAAAAAGCAGAGATTTGCCATGGTATGACTATAACATCGATGCTGCATTTTCGTCACCTGTTTCTTATTCGGATAATGGTATTTGCGTTTTAAGCCCAGAATCATCAAGACCTTGTTGGGTATTTGAGAACGGAGAAGAAAAAGAACGGATTATGTTTGACTTTGGAAGCAAAAATGTTCCTTTCCGTTATTCTTTCCGTGCAGGAGGAGACCCTATGCTTATGCTTGGAGATTTATTCAAGGAGGATTATTATAAACTTGTATCGTCAGTGTTATTTGTCGAAAGCAGTATTTATTTAAGGGCTTACGGAAGAAACTCCTCTTTGTGGAATTTTTACATTCCGAATGAAGGAATACAAGGTATTCGATGGCAATCGTTCGGGGTAGTGACTCCTCCTAAATCAGCAATCGCCACTGATCATGGATTCCTTTATTATGAATTTAGCGACTATGGTGAGATCCCTCTGAAAGAGGAGAGGGATCCTTTGAAGAAATATGTTTTGAAGGAGTATGGAGAACCTCCTTCTAACAAACCATGCCTGATAAAAGTCAAACTCGATGTCCAATAAGTTAATCATTTCATTCTCTGCGGTTTTATGCTTTTCTCTGATATTCGTCATCTTCCAATACATAAATGTCACGAGTATCAGTAGAGATTACCGTGTCGCGAAAAACAGAATATCGAGCTTGGAAGATTATGTTTGTAACTCATTCATTGTAGAGTGGAAGGATGAGGAAAATGAGGCGATCAATCGAGCAGTCCCCTTCTTGACTGACTCCTCGTTTGTTGTGTACCTTCCAGAAAGTTTGTGTCGGTCTTGTTTTACAACTCTCTTATTCGCTTTTCGAGACCATTCTATTGATTATGAACGTATTCTTGTTTTGTGTGAGGGGAATGATGTAGAAGTCAAAGCCGCATGTACCGCAAGAGGTATAGGCTATTTCCCCCTTGGCGATTCGATCGATGGGTTGTTTGATATTATTGTCACACGGCTCTGTTATGGCATCACGCCCTTAGCGATAAAATATAATCTCGAAAGAGACCAAGTATTCGCTCTATTTCTTTCTGATGATACTCGGTTTATATCGGTCTTAAACAATTAGCAATATGAAGCGCTCATTTATATTAATCGTTATCATGATCGTTACTGCCTCATGCCGGACAACTCATTTCAAGATGCCTGAAATTGATATTGAGAGAGCGCTAAAAGAACAGGTAAGTATCGCAAGTCTGTGCTCAAATATATCTGTTATTCCCCTTATAGGAGAAGACCCCTTAAATTGTGACATCGTCGATCATATAATCCTTGAGGTAATGAAAGACTATTTTCTTCTATTGGATAAAGAGCAAAACATAATTGCGGTCTATGACAAAGACGGTGAATTCAGGACGGTAATAAAACCATCTGAGAAAATCCTGGACATTACCGTATCCAAAGATGATAGATTGGATGTCCTGGTCGATAAGGGTGTTTTGGAATACTCCCCTGATAGGTTTTCTGATCCTAAGCGGTTTGTTTTCCAAGATTGCAAGATAGAATTGACCAGTTTGGCCCGGAGGGACGATAATGTCATCGTTTTAACAGGAGTATCGGAAGGGGAAGCCTATGACTGTGAGTATTATATTGATAAAGATTGGTTTATCGTGATGGAAAGTCCTTCTATTACGTCAGATGATTATCGCGGAGGCCGTTTTTTCCGTTGTAATGATTCCACCCATTTCTATTACTCTACAACTGGCGATATATTGTATTATACTCATGACGATTATATATGGCCATTTCACCAGTGGGACTTATCGAACTCTTTTTTGCAAAAAGTTGATGCTATTACAGGGGATAATGGGAAAACGCGATTTGTCAATGTTCAAAGGACGACGAACAATTTATACCGAGTATTTAATTATAAAGGAGATAACTGCCTTTTGATTACCGACATAAGGAACAATAGCGGAAAGAACACCATAGTTAAGACTACTTCAGAGGGGGTACCTTTCCCCATAGGAATTATTCATAACAATACTGATTATTATTTATGTAGATCTTCTCAATTATCTCATTTCCTTAAGCTAGACTTACTAAAAGAGGAAGAGTCTGAAAAGTACGAAAACTGCTTGTCCAATCATGGCTATGTGATTCTAGAATATACCTTATAATCATTCTGTTTTTTAGGTTATCATTTATAAAAATCCGTTATGGGGAAAATTCTGAATGTTCTATTAATTCTGGTCACCTTTTATTGTGTCATCAGGGTTTTTATTTGTGATTCATTCGTTGTTTCCGGATCCTCTATGGAACCGATTTTCCATGACGGGCAAAGAGTACTGGCATTCAAGCCAGGGATTGGAGCAAGAATATACACAAAATACGACTTTTCAGAAACTGTACTTCACTCTTTCAGGATGCCAGGATTCAAAAGGCTGAAGAGGGGTGATATCGCTGTTTTCAACCACCCCTATGGAATATATCAGGACGAGATTAATTTCAGAATCAACCATGTGTTGATCAAACGTTGCGCCGGAGCTCCCGGGGATACAGTGTTGGTTGAAGGTATCGATCCTTTCGTTGTCCCCAGGCGTGGTGACCGCATCATCCTTGATTCTTGTACCCTGAATCAGTTCCGCAATCAGATTGAATTCGAGACGGGCAAGAAGATGTCTTTTGGAGGAAACGGAACTATTATTCTTGAAGACGAACCCGTCACCGACTATTTGTTTACTTCCGACTGGTACTATTTCATAGGAGACAACCTTTCTGTTTCTCAAGATAGCCGTCACTTCGGCCTTGTTCCGGAGAGTTTCATTGTTGGGCGAGTAAACGGGGGTGGCACAAAAGAAGATTTCGATTACTGATCGTATTATTTGAATTGAGAATAAGAATCTGACAATGAATCAAAAAACATTATATACTATTTCTATTATAGTTTTGACCCTTTTAATATCAGGCTGTGGAAAACGTAGTGGAGATAACTATTTGATTGGTAAATTGGAATCCTTCGAGAATACTGACATGGTCATGCCTGATCAATTGGATGTCGTACAAGACGGATCTGCTATATAACGCATCTATTAAATCATTATAATAACAATTATATATGATAAAGAAGAGTCTGTTATTCGTTGCTATGCTGGTAATTATCCTTGGCTCGGTTGTCGCTGCGCTCTTGTTGATAGCAGGGTGCGGTGACAAGAATATAACTCATATTGAATCATATAAGATCTTGGATAATAATATCGGAATGATTACTTCAGATCTATTGTTCAGAGGCTCGAATTGGCTTGTTTCAGACACGACGATCATTCTGGATAAGGTAGATAGAGCATTCCGACATGGTGATACCTACTTCGTTAATTCGGGTTATAAAGTGATGAAGATAGCGCATGACGGCTCTACTGAAGTGGTCCTTGACCGAAGAGGAAGGGGCCCTGGAGAATATTCACGAATTCTTGATTTCTGCCTCAGTGACGACTCTATCTTCATTTTGGATGACTCTCCAAAAGTACTCGAATATGGAATGGATGGGACACACCTTAAGAGCGCATCCTTGGACTATCTTCCGGCAAGTATATGTTTCAATTCCGGGTCTTTGATTGTGACATCAGCTTGCCAGGATAAGGTGCATCACTTCCATATATTGTCATCATCTACCCTGAAAGAAGAGGACTCTTTTGGTGACTACTCAGAAGCGGAATTGACGTATCGGCATATCCTTTCCCAGAATAATTTCTTTCGGTTCGGAGAAAGCCTTCTTTATCATGAACTGATGAATAATACTGTTTCACGTATTACCGACAAGGGGCTATATCCCGATAAGACATTCGATCTGTTTGGCAGCAACGCACCTGAGGAATTTTGGAACAAAAAGTACGACAATGTCGTGGACATAATGATGAAGCTGAATGATGCTGGCTATTGTTATGGTCTAGAGAAATATGCAGAGAGTGAAGCTCGGATTCTATTCTCCTACCGTAGCGGAATGAAGGATTGGATGTGCCTCTACGACAAAAAGAATGATTCATCATTTCAATTCGATCGTATCGATTTCAAGGAATTCGGGGCCTCTGTGGGCATCGGAGATATCTCTTTCCAGTTCAACTCAGAAGAGGATATTTCCTTGTATTTCCCTGTAGAAGTGATGTCCGAAAATAAGCTTGGGTTCAGCGATGGTCAGACTTTGATATTCACAGGTGTGTTATAGCTTATGTTTGAGTATTGAGTAATTTAAAGGGAATAGTTTCAGTGAAAAAGATAATCAGCGTATTGGTTTCTATGATTGTGGTTCACCTGTCATTGCCAGCCCAGCGTCCGATGACGCTCGAGGAGGCAATCGGCACGGCCAGGATCCAGTCGGTAGCGGCATTGCAAGCCAGGCATGCCTTCATCTCGACTTACTGGGCTTATCGGTCCTATCTGGCCAGCCGGCTTCCTTCGCTCAACCTGTACGGCAACCTGATGAACTTCGACCGTTCCCTGACCCTGTTGCAGAGCTATGAGGATGGAACGTTCCGTTACGCCAACTCCTTCAACCTCCAGAACAGCCTTGGCCTGTCTGTAGTCCAGAACGTGACATTTACCGGTGGTCGCCTTACGGTATATTCTGACCTTCGCAGGATTGACCAGTATGGAACCTTCAAGAACTTGACATGGTATTCTCAACCGATAACTGTCAGCTACTATCAGCCCCTTTTCGCTTATAACCAGTTCAAGTGGGACAAGCTGATCGAGCCCAAGGAATATGAGAAGGGCCGGAGACAGTACATCGAATCCATGGAGGATGTGACCATAGCCGCTGCAAAGGCCTATTTCGACTTGATTGCCGCCACAAGGAACCACGACGCATCAGTCACCAATTACTCCAATACTGTGAAAATGCGCTCCATCGCCAGGGAGAGATTGAAACTTGGAACCGTCACCCGGGACGAGTATCTACAGTTGGAGCTCCGTGTCCTCAACGACAGCATCGCCATGGGCGAGAACCTGGTCAAGGTCAGGGAGGCCCAGATGTCTCTCAATTCTATCCTTGGCTATGACGAGTCCGTTGACATATCTCCGGTCATTGATGACGCCATCCCTGAAATCCTTATGGATTACGACCTTGTACTGGACAAGGCTCTCAAGAACTCGTCTTTCAACCTTGAGAACGACATCAAGGAACTCAATGCCGCCTCGGCTGTAGCCAAGGCCAAGGCAGACCGAGGGATATCTATGAGTTTGAATGCCCGGTTCGGTCTCTCCCAGTCGGGAACTGGGTTGCCTGACGTGTACCGGGACCTGCTGAATCAGGAAGTCGTCGGGCTGACTTTCAGTGTGCCAATCTTCGACTGGGGACTCGGCAAAGGGAAAGTTCAGAAGGCGAAGGCTGCTCAAGAAGTGGTTAAAGCTCAGAACATCCAGGACGAGAATGACTTCCGGAGAAAAATCTTCACAGCCGTAGGGCAGTTCAACAACCACCGACAGCAGTGCGTTGCATCGAAACGAGCGATGGACATCGCCGCTGAGAGATATTCCCTGATGATGGATAAATTCAAGAACGGGAACGCTACCGTGACTGACCTTACTAATGCCCAAAGCGACTCGGACTCTACCCTCTCTAGATATGTAGCAGATTTGTCCAACTACTGGAACTACTATTATACATTGAGGAAACTTACTCTTTATGATTTCCTTACAGGGCGTGACATAGACATTGATGTCAAAGAAATGGTTGAATGACTATGAAATCAAGTATAATTACAATTCTCGCCCTATCGGCGGCCGTGACGCTCACTTCTTGCGGAGACAAAAGGGCTACAGAAGAGACTAAGGACGGTAAGCTCAAGTACTTACCTCAGGTCAACGAAGTTGAGGTGATTACCCTGGAGCGGAAAGATTTCGCCCGGCAGTTGCTCTCCAATGGCAAACTGGCAGCATCCAAAAAGAGTTCTCTCTTCTTCGGCACTACAGGCAAGGTAGCATCAATCAACGTGAAGAACGGTAGTGTGGTCGGTGCCGGAACGACCATCGCCACCTTGGACAGACCGGATCTCAGGCTCGCCCTAGAGTCGGCGGACATAGCTCTCAAGAAGGCAGAGATTGATCTATATGACTTCCTGGCCGGGCAGGGCTATTCCGCACGTGACACGTCATCGGTCTCCAACGACCTGATGGCTACGGCCAGGATGAAATCCGGCTTCACGAGTGCAGAGAACGGGTTGTCCAAAGCCAGGTACGACATCTCGGGTACGGTGCTCAGAGCTCCTTTCCGTGGACGAGTCGCCGATGTGAAACTCCGCCGTTACGATCAGTACTCCGGATCGGATCCGTTCTGTACGATTATAGATGACCGAACACTGGATGTGGATTTCACCGTCATGGAATCCGAGTATTCATTCCTTTCCTTAGGTCTCCCCGTCAAGATCCGCCCCTTTGCCGAGGAAGGAAAGGAATATATCGGCAATATTATCGGAATCAATCCTTCAGTTGACGCCAAGGGCCAGATATCGGTTCGAGCCCAGGTCTTGAACGACGGCTCGCTGATCGACGGTATGAACGTCAAGGTCGTAGTTGAGCGAATGATTCCCGACCAGCTAGTGGTACCTAGAAGTGCGGTGGTGATCCGCGACAATCTGGATGTTCTCTTTACTTACACTCCTGACGGCAGGGCCCATTGGACCTACATCAAGCTTCTTTATTCCAATGGTGAGTCCCACGTAGTCACCGCCAACACCGACCGGAACGCTACCCTGAACGAAGGTGATCAGGTGATTATCTCCGGAAATCTTAACTTGGCAGATAACTCGGAAGTGAAACTTAAGGAGTAGAGGATGCTTAAGAAGCTCATAGACAGACCGGTGACGGTGACGATGATAACCCTCGTAATCATCGTCCTGGGACTTGTAAGCATGCGGCTGCTGCCAGTTTCCTTAATCCCGGAGGTCGATATTCCTTACATAACAGTTCAAGCCACGTCGGCAGACTTTTCTGCCAGGGAAATGGACGAGACAGTCCTCAAGCCCCTGCGCCAGCAACTCATACAAATAAATGGACTTGAGGATATCGTCAGCGAGGCGAAGGACGGAAGCGGCTCTGTGAGGCTCACTTTCAGTCACGGTTCGGACATAAGCTACCTTTTCATAGAGGTCAACGAGAAGATTGACCGATGTATGTCCTCCCTTCCGGATATCGCCAGGCCCAAGGTGCTCAAGGCCAGCGCCACAGACATTCCAGCGTTTTATTTGAATATCACTGGGAGCAGTTCTTCCGAGTTCATTCAGGAAGACGAACTCTTCCCGGTCAGCGAGGAATTCTCGAATCTCAGCCGCTTCGCGGGTGACGTGATCATCAAACGTGTTGAGCAACTCCCTGAGGTGGCGATGTCAGACATCAGCGGGACCGTGGATGAAGAGATTCTCATTCTCCCTGACCAGAACAGGCTACGTCAGGTCGGGATGACTATGGAAGAGTTTGAATCCTGCGTCAAGGGAGTGAATATCAGCCTGGGCAGCCTCACCATCCGTGACGGAGAATACCGCTATAATGTCAAGTTTGATTCCAGAGCCTCAACGGCCGACGACATTGCCTCTATATGGCTCAAGAAAGACGACAGGCTCCTTCAACTGAAAGATGTGGCGAAAGTCATTACCCACCCCGCCAAACGTACCGGGTTGGTCCGCTCTGACGGAAAGGATGCAGTCTGCCTTGCGGTCATCAAGCAGAGCGAAGCGAAGATGTCTGCCCTGAAGAAGTCGATGAACAAGCTGATGGACCAGTTCAAGACGGACTATCCTAGCCTGGAGTTCAAGATTACGAGAGACCAGACGGAGCTTCTGGAGTATTCGATCAGCAACCTCCTTCATAATATCATAATGGCGCTTCTGCTTGTATGTGTTGTGGTTTTCCTTTTCATGAGGGACTTCCGCTCACCTGCCCTGGTAGCGCTGACCATGCCCTTGGCGCTGGTGTTTTCCATGCTTTGCTTCCATGTAGTTGGTCTTTCTCTCAACATCATCTCCCTGTCCGGTCTTCTTATCGGCGTGGGAATGATGACTGACAACACTATAGTCCTGGTAGATAACATCACCGGACGTTGGCAGCGGGGAGGTGACCTCAGGGAGGCAGTCTTGAAAGGCACCAGCGAGGTCATGGCGCCGATGCTTAGTTCCGTACTCACCACGTGTGCCGTGTTCATTCCCCTTGTTTTCTTCGGTGGAATAGCAGGTGCGATGTTTCATGATCAGGCCATATCAGTGACGATAGTCTTGCTGACTTCCTACGCGGTGACCATCACCGTCATCCCTGTCTTCTACTATTGGTGGTACAAGGGTCAAGACAGTTTTTCACCTAACCGGTTCCTTGAGAGGATCAATTTCGAGAAGCCACTCCAGAAGTGGGATGACAGGTGGATGGAGTGGAGCCTTAGACATAGGTCATTTTCCTGGTGGCTGCTCGTTGTCTCCCTGATAGGCACGACCACCTGTCTCCTGCTGATGCCTAAGGAAAGGCTTCCGCAGATTACGCAGACCGACACCATCCTCAATATAGAGTGGAATGAGCACCTGGCTATCGAGAACAATACTGAGAGGATAAGGTCTATTGAAAGCCTGCTCTCCGGGAGGGTATCACAGATGACAGCTCTTGTCGGAGCCCAGCAGTTCGTGCTCAGCCATAGCGGTGACCAAGGTATCTCCGAGGCGTCGGTCTATCTGGATTGCAAGAACCAGCGGACCCTTGACAAGGTAAGGAAAGAGCTGGAGGCTTACCTTGTTTCTTCGTGGCCCGCTGCGACATATTCATTCTCTCCCTCAGGTAATATTTTCGATACGGTTTTCTCCGGGAATGAAGCCCCGCTGACGGCCAAGCTCCGCCCTGTGCGGGCCGAGGGGATGGAGGTGGCCCATGTCAGGAAGGTCGTTTCCGGAATCCGGGAAGCTCTTCCTGGGGCGGGAATCTCCGATCCCGCTGTCAAAACAGACGTGCTTTTCGTGGCAGACCCCGATCTTCTCGCCCTCTACGGGGTGAGTGTGTCCGACCTTCTTTCCATCCTTCGCAATTCCCTTAACGAGAACAGGCTCTTCAACATAGTACAGGGCTCACGGTCCGTGCCGGTTGTGACCGGATCGAACGCAGGGAGCCTCTCAGAGATTCTCTTGCGAACCTTTGTCGAGAAGAAGGGAGATGACGAGCAGACAGTGAGGATTCCAGCTTCGGACCTTATGAGGCAGACCCTCGTGGAGGACTTCAAGACAGTGGTGGCGGGTGCCGAGGGTAATTACTATCCGGTTGACCTGGATGTCCCCTCAAAGGATGTCAGGAAGGCGATGGACGCCGTCAAGGACGTGGTTAGGAAGGACGGGGCCTTCGAGGCAGGATTCTCCGGATCCTGGTTCTCGAACAGGAAGATGGTGGACCAGATGATCCTTGTCCTGCTCATCGCCGTAACCCTTCTCTACCTTATCCTGGCCTCCCAGTTCGAGTCCCTCATCCAGCCGATCATCATCCTTTCGGAGATTGTGATAGACATCTTCCTCGCCCTTCTGGCCCTCTGGGTCTTCGGCGTGAGCGTCAACCTGATGTCTTTGATCGGATTGATAGTGATCACGGGTATAGTGGTCAATGACTCCATCCTCAAGATAGACACCATCAACCGTATGCGAAAGGCTGGGGAGAGTCTTGAGAGGGCTGTGCTGGACGCGTCCTCAAGGAGGATGAAGGCCATCATCATGACATCCCTGACCACGATTATCGCCGTGTGTCCCTTTCTTGTCAGGGGAAGTATGGGGGCTGACCTTCAGTACCCTATGTCCCTTGTAATCATAGCCGGAATGCTGGTCGGGACTCTTGTCAGCCTCTTCGTTGTCCCTGCCCTTTATTATTCGATTTACAATGGGCAGAAAGACCAATAGGATCCCTCCGTTCTCGGTAGTTCTGATTATGGTGGCGCTGTCTCTCATAGGGGTGGCGTCATTGCGGCGCCTGAACATCCAGTACACCCCAACTGTCGAGAACAGGACTCTCAGCGTCTCTTTCATCTATCCGGATGCCTCGGCTGAGACGGTCGAGGCTGAGGCTACCTCCAAACTGGAAGGGGTGTTGTCTGGGCTGGACCATGTTTCCGAGATATCCTCAACCTCATCAAAGGGAGCGGGTACGATAAAGATTTCCTTCAATAAAGGGACCGATATGGACGCTGCTCGTTTCGAAACGGCATCGGCGGTCCGGAACATCATATCTTCGCTTCCCAAAGAGATTACTTATCCGACCATATCCATGGGTAGCGGCGAGTCGGATTCAAGGTTATCGTATCTTGTCAAGGGAAACATCCCTTCCAGGGAGATCTCGCGTTACCTCAATGAGCAAGTCCTCAGACCCCTTGCAGCTATTCCCGGGGTGGACAAGGTTGAAATCGGAGGTGGGGTTCCCTTCCATTGGGTGATTACTTTCAACGCGCTAAAAGCCGCTTCGGCCGGGATAACAGCCGACGATATCGTCTCTGCCTTCCGCTCCTATTATGGGTCTGAAGCCGTGGGCATGGCCAGGACAGGGGATGGAATGATGTCCGTACGTCTAACGGTAGAGAACGGACCTGATTTCGGGGCAGTCCCAGTGAAGAACGTTGGCGGAGAGGTCATCCACTTGAGAGATATCGCAACCTGGCGTTATGAGGAATCCCTTCCTACTTATTACTATAGGGTGAACGGCCTTAACACCATCACCCTGTCAGCGGAAATAGCATCTTCAGCCAACCTGCTTACCACAGCTGCGGCGGTGAGGACGAAAATGGATGAGTTACGGCACGGCTTCCCAGGAGAAATAACGGCCTCGCTTGCTTACGATTCTTCTGAATATGTCCAAGGCGAACTGAATAGGATCTATCTCAGGACGGGACTCTGTATGCTGATTCTCCTTCTTTTCGTCTTTCTCATTTACAAGTCGTGGAAATACATGCTGATCATCCTCTCCACGCTCGTAGTGAATATCCTCACAGCGTTGGCGATTTATTCCTTTGCCGGACTGCAGATCCATATCTACACCCTGGCCGGAATCACAGTCTCGCTGGGGATCATCATCGACACGTCGATTGTGATGATCGACCATTACGGCCGTTTCCGCGACCGGAGAGTCTTCCCGGCCATCCTCTCCGCTGTTGCGACCACGGTGGGTGCCCTCCTGATGGTTCTCCTGCTTCCGGAGAGCGAGAAGGCCAACCTGGTGGACTTCATATGGGTTATTGTCATCAACCTTTGCCTCTCGCTTCTCATCTCCTATCTCTTCATCCCATCGTTGATGGAATATATTCCCGTCAGAGCCGGGGATCGTTCCAGATCCATGAGGACGAAGAGAAGAGTAGTCAAGCGGAATAGGCTCTATTCCCGCTACATCAACTGGGGCTTGCGGCACCGCTGGGTGTATTTAGTGATATTCATCGCGGCATTCGGTCTTCCGCTCTGCGCCCTGCCGAAAGCACTATCCGAGAAGGAAAAGACAAACGCCAGCAGGGCACGCAAGGTTGTGGATAAGTTCGTGACATGGGATCCATACGAGTCCAATCGTATCAAGATTGACAAGTACGCAGGCTCGTCCTTCGCTTTATTCTACAGTGCCCTGGACCGCTTCAATTTTTATCGTCAGCCCCAGAAGAAACAGTTAAGCATCCGTGCCGGTATGCTCGAGGGCTGCACCGTAAATCAGTTAAACGAGGTCGTAAAGGCAATGGAAAACTTTCTTGCCAAGTTTGATGAGATTTCGACTTTCACGACAAAGATCAGTTCATATAACAACGCTGTAATAACAGTAGAGTTCAAGCCGGAATATGAGAATACCTCCTTTCCTGCAACCCTGAAGTCTGAGATTACGAGGATGGCGACCAATTTCGGAGGGGCCAACTGGAGCGTTTGGGGCGTAGACGACAACTCGTTCAGCAATAATATAGTCTCGGATTACAAGAGCGAAGGTATCTGTCTTAAGGGCTACAATTACCAGAAACTCCACGACTATGCCTCGATGTTGGTTGAATATATCTCCGGCAACCGCAGGGTTCAGGAGCCAGAGATCTGGGCCGGCGGACGTTACGGGAAGCCGTCTTCCGAGTTCGTGCTCGACTATGACTTCGGCCGGATGACGATGGCCGATGTGAATCCATATTCATACTATGGGACCCTTTCGTCCCTGCTATATGAGGAGGTCATCGGGAAAGCGGATCACGACGGGGAGTTGTCAGATGTGGTACTGAGATCTTCCGATCTGGACACTTATGACCTATGGCATGTTGTCAATTCTCCTGTAGAGATAGAAGAGTCAAAGGTCACGCTGTCCAGCTTGGGTTCGATTGACAAGAAGCGCACCGGGCTGGAGATTCGGAAGGAGAACCAATCATACACGCTCGAGGTCCGTTACGACTTCATCGGGAGCCATGAACTCTCCAGGCGCCTAAGGGGACAGGTAGTGGATCATTTCAATAACGAGATCCTTCCGGTAGGTTTCAAGGCCGAAGATCCATCGGGAGGATGGTTCTACAATAACAAAGAACGGTACGCCTGGTTGATCTTCCTGATTATCGCGGTCATCTATGTCATGCTAGCCATGACCTTCGAGTCTTTCAGGTATCCGCTGCCGGTGATCCTTATGATCCCGATCTCGTTCATCGGACTGTTCCTTGTGTTCGGCCTGACGGACTTCGCCTTCGACCAGGGTGGCTTTGCCGCCTTCGTGATGCTGAGCGGAATAGTTGTCAACGCCGGAATCTATCTGGTAACGACGTATCAGGAAACACAAGATTACATCAAGGCCTTCTCCCGGAAGATCATTCCTATCAGCCTCACCATCATCTCAACTATCCTTGGCCTCCTCCCATTCCTCTCCGACGGCCCTGAAGAAGTCTTCTGGTTTGACTTCGCCATCGGCACCATTGCCGGGATGGTGTTCTCTGTAATCGCTATTATTTTTATTTTACCAGTATTTTGCGTGAGAAGAAAAGTATAAGGTATGTTTCATTATTATTGTTTTTTTAATAGTTACATTTTATGGCATTTTTTTATCTAGGACACCCCAAAACAATAACCGATCTGAGATCAATTGTCGGGATGAGACAAATGAATAATCGAAGTTCTATTCGAATTATTGTAATTGATGATCAACCATTCCCTTATTTTGATAATCTTAGAATGCACGGGTTTAATATTGAACAAATCCACGACCTTGAGACGCTTGATTCTTTAAGTTCATATGAAATTGTTCTTTGTGATGTCCAAGGAGTGGGAGCTAAGTTCCATCATGAACTTCAAGGAGCATATCTCGTAAAAGAGATTCGCAAGAAATATCCGTTTAAGTTTATTATTTCCTATACAGCATATGATAATGATGCTAGATATACGGCATTATTGAAAAATGCTGACATAAGTATTATTAAAGACGAGAATACAGATGTTTGGGTTGAGAAACTAGATTATGCCATTTCATGTGTAAGTAATATTGAGGAGCAGTGGGCAAAAACATGTGATCATTTGCTAAAATATAAGGTTCCGCTATTTCAAGTTGCGTTGTTAGAAAATGAAATTGTATCTAGGATTCAAATGAACAATAGTTTTGAAGGTTTCCCAAACATAAACAAGGCGATCCAACTTGAAAATAGCGCTAAAGAGATATTGAAGTCTTTCGTTGGTAGTGCTGCTGTAAAAATATTATTAGGATGAACGCACTGTTCCCTTATCCATATAAACTATTTCCGTCAGATGCTATATCCGATGGAATGGTTTTTCCTGTTCCCGCTTTTTGCAAACAAAATTGCTCTTCAAGTAAATGCAGACAATTCTATCATGATAAGTGCAATTCATTTGGAGTCAAACTGTGTCCTTACGGCTTTGCCATTGATGTAATAAAGCTTGGGAATCAAACGGTGATCTTTTCTTGCCTAAATGTTGAGCGTTTATCAGACAAAAAAGCCGTTCAAAAAAGAATTCGCGATAAAGATTATTTACCCCGCATCCCATTCATTTCATATATTCAGTCCAAATCATCAATCTGTGCATTGGTTGCTGAGACTGCTGACTTCTATCAACAAGAATCTAACTTCAAAAAAACAAAAGCAGTAATTGATGAGAAGACCGAGATGCTTGATGATACTTTTCATGAATTGAGAAAACTAAATCAACAACTAAAACCGGCTGCTGAGAGATTAATAATAGAATTGGATTATTTTGACGGGAAGGATCCTTCTAGAATCGAGTATTACACTCGTCAATTACATGCGACATCTCAGCTAATTTCAATCCGCTTGAGCACTTATGACTTAAGTATTACCTCGGACTTTTCTGTTTTTGACAAAAAAGGTCCTATCGCGATCTACAAGAAATTCGACAAAGTCTCAAAATTACTCGAGGAACAAGCTAACGAAAGACATTTAAAGATTATTCGGAAAGGAGAATCATTCCGAACTTGTCAAGCCAATGACTTAGTCGAGCTTATTCCATATCTCTTATTAGATAATGCGATTAAGTACTCGATGTGTTATAAGAATATCACAATTACATTCGAAGAAGGACTCAATAGTTTAATTGTCTCAGTAAGAAGTTTCAGTCAACGTCCAGACAAAAAAGAGATATCCCATTTAAAAGAAAGAGGGTTCAGAAGTAAGCATAATTCCCAAGATGTCGGAGGGAAAGGACTTGGTCTATATTTGGCAGATTTAATATGCATTAATAGTGATATCACCATGGATATCAGTATCGGAGACCATATTTCTAAAGATTTCACTGGTCAAGAGTATTCAGATTTCGTTGTGAGACTGGATTTCAGTAGTATTCTATTACCCGCTATTCAGTAATGTAGGGGACACCAGATTTATTACTTCAAGGAATCGTTTTTTACCGTATAACAATTGGGCCCATCAATCATAGTCGTTCTGTCAGTTTTTTACATTAGTAAGATGGATAGATAGGGAGTTAATTGTACATAGTGTGAACAAAGAGTTTATCCAACTATCATGTTAGTGGTTAGTAATATCATTAGTGTCCGGTAAAACTCCGTAAAAGTTCTTTGAAAATATTGAAAGTTAGGTAATTACAAAGGTTTTTGAGGCGCGCCGATTTGAATTTATCTTTGCCAGACTAACGTAGAATGGCACATGCATAAAGGAAAATACGTGTTCTCGCAGCTTTTAGATTTCATTGATAAGGACGTATTCCTCAGAATAGCAAACAGATACGAAGGGAATCGCTATGTCAAGAATTTCACCTGCTGGAATCAGTTGGCCGTTATGAT
>Ga0079305_1001133_pt1 | contig 40183 bp, 67 predicted proteins | sample LMS_cellobiose_e_FD_79183 | JGI IMG/M metagenome (GOLD analysis project Ga0079305, IMG submission 79183) | Rumen-fistulated moose microbial communities from Alaska, USA - LMS_cellobiose_enrichment | ecosystem: Host-associated > Mammals > Digestive system > Stomach > Rumen fluid ... | reverse complement strand
GTCAACTCAACCTTATCACAGGTTCGTCCTATTCGCTTTTCTTTTTTACCTGAGAATTTGTGAGCAGCTTAGCTGCTCATGAATTCTCTGGTCTTTTGTCACACATCATTGTAACACCTACAGATTTCCGTAGGTTTTCCTGATTTTTCATTGACAAATGGAAATGGCTGTGGTAAGATAATTCTTGCACTGGCCGGGCCAGCCCCACACGGAGAGATGTCCGAGTGGTTTAAGGAGCCGGTCTTGAAAACCGGTGACCCGAAAGGGCCGTGGGTTCGAATCCCACTCTCTCCGCCATTTTTTCTTTATCGTAATCGGACTTGGAGAAGTACCCAAGTGGCCGAAGGGGCTCCCCTGCTAAGGGAGTAGGGCGTGTTGAGCGTCGCGAGGGTTCAAATCCCTCCTTCTCCGCCAAGCCAAAAACCGTGGAACCAAAAGGTTCCACGGTTTTTCCTTTATGTCCCAACGGTTTCACGCATCCCTGCCCGATACGTCCATATCGAACAGATGTACCAACTCACCGAAAAAACGGCAAAAATGTCACACGAATGTCACACGGCACACGGACCTCAATCCATCCCCAACTTCTCCGCCGTCTCATTGGCGTCCTGCTTGCCCTTAATCAGCCCCAGCCGACCCAGGATCGCCACGCCTTCGTCCCGCTTCAGCGGGCTCTCCGGCCTCAGTCCGTCCACGATCTTGGCCTCCGTGGCCGCCTTCCACCAGCCCTCACGGACGGACCAGTCCGGCTCGGCTGCGCTGGCGGTCGCCACGGCGGACTCAGCCAGGGCGGCGTTGATGTAATTCTTGACGGTGACCTTCACCGTCTCCTCCGCGATCTTGCGGATCTCCTCTGCGGTCAGACTCACGTTGTCCTCCTCCCCCGGCACCTTGGCCGGCTTCCGAATGCGGAAATAAAACTTCACCTGGGTCTTGAACAACTTCCAGCTTCCCCGGGTCCGCCTGGGCAGGGTGGAGGCCGGGTCGTTGACATACGCCACGTCCCCGATCACGTCCCAGAGCACCACGAAATGCCCGGACCTGGTCCAGTTCCCCGGCCCCATGCAGGCGATGATGAGATCCCCCTGCCGCAGAAACTGCAGCACCTGGGCGTGGAGCCCGCTGCCGCTGTTGCCCAGGATACTGGCTCCGTTGAGCTGAGTGCAGCTCAGCCCGTACCGCCGGGCCGCCGGGGCAAAGTAGCTGTAGTAGGTCCCGTGTTTCAGGGCCTTGAATCCATTCTTCAGCGCCCAGGCGCACTCCGTCCTGGGCGTGACCTTTGGGTCGGCCCAGGTGGCCAGCACCATAGCCATGGCCGTGGGCCCGCACCCGGAGGCCCCGATGGTGGTCACCTCGCCGGTGGTGGCGTAGGAGATATTGGCCCACTTCGGGTCGGTCTGCAGATAGGAGACAGGCTGACTATTCATCCGCCTCCGCCTCCTTCTCGATCTTCCCCTTGAGCACCGCGATATACTTGGCCAGCCAGGGCGGCACCGGCGCGCCCATCCGCCCGGAGTTTTCCGTGATGGACAGCATCTCGTTGAGCACCAGCCAGACCGTGACGATCACGCCGATCAGGCCCTTGAGGGGTACGTCATACCCCCAGTAGGAGCCTGTGGTGACGATAATATGGTCAAGGCACACGGCCACCACGATGATCCCCAGGTACCCGACCTTTTTCATGACCCCCAGCACGCCTTTCTTTGAGCTCCAGCCGTAATTGGGGTCATCCGGGTACTGGATGGCCTCGGCCTTGCTGGCCAGCATCCCGGTGATGTAGTCGATGATCATGAGGATCATCAGGATGGCCAGGGGCCAGAACATGATCCCCAACCGGAGGGAAAGCCAGGCGATGGCGGCGCTCAGGACCCCCTGCCCGGCAAGATATGCTTCTCTCATAGTTTTCTTCACCCCTTCACGTAATTCTTTGTCGGGTCGAAGGCCTGGGACTTGTCGCTCACCGCGCTCCACACGCCCCCGGACTTCTTCCAGCCCGCCCGGGCCGAGGCCCAGCCCGCCCGGATCTGCATCCGCACGGGCACGCTCTCGGCGAAGGACAGGGTCTCAGGCCTCGTGGTGGATGTACTCCTTATACCGCTCCACACAGTCCAGATTCTCGTCCACGATCATCACCATGGCGCTGGTGGTGCCTGCGTCGTTCCACAGAGCCTGGCACAAACCGTGATAGGAGACCTTGGCGGCCTTGAGGTCGGTAAACCCCTCGGCGTGGATGTTGTAGTTGCCGTCGGTGCATTTGACAATAGCGTACTTCACTTGTTATTCCTCCTTATTGAGTGCGGCCATCCCGGCCTCGATGGTGGTTTCTGTGACATTTGTCCCCGGGGTCAGCTGGGTCCCGGCGAAGATGGGGAGCAGGACCCGGTACAACTTCCCGTCTGCGTTCAGATACTCCCCGGCCTCATAATCCCGGCCCGCCGTCGGCGGGGTCTCTTTGTGGTCTGCCTGATAGGCGTCATACGCCTCATGATTGATGGCCACGGCGGTCACCGTCTCCTTCTCCACGGTCAGGGTGGCGAAGCCCATGGTCTCCAGATAGGCGGTCAGAAGGCTGTCCGGCAGGCCAACCATCCCCTCGGCCTTCCGGGAGACCGGATTCCCGTGGTTGCCGCTCTCGTTGGCGGTTTCGTTGATGTAATACATGGTCTCCCTCCTTTAGCCGATGGCGATGTATGAGTAATGTTTACTAAGGACATTACATTGAGCCCCTGGGCCGTATGTTGAATTTGCTGTAGAATTATAAAAAGATACTGCATTACCATTTACGTTTACTAGCAATAAGTAGGTAAATGATGCGGCAACACCATATCCAGTGCCGAACGATTGCCCTTGGCCATAACTGGGAAACAGAATTGCTGGTCCGGAACCCGCATCATCCGATGTAATAAAAACAACTTTTGGAACAAAACTAAAATTGATAGTTATCGGATTACTACTGCCGTATGTCCCCGTGCCTGTATACTTACCAGCCTCAAACCGAACCAATCCTTCACCGATTCGTTCAAGTTTTGTTATCGTTACATTCCCCACCGTCTGGCTGTCAGGATATGCAGACGGATTCGGCGATGAGAGGTATTCGACCGTAATGTCTGCGGGAACGTCAGCGACCCCTGTGATTTCACGGAAGGTTGTATAAGGATTATCGTAATCAGATACAGAAGAGGGAATATATAATACATTTTTATTCATTGTAGAAAAATAGGTATCTGTATCGTATGTTGTACCTGTGATTTGTATATATTTCCCTACAAAATAAGTAGACCAGTAAGAAGCCAGGTTAGCAGGCCATTGTGTTGTCGTGTTAGCATTATTTATGGTAACAGAGCCGTCACTACTAACGGAAATAGAATCGCCATAAATAATGGTCATTTCGTAGTATTTATTTGCGCTACCGCCCTTTTTTTGATAAACGTAATCTGTTTTCGTTGTTTCGATTGTATGGGCAGGAATCGCCTCAGAGTTCACGGTCCGCTTCTCCCACACCCACAGCTCCGCCGGATTCCCGATCTTGCTGTCGATCTTATCCCAGTTGTCATTCAGCATCGTGGTGATGTTGAACGTATCGCTCCCCTCCGTCAGGGGGTTTTTCTTCAAGAGGTCAAGGTTTGGTGTATAACTTGCCAAGGTTTGATCAGCTCCTTTCGGTCATGTAAGCCAGCGGCACGGCCTGCATCTCGGTGAGGGTCATGGTCTGGGCCTCCGCGATGGTCAGGGGCTGTTCCTCCACCGCCACAGTGACCAGATAGGACCCCTGGACCTCCACGGTGGCGGGCGACACCGCCGCGGAGGTGATATTGGTTCCCCACATCCATCACACCACCTTGATCCGCACCGCCCGGCGCACGTGCTCCTCCCCCAGGTCGAAGGAGAACAGCAGCAGCCAGTCTCCCTTCGCTGTGGGCTCGCACAGGGTGGAGAGGGTCCACCCCTCCGCCGTCTCCGCCGCCTCGGCGGTGCCGCTCCCCGCGGTGGCCCCGTCCGGCGCCAGCAGCGTCCAGGTGGGGCTCTCCGGCGTCCAGGCCAGCCCGCTCTCCAGCCAGAGATACAGGCTCACCCGCCGCCGCTCTCCCAGCAGGAAGATCTTCTTGTCGTCTCGCATCTAGGCCAGCGCCTCCTCTCCGATGTCCGTGGTCTCCGCCCGGGCGCCCAGGGCCTCCTCCCCTGTCCGGGCCATGGGCCCGCCCACAGAGAAGATGGCCTGCACGTCCTCCTGGGCCACCCCGTGGCCCAGCTCCAGGATCTGGGCGGACCACCGCAGGTCCCTGGCGGAATACAGCAGGCGCACCGTGGCAAAGTACCCCACGTTTCCCGCCTCGTCCTCCGCCCACAGGGCCAGCACCCAGGTGCCGGCGCCCGAATCGGGCACCGTGGTCACCCAGGTGTCGCCGCTGCCCCGGGAAAAGGTGATGGGGGTCCCGTTGGCCGTCCCCCAGAGCCGGGCCACCATCAGTCTGTGGCCGTCACGGTGATGACGTAGGTGGCCCCCGCGTCCACAGGGTTGGGGGTCAGGGTCACCGCCGTGATCACCGGGGCGCCGGTGTCCAGCGTCACCGTCCGGGTGATGGTGGTGGTCTTCCCGGCGCTGTCCGTGGCCACGATGGTGATGGTGTTGGCCCCGCTCTCCAGGGTCACGTCCGTGGACCAGCTGCCGGTCCCGCTCACCGTGGGCGTCGCCGGCGTCCCGCCGTTCACCGCCACGGAGATGGTCACCGGGCTGCTGGTGGCGTCGTTGGTGGTGCCGCTCACCGTGCAGGTGCTCTGGTTGGTGATGAGGCCCTCCGCGGGCGCGCTCACCGTCAGGGAGGGCGGCACCGTGTCCACCTTGAAGGCGGCTGTCTTGGCCGTGGCGGCGTTGCCGTCGTTGTCCTTGGCGTTCACCGTGATGCTGTGGCTTCCCTCGCTCAGGGCCGAGCCGGGCGTGTAGCTGCAGCGGTAGCCGTTGGTGATGGCCGTCTTGGTGATGCCGCTGGTGATGGCCGTGCCGTTGTCGATCTTGAGGCTGATGGTGCTGGTGTCCACCCCGGCCCCGGCATCCGTCACCGTCCAGGTGATGGTGGGCTTGGAGCTGGTGATGTAGGCCCCCGCCGTGGGGTAGGTGATGGTGGAGACCGGCGCGGTCTTCTCCAGCACCCGCAGCCCCAGGGCGGCAAAGTCCGTGATGGTGGCCGTGGTGGAGTTTCCGGCGTCGTCGGTGGCCACCACCGTGCCGTGGTACTTGTGGTCTGTGTTGGCGTTCCAGCTGGTGGCGCTGGGCGCCGAGATCGTGGCCTTCCAGCAGCTGTTGGTGCTGTCGTAGGTCAGGTCGTAGGTCTGCCCGTTCAGGGTAAATTTCACGGATTGTACTGCCATTGGCTTCCTCCTTCGTTTTTAACTGGCGAAATGGTTCAGCGGCTCCGCGTCCAGTTCCGCCAGGGTCATGACTCCGTGGACCTCCCGGATCAGCAGGAACCTAAAGTCGTAGTCCACCACCAGATGGGCCGGCGCCGTGGCCTCGATGGCCGCTTTCAGGGCGTCCAGGTTGGCCGGCACGCCCACGTTTCCCTGGAAGGTCAGGGTCAGGACCCCGTCGGCGTAGCTGACCAGGATCCCGCCCTCTTCCCAGGCGTCGCAGACGCCCTGGATGCTCAGCAGGCTGGGGGTCTGCCCCCGGTTCCACGCCGCCTGGATGGCCGCTCTCCGGTCCGCCAGGGGGATCTCCGGGTCGGTTTCCAGTCCCAGCAGCCCCTCATAATAGGCCGCCTGCGCTTCGGTCAGCCGGGCAAAGTCGTCCCCGTTCCAGATGGCCAGGATCCTCTCCGCCATCTCGTCCAGGGTCACCCCCGCCGCCAGGAAGATCTCCCGCACCCAAGGGTCCTTCCGCACGAGCCAGTGCAGCTGCCGCAGCGCGAATTCCTTTACGGTCATGGTCTCAAACCTCCGTAAACGTGCACGTGCCCAGCACCGGCGTCTCCCGGGCCCCCACGTCCAGGTTGGCCACGGCCCCGTTGACCAGGAGCCCGGAGTAGTCCAGGACCCCCTCCGCCAGGGAGATGACCTTGCCGATCTGGGCGTAGCTCACGTAAGACTGCTGGAAGGCGATGCTCCGCAGGTAGTCCGTGACGCCCGCCTCGATCTCGGCCTTCACCGCCGCCAGGGAGACCCCCGCGGCCAGGATCAGGGTGGCGCTGAGGTTCACCGCCAGCGCCGTCCCGGTGGTCACGGTGCAGACCGCCCCGATGGGCGCCGTCCCGGCTCCGTCCCCGTTCTCGTTGGGGTCGATCGTCGCCTGCACGTCGGCGATGAGGCTGGCGGAGGCCGGCTCCATGTCGGCGTTGAGGATACACACCTCCACGGTGTTGTCGCCGTAGGCCTGGGGGAAGATCTTGGCGTATCCCACCCCCGCCACCGAGGTGGCCCAGTTCCGGTAGGCCTGCTGGTTGCTCCCGTTTGACGGGTATTTCAGGTCGGCGTAATACCGCTCCCGGTACTCGTCGTCGGTCTCCTCGGCATAGCCTCCCGAGGCCGCCCCGTCGTTGATGACGGCCCCCAGCCCGGCGATGGTCACCGGCATATAGGTGATGGTCCCGGCGGCCACGTTGCCGCTCTCGCCGCCGTCCACCGCCTGGACCTGGAAGGTGTCCCCCACGGTGTAGGTCCCGTCCAGGGCGGCCGCAAAGGTCACCCCGGACTCCGTGGAAAACAGGTCGCCGATGGCGATCTCGATGGTGTCCGATCCGGACACGATCCGCAGGGTGGCCTCCGCGTGGGTGGCGTCCCGGCGGTAGAGGCCCCGGTGCTGGGCAATGAACGTGTCCAGATCGATGCCGGACAGGTTCTCCACGTTCAGGTGGGCCTCGGCCACGGCGATGTCCTCGGAGAGGCTCATGCAGGCCAGGGCAAAGGCTCTGGTAAAGTCCCATGCCGGAAAGCCCGGCGTCTTTTGATACTTATCGTCGATGGCTGCGAGCATCTCCTCATGGATGCCCTCCATATCAAGGCTCAATGGTGATCACCTCCGTGGTGTTGTTGGTCAGGGTGATGGTGCAGGTGACGGCCTGGCCGTCCCACACCACCTGGCTGATGTCCTCGATGGTGGGGCAGTACCGGGCGCTCTCGGTCAGCTGCCGCCGGATCTCGGAGAGCACCGCCCCCCGTGGCAGCTTCTTTCCCAGTGCGTCGTACAGACTGGCTCCGAAGTCGGAAGGATAGATGGCGTACTGGCCCTGAGACGTCCGCAGGGCCAGCTGCAGCCAGGCCTTCACGGCCTCCGTGCCGTTGACCTCCACCGGGGACCCTCGGTCCATGGAGTAGGTCTCAGCATCCCAGTCAAAGACCAGGTTGTACCCCGGCTCGATCTCTACGTCGGCCACCAGGGTCGTCGTTTCAAACAGCATTCTGTACCACTCCTAACACCAATACTTTCAGGGATCCCGGGTCCCCGGAAAACAGGTTCCCGCACAGGGCCACGGTCATCCCGTCGTGGAGCCGTTCCTCGTCCCCCGCCGCCCCGGCCAGCATCTTCAGCTGCCCCGACCGGAGCATCACCTGCCCGTCCATGCAGGAGACGATGAGAGGCCCGGAGTAGGATACCCGGCCCTGATCGTCCTCGGTCTTGACGGGCGAAAGCACCTCCCCGGAAAACCACGCCTGGCCCGTCCGGTTGTCCCGGCTCCGCAGCTCCCGGGCCATATCATGTTCCCAGCTCATCGCGCCCTCCACAGTGTCATGTCCATCATGTGGGGCTGTCCGAGGGAATGGGTCACGCTGATGACCCAGTAGTCCCCCTGCACGTCCTCCATGTCGAGGCGGATCATGCACCCGGCCACGATCCGGTCGGACCCGTAGGTGGTCAGCCGGACCTCCTCGGCCTCCTGGTTCCGTGCCGCCAGGGTGTTTTTCGCCTTGGCCGCGGCGGTGACGCTGTCCTGATCGGACCAGGTCTCCAGGGCCTGCCGTCTGCCGTACAGTTTGATGGAGTCCTTGTCCTCCTGGGTTGCCAGCACCGACACGGTCTCGTTGGCCTCGGAGTACACCACCACCGCGTTCCGCAGGTCCTCGATGGACCGGGACACCGTCGGCGCCCCCGCGTTGTCCAGGATGTCGAAGGCCGTCACGTTGGGGGCCTGCTTGTAATACCCCTTGATAGGCGCGTTGCCGTAGGACTGGATGACCAGGGTGTCGCCTTTCATCCGGGGGAAGTAGTTCACCCCGTTCTCGGCGGTCACCGTCTCCAGAATGCTCTGGATGACGCTGGCCGGGCTGTCCTTGTAGATGTTGTAGACCGAGCTGATAAGATTGGGACAGCTGACGGTCTTGATGCCTGCCCTTGCCGCCGCCTGCTCGATGGCGGTTTTCGCCGGGATGTTGTTGCACTGGAGAATGATCTCGGTGGCCGTCAGCATCCGGCCCTGATCCAGGCACCGGACGGACACGGCGTCTCCCGTGGTCCCGTCGGTGCTCTGCACCTGGCCCAGATAGATACACTCTTTGGTCCCGTGGTTCACCACGGCGATCATGTCCCCGCAGCCCACGGCGATCTCCTCCACGAACAGCAGGTCCGTATACTTGACCACGGCAAAGTCCAGCTCCTGGCACAGGCTCCCCACGTCGTCGGTGAGGGTCAGGCCGCTCACCCGGGAAGTGATGTCCCGGGTCCGCCCGGTCCGGATGCTCTGCCAGGTGACCCTGTAGTCGTCCATGGTCCCCCGGACGGTGTCGGTCTCGTAGACCGTCCAGATCCGCTCCGTCTGGGGGATGTGGATGATCTTTTTGGCCTCCTCGGCGGAGGTCTCCACCTGGGCCGTGGCCTCCGGAGAGCTGGTCCCCGCCGTGTAGGAGGCGGTGGGCCCGGCCGTATAGGAGGACGGGGCGGAGGCTGTGCCGTAGCTGAAGTTCTGCGGGTTCACCGTGATCCCGTTGACGTGGACCTCGAAGTGCAGATGCGGCCCCGTGGCGGCTCCCGTGGATCCCACCAGGGCGATCTTCTGGCCCGCCGCCACCCAGGCGCCGTTGGCCACCAGATACCCGCCCATCTTGATGTGCTGATAGAGCGTCTTGTACCCGCCGCCGTGGTCGATGGTCATGTAGTTGCCCCGGTACCGGTTCCACCCGCAGATCTTCACCTTGCCGGGGGCCGCAGCCAGGATATAGGTGGCCCCGGCGATGTCGATGCCCCGGTGGTCGGTGGATCCCACGCCTCCGGGGGACTTCCGCTTGCCGTACCCGGAGCTGATCCGCCCCTTGGGGCTGGTGGGCCATACGAATGTCGCCATGCCGCAGCCCCCTTACTGGTTGAGCCAGGAGCCCAGGTTGAGCATCTTTGTGACCTTATACCCGGCGATCCCCATAGCTCTCAGGCCGGCCCGCAGGTTGGCCTGGCTGGTCTGGAGGCCGGACCTTGCCAGCCCGTACTCCCACTCGATGATATCGGCCTTGCCGCTGAAGGTGTGCCCCCACTGATTCCCGGCCTCCCCGGCGGACGCCGGATTGGCGCCCTTGGAGTCGCCGATGATGCACTTGATGGTCTTGCCCTGCTCCAGGAACACCACCACGGCGTCCCCCGGCATGCCGAATTTCGTGGTCACGGCGATCAGGTAATAGCCCCGGATGACGGCGATGCTGTTGGACGACGGGCATCCCGCCGCCGTCCAGATGTCGTACAGGGCCCGCTGCGCCGTCCCGGCGTTCCAGTTGGTCCGCCAGTAGGTGAAATTGGGGATCATGCCCGTCTGGACGCTTTCGGGCACCGTGACGGTCCTGCCGGAGGAGACCACTGCCCCGGACCGCATGGTCATGGACCCGGCCTGGGCCTCCGCCGCCGCCTGACTGTCCGTCTGAAGGGGCTGGGTCTCCACCACCGTCACCGCGCTCCCCGCGGCGCTGGCTTTTTTCGGCAGGCTCTCCACCGTGGGGGTCCTGGCAAAACGATACTCCCGGCACTCCATCCGGAAGGCGATGTCCTTGGCCCGGTCCAGGCCGTACTCAAAGCTCTCCACGCTCACCGGCAGGTTGAAGATCTCCTCCCCCCGGTCGTCCAGATAGATGGCCCGGAAGGGGATCTTCCGCAGCCGGACATTGTTGATGGTCTCCACATACCGCCAGCCGTCCTCCCAGCTGCCCGTGTGGGCCCAGGAGTATCTGTGAAGGGGAAAGATGCTCTCCACGGAAAAGCTGGCCAGATTGGTGGTCCCCAGGGCCTGCAGCTGCCCGGTCATCCCCTCAAAGGTGGGGTTGTCCTGGTCTCTGGACAGCATGACGGACCCGTTGGTGATGACCGGGAAGACCATGACGCCCTCATTGTTGTTGTAACTGAGGATAAATTCCATGGCTCCCTCCTCACACCGTGGCCAAAGCGGCCTTAACGCGGCCCGTGATAAACCGGGCAGTCTCCTCCATATACTGGCGGTTGCCGATGACGTTGCCCTGGATCACAAAATTGAAGGTGTAGCTGTTCCCGCCCACGGCCTTCTCACTGACGTCATGGGGGATGATCCGGGTCCCCGAGGGCAGGTCCACGATCTCCCCTCGTCCGCCCTCATTGATGCGGGTCAGCCCGCCCTTAAAATACGGCGTGCCCGTGGCATGGCCCCGCAGGTCAAAAGAGGCGCCGCCGCCGGAGTTATCGACCCACGGCCCGCCGGGCAGATCCTTCCAGGCCTGCTTGATGGCGTCGATAGCCTTCTTCACCGCGTCGATCTTCCGCTGGATCCAGTCCATCACCGTCCCGATGGCGGACTTGATCCCGTTGAAGATGTTGCTCACCGTGGTCTTCAAGGTGTTAAACGCCGCCACAGCCCCGTCCTTCACCTTCACCGCCGCGGCCTGGATGCGGTTCCAGGCCGCCACGATAACCGCCGCGGCCTTCTTCACAAAGTTTCGGAAGCCCTCACTGTGCTGCCACAGATAAGTGATGGCCACTATGATGCCAGCGATGGCAAGCATGAGGAACCCCCCGGGACCGATAAACTTAATAACCTTGAGCACCCCAGCCCCGACTGTTTTGATGCCATTTCCGACCGCCTTAATCACGCTTGTCAACTCCTTGACCTTGACGCTCATCAAGGCCGATACGCCGCCGGCCTCTTTGACATGACCGGAAAAATCCCGGATGCCCTGAATTGGCGCGGCAATACGTGTCGCAACGTCAGAAACCGCCGACAGACTGCTGACAGCCAAACCCAGTTTCAATACCAGCGGGATCAGCGTGTTGGCGTGCTTGATGGCAAAGCCCAGCACCGGCTGGATAAATTTCCATGCGGCGGCCACCCCGTCCTTCACCCGCAGCACCCCGGCCTTGATGTCCTCCGTATGGTCCGCGATCCACTGCATGGCCGCCTTGATCTTGGGCGTCACCAGATCGATGAGCTTCATGGCGGCGTTCTGGAGGGCCGGGATGTACTGGGCGCCGAAGGAGTAGATCTCCGCCTTCAGGCTCATCAGCTTCCCGCCGATCTCGTCCTGGGCCCGCCCCAGCAGGTTCCGGGTCTGGGCGATCTTCCCGGCGTCGGTCTGGGCCAGAGCCTCGTTGACCCCGCCCACGTTGGCCTCCAGGATCTCCGCCAGCATGGCCGCCCGTTCCATCTCGTTGCCCGTCTTCATGACCTCCGCCTGGTGCTCGGTCATGATGATGCCGGCCCTGGTCAGGGCTCCGGTCTGGCCGGCCAAGGCCTTGCCCATGAGATTGGCAAAGCCGATGGCGTCCTCCTGGGTGGCGTTGATGCCCTTCTGCTGGGCGATCAGGTTGGCCATGCCCGGCATCAGCTTTTGGAGAGACTCCTCCGTCAGCTGAAACGTCGCCAATTGCTGCAGGCCCGCCGTGGTCACGTCTCCCGCCACCACGCCGATCTCCTCCAGCTGGTCGGCGTAGGCCACCAGCCGGTCCTTGGCCGCCGCTGCGGCGCCCTCGCCCTGGGCGATGATGGAGGGGACGTTCCCCAGGACTGCCTCCAGCTTGGTCTCCGCCTCCGTGGCCGCATTGAAGCCCTCGATGGCGTCCTCGCAGAAGGATTTGATCCCCGCCACGCTCAGGATCCCGCCGATCCCCATGAGGGCGGCGCCGAACCTGGCCACGTGGCCCACGGCGGAGGTAAATCCGCTGCGCACGGTCCGGGAGAACTTGGTCACCGAGCTGGTGCATTTGTTCATGGCCCGGGCCTGTTCCTTGGTGATCTTCCCGGCCTTCACCATCTTCGAGGTGAACTGGTCCTCCAGCTTCAGGAGGATATTAACGTTTTTCCGTGCCAAAGGCGCTCACCACCGTTTCGGTCTCGATTTGCCACGCCGCCAGGAGGAACCGCCGCTCCAGCGGCCCCATGTTGACCAGCTCCTCCAGGCTGTGGCCCCGGTTTACATAGTGGGCGATGACGGCCAGGTCGTCATCGCCCCTGATCAGTTTTTTAACTCCTCGTCGGCCTCGCCCAGCCCGTAAAAGCCCATGACCACCGCCGTCAGGCTGGCCAGCGTCCCCAGGTCATCGTTCAGCATCACCATCACGATGTCCGTAGGCTCCTGGACGCCGTAGGCCTCCTGGAGGCCCTTGTCCTGGAGATAGGGGCAGCTGGCGTACACCAGCTCGATCTGCTGCTGCACCGCCTGGCCGAAGTCCGAGGCGTCATACCGGCCCATGATGTCGGAAAACCGGGAGACCGGCAGCTTCTGGAGGACCAGACAGCCCTCCAAGGCGGGCACATAGCCCTCCCCGAAGACCGGCTTGGCCGCCTTCCGCTGCTCCGCCTTGGCCATCAGCTCCGCCAGGGTCAGTTTCTTGTGCTTGTCCATTCTCATTCCTCCTTGCATCAGCCTTCCCCTTGAGGGTCGAAACATCCGGGGGATGTTTCGGTCAAATCAATGCGAAGCCACCATAAACCTCAGGTGCCCCCGCAGGGGGCGGATGAGGTGTCTCAGCCTGGTTCATTACAACGATAGGCCCCCGTGTACATGCCAGACCCCTCATCCGTCGGCTTCGCCGCCACCTTCCCCCCAGGGGGAAGGCTTGGGCCTTTAAATCACGTCCAGGAACTCGAAGGAGCCGGCGGTAAACGGCACCTCCTCTTCAAGGACGGTCCTGTTCTCAAATTTATTGAGCGTGATCTCGTCGAAGTGGACGTCGTAGAGGGCCACCCGCTCCGTGCCGTACCCCGTGGGGTCGGCCAGAGCCGCCACGATCTTGATGTCGGGCAGGTCGCCGGACATGACCGCGTCCTTGTAGAGCTTGACGATGAAGCTGTCGAACTTGTGCAGGGTGATGGTCCCGGCGATGCTGTAGCCCATGTACCGCTTCTTCTGGCCGTAGTCCCCGTTGACGTTGAGGTCCTCGTAGTCGATGGTGGCCTTGGCCTCGAAGCTCTTGACGTCGGCCATGGCCTGGTTGGCCACCCACAGCTTGCCGTGGGTGCCCCGGATGACCTTGTTGTGGTCAAAGGCGTACTGTCTGGTCTCGATGGCCCGGCCCGCCGCTGCGGACAGGCCGGCGCCCAGGATGCTGGTGTTTGCCATGTTTCCGCCTCCTTACTGCAGGGTGATGGCCATGACCAGGTCCTCCATGGCGTTGAGGATCCGGCAGTTGGCCGTCACGTAGACGTAGGTGGTGTAGGTCTTGCGCTTGACCTGGGCGTCCGTCAGCTCGCTGACGTCCTTGCCGGCGGCGGTCCAGGCGGCCCGCATGGCGGGCACGTCGATCTCCACCGTGACCGGCTCGTCCGGGTCCAGTACGCTCTGGCCGGCCAGGGCCTTCAGGTAGGCCAGCACATCGCTGCAGAAGAGCGCCTGGTTGTCCGCGGAATTCCTGACCTTGCCCAGGTAGTTCTCCTTGAAGGTGCGGATGATGTCCTCCTGGATGAGGTCCATGGCCTCCACCACCGCGATGTACTTCATGTCGGCGGTCTGGTTGGTCCCCGGGGTCACCAGGGTGGTCACGCCCCGGGCGATCCGGTAGGTATCGTCCTCCAGGGTGATCACCAGGTTGCCGGCGTCCACGCTGGTGCCCGGATTGGACACCGCGGCGGCCTCCTTCAGATCGGTCAGGGCGTAATAGGTCACGCTGCTGTCCAGGGGGCAGGCCGCCAGCACGCCGCCCAGCCTGGGCAGGTATTCGGCGGCGGTCAGCACCGTGGACCCGGCGTCGTCCAGAGTCACGCCGGTGTTGGCGAGGTTGACGATGTGGGGGTCGTTGGCGCTGGAGACGCCGGCCACCAGCGCCTTCACCTTGCGGATCCGGGCGGCGGCGTTCAGCGCCTTCACGTAGGTCACCAGGCCGCTCTGGAAGGTGCTCACAGGGGTGCAGACCCAGTGATAGGCCAGGTGGTCCAGGATGGCGGTGGCCTGGGCCAGGGTGCCGCTGGCGCCCACCCGGACCACCAGCACAGCCTGGGGACCGGCCTCGAAGGCGCGGCTCAGGGTGGCGTAGTTGGCCTCGGTGAAGGCCGCCGCATCCACAGCCAGCTCCGCCAGGGTGCCGTACTGCTTGCTGGTCCAGGACACGTCCTCGGTGCCGTCCTGGATGATGACGGCCAGGATGCCCCGGGCGGACCGCTGCACCGCGGAGGCCGCCAGGGTCCTGAATTCAACAGTGATGGTGGGAAGTCCCATTTGATCACTCCTCTTCGTAGTATTCGTCGGTCCCGTTCTGGACCAGGATCTCCATGTTCTCCAGCTTCTCGTCCTCCCCGGGCAGCAGCTGGAAGTTCTCCAGGGAGAAGGTGCAGGTGAGGGTCATGTCCTCCCGGCTGGGGATAAACTCCAGGTCTTCCGGGTAGATAGCAAAGGTCTCGCTCACCGCCACCGGCTCCCGCAGGGCCGCGGTCAGGGCGGCCTGGACCTCCAGCAGATCCTTCCACCCCTTCCAGCTCTTCGCCGAAAAGTAGACGATCTCCATCTCCAGCCAGTCCCGCTGGAGCCCCCGCACCGCCTCCGACTCCAGGATCAGAGGCCGCACATAAGTGCAGGGCCGCTCAAAGCCCTCGGTGACGTCCTTGGTGGTGGGGGCCGAGCCCGTCACGTCCTCGATCACCCCGGACAGGGCCCGGATGACGTCAATGATGGTGATCACAGCTCAAATCCCTCCTCCATCAGGTGGTCCACAAAGGCCTCCGCCTCCCTGGGAAACTCCTCCTTCAGCTCCCTGGTGGCCGCTGCCGCTGGATGCTTCCCCGGGACAAATATCTCGGTTTTCTTCCCCCGGTGGTAAAACGCGTGCCCGTGCTCAATGAGGTGGGCGTGAGGCGCCTTGTTATACACCCGGACCTGGAAATCATCCCCGTGCTTGTGGACGGGGCCCTTCCGGATGCCCTTCAGCAGGTTCCCGGTCTTTTTCTTGGTGACCGCCTTGGTCTTGGCCCGCAGCACCCGCCGCCCCTTGTTGCCCTGGTCTTTCAAAAAGGTTTTGACCTCTTTGGGATAGAGCTCCTGGGCGGTCCGGTACATCATCTGACCCAGCTCATCCAGCTCATGGGCGTCAAACCCCGCCCGCACTGCCATCGGCTCTCACCTCGCAAAACAGCTCCAGGGTGGTGTGGTCGTGGTAGGGGTCCATCACATACAGGATGTCATACCGCACGCCCTGGACCTCCATCCACATGTCCGGCGTCACGTCGGGCCGGTATCGGATCACGATCTTGTGGGTGGTCCGCGCCAGTTCAGTCTCCCCCGGCCGGCCCTGGAGCAGGCTCCCCGTCTGGGGGATCACCGCGCACCATACGGTGGCCACAATGGTCGGCTCAACAGGGTACTGCCCCAGCTCGTCCTTTTCCGGCGCCACGGCCCGCTGCCGGAGCAGGCCCCGGTTCCGCAGGTCGCTGGCCAGGTTCCTTCTGTATCGCATAGTCCTTCAGCTCCTTCTCCAGCTCGGCCACCAGTCCCTCGTCCGCCCAGTATGCGGATCGCTCGGTCTGGATGGCACGGCCCCGGTTGATGAGGGAGCCGCCGATGAGCCAGTCCACGTGTTCCGTCAGGTTGGGGGCCAGGTTTTCCACCGTGGTCCCCGGCAGACGCGCCTGGAGGAAGGCCCGGAGGAACTGGTCGTCCCGTTTCCCCGTGGCCGTCCACACGGCAAAGTCCGGGTGGTCCCGGACGGTCTCAAACCAGCTTGCGCAGGCGGCCGCCACATCGTTTGGCAGCCGGATGCACTGCATGGAGTACCACAGGTTCCTGGGCGGCTGCGGGCCGGTGTTCTCCGCGCCCCGTCTGGGCTCGAAGTCCCGGCAGCAGAATCCCGCCACGATCCCCCGGTCGTGCGCCGCGGCCAGCCGGACGAAGTCCCGGGCCGGCAGCACATCGTCCTGGATGTGCCAGGTCCCGCCGGGCAGGCCCCGGCAGCTTGCAAAGGCTTCCATGCAGGAGATCAGGTTCCCCTTCCCTTCCTTGTTGTTCCAGACCTGGATCTGGGCATTCTTCAGGCCCTGGGCCCGGAGCCGGGGGACGAGGAAGTCCTTCACATACCACATCCGCGCCGGGGCGGCGTGGATCAGGACCCGCATGACGCGGCCTCCTCCGCCATCACCCGGGCGGTCTCAGCATCCAGCTTCAGCTGGATGATGAGGTTGCGGATACCCGGGATGGCGGACGGCGCCGGGGACTCCGTGAGCCCCCGGTAGTCGTAATAGTGGAGGACCAGCGCCTTGACGGCCAGGGCGTACCGCTGGTCGTCGGCGGCGGGGTCAGCGATCCCGGCGCCGGCCAGGTAGCTCTTGGCTGCCTCGATGAGGGTCTGGAGGAGATCATCCTCCGCTTCCCCGTCGATGCGGCAGTAGAGCTTGACTTCAGTGACCGGGATCTCCATGATCAGCCCCCGGTGCCTTCGGTGCCCTCGGTGCCGCCGGCGGCAGCCGCGGACTTCTTGGCAATGACGAAGCCGTCGGGGATGATGACGTTGCCGCCCAGGAACATATCGCCCAGAATGGCGTTCATGCGCTCCACGGCCTTGACGCTCTCGTCGATCCGGATGGTGTAGGGACCGAACAGGCCCAGCTTGTAGTTTCTGGGGTTGCCGTAGAGCATGGTCAGGTCGTTGGTGTCGGCGGTGGACAGGTCGTCCAGGTCGCTGGCGATGGTGTAGGGCACGATGAGGCCGCCCTCGGTGATCCGGCCGGTGTTGGGGTTGGCGGGATCGGGGATGATCTCATAGATGCGCTTGTCCTCGGAGTTGCGCAGGGCGCCGATGGCCTGCAGGTCCTTCTTGTTGAGGAAGAGGCGGGCGCCGCCGGCCAGCTCCTCGTCGCCGCCGTAGCCGAAGACCAGGTCGTCCAGGAAGCCCGCGGCGATGGCGGAGACGTTCACGGTCTTCACCATGGACGCGCCGGCGGTGTTTACGGCGGTCTTGATGCCGTAGAGGTCAGGGGTGACCTGGCCGTCGCCGTTGTAGATCAGGGTGATGGCCTTCCGGCGCATGGCCCGCATAGCGATGGACCGGATCTTGGCCTCATAGGCCACCGGGGTCAGCCGGGAGATGTTGCGGTCCACGAAGCTGGTCACGTCAACCTCATAGGGCTTGATGGCGACGCTGGCGAAGGTGGGATCGCTGGCGTCCCGGGCGGTGCCGGCCAGGGTGGCCACGGCGCCGCTCTTGGCGGCCATGTCGGCCATCAGGATGGGCTCGATGATGCCGTTGGTGCCGGTCAGATCCTCCACTGTGACCTGGTCCAGGATGGAGGACAGGGGGCCAACCGCGTCGATGATGTTGGGGTCCACCACCGTAGGCTTCACCAGGGTGCCGGTGGCCAGGGTGGTGCCGTCGCCGTCGGAATTGCGCACGCCGAAGACGTCCCGCATGACGTCCTGCACGGAAAAGGACAGGCTGCCGGTGCTCTTCAGGGTCTCGATGCGCTCCCGGGCCTTGTCCTCAGCCTCCCGGCTGGGCGCGGCGGGATGGGCGTCGGCGAACCGGGCCTCCTGGTCCATCAGGGCCTGATAGCCCTCGATCTCGGGATTGATCGCCGCGGCCTGGGAAGTAAAGTCCTTCAGGGCCTCCACGTTCCCGGCGGATGCCGCCTCGTCGGCCTGGCGCAGCAGGTCGCTCCGGCGGTTCATGGCGTCGATGTACTTCTGTCTGCTGGTAAGATTCATGAGATTCAACCTCCAAATCTGATTTTTTCCAGCTCCAGCCGGGCCTTTGCCCCCTGGAGCTCTGCTTCTGCTTCCTGCTGCGTTTCCGCAGCGTCCTCAGCGGGCGGTGCGTCGGCCTCCCGGACGGAGTCCTTCACAAAGCCCAGCTCCGGCCGTTCCGGAGCCTCGCCCAGCTGGACCAGGTCCCGGTACCGGGCCAGCAGGTCCTCGTACCGGGCGCCGGGTCGGCCCGCCAGGGACCGGATGCCCCGGCCGCCGCCGCAGCTGTTGAGCACCGCCGCCGGGTCCAGGTCTTCCTCGCCGCTGATCCGGTCCACCAGTCCCAGGTCTCTGGCCTCCGGGGCGGTGAGCCAGGACGAGGCCCGCATCAGGGCCCGCAGCTCGCTCCGGTCCGTCCGGCTTCCGCATTTCGCCACGTAGGCGTTGAGGATGCTGTCCGTCACCGAATCGAGGAAATCGACGCTGGCCATGTGGTCCCGCCGGTCTCCCGTGGTCCGCATCCACGGCAGGTGGATCATCACCTGGGCCACCGGCGAGGCCACCACCTCGTCGCATCCCAGCATCACCACGCTGGCCGCCGAGGCCGCCAGGCTCTGGACCTCCGCCACGGTGTGCCTCTCGGCGCTCCGGAGGACGGAGTACATCTCAAAGCCCGCGAAGGCGGAGCCGCCGCCGGAGTTGATCTCCAGGGTCAGGTCCTCCCCCTCCGGGGTGGCCTCGATAGCGTCCCGCACCGTCTGGGGTGAAAACGCCGGGACCTCGAAAAACTCGTAGAGCCACAGGTCCCCGTCGCCCACGACGTCTCCGTTCAGTCTTACTCTCAAGTGTCGTCACCTCCCGTGCGACCGTATTTCTGCGCCCGCTGCACCGACAGATCCTCCCATTTCTCCAGCGGACCGTAGTTCCAGCTGGCGTATCGGGAGTCCCCGCCGGCCACGTCGGGCCTGTCTTCCTCATGCCGGATGTCGTTAACGCTGTAAACGCCAAGCTCCCGCATGGTCTTGTACCAGGTGGCCCGGGAGGCGAAGTCCCCCCGGAGCTCTACCATCATGTTCAGGCACAGCTCCAGCCCCGCCCGCCGCTGGGCAGGCAGCAGCAGCTTCCAGCTCTGCTCCTGCTCGTACTGCGTCACGATGGGATGGAGGGTGCCGGTCACATACTCGATGGCGTTCTGTTCGTTGCTGTTGTAGCTCTGCTTCCCGGCGTTCACCTTGTAGAGGGGCACGCCGAAGAAATTGCAGATGTCCTGGACCGTCACGTCGTGGGTCTCCACGAACTGGGCGTCCGCCATGGTGGAGCTGATGGGCGTGTACTTCAGGCCGTGGTCCAGGATGGCGATGCGGTAGGAGTTGAGAGGGCCGCCGTGGGTCTTCTCCCATTCCCGCCGCATGGCGTCCTTTTTGGTGACGGGAGGATCCGTCCCCGCGACATAGCCGCCCAGGTCCGTTTCGGTCTGCAGGACGCCGGCGGGCTGGCCGCCGTTCTGGAAGAAGCTCCCCTGGAATTCCTGGGCGGCGGTGCCGGCCCCGATGATCTCGGAGGCCCGTTCCAACACACTCAGGCAGGTGAGCCCGTCCCGGGTATAGCCCTTATAGTCCAGCACGTCCTCCTGCCGCAGCCGCATGGCCTCCCCGGTGTAGGGGTGGGCAACGTCGTACCACACCCGGCCGGAGGCGTCCCGCCAGGGCGTCACCAGGTTGGAGGGGATGGGGATGAGCTCCCTGGGCTCCATGGTGATGGGGTCCCGGAGGATCCACTCCACCCCCCGCCCTCTGGTCAGCCGGTTGATCTCCAGCATCTTCCGGCGGATAAACGGGGTCATGGCCTCGTTGGGCCGGGTGTTCAGCAGCTCCAGGATCTTCGGCTGCTTCCGCTCCCGTGTGGCGCTGTCCATGGCGTAGGACGGCATTTTCCCCACGGAGTCGGAGATCACCTCGATGCAGCGGTTGACCACCGCCAGTTTCATGGCCGTGGTCTCGGTGGCCGCCTGCGCAAAGGGCGGCAGGCCCAGGCTCTCCAAAGTCACGGCGTTTTTCACGCCCTCGGGCTTCCGTTTTCTCAGTCCGTCAAGGATCAATCGCCCTCACCTCCATCTCCCAGCTTCAGCAGGACGCCGGTGCCGGTGAGCTCCGCGCCGGCCACGCCGATGGCCAGAGGCCAGTGTCCCGCCGCGGCGATGCCCACCACGATGGCGGCCAGGCCGATGACAAAGAGCGCATCGGCGATCACGGTGCGGATGTACCTGTGCTTCTTCATGCAGGACTCCTTTCCGTGCCCGGATCGGGCACAATATTGGTTTCGGCCCTCTCCCGGGCGACGGCGGCGGAAAAGAAGGAAAAGACCGCCGCGCCCGGACAGGAGGAAAGGATGCCTCCGGGCGGGTGCCGTGCCCGCCCGGGAGAAGGCCGAAGCGCTAAAACGTAAATTCGCCGCTGTCGATGGCGTCCGCCAGGGTGTGGGTGCTTCGCCGGATCATGGCCCTGGCCAGGGCGTTCATGGCTGCGGCCACCGGGTCGATGCGCTCGGTGTCGTCCTTATGCTTCTTGGAGAGTTTGATGTCCCCGTAGTTGTTCTGGATCTCGATGGCGTTGGCCAGACACCACATCATGAGGGGGCTCTCCTCCAGAACCAGCTCCCCCTTGAGCAGCAGCTCCCGGAAGGATTTCACCGCCAGGTTCTGTCCGGCGCAGGTCTGGGAGATCTCCACGCAAAAGTCCTCCCGGTTGCGCTCCTCGCACATCCTGATGGCCAGATCCGTGGCGTTGTGGCCGTCGTAGTCCACCTCGACGACGATCCAGCCGTGGTTCCGCTCTCCCTGGGAGATCCAGTTGTCCACGTAGCTGTTGTCCGTGACCTCCCCGGGGGTGAGGGTGCAGTACCCGTTTTTTGCCCAGTCGATGTAGGGCACCCGGTCGCTGGCCTCGTGCCGGGCCGCCCCGGCCTCGGGCATGAACCCGTGCATCTTGATGGCCACCCGGCCGTCCTCCAGCAGGAAGACAGCCCCGGTCCCGGACAGGTCGATCCGCTTGCCCAGGTCAAACCCGCACCAGCACTCCAGCCCGTCGGTCAGGGCCGCGAAGGTCTCCCGGTCCACCTGGGCTTCCCTGGCCTTCTCCAGGCAGAGCTCGTCCAGATACCGGTTGACACTGCCGGCCTGCCACTGGCACATCCGGCGGGTCAGAAACATCCGGATCTTGTGGGGGTCGTTGGAGTTGTACGCCTCGGTGTACTCCGTCTCGATCTGCTCCAGCAGATACCGGGAATACTCGTTGGGATACCGCAAGCAGGGGTTTGCCCAGGCCCAGAGCGCCTTGTCGTGGGGGTTCTCCCCCGCGGGCAGTTCCCGGATCATGGCAAAGTAAGTTTCGTCGGTCACTTCTCCGTCCAGCAGCCGCTTGGCGTAGGTCTCCTGGATGTAGCATGGCTTGGACTGAGCGTCATCCCCGGCGGTGGTGATGACATCCAGCAGGGCCTGGGGCCGCTTGCCGAAGGAGTTCAGGCCGATGTCGTAGATGTCCGACACCGGGTGGGCGTGATACTCGTCCACGATGAAGTAGCTGGGCGCGCCCGAGTCCTTGTTCTTGGTGTCCTTGGACAGGGCCCGCATAAAGCCGCCCCTGGTCTTGTGGACCACCGGGTTGGATCGGGGGATGATGAGCCGCTTCTCGATGTTGGGGCTGGCCTGGGCGATCTTCTTGGCGTCGCCGAAGACCCGCATGGCCTGGCCCCGGTCCACCGCCGCGCACTCCACCTCCGGCTCCATCTCAAACTGGGCCAGCTCCGGCTGGTAGGGCGGATACATGGCGTCGGCGCACATGTGATAGAGGGCCTGGCCGGACTTCTCGGTGGACTTGAAGTTCCCCCGCGCCCGCTTGTTGTAGGTCCGCTTAAACCGCCTCGCCCCGGTATCCCGATGGACCCACCCGTAGGTGCAGCCCAGGTCAAAAACCTGCCAGGGCTGGAGGGAAATCGGCTCTCGCTGCTCCACCCCTCGGACCTGGACGCACTGGCCAAACCACCGGATGATCCGGTCAGCCCGGGTGGCGTCAAAGACATAGGGGAAGTCGTCGGTCCCCTGCCTCTTCAGGTCGTCCAGGTGCCGCTGACAGGCCTTGATCTCATAGGGGCAGCACTGGTCGTGGAGCCGCCCCTGAGTCACCTGCTTGGCGTACACCGCCACGTCGTGGTGCAGCCCAGACTGCCATCTCGCCATCTCAGTCACCAAACAGATCTCCGTCCGGCTCCTCCACCGCCGCCTGGGCCGCCCGCTTCCGGGCCAGCCGCACACGGGCCTCGGGGGTCATGCCCAGCTTGTCGGCGTAAGACAGGAGGGTCTTCTCGTGGTTCTGGAGCTTGGTCAGAAGCCCGTCCAGTTTTTCCACCAGCTCCAGCCGGGCGTCGGGGTCCTTCTCCTTCCCCGCCCGGGTCATGAGCTCCCGGCACAGCTTCTGGAGGTCGTCCCGCCGGGACAGGGCCCCGCAGTAGATGCCCAGCATCTCCCGGTCCAGATCGTCCAGGATGGCCAGCCCATCCATCCGATCCAGGAGACTGGTCCAGTATTTCTTCGCCGCAGTGTCCTTGTTCAGGGCACTGGGCGCTCTGGCCCGGAAGCCACGATCCGGCATGCACGCCTTCTCAGCCTCTTCCCTGGCCTCGATCTCCGCCGTGGTCAGGTGCTTCTGCAGGTTGTCCGAGCTCTTCACGTTATTGGGCACATCCTTCCCCTCCTTCCCGATTCTCTCAACGGGGAATTTTTCTCACAGACGAGGGAGCAACAGGGTCTGCCGAGACCCCCGCAAAACTTTTCCGACCCGGGGGGAGGGTCTGGCGGCTTCGCCGCCGCGGGTGTGTGCGGAGGCGCCCGCCCGTGCGCCCGAGCTCGCGCCGCCGCGCGGACGTAGCCTCCCCCGGAAGAGCCGGCTCAAAAACCACCCGCTTTTCGCCGCTCCGCCGCCTGTTCCCTGGCGGTCTTCTGGTCATGATGGAACTTGCACAGGCTCTGGTGGTTGGCCGGGCTGACAAACAGCGACCAGTCTCCCCGGAAGGGCTGCACGTGGTCCACCACCGTCGCCCTGGTCCGGAGCCCCTGGGCCGCGCACACCCGGCAAAAGGGCTCCCGCGCCAGCTGGTCCGGCCGCAGCCGCTTGACCCAGATGGGCTTGGAGTACCAGCTGTGCCACGCTCCGCTGACCTTCCGCACCGACCTGCGGGGCTCCGGCCGGTGCTTGTCGCACCAGCCGTCCGTGGTCAGCTCCGGACACCCCGGGTGACGGCAGGGCCGCCTGGCTCGCATTGCCATGGGCTATCACCTCCACGCAAAACAAAAAAGCGCCAGCGTCAGCATCCACCCGAAGGTGTTTACTGGCACTGGCACTCATGGCACTGGCACTTGTCGATATTCACGAGCGTCTCCCGCCCGCATTTTTTGCAGTAGACCTGGATGGCCCGGCCTCTGGTCTCCGGCCAGATCCGGAGGACCTTGGTCCGTCCGCAGGCCGGGCACAGCAGCCATCCGTCTTTCACTGCGCATAGTTTACCACGTTTCTCTGTGACATGCAACGGCATCTCCCCCAAATTCTATGTTGTGTCCAGGAGTACACCCAAGATTTCAAGTATATGTCGCGCGCGCGCGAGGCTCGGGCTCGATCCAGCTGGCGTAATGGTACTGTCCGCCCTCCACTGTGACGCTGTAGGGCAGCACCCCCGTGGCGCCCTCCGGCACAATGATCTCCCCGCTGTCTGCCTTGCCCCGTTCCGGCGGCGGCAGCTGGTCCCGGAGGCTCCTGGACGCCACCCAGAGCCGGGATCCGAGAGGCAGGGACATGCCGTCCCTGGCCTCTTTGGTGAAGTACCGGGCCAGCCGGTAAAAGCCGTCCCTTGGCTTGCCGGGAAGGAGCACAGGCGCGCCCTCCTTCACACCGCCGCCTGGCCAGCACAGGGTCACCAGGCTGTCAGGCACGTCCCGCTTCCGCAGGAGGATGTGGACGTGATACCGATGGTCTCCATGCTTCCCTTCGATGCAGTACAGATAGTCGAAAGCCCGGCCCAGCCGACGCCGCAGCCCCCGGATAAACCGGCGCACGTCCTCCTGGACCTGGGCGTAGCGCAGGGGAAGGTGGTCCTCGTCGTAGGTCAGCACCCAGTGGGCGGACCTGGCCCCCATGAGGGCCACCATCAGCTCGGCCCGGTCTGTGGGGTTCTTGCGGAAGCAGCAGTTGCGGATCTTCTCCTGGACCGCCCGCTTTTCCTTCCGCAGCGCCGCCGGGTCGTCCTCCCGGATCCTGGGCCGCTGGTATCTGCATTCCTTGACCAGACGTCCGGCCCGCTGCCGGGTATATCGCCATTGTTTCGGGTTCTTCATACGCCCTCCAATCCGGCCTCCTTCAGCGCAGCGTCCAGGTCGATGCCGAGTCGCCTCGCCGCCCAGCGTGCCAGAGGCTTGCTGATGTGGAGATATATGTGGATGAGCTTTTCCACGTCCCCGCTCTTTGCGGCGCGATCCGCCGCGCTGATGTTGTTAATGCTTCCCCGGGAGACCCCGGTAATTGCTATGATGTCTGCCGTCGGGATACCGCGCTCGATCATCCGTATAATGGCTTCCCGCCATTCGTCATCGATCCTCGGCGGTCTCTTTTTTCCGTTGTACGGTGCCATTTATGCCTCTCCTTTCTCCGACGCCCGTACAGGGCGCGGTTGTTTCAGTCGCTCCCGCCACTCGCAGATGGGGCAGATGTAGACCTTGGGCCCCGGGTCCAGGCGGGAGACGTTCCAGTCCTTGCCGCAGCGGCGGCAGCTACGATAGATTTTGTCCTTCATGTTGGTATGTAACCTTACATACTCGATGCACGGTCAAATCATAATCAGGGACCGAAACACCCAGGTAATCTCCAATGTCAGCCACGCAGTCCCGACAGAGATATGCAAGCTTTTTGGGACTTCCACAGGAGCCGCTTTGAATTGACAGTTTCGCCATCCTGCTCTTTAGCAAGAGGTCTCCGCATCGGCAGCAGTAATCGTGACGAGAAGCATCATGTCTCATCCTCGTCCCTCCCTGGCCAGATACCAGGCCACGTATTCGTTGAGCGTCACAGTCGTCCCTCCCTCAGCAGATCCAGCAGCTCGCAGAGATCATAGAATTTCCTCGGGTCCAGCCCGGTCTCCCGGAGGATCAGGTCCAGCCGCCAGTCCACGGCGGAGCGGTTGAGCCGCAGGGCCCGGGCCGCCGCCGACAGGTTGAGATTCTGCTCAGCTACTTCCCGGATAATGGCCCGGTCCTGCTCGCAAAGTGCCATGGCTCACGCCTCCTCCAGCTCGGCGGCAAACAGCAGATAGTTCACCGCGTCCACGTAGTTGTCCTCTTTGTAGTGCCCGGAGCCCATCCGGGCGATCTTCAGCAGGGCCATCATGGCCGCCACGTCCGCCGGGGTGATCTCCCGGCCCAGCCAGGCCGACCACAGCCCGGCGATGGCCTCGAAGTTTCGCTCCCGCTTCCCGTACTGCCCGTCCCGGTTGCCCTCGTAGATCTCCTGGGCCTTTGCCAGGATGGCCTCCCGGGCCGGCGGCTTCTGCGGGGCCTCGGACTCCCCGGCCTCCAGCCGGGCCAGGGCCTTCTCCTGGTACCGGACCTTCCGCCGGTCCGCGGCGACGGCCTGCTTGCAGGCGACGCTGCAGTATTTCTTCCGGCTGATCCGGGACTCCACCAAAAAGGTCTTGCCGCACTTGGGGCAGGTCCGGGCCAGGTCGTAGGCCGGCGTCTCGGGCTCCGCCTGGGGCTCGTCCCCGGCTGGCTGTCTGGTCTGGGCGGTGGGCAGGTCCGGCGGGACGTGGACCGTGACCTTCTGGCCCTCGGTCTCGTTGACGTACTCGCCGTAGCTCATGCCCTTGGCCTTGGCCGCCGCGGCGGTTTCCTGGATGTTCATGGGGCTGCCTCCTCTCGCATATCGGCGCCGCAGTTGGGGCAGAAGTTTCTATGCAGCTGTTCCAGCGTGACCCGATTTTTGCAGGCAGAACAGGTTGCGTAGACCATTCCCCACGGGCCGAGTTGCTTGTCTTCCCACCGACCCCTCACCACAGGCCGAACGTCGGCGGGTGGGATTGCTTTAATCTGCTCTGCGTACCAAGCTGGATAATGGGCCTCCGGTGGCTGGCTCAAAATCTCAATAATCGCATCCTGCTTCTCGATGTATTCAGCCATCCTCTCCAACCTCCCTCATGTCGGCACCGCAGTTGGGGCAGTAGCTACTTTTGGCTGAAAACTTTGCAGTACATTCACTGCACATCCAGAGCATTTCTTCCCCGGTCATAATAAGGGCGCAATCGCTAGGCCACCATTCTATCCACTTTCCCCTCACCACAGGCTGTGCCTCGATCTTCTCCAGCTCCTCCGCCGCCGCCCGGATGATCGCGCAGCCCTGGGTGGTGCAGTTGTGCTCGTGGCCGCAGCCCAGGCAGATCAGCGACCCGGTCTCCGCCTTCATGCCCTTCAGGGCCCGGATCAGCTCAGTCCTCTCCATGGTCGGCCTCCGTCACCAGCCAGATGGTCAGGCTGTCGCACGTCGGGCAGATATTTGCCACCAGTTCGTCCTCGATATGCTCCCACATGCGGGCGTCACCGTTGCCCGACAGAATGTCATGTCCTTGTCGTATCTCCACCCTGACACTCGCGGGTGCAAGCAGATCCAGAATGTCCCGGAGACAGATCAGCTTCTTTTCTTCCATCATCAGTCCTCCCGTCATCTTGTGAATGTTGTACGCCAGCTTCAGCAGGGCGTCTCTCATCTCATCCATAGGCTCACCTCGGCGTATCCGGCAGGGCCATCCAATGGGTCACCGGGTGGACCAGGTAGTTCTCCGCCAGGCGGTCGGTCCCCGACCGGTACCACCGGCCGTCGGTCCCCAGGCCGCCCTCGTAGACCAGCAGGCCGTCGGTCACCAGCACCCGCTTCCGGGGCGACGGCAGGGCCTGGGTCACGGGGATCCAGAGGCTCGTCACCCGCAGTCTCATTCCTCCACCCCCTCCGGCAGCGTGGGCAGACGCATCCAGTGGGAGACGGTGATGGGGTCCAGGTCCTGGTCGTCCGCCAGGATCCATTCGTCCAGCGTCTCGCTGTACTCTACGATACACAGGTCGTTTTCCAGCCAGGGCGTGCGCTCCCCCGGGAGCGTGGCGCTGCAGACGCCCAGGACGTACTCGCCGTCCTCGGGCATGCGCTCGGTCACGGGGATCCACCGCAGCAGGGCCAGCGCCTGGCAGGCCATGCGGTGGGCCTCCAGCCATTCGTGGGGGCTGTGGGTGCTCTCCGTGGTGGGGTTGCAGATCTCTATGGCCCGGTCAATGCTCATGCTCATGGTCAGGTTCCTCCTTTTTGTTCTGTGATGCTTGCTCATACCGTTCCGCGTCCAGGCGGGCACGGGTCAGCAAGGCCAGGATCATCTCGGCGCCGATCTCCTCCACGTCCTTCAGGTAGTCCTCCATCAGAGGCACGGCGGCGGCGGTGATGTGCCTCTGCTTTTCGGATTCGGTCCCGGCCGGCAGAGGCATGGCGTCTGCGCACTCCGCCGCAAAGGTCCGGCAGGCCATAAACAGCGCCGCCGTCAGCTTCTCCTCAGTCTTTGTCATGGGATCCCTCCTTGTCCGCGGTCACCGGCTCGGTGCCGTCCAGCCAGCCGCCGGCGTAATACCAGCCCCGGCCCCGGCGGGCGTCGTAGCCGATGACGATCTCGTTCTCGTTCATGGCCCGGATCCAGGGGGTGGGCCGGGGACGACTCCAGGAAGAGGATCCGCAGCAGGGCCAGCGCCCGGCCGACGCTTCGATAGCCGCCCATGGCTCACACCTCCTTCATCCGCCGGATCTCCTCGTCGAAGAGATAGGCGATCTTCACCCCGGAGACCTCCTCGGCCTTTTGCCGGAGCTTTTCCAGGGTGTAGTCGGTGTCATTGTCCTGCTCCATCTGGACAAACCAGTCGGTGGCCGCCTGGAAGGATTCGATGAACCGGTCCACCCGCTTGGGGCCCAGGCCAAAGGCCTCGGCCATGGCCACCACCATGAGCCACATGGCCCGCTGGGTCTGGATGCCGGACTCGATCCGCACGGCGTCGTCCCTGGCGGCGGCGCGGATGGCCTCCGCCTGCCGCTTCTGCATGGCCAGCACCTCCGCGTAGGTCATCCCCGGCGGCAGCTGGCGGTGTTGTTTCTTTGCCATGGGTCAGTCCTCCCTGCGCCGGCGAATTTCTTCGTCAAGCTCCTGCATCCGACGCTGGTGCTCTTTGGCCTCGCGCTGGAACTCTTTGTCCTGGCGCACCTGCGAGACGAGCAGGTATCCCAAAAAGACCGTACCCATTCCCGTGATGACGATGAGGCAACCCGCAGCGATGATAATCATTCGCTCACCTCCTCCCTGCCCAGCAGGTAGTCGATGCTGACCCCCAGCAGGTCCGCCACCGCGCACAGGCCGATGGCGTCGGACGCGGAGAACATATAGCCGTAGGGCGTCTCGTCGGATCCGGTCAGCTTCCCCGTCCCGGCCTCATGCTCCAGGAAGGACTTCTCGTAGACGCTGCCGTAGTACCGCCCGCAGGCGTCGAAGACCTCCTCCACGGACTTGCCCGCCGCCGCTCTGGCCTGGGCCATCCGCTGCCACAGGAGCTTCTTCCTCTCGATCAGCAGCGCCTCCCGGGCGGCCCCGTCGGCCTTGCGTTTGGCCTTTGCCTCCTTGGCCTGTCGCTTGATCCGGTCCTTCTCCGCCTTGGCGTGGGGACAGAAGGACTTGCAGGTCTCCAGCCAGAAGCAGTTGAGACAGCACTGGCCGGTGCAATGGTTGCTGTACCACCTGCCATCCTCGGCGATCTTGGCTTTCATCTTCTCCAGGTGTGGGCACGGGATCCCCTCCTCCTTGGGACAGGCCGGGCGTTTTTTCTCCAGATCCTTCAGGGTCTGGCCCAGGCGCTCGGCGTCGTGGGCGTAAAAATACTCCAGTCTGCTCTTCTTGGTGGCGGCGACAGTGGCGTACCTCTGGTCCTCCGGGCTCAGCCGGGCCACCTGGTAGGCGGTCTCCTCGGGGACCTTGCCCTCGTTCCACCGGGCCAGCCACCAGTTGTTCAGGTTCTCCCGGATGACCTTCAGCCGGGCCAGCTTGCTCTTGCTGACCTTGCAGGCCTCGGCCACGTGGTCCCGCATCCGGCCGGGGAAGTCGTAGCCCTCCTCCTTGAGGGCGTAGAGCAGCTCCTCCACCCGCACCGCCTGGCGGGAGATCTCCGCGCTGGTCATTTTCCGGGTGTCGCTGTTGGCGAAGATCAGCCGCAGCTCCTGGAGGGCCTCGCTCCCCGCTTCCCGCTCCCGGATGCAGGGGATCTCCCGCAGGTCCGCCCGGCCCTCGCTCACCAGCTTTTCCATGGCCGCCCGGCGGCGGTGGCCCGAGACCAGGATCACCTTGTCCGGGTCCATGGGGTCGTCCCGCACCCGCAGGGGCTGCTGGAGGCCGAAAAGCTCGATGTTGGCCGCCAGCTCGTCGATGCCGGAGAGCTCGTAGAAGTTGCGCCCGTCCGGGCGGACGTCGTCCAGATCGATGTACTCGATGCGCTCCCGTGTGCCCGGATCGGGCACCGACGCCTCAGCCAGCGCCTCCCGCAGGGTCGTCACTTTGGTTTCCATTTGGCATTCTCCTTTGTCGGTCGTAATTCGACGGCCGCCCCGTCTGCCTCCTCCAGTTGCGGACGGTGGTCACGCTCCAGCCGGTGGCCCGGGCGATCTCCGGGTCCCGGGCGCCCTGAGCGTAGAGCCGCCGGGCGGTGCCGTCAGCCCCCAGGGCGATGAGACTGGGCGTGGGCTTGGATGGCCGCCAGTATCGGTCCTCCCACCCCGACGCCCGCCGGGGCGGCAGCTGACAGGCCGGCTTGGGCCGGGGCCCCACGGTCTTCACCGTGCAGCCCTCTCCCGGCGGACAGCCCCGGCTCATGCCGGTGCGCAGGTTGTACTTGCACAGCCCGTCGTAGGCCAGGTCGATGCAGCCCTCGCAGCCGGCGGGGGCCAGTTTGGTCTCGCTCATGGGGTCACTCTCCCCTCGTGCAGTAGCACTCCCGGATGGTCCGGCCCTCCACCTTGCCCTCGGCCAGGTAATACCGGCCCTTGGGGTGGATCCAGACGACCCGGCCGGCGACGTCGACGGGGATGGCCATGCCGTTGCCCCATTGGGTCCGGTCCCGGGTCCATGGATAGGGCCGGAAGCGGATCCTGTCTCCTACCTGCATCAGAACGGCACCTCCTCGTCGGTCTCCTTGAACTGATATTCCTCCTCGGTCAGGGTCTGGGTGGCGCCGTCGAAGGCCAGCTCCAGCCGGAGCTTCTCGCCCTCCTTGTTCTTGCCGATCTTCAGGATCCGGTTGCTCCCGTTGTCGTCCGGGTCATCGGGGTAGAGCAGCATGACGATGTCGGCGTCGTTTTCCAGCTGGCTGGACTCCCGCAGGGACTGGACCGTGGGCGGCTTGGGCCGGGACTGGGTCTTCTCCGGCCGGGACAGCTGGGCCAGGGCCACCACCGTGATCCCGTGGGTCTGAGCCAGGGTTTTCAGGTCGATGGAGATCTGCGTGACCCGCTGCCGCAGGTCGGCCACGCTGTCCCGGATGATCTGCAGGTAGTCCACGAAAATGATCTGGAATCTCTGCTGCAGGCTGATGGCCTGGATGTCCTGGACGGTCATGCCCGAGGCGTCCACCACGGTCAGGTCCAGCTTGGCCAGCTCCGTGGCGGAGGAGGCGATCAGGTCGTAGTCCTGCTGGGCCAGGGTCCGGCGTTTGATCTTTTTCAGGCTCACCTTGGCGTGGTTGGCCACGGTCCGGTCGATGAGCTTGCGGTCGCTGGTCTCCAGGGAGAAATACCCGACCCGGTAGGTCTGGGCCATCAGCAGGGCGAACTGGATGGAGAGCAGCGTCTTGCCGCTGGAGGAGTAGCCGCCCAGGATGATGAAATCTCCCAGCTCGGCGAAGAGCTCCTCGTCCAGCCGCTTCATTCCCCAGGGGAGATACACCGGCTTGCGCTCCAGCCGGGCCACGAAGTCGGTCACGGCGTCCTGGATGCTGACGACCCGCGTCTCCCGCCGGGAGGCCAGGGCCCCGTTGAGCTGGGCCACGATGGCCTCGGCCCCGGCGGCGGTGTCGGCCTGGGACAGCCTGTCCCCCAGCTCCCGGAGCTGACGGAGACGGGATCGCTCCCGCAGCTCGTCCCGGTAATGGGCCAGGCCCTCGTCGGTGGTCCACAGGCGGTTGTCCAGGATGAGGTCCGCCACGGGCCGGCAGTCGTCCCCGGCCTCCAGCACCACCGACAGCTCGTCGGTGGGCCGCCCCGCCAGGAAGAGCTTGCCCATGGCCTGGAAGAGCAGCCGGGCCCCGGTGAGGGTGAAGTCCGACGGGGCCAGGACCTGCAGCGTCTCGCCGATGGTTCCCTCGGACAGGAGCATGGTGCCCACCACGGTCAGTTCCAGCTCGTCCTGGACCAGGATCTGGCTCATGAGCTCATCACCTCCGGATCTGGGGCCCAGCCGGTGGGGCTTGTCCCCTGGGACACCAGTCCGTCGGCGTCCTCCCACCGGGCGTTGTTCAGGTAGGTGACGGCGTGGGGGATCCCCACGCCCTCCTTCCATTCCTGGGTGGCTTTCTGCTTCACCAGGGCTCGGCCGATCCGGTCGATGAGGTCATCCGAGGGGCGGAGCCTGTCCCAGGCGTCCATGGCCTTCTGCTTGTTCTCCGACCGCGGATAGAAGGCCCAGAACCCGGCGAAGCGCTCGGGCTTCCAGTCGGGGGCCTTCCTCGGCTCTTTTTTGGAGCGCGGGCGCCGTCCCCCGGCAGGGGGGACTACAGGGGGGTCTTCTACACTTGTACTATTCTTACTTGTATTATTCTCCTCCAAGATTTCTTGGGGAGGGGTCCCCAAGATTTCTTGGGGAGGGGTCCCCAACTTTTCCGGGGGAGGGGCGTCCCGGTCCCGGGCGGCGTATTTCCGCAGATCCACCCAGAGGCGGCGCTCCAGGACCTGGCTGGTGTCCGCGTCCCGGAGACACTCCCGGATAATGTGCCCCTGCTTTTCCAGGGCCCGCAGGTGGCCGTTGATGCACTCGTCGGTCACCCCGTAGAGCTTGCAGAAATAGGCGGTGCTGGCCCAGCAGTAGCCCTCCCGGCTGGCCAGGGCCCGGATCTCGCCGTAGAGCAATTTCGCCTTGTCGGGCAGTTCCGGGTCGTACCGGACCCGGGCGGGGATGACGGCGTCGTACGCCGGCTGGCGGTCGTCAGTCATGGGAGGATTCCTCCTCCCGGGTCCAGAAGCGCGGATCGTTCAGGGCGGTGCGCAGGTCAGACCGGAACAGGTCTCCGACCTCTGAGTCGTCGGCGTCGATCGTTCGCCATATATCCTGGATGGTGGCCGCCAGAGCGAGCATGATGTTCTTCGGCGTGGCGGCAGCGGTGACGGCGAGGTGCATGCCGTGTGTCTCGTCCAGTTCGCCGCTCACATTGAAGATGACCTCGATCATCCCGCCGCCTCCTTTCTCGCCCGGGTCTCCACCAGGTCGTGATACATCCGGGCAAGGCCCTCCCAGTAGACGCGCTCCCACAGGGCCACCATGTCGGCCTCCTCGTCGGTGAGATCGTCCCGCCATTCCTGGGTCTCGTCCTCGTTGGTCTCGTTCTCGAACAGCCAGAGCAGCTGTTCCCGGCGTTCTTTTGTGATCATGATGGCCTCCTTCCCGCCATGAGGCCGGTCAGCTCCTGCCAGTCCTCCTCGGACCAGCGGAAGGCGGCGCCCAGGGCCATGAGCTGGCCCATGGTGAAGTTGAGGGGCTCGTTTCGCCGCTTGCGCAGGGGAATGGGGCTCTTGAAGCCGCACAGCGGCGCGATCTCCGTCTCCTGGAGGCCGCTGCGGGCCTTGCCGATCCGGTAGAGCTCGCCGAACTTTTCGGCCACCCGGTCGGCTCTGGTCTTTCTCTTTGCCGGCATGATGATTCCTCCTTTACTCGGGCCGGGTTTCCCGGCTGATTTGCAGTTCGATGGACGCCCGCCTGATGTCCTCCAGCTCTGTCAGGATCTCGTCGAACAGCGGGCGCTCGGCCTCGTCGATGATCCCGTCCTCGGCAATGGCCATCAGGTCCCGGTCCCGATGCTTGTCCGCAAAGGCCAGCACCCGGCGGATCAGGCTGATCGTGGCCTGCTCCAGGCTTCGGACCTCCACCTCGGGGACGACCTTGATCTCCCCGGAGGCGATGCGGTTGTGCTGATAGGCCAGGGGGATGTAGTCGTAGATGATGCACATCCCGTCCAGCACGTGGCTGGGCGGCAGGCGGGTGTAGGTCTCGTATGCCTTGATGCTCTCCACGCTGATCCCCAGCTTCTCCGCGGCTCGCTCCTGGGTCAGGCCCGCGCTCAGACGGGCGGTCTTGTAGATGTTCTTTTCGTACATGGCGTTCTCCTTTTTCGGGTCCTCTGAGGACCTGCTCTCGGTTGTTTAGGGTATCGGTCCGCCCTAGACCCGGGGTGGGTCAGGCGGTATCATAGCGGTAGGGCGGCTCGGCGAACAGATCGTTGTACTCGCAGCCCAGGACCCCCGCCAGCAGCGGCAGCTGCCTGACCCGGGGCAGGTAGCGCTCCTGCTCCCAGCCCACCACGTTGCTCTGGGCCACGCCCATGCTGGCGGCCAGCTGAGGCTGGGTCAGCCCCGCGGCCTCCCGGAGCTCTTTGATTCGCAGTACCATGCGGTGCCTCCTTTCTGGTTGTTGCCTCCTATCAGCCTGTGTTATAATCGGGGGGTGAAAAGGAGGTGAATAGTATGATTGATATGCAGCAAATCCTGGATACTGCAAGAGACGACGCGCTGCAGTCTATCTACAATGGCCGTCTGCTGGATCATGTCGACGAAAACGCCAATGTTATGAAGGCTCAGATGAAATTTGCTCTGTCGCTTTTGGAGCAGTATCATTTGGCCTTGCAGAAGGCGCTGCTGGAGTACGATATTCAGATTTGATGGAATCCAGCGCACCCAGGAACGACTCCTCGGCCGTTGGCTCCTGCAGTCCTTGCAGAGCCTGACGAATCTGGCTGCTGATCTTCCCGGCCACCTCTTCGGCCAGGTCGGACGCCGACGATTCTTTCTGGCGTTCGACCTCGGCCAGCCGGGTCTCCACCCTGTCGATCCGCACGAGCGCCTCGATGATAAAGGGCCAGGGGTTGTCCTTCCCGGGCTGGAATGCTGTCATCAGAGCGTCGGAAAAGATTTCTCTGATGGCATCCCAGAAGAGGTCGAACCTTGCTCGATCCTCCGGGCCTTGGATCAGTCCGGCCTTCATAGCGCACGAAGCAGCGAGTGCCCTCCCTTCGGTCTCGTACTTGATTCCATTCCTTTTGGTTTCTGCCATTCCCCTCACCTCGCTTTCAAATATCAGGTTTGTCCCCTCCTATCAGCCTGTGTTATAATCGGGAGAAAAGGAGGTGACTCGAATGGATTACAGTGACGTCAGAAAAGTTGTTGAAGAGACCGACCTTGCCCGCGTCCAGGCCTATCTGGACACGGGCCGCTGGTCGATCCTGGCCGTCGCGCCGGGCCAGCTGGAGGACAAGAGCGCATACATTCTCTACTGCCTTGGCTGGCACGGACCTGACGACCCGGAGTTCCCGGATGAGGACACGTCCGAGTTTCCCCGCTTACCGGACTGGCCGGTCCGTTGACGGGGCTTTCCTTCCGTTGACGCGCCCCATGCAGAACAGATAGGTGCCGTCTCCGTTGGGGGCCGCGGCGATTGCGACCCAGCTTTTGCTGGTGAGCAGCGCCGCGACTTCCTTCAGGTCTGTTGTTTCTCTGATTTCCTTGACCAGTGGCAGGACGGGGTTGTCGGGCTTAATACCCATCCCTCTCACCTCCTTTCAGTTATTGACCTTTGTGCTCCTGGGCAGGAGTGAATAAGTCGCTGATATTGCAATTCAGTGCCTCGGCAAGCCTAGGCAACTGCTTAGCACTGGGAAAAGATGTTTCTGACTCCCAGTTGCTAACAGCTCCCCTTACAACGCCTAAGTACTCAGCTAACTGCTGCTGAGTCATGTTGGCTAAAAATCGAAGTTCCTTAATCCGCATCACCATGTCATCACCTCCAACATATAAAATATGTTGCCATAATCTATGGCACAATAATAACACACAACAGCTGGAGTGTCAATAATTATGGCAATATTTTTCTGTCTCGGCCTTTCAATGTCATAAATTATGGCGTATGCTGATATAAAGGAGCTGATGAAATGACCAGAATCAAGCAACTGCGGAAAATCCTAGACTTCACGCAAGCAAAAATGGCAAATCAGCTAGGTGTTGCTCGCTCAACTGTATCTATGTGGGAAGTATCTAATCAGGAACCCGATTATGACACGCTAAAAAAAATCACCTTGCTATATCATGTTCCCGCAGATTATGTTATGGGACGTGGTGTTTTTTCGCAGTGGGATGATATTATTAAGTATTACGATGAAGTCTCATTTACTTTAGTTAATATGATTCCAGCTGGGTTTGAATTACCAGTTTTTTCAGATGAAAAGTCGCTGATTGCATGGCTTGACACACGGTTATACTTTGAACGGGATGAACTGGCATTGATAAGATTCTTTGCTTTTGCCGTTGGAGAAATCAGTTTGATCCCGGTAGAGGACCCAGTGGAGTCCGAAGCAAGAATAAATGTTGATATTTCCTTTACAAGGGATTTTGCAGCGTTAATCAAAGCCTATGAACCAGAGGCGAAGCCCAAAGTTGTATCGATAGCGGATGCCTTTCTACGAGAATGCTACGACCTCTTGCAAAAAAGGGATCAGGAAATAATCAAAAGCTTGATTATGAAACTTTTGAGGCCAAATCAAGATGATATGTCTTCGTCCAGTACTAGAACGTTACTGGATTGCTACAGTCAACTCAATGAGGAAGGTCAAGAAAAGATAGCAGGATATGCCGACGATCTGGTCAAGAGTGGGAAATATATAAAAAGTGGTCCGAATTCAGTGGGCAAAACGACATAAGTAAAAGATGCCCGATTCGGGCACAAAAAAGAGGCCCCGGAAAACCGGGACCTTGGCGACGCACTATTGACAATTTTATCAGCTGCGGTTATACTGAAAGCAGAAAAAGGCGCTGCCGTACCCGGTCAGCCCCCTAAATGAGGTTTGAAGTGATCGCCGCTCTTGTCAGGAGTTTTCCGGCGGTCACTTCTTTTTGCTCTGAATAAACAGGCTGCAAATGCCGATGATGACCAAACAAAGTTGAAGAACTTCGGATGTACTCATGGGGCAGCCCCCCTTTCGTAAGATCAGGGGGCAAGAAGCTGCCCCCTGTCGTGGGGGCTGACCGCTGCGGTACGGCAGCGCCGTGGCATCAGGATAGCATAGGCTGAGACAAAAAGCAACAAAAAGGAGAGAGACACACATGATCGACTTCAAAAACGGCGCATTCATCAAGCTCAAGCAGGCCGACCCCGGCGCCCTGGGCCAGAACCTCTACGCCCAGCTGCTGCCCGACGAAAAGATCATCAGCGCCTACAAAGGCGTCCGGGACTACGTGGTCTTCACGGACAAGCGGTTCATCTCGGTCAACGTCCAGGGCCTCACGGGCAAGAAGCAGGACTTCACGTCCATGCCCTACAAGAAGGTCTCGGTCTTCTCCATCGAAACCGCCGGGACGCTGGACCTGGACAGCGAGCTGGAGCTGTACTTCTCCGGGGTGGGCAAGGTGAAATTCGAGTTTTCCGGCCGGTGCGACATCGTGGAGATCGGGAAGCTCATCGCGTCATACGTATTGTAAGTGCCCGAATCGGGCCCCAAAAACAGGACCGCCGCCCCCGACGGCAACCCATCGGGGGCGGCTATTCTGCACTCAAAATTGGAGGTGATCCCATGAAAACCCGCCGTCCGACCCCGAAAAAGCTGCCCTCCGGCTCCTGGAGATGCCAGGTCCGGGTGGGCGGACAGAGAATCTCGGTCACCGAGGCCACCCCCGAGCTGGCCCAGGCCCGGGCCATGGCTATCCAGGGCGGCCTGGTGGAGCAGGAGGAAAAGAAAAAGTCGATGACCCTGTCTCAGGCCATCGACGAGTATATTGCGCAAAAGGACAACGCCCTCTCCCCTTCTACCATTCGCGGCTATGAGCAGGTCAAGCGTCGCCGCTTCCCCGGCCTCATGGCTCGGAACATCTACGGGATCACCAAGCGGGACGTGCAGATCGCGGTGAACCAGGAGGCGAAGACAGTCTCACCCAAGACCATCGCCAACGCCTACGGGGTGATCCGTCCGGTGCTGAAGGAGTACGGGGTGGACGTCTTCGGCGTGACCCTGCCCAAGCGGGCGAAGCCGAAGAAGGAATATCTCCAGCTGGACGAGATCGGCGCCCTGCTGGAGGCGGCGAAGGGCGACAGCTGCGAGGTGGAGATCCTGCTGGCCCTCTGGCTGGGGCTCCGGCGGTCGGAGATCCTGGGCCTGTGCTGGGACTGCGTGGACGAGGCGGCCTCCGCCATCACGGTCATGCGGACCATGGTCCCGGACCGGACCCACAGGATGGTTCTCAAGGAGATGACCAAGAACGCCTCCAGCAACCGGACCCTCCCCTGCCCGGCCTACATCATGGACAAGCTGGCCGCCATGCGGAACGGCCGGACCGAGGGCCTGTGCTTCCGGATCCACCCGGACACGCTGCGCAAGCACATCCACGCGCTGTGCGCCCGGTGCGGGATCACGGACACGGCCACCCATGGCCTGCGGCACACCAACGCCGCGGTGATGCGCAGTCTGGGCGTGAGCACCCAGCGCGCCATGGCCCGGGGCGGCTGGACCGAGGAGCGCACTTACAAGGGCCTGTACTCCTACGCCTTCGACGCCGTGGCCCAGGAGGACGACCGGAAGATCGACGAATTTTATGCGGAGAAGCTGGAAAATGTCACACGAAATGGCACACGGGAAAACTCGGACGATTGATTTTCAACGCCCGAAGCCGTTTTTCTCGCAGGGTTCAAATCCCTCCTTCTCCGCCAAGAAAACCCTTGAACCGTAAAGGTTTGAGGGTTTTTTCTTATGCTTTGACCACTGATTTGACCACTTACAGGATAAAATATCATGGACAAAACGGCACATAAAACTGTGCAAGCTGACGAAAAACGGACGGATTTTTACGAGTTTGAAACTGATTGGATAAACCGTTCCATTCGATCGGCGGACTGCTGCCGCATCTTCTGGGAAATATGGCCGTAGACGTCCAGCGTGAAGCTGGCGGTGGCATGACCCAGATTGCCCTGCACGGTCTTGATGTCATCTCCGCTTTCGATGGAGACAACTGCGTAGCTGTGCCCTTACGGTATAATAACGACAAACCGGAAAAGTCCCGTATTTTCAAGGGTTTTCAAGGTTTCAAGCCTGATTTTTGATCCTTTTCCAACCCAAAAATCAAGCCGCGTAAATTGTCGAACCGTAGGGGGTGTTTCATTAACGACAAATAATTTCATAGCGGCTGGGAGTATCGTCCCAGCAACCTGCGGGCGTTTCAATCTGCTGACAAGCTGCTTTGAAGCGCCCTTTTTTGCGCCCAAATTTAAGAACATGGGAGGAAACCAATATGCCAACAGAAACCTCGCCGCCCAAGCGAGGGCGAAAACCAAAGCAGCCTGCGCCGGTGGAGCCGGTGCAAACCACTGAGCAGATCGTCCGTATTCCGCTGGCCGAGCTGCACCCCTTCCCGGACCATCCATACGGTATCCGGGAGGATCAGGCCATGCAGGACACAGCGGACAGCGTGAAGCAGAACGGCGTGGTGGTCCCGGCCATCGTCCGGCCCCGCGCCGAGGGCGGCTATGAGATCGTCGCTGGACACCGGCGCAAGCTGGCTTCCGAGCAGGCGGGCTTTACGGATATGCCCTGCATTGTCCGCAATCTCACCGATGATGAAGCCATCATCCAGCTTGTGGATTCCAATGCCCAGCGGGAGGACGTGCTGCCAAGTGAACGGGCCAAAGCCTACAAGATGCGCCTGGAGGCCATCAAGCGGACGGCGGGAAGGCCGCGCAAAGACCTTTCAGAAAATGCGCCGAATAATTCGGCTAATTTTCGGAGTGACGATGAAGTGGGAAATGTCGATGGGATCAGCGGCGATACCGTCCGCAACATCATTTCCCTCACCAACCTGGTCCCGGAGCTGATGCAGATGGTGGACGATAAGAAAATCTCTCTGACGCCCGCCTATCAGATCGCTGCCCTCACGGAGCCGGAACAGCGCCTTTTGCTGGAAACCATCGACAGCGAACAGGCTACGCCCTCCGTGTCACAGGCCCAGCGGATGCGCAGGCTCAGTCAGTCGGGAGAACTGAACGAGGACAATATGCTGCAAATTATGATGGAGCAGAAGAAGCCCCAGGATTTCAGCATCTCGATCCCGCTGAACAAGCTCCGCAAGTATTTCCCCAAGTCCTATTCCCCGGAAAAGATGGAGGAAACCATCTTCAAGCTGCTGGACCAATGGCTAAAGCAGCGCCAACGGAGGCAGGAACGCTAAAACTTCATATCGGACAGTACGCCGGACAGGAATGTAACAATTCTCTGCCCGGCTTTTTTCATGTCCAAAATCAAATCTGGAAAGGAATTTTGAGCTATGAAACGTCCCCTTGCATACATCACCGCCCCCTGGGGCGAGAACCGCCGCGAGAACGAGGAACACGCCGCCCGGTACTGCCGGCAGGTCTACGATGCCGGATATTCGCCTATCTGCCCCATGCTGGTGCTTTCCACCTTCCTGAAGGACAGCATCCCCCAGGAACACAAGGATGGTCTGGATATGGCGAAGGACTACCTGCGGCGCTCTCATGTGCTGGTGGTCTGCGGCGATTCCGTCACCGAGGCCATGAAGAATGACATCGCCGTGGCGGAGCGTCTGCACATCACAGCCACCACGCTGGACGGTATTTTGACCGTCAAGGGCCAGGGCCGGAAGTCCTGCCGATGAAGAACGACGCAGTAATCACCGGCCAGAGCGAGCTTGCGGTGGAGCGTTTCATGGACGACACCCGGCACATGATTATCTTCGACGTGCTGGATCACCGCAGCCCCATCGGGAACAAGGGTGAGCGTCTGCGGCTGTTC
>Ga0079305_1001130_pt1 | contig 40219 bp, 34 predicted proteins | sample LMS_cellobiose_e_FD_79183 | JGI IMG/M metagenome (GOLD analysis project Ga0079305, IMG submission 79183) | Rumen-fistulated moose microbial communities from Alaska, USA - LMS_cellobiose_enrichment | ecosystem: Host-associated > Mammals > Digestive system > Stomach > Rumen fluid ... | reverse complement strand
TAAGAACTGCAAGAAATTGCAGAGAAGGTTTTTTTGCCTCAGGCAAAAAAAGAGTGAAAAGCATAAAAAAACGAAAAAAAACGTAAAACCGAGGGTTCAGCCCCTTGACTTTTACATAATAGATTGGAGATTTCCTCCGTGTACCAGTGTTTTTTGACCGAAGAAATCAGCAGTGCGATGCCCGCGGACACGCAGCCGACCACGGTGGTCGCAAACGCGATCTGCATGTTGTATGCCATGTTCGCAATGTTGCCCGAGGCCAGTCCCGCCAGCGCCGGTCCCATCGGGATCAGCGTGCCCATCAGTCCCAGCATCGGGGATACCTTCGCCAGAAACCGCGACCGTTCCAGACTCCGTTCGTATTCCTGCTGATATTCCGAAATGCGCTTTTCGCATTCCAGCTCATCCCAGTTCAGTTCGATCAGTTCGGCCACCTGTTCGGCAAAAATTCCCTGTTCTTTCAATTCGTCCGTCCGGAGCTCGACTCCGGCTTTGATTTTCCGCAGCAGCTCGTTTCGTTTGCGGCGTTCCTGCAGCAGCGTCAGGTACGTCGAGCAGAATCCTCCCAGCGAGATCAGCGAGGCGGTCAGCGCCGCCAGCAGCAATACGATCACCGGCAGCAGCAGACTGTTCGAGATCCAGTTCAGAATTTGAGTTACAGTGGACATTTTTTCTTTTCCCTTCCGTTTCTTTTGAAAGTTTCATAAATTCTGCATCCAAGTCCGCTTAACAGCACCACGCCGGCCAATCCGGCCAGAACCAGCAGACTGTCAACCGGAAAACTGTCGTTTTCTCCCGGCATCAGACGCGCATTCGCCGCCACCGGCAGAAATACCGCGGGCAGTATCAGAAAATACTCCGCATGAAGCACCGTCAGAATCCGCGCCGCCGGATTGCGCCGCAGCAGACGGATTGATTCCGGGATCAGGATCGCCGGCAGCGGCAGACCCGCCGCCAGCAGCCAGGTCAGAGTTCGGAATTCCATTCCCGGCAGCGCATTGAAGATATACATCTGCAGATACAGCACTCCCGCCGGCAGCAGCACCGACGGCAAAAACACCAGATATTTCAGATGTCTCAAATAACGCCGGAACCCCCGTTTCGGCAGATCGGTCCGTCCCGTGTCATCCAGCAGGGAAAATCCCGCCGCCAGCGTAAATATCTCCTGAATCACCACCAGCGCGCACCAGTTTTCCAGCGTTTTCGCATTGGAAAGATCGGCATTCAGGGTCTGCATGCTGGTCTGCGCGATTGAACTTTCAAACAGAAACGGCAGCGGGAACAGCAATGCCGCCAGCAGCAATTCCCATCTTCGTTTTAACAATGAGAGTTTGCTGAAACTCTGCAGCGCCGCCAGTATCAGCACGGCCGTGATAAATACGATCATCGCTTTCCCGTTTCGTTTCAGATTATTTTTTCTTCGCCTCGATCTCTGCCACCGAATGGAAAAGATATTTCCCTTTCCGTTTCGTCAGGTTGACACAGAGTTTTTTTCCGTTTTCGCCCTGAAACCGGAAGAAGATCGAATTGGGATTTTTCACCAGTTCGGTCATTTCCCATTTCGCGTTCCGCATCTGCGGCGCGTAAGACTTCAGCAGACCCAGATATTTTTCCACCGGGTCCTCGCCGTTTTCCTGTTTCGCGAAAAGCCGGTCCGTTTTGCTGAGGCTGAAGCATTTTTCCAGCTTTTCCCATTCCGAATTGCAGCACATCCGGATCAACGCTTTCCGCACCGGTTCCAGCTGTTTATGGTTCTGCTCCGAAACCGGCTGTTCCTGCGGAACATACTGCGCCAGATCGTCTTTCCGGTAATTCACCGCCCAGACGGTGATCGTGGCGATCGCGGCAAGGATCAAAGTAATGGCCCATTTTTTCATGACACGTTCCTCCTCTTATCGGCAAAATGGTTCAGTTCTGTCCGTAGGTCGAATCCGGGTTGTATTTGCGGTCGTCGTCGCTGTCGACGCCCAGACCGCCGACGAACGCGGCGGCTTTGTCCGCATTCGAATCCAGATGTCCGATCGATTCGTCGGAGCCGTGCCCGTCCGCCCAGATGATGTTCGCGCGCTTGTTGTGCCGGAAGCAGGTGCCGTCGTTGTCGATGGTGTAACCGAAAGCGGACTGTCCCATCTGGCCGGACTGCTGTTCGCCGAAAGAGACGATCGACGAGGCATTTTTAACGCTTCCGGCCTTGACTCCGCCCGCGGTTTCCCAGGGATGAATGGTCCGGTTCGCGCCATAGCCGGAGCCTTTTCCGTCCGTTACGGTGAAACCGGCGGCCGTAAAGGCCGAAGTCAGTTTTCCGTCCGGACAGAAGAACGGATTGCTGGTGACTTCCCGCATCAGGTCCGCTCCGACGCCTGCTTTGCGCAGATACGGCGAAAGATAACCTTCGCCCGTGAAATCCCAACTGTTATTGCTTCCGCCCCGGGCGCCGGCCCAGCCTTTCATGTAAGTTTTTCCCAGCCGGCCGGCCGACATTCCTTCCGTTACCGGACAATAATGATTGTTATCCGACTGGTACAGCGAATCGGCGGTTCCGACTTGTTTCAGTCTGGCCATGCAGGAAAGGCTGACCGCTTTCTGTCTGGCGTTGTTCAATGCCGGAAGCAGCATTCCGGCGAGGATGGCGATGATGGCGATGACTACGAGGAGTTCGATCAAAGTAAAATTTCTCTTGAGCATAATGTACCCTTTCTGTTAATGCTTCGAACGTCTTGACGACGGCCTGAAAAAACGGGTTTATGCTCCCCGAGAGCGGAATATGAAAAAATCTTCCGGCGCACCCGGATAGAGAAACGTTTGTTGATTTACTGGTCTCCGCCTCCTTCTTTCTCCTTCATGTCGACAATAAAACGGTGACAGCGGCTGCACTGAATGGTGACTTCCCTTTGTCCGCGTTTCAGGATCTTGGTGTTTACCTCCAGATGTCCCGAGCCGTTGTGACTCAAAAGATGATCGAACGACGCCAGCAGTCTTGCCCTGGCTTTCCTTTCGTCATCCTCTTTTTCCAATGCTGAATCCATTTTTATTAGTCGCCTCTAATTATTGCTTCAAAAAAATACAGTAAATACGGCAAATGAATGCGTATTTCTGTTCGAATTGCAAGTAATATAGCACGGCTTTACCGGTTTGTCAATTAGTTTTCAATAACTTTTTTGATTTTTTTGTTTTTCCTCATGATGCAGCATGGGATCGGCGGTATTTTTCAGCGGAAAGCCGGGCGGGTCGGCGGGCTCAGAGTTTGAGACAGGTCCTGATGCCGGTGATCATCATTTGCATCGCCACGACCGCGATGATGAGTCCGGTCACGCGGATCAGCGGACCGAGCAGATGGGTTTTCACCAGGAATTTGTTGATGGAACCGGCGCAGACCATCAGCAGGAAATTGATGAGCAGCGCGAGCGTGAGCGAGGCGCAGGTCGGCAGCAGACCGTCGGCCACGCTCCCGGCGATCACGGCCGCGATCATACCGGGACCGGCGATCAGCGGCGTGGCCAGCGGGACCAGCGAAAGTTCCGTCAGCCCGTCTTGCTGCGATTTCTGCTGGCGCTGCACGAAACGTCCCTTGCCGATCGCGGTCCAGCCGATCATGAAGACGACCAGTCCGCCGGTGATCTGCAGCGAATAGAGTTCGACCCGGAAGATTCGTCCCAGCAGGAATTGTCCCGCCGCCGCCAGCAGAATGAGGATCAGCAGCGCGGCGGCCGTGGATTTCCAGGAGAGCTCGAAGTTGCGGTTCTGTCCGGGCGCCGGCCGGCACGAGGCCAGAAACATGATTTTGCTGGCGGGATTCAGCAGGGCCAGCAGATACAAGGCATTTTCGAAGACCGAGCGAAGAGTGATTTCCATTTTTCAGCCGTTTCCTTTCGGTTTTTTGCGGAAACATACTTGAAAAAAGTAATAATATCAATATATTAAAACACAAAAATCAATGTATGGGGAGTATTGAAAAAATGGAATTGAATCAGCTGCGTTATTTTATTCTGACCGCGAGGGAGCTGCATTTTGCCCGCGCGGCAGCAAAACTGGGCGTGACCCAGCCGTCCTTGAGCCGGGGAATCCAGACGCTGGAAAAGGAACTCGGCACTCTGCTGTTCCGCCGGACCAACAAGTGGCACGTCGCCCTGACCTCGGCGGGCGAGGCGTTTCTGCCGGAAGCGGAGAAAGCATTGCGTCAGCTGCGTCATGCGGAAAACCGCGCGAAAGCCGCCGGCGAGGGGAAATTCGGCCGTCTTACGGTCGGCGCGATCGCGTCCGCGCTCGGAAAACGGGCTTTCATCGATACGCTCGCGGAAATGCAGCGGGAATATCCGGACGTCACGGTGGAAGTGATCGATTCCAATTCCGCGGCGCTGACCGCGCAGATGCGCGATCGGACGCTGGACCTGGCGTTTCTGCGTTCCGCGCCGGAATTGACCTCGGACGACGAACTGGTCTGCGAAAAATGTTACGACGATCCGCTGGCGGTGGTGCTGCCGCGTTCGCACAAACTCGCCCGAAAAAAAGAGCTGAAGGTTGCCGATCTGGCGCAGGAACGGTTCATTCTGGTGCCGATGCGCACCTCGCCGTCGTTCCGGAATTACATTTTCGGATTCTGCTCGGCGCACGGCGGATTCACCCCGCATACCACCGATGACATCAGCTGTTCCTACGCCGCCTTGCGGCTGGTGGAAGCGGGCATGGGGATTACGGTGGTTTCGGCCACCTATTCGGGCTTGTTCCGCGACCGTCTCTGCTACCGTCAGTTCAGTGATTTTCAGCCGGTGCTGCCGGTTTACGCGGTCTATTCCGATTCGGGCTGTCCCGCCCCGCTGCGGAAATTTCTGGAACTGTTCCGCAAAAATGCGGCGCGCTGGCCGGAAAAACTCGATCAGTGACCGTTGTTTTTGAGCTGAGTCCGGAACGCCGCCGGCGTAAATAAGGTCTGCTCCAGAAAGACCCGGCAGAAATATTCATGGGAATTGAAGCCGGAAGCCAGCGCGATCTCCCGGATCGGCAACGCGGTTTCCTGCAGCAGTTTCATCGCGTTCCGGACCCGGCACCGGGTGATGTAATGCGAGATCGTGATGCCGAAGCCGGCGGTGAACGCACGGCTCAGACTGCCCCGGTGCACGCCCAGCAGCGAGGCGACTTTTTCCACATTGAACTCCCGGTCGGTGAAACTGGAATCGACCAGATTTTTCGCCTGCTCGGCCAGGCTCCCGCGGATGTTTTCCAGATGTTGTCCCGGCGAGATCATGGTCAGAATCTGAAATGCCGCCGCCAGCGCACGCATCCGGCTGGTCCGCGTCGAATTGATCTTTTCCAGATTCAGTTCCACGACCGAAAACAGTTCCTCCGGGCAGACACCCGCGTAACTCAGACCGGGCGGGATGTCCAGTCCGGAGAAAAGCTGTCCCGCCCCGTTTCCCGCAATGGTCAGCCAGCGGTATTCGAACCGTTCTCCGCGCGGATGGTAATCGTGACTTGATCCCGGCGGATAATACCAGACATGTTCCGGGTTCAGGACCGTTTCGCGCGATTTGTACCGGAAGACCGCCGCCCCCTTCAGACACCAGAAGATCTCACCGAAATCCACGCTGGGACGATACGCTTCACGGTCCGGGGACACCAGATTGAAATGGCCGCAGCTCCGGACGTAAAACGCCAGTTTCGGCTCCTTCTCGTAGTTCGCATAATACTTCCGAAAAGTTTTCATGTGACAAAATCATTATCCCATGTTACATTTTTATAATTGAATTTATAAACTTTACGGATTACTAGTATATCATATCATCATAAAATTACAAGTGGCGATCATGAGAAACTGTGTGAATTTGGATGGGGCCTGGGATTTCACCTTCACGGAAACGCCGTTCGAAGGGAGCATCCCGGCCGGAACAAAATATGAAAGCACCCTCTCCGTGCCCGGATGCTTCGACGTCATGGCCCCGTGGTTCGGCAAACGCGGGACCGGCTTTTTCCGGCGCTTCGTTCAGACCGGCGGACTGGTGCAGCTGAGCGTTGACGGGCTCGGGGTTGAAGGCGAAGTCTTCTGGGATGGCAAGTCCATCGGCAGCTGCCTTTACGCTTATATGCCGGAAAAATTCACCTTCGACGCGGGCGAGGCCGGACGGCATGAACTGGTCATCGCCGTTTCCAACCGGTTCAACCGGGTGTTTTTCCCGTTCTTCGATTTCTACGCATTCGGCGGTATTTTCGGCAATGTCACGCTCGAAGAATTGCCGAAAGACCACCTCGAATGGTGCCGGATCACCACGCTCGATTACCGTACCGGGGAAATCGCAGTGAAGGTCCGCGCCAGCCGTTTTTTCCGCAAGGAGCAGTCCCTCGAGATTCGCATCGACGGCAAAGCTGTCCGATTCGTGCCGTTTACCGGCCGCGAACTGGAAATCCGGCTCAAGGTTCCCGCGTTCAGACTCTGGTCGCCGGAAGCCCCGAACCTGCACCGGCTCGAACTGCGGCTGAAAAACGATTCTCTCGAAGAAACGTTCGGCATCCGGCAGATCGAGGTCAAAGGACCGAAGCTGCTGCTGAATGGAAAAGAGCTGCATCTGATGGGCTACAACCGGCACGAAAGCCATCCCGAATTCGGCGCGGCGACCCCGCCCGCGCTGATGGCAGCCGATCTGCACATGCTCAAGGCGCAGGGCGCGAATTTCATCCGCGGCAGCCATTATCCCCAGCGCGAATCTTTCCTCAAACTCTGCGATCAGATGGGGGTGCTGGTTTGGGAGGAAACTCTCGGCTGGGACATCAAGCCGCCCGAACTCTTTTCCCGCGGTTTCCTGCATCGTCAGACCGATCAGGCGCGGAAACTTGCCGCGGCGCATTACAACCATCCCTGCATCATCATCCGGGGCTTCATGAACGAGACCGAAAGCCAGCTGCCGCGGGTGCGTCCGATCATCAGAAGCGTGTGCCGGGCGTTCCGGGAGATCGACCCCACGCGCCCGGTCACTTATGCCTCGAACAAATATGAGAAAGATGTCTGCATGGACCTGGTCGACATCGTGGCGATGAACCCGTATCCGGGCTGGGGCGGGATCAACTGGGACGAGGTTTCCGGCATCGGCCATATCGCGCCGCGTCTGGCGGAGATCAAGGCGGCGGTGCCGAAAAACAAGCCTTACATGATCAGTGAGATCGGTGCCGCGGCGATCTACGGTGACCATGATCCGTATCGCGCCCGCTGGTCGGAGGAATATCAGGCGGAACTGGTGAAGGAAGTCTGCCGGATCGTGCTCAATGATGAACGTTACTGCGGGCTGTGCTTCTGGCATTTTTCCGATGCGAAATCCTACATCAACGGCGGCCGGGTGCTGGGCTACAACGACAAAGGCCTGCTGGACCGCTACCGCCGTCCCAAGCTCGCCTGGGAAGCCGTCCGGGAAATATTGCCCGCCACGGAATACGCCAAAAAAAGTCTGAAAAAAGGAAAACGTTCGTAATGAATGGAAAAATCTGGTTTTCCGGTCTGCTGACCGCCCTGCTCCTGCCGCTGACTGCCGGCGTGATCATCGCGGAAAACGGCACGTCGCGGACGGAGATCGTGACGGGGAAAAATCCTCCGGCATCGGTACAGTTTGCCGCCCGGGAACTGGCCGATTTTCTCGGGCGTGCCGGCAAATGCAGCATTCCGGTCCGGGAAACCTCGTCGGCTCCGGTTCGTATCTACCTCGGAAATACGCCGGAAACGAAAAATGCCGGCATCCGGCCCGGCAAAAACGATCATATCATTTCCGTGCGGAAAGACGGCTGCATCTTTCTGGCGGGCGTGGATGATCCGCAAAGAAACGATGCGTCGATCCGGTATCTGTTTTTCAACGTCAATGAAAAAGGCACGCTCGAAACCGTTTACTGTTTTCTGGAAAAATATGTCGGCGTGCGCTGGGTCGAACCGGGGAAACAAGGCGAATATGTTCCTGCGCGGGACCGGCTTGAAATCCCGTTTGCGGAAGAAAACCAGCGCCCGGCGTTTCACGAACGGAGATGCCACTATTATCAGACGGCGACTTACAGGAACAAAGTCCCCGACCTGCCGGAATACGGGACGGCGGACGATATCGTGCTCTGGGGAATGCGGCTGGGCTATACCAGTACCAATGCTCCGGTTTATGGCTGTCATTCCTTCGCATACCTGAATTTCAGCAAACTACTGCCGGATCATCCGGAACTTTTCGCGCTGCAGTCCGACGGGCAGCGTTCCGCCAAGGATTTCTGCTGGAGCAATCCTGCGGTGGAGGAACTCTGGTTCAAACTTGCCGATGCCTGGTTCCGGGGGGACAAAACCACCGCCGCGGCGGGGTATGACACCAAATGGAACACCGGTTTTTTCCGGTCGCGGAAGGAATTCATGATCGATCCGCACGATTATCAGATATATTTCTGCTGCTGTGAACGCTGCCGGGAAATGCGCCGTCCGTTCGGAAAAAACGGCCAGGGTGAACTGATCTGGAAAGTGATCTTCAACGTGGCGCGGCGGATCGAAAAAATCCACCCCGGGAAATTGATCACGACGCTGGTCTATCCGCCGAAGCGCTTCCTGCCTACCGACCGGAACATCCCGAAAAATCTCCGGGTGCGGATCACGGTTCCGTGGACTGCGGTCATTCCGGATTCTCCCGACGGGAAAAACGCCTTGGAACTGATCCGGAAATGGTCTGCGATCCAGCAGGAAAAAGTCTATCTGTGGATGTATCTCCGCTCCCATTTCGATTCCGACCTTCCCGGTGTGCCGGAGATCGCCGCGCACAACATGCAGAAACTGTTCCGGACGGTGAGTCCGTACGCGCAAGGGGTTTTCTACGAACATATCGAACCTTCGCATACGATCCGGAACCTCGACCAGTATGCCATTTCGCACCTGCTCTGGAATCCCGGACTTGACTTGGATGCTTTCCTGAAAGAATACTTCCGGTTGAGTTTCGGCGATGCCGCGCCCGAAATGGAGGCTTTCTGCCGCCGGCTTGAATCGAACTGGTACAAGGTCGCCGCGCTTCATCCCGGAAAGAAACTGATGTCCGGGGAACACAATGTCTTTCTGCGGACGGTTTACGATACGGTTTATACTTATCAGGAACTGACCACATTGGAACAGATGCTGGATGCCGCGACGGCAAAGGTTCCGCCCGAATCGTCAGAGGCGCGGCGGATTGACCGTTACCGGCGGTATGTAATCGGCCGGGCCAAGCAGGAATTTTCCGTATTTTCCTCGGACAAAGCCCATCGGTTCCGGCCGGAGCAGTTGCTCTGTACAAAAGTCATAACCGGTGAGCCCGGCGCCGCCGATTGGGAATCCGTGCCGTGGCTGCCGCTTCATTCCAATGATTCAACTGCCGCACCGGCGGAACACTCCCGGTTCAAGGTGCTGGAAAACGATCGGACCTTTTACGTTCTGGCGGAATTTGACGAACCGCATTTGGTCCAAGCCGTATCGCGCGATCGTGAACCGGGCGATTTCAACGGGCTGTGGATGGAAAATCTCTGCGAACTGTTTTTCTCGGGAGAATCCGGCAAAGTGCTGCATCTGGTGGTGAATGACCGCGGATTCCACGCCGTTCACGATGATACCACCCGGATCATGAGCCGACCGGGCCCCGGCATCCGCATCCGGACGGAACGCGGTCCGGCGGGTTGGAAAATGATCGCCGAAATCAAACACGATGCCGCGGGTTTCAGTCTGAAATCCAATGCCAACCGCTTCAATCTTACCCGCACCCGTGCGCTGAAAGACGCCAGACGGGAATTTTATACGTGGAGCAAGTCGGCAGTGGGCCGCTGGTCGCTGCCTGCCGGTTTCGCGACTGTGCAAAGGATCGCCGGAGCCGTTCCGCAGAACCGATTTTCCGGTGCGGCACAAGCTCCGACAAATCGGCCGGCAACGGTCCTGATTTCTGCGGAAAAGACCAAACAGCCGAGAAACTGGCGTCACTGGATCCAGCGCGGCGGAAAAATGACGGTCCGCACGGACTCCGCAGTTGGACATCGCACACCGGGCTCCCGCTTGATCGACTATGCCCGGGAAAACCCGTCAGGGAAGGAGAAAACCGCCAACTGGCGCTATATGATCCCCATTCCGGAAAGAGGCTCGGTGATCCGGGTGTCGGTCTGGGTCCGGGGCGACACTCCGAATCCGAACGCATCCTCCCAGCTTTCCGTCAACTGGAACGACCGGAAAACGCTCTGGCTGAAAAGCGGACGCCTGTCGGGTTCCGCTTCGCTTCCGCTGAAATCAGGCTGGCAAAACATCGCATTGGAAATCCCTGTGCCGAACGATCCCGCCGCCGCATATATGAGCGTAAGCATTAGCGGCAAAAACGTTTGTCCCGGCAAACTCTGGATCGATGATCTGCAAATTGAAAAACTGAAACCATAAGGAGGACTCAGACATGAAAAAAACAGGAAGAAAGCCGGATCATTTCACTTTGATAGAACTTTTGGTCGTCATTGCCATCATCGCCATTCTCGCCGCAATGCTGCTGCCGGCTCTGCAAAGAGCCCGTGCCGTTGCCCGGGGAACCCAGTGCCAGAATCAGGTCCGGCAGGTCGGACAGGGCATCATCATGTATGCGGGCGACAACAAGGACTGTTTCACTTATGTCCGCAACGGCGCCGAATACCCCAATTCGCTCGGGTATCAGGTCGGATTCGATTATCTGAAACTGAAAACCGGCGACCATGCCAAGGTGCTGATCTGTCCGGAAATGAAACCTCCGACCCCGAGTTATACCATTTTTGCGGTGAAACCGGTCAGACCCGACGGTTCCGAGACTCAAATCCGGTATGCCGCGTCCACCATGTATTACCGCTCGAACCGCGACAGCGGCTACTGGCATGCTGACGGCAACGGCTACAATCGGCAGAGAAAACTCGGTAAACGGAAATACCCGTCCTCCTACGCCATGACGGCAGAACCCGCTCTGTCCGGAGCAACTGCATGGATTTTCCAGGGGACTACCGGTCCTATCGGATTGAACAACCATCCCGGAGGGTCGTTTTATGCGATTGCAGACGGACATGTAGCCAAATACAAAATTATTGTCGGCAGTGAAGATATGGACAAGAAATACTCCAAGGTATTTTATGCCGATGGCGACTATATCAGGACTATGAACCACGGTCCGCTGCTCGAATAACGAGCCGGTATTTTCCCGTTTGCGTTTTCCCCGGGCAACTTGAAAAAAGGCTGACCCGGTGCTATTGTAAAAACATTGGAAGCAATGGCGCAGGAGGATCGAAACATGGGAAAATCCATCACACGGACCGAAAAAATACCGTTCTACTGCAAATATGACATCATCGTTTCCGGAGGACCGGATTTTTACAGGAAATGCCGCCGATGAAACCGCAAACCGTATTTTCGATCGACAAAACAAGTAACCCGCCGCGTCTGCTCAAAAACGGGACGGTGGTCTTCCCGATGCTGTTCTGGCAGACTTCCATCGAAGAACGCGACGGCCGCGCTTTCTGCGAAGCCGGGGTCGAACTTTTCACCTTCTTCCGCTCGTATCAGGCTTACGAACATCCGTTCTGGATCGGCGAAGATACTTACGATTTCTCTTTTTTCGATGCGGAGATCGAAAAGTTCCGCCGGGCGTGTCCGGGGAAATACTGCATCCCGCGCGTATTCGTCTGCGCTCCCTACTGGTGGCTGGAAGCCCACCCGGAGGAATGCTGCCGGTACGCGGTTCCGACCGAGATCTACCGTCACGGCCAGGACCGGGAACTGACACAGGGAACACTGCATGAATCCTTCGCCTCGGAACGCTGGAAACGGGAGATGGGGCAGGCGCTGCGGATGCTCATCCGGCACATCCGGAGTTCGGATTACGCCGACTGCGTCGTCGGGCTCCATATCGCCGACGGTCACTGCGGCGAATGGCATTACTGGGGCGGCCTGAAAAAGGCCGACGTCAGCGCGCCGATGCGCGCCTACACCCGCGACGCCGACGCCGCGCCCGAAAACCGGAACTGGGAATTTTACGACCGTTTCTTCGAGGCCGAATACGATGCGATCATCCATTTCGCCCGGATCGTCAAGGAGGAGAGCGCGGGGACCTGGCTCAATGCGGTGTTCTACTGTTACAATACCGGCAATTCGCTGGAAACCGCTCACGGCGCGGCGGAAAAACTGTTGGCCGCTCCCGAGATCGACCTCATTTCCGCGCCGCACAGCTACTATCACCGCGCGCCCGGCGACAGCGCCTACTTCCGCAATTTCCCCGCTTCGGTCGCCGCTCACGGCAAACTGTTCATCGACGAGGCCGACGACCGGACCTGTCTCTCACTGAAAAAACCGCACCGCGTCACCCGTCCGCTGGGCGCTTCGACCCCGGAAGATTCCCTGATGCTCATCCGCCGGGAATTCGGCAACGCTTTGACCCACAACCTCGGTTTGTGGTATATGGACATCGACGGCAACGCGTTTCACGACGAGAGATTCATGCAGGAGATCGCCGGACTGCGCGCGTGGGGCGTCAAAGCCATGACGAAGCCGCGTCCGCGCCGCTCCGAAGTCGCGGTGTTCTACGACCTGCGCGGCAACTATTACCTCCCGAAATGCTGTGACGGACTGCTGCCGTACAATTTCATGACTCCGGACCGGATTGACCATCTGTGCCGGGCGGGCGCGGCGTTCGATCTCTACCTGGCGGGCGACGTTCGTTTGTCGGAAATCAGCCGTTACAAGGTCCTGATCTTCGTCAATTTGATCGCTCCGTCTCCGGAAATCCGCCGCGCGATCGACACACTCAAAGGCGATGGCCGGACCCTGATCTGGTCCTATTCGTCCGGTCTGTATGGCAGCGGCAACGTTCCCGACGTTCGGAACATGACCGCGCTGACCGGGCTGGACGGTTTTCGGCTTGTGGAGTCGGCGGATTTCCCGGCGGCCGGGATCAACGAAGCCTGTTCGCAGAAACCGGGCGTCCTCCCGCTCGAGGCGGAACGCGATTTTTCCGACTGGCGTTCGGTCTACACTTGGAATCCGGACCTTTCCGTCGAGACGCTCCGCCGGGAATACGCCCGCGCGGGGGTCTGGAACTATTTGGATACGCCGGACGTGCTGCAGGTCTCCGACGGCGCGCTGATGATCCATGCGACGACTGCCGGACGCAAGACGATTCGTCTGCCGCACCCGAAACTCGTGACCGACATCACGGGAAACGAAGAACTCGGCGAACTCGAATCATGGAGCATGGAACTCAAAGCGCATGAAACGCGCATTTTCCTGCTGGACTGACCCGGAAAAGCAGCGATGACGTGACCGGCGGTTCGCCGATGAAACGACGAATCGCCAATCGGCTCAGACCATCGTGAAGAACGAGGTGTCGTTCAGTTCGCCGGGGCGGAACGGACGGAAACGCAGACCGAACGCAAACGGTTTCACCGGAATGCGGTAGCGCCCGTTCAGCGGTTCGCCGCAGGAACTCGAGCCGATGCCGCTCTGCTTCCAGTCGAGGTTCAGACAGTTGTTCTCGGCGTATTCGATCTCGTGCGGATGTTTCGCCTTCCATGCGGCCTCGGGCGTGAAGCGGTGCAGACTGAAATTGAAAAGCGTCTTGAGACCGCCGACCGCGAATCCGGCCATGTGCAGATCGTAGAACGCCGCGCGCCGCACTTCGCTGCGGTTGCCGTCCTCCTGCGGCCGGATGTAGGGAGTGTAGAGCGCGTCGATGCCCGCCTTGAAGAGGCCGACCCGCTGGGCTTCCTTCGAGTCCACGTAGGATTCGCCGGGGCCGAGTCCGAACCATTGCGCCCGATCCATTTCCTCCGGCAGGAACATCTGGAGTCCGAGGCGCGGGAAGAACGGCATTTCGCCCTGCGGCGTGCCGCTCAGTTCGAGCGTGAATCCGCCGTCCGGCAGGAACGTGTAGAGATATTCGCAGCGGATGCCGGTCTGCAGCACGGGCGGGGCGCTGCGGATGACGGAGCGGACCGTTTTGCGGTCGGGATCGCATTCGACGGATTCCAGCACGTGCTGGAATTGATGATAACGGGCGGCGATCCAGTTTTTGACATGGCCGTTGGCCCGACCGCTGTCGTTGTCGGTGGGTGCGCGGAACAGATTGAACTGCGGACCGCGTTCGGCCAGCGGAACGCCGTCGATCGACCAGCCGGAAATCAGACCGGTGTTTTTGTCGATCGCGATCAGGGCCTCGTTGGCGGACGCGAGGAAGGTCTGGGCGTCCTCGTCCATGTCGATCTCGCCGCGGACGGGCCGAACCGGATTTTTCCGGGCGGCGGCCTTGACCGGCAGAGCGAACTGGGCCCAGGCGATCTCATGTCCGGCGCGAGCCCAGAGCGTATCGTTGCCGAGCGTGAAGGTGAGATTCAGAAAATATTCCGCTCCGGCTTTGGGGTGGGCCGGCAGGGTGTACGGCACGGCAATGTTTCCGGCGGTGCGCGCCGGAATGGAGAGCGGAGCGAGGGTTCCGGTCTGCACCGGCGAGCCGTTTTCGCTGACGCTCCAGGTCACGTTGAGATGTTCGAGCGTGATGAAATCGTAGTGGTTGGCCACGGAGACGAGGCCTTTTTTCAGGTCTTTGGCGGCGCAGCGGACGGGAGAATAGACTTTTTTCGCCTCGATCATGCCGGGCGAGGGGGTCTTGTCGGGGAAGACCAGACCGTCGGCGACGAAATTGCCGTCGTTGGGTTCGTCGCCGAAGTCGCCGCCGTAGGCGAAATATTCGTGACCGTGTTCGTCCTGTGTGCGGATGCCGTGGTCGCAGTATTCCCAGATGAATCCGCCCTGCATTTCCTTATGCTGGAAGAAGGTCTGCCAGTAGTCTTCCAGACCGCCGGGGCTGTTGCCCATGGCGTGAGCGTATTCGCAGAGGATGAACGGTTTCTTTTTGCAGAATTTTTTGACGATTTCTTCACAGGAGGGGACCCAGGTTTCGTTTTCGGGATTCTGCTTTGCGGGGGTGTACATGCGGGAGACGATGTCGGCGGTTTTCGCCTCGGTATCGCGCTCGTAATGAATCGGCCGGGAGTTGTCGCGCGCCCGGGTGTATTCGACCATTTTCAGGTGATTGATTCCGTATCCGGCCTCGTTGCCGAGGGACCAGAGCACGATGGAAGCATGATTCTTATGCGATTCGACCATTGCCTTCATCCGGTCGACGCAGGGCTTTTCCCATTCTTTCCACATGGTGGGATTTTTACCCTCGCCGTAACCGAAACCATGCGTTTCGAGATCGGCTTCGCAGATGAGGTAGAACCCGAGTTTGTCGCAGAGATCGTAGAACAGCGGCATGTTCGGGTAATGGCTGGTGCGGATGGCGTTGACGTTGTGACGTTTGAGCAGCAGCAGGTCTTCCTCGACCGCATCGGCGGTGAGCGCGCGTCCGAGGTCGGTGTTGAACTCGTGGCGGTTGACGCCGCGGAACATGACCGGCACGCCGTTGACCAGAAGATTGCCTTTTTTGATTTCCACGGTGCGGAAGCCGACTTTCAGCGATTTGCATTCGATGATGCCGGAGCGGTTTTTCAGGGTCAGCACGAGGGAATAAAGCGTCGGCGTTTCGGCGGTCCACGGCGAAACATTTTTCACCTCGGCTTTCAGCTGCGCCTTCACGCTTTTCCCGGCCTTGACCGTCCCGATGGATTTTTTCAGCGGGCTGCGCAGCACGGCGTTGCCGGCGGCATCCAGCAGTTCCGCTTCGACGATGAGTCCGGCGGCGTCATCGAGGTCGGAATTGAAGATTTCCAGCTCGAGGTCGAGCTTTCCGTTGCGGAAAGAGGAATCGAGGCCGACTCGGGCGAAAATGTCATAGAGGTCAACTTGCGGAACGGCGCTCAGGGAGACGTTGCGGAAGATGCCGCTCAGCCACCACATGTCCTGATCTTCGAGGTAGGTGCCGTCGCTCCACTGCAGAACCTGGACGGCGATGCGGTTGGTCCCGAGCTGGGCGATGTCGGTGATGTCGAATTCGGAAGCGTTGCGGCTGCCCTTGCTCATGCCGGCGAGCTGGCCGTTGACCCAGACGTAATAGAACGAATCGACACCGTCGAATTTGAGCAGGATGCGGCGGTCGGCCCATTCATCGCCGATCTCGAATTCGCGGATGTAGCATCCGGTGGGATTCTGCGAGGGGACGTACGGCGGATTGACGGGGAACGGGTAGGACACGTTGGTGTAGTGGGGATGGCCGTATCCTTTGAGCTGCCAGTTGCTCGGCACCATGATGTCATCCCATTCGCAGCAGTCGAAGTCTTCCCGGAAGAAATCCTCGGGGACCTCGCCGGGCGCATTGAAATAAGCGAATTTCCAGGCTCCGTTCAACAGTTTGAACCAGGGCGAGAGCGAAGCATCACCGGACAGGGCGTCTTCCCGGTTGTCGAAGGGGACGCTGTAAGCCCGGTAAGGCAGCTTGTTGATGGACGTCAGATTCTGATTTTCCCAGTCATTCATTTTCGAACCTCTTAATTGATGAAGATTTGATTCCGCGTTTATTTCCGCATAAAATAGCACCGCAATGCCGGAATACAAGGGAAAAATGAAAATAACGGAAAAGAATGCGGATTTTGCCGCTTGAAAAACCAAAAGGGACGAATATATTAACTTCGGGGAAAGAAGTAACGAACAGGAGGGACCATGACGGACCGTTCGCGAGAATGCTGGAGAGCGCTTTTCAATCTGACGGATGACTTCCGGGAGCAGGCCAATGCCTCCAATCTGGATTCCCGGACCGTGTTTAATGTGACCGTGGGCCAGATGCGCGTGTTGAAAGCAGTTGCTTCGCTTTCTCTGGACGACACCCGCGGCGTCATGCTGAAAACCCTGGCCGAAAAAGTGAAACTGACTTCGGGCGCGGTTTCCATCATAGTGGATTCTCTCGTGCGGCAGGGACTGCTGGAACGGCGTCACAGTGAAGTCGACCGCAGGGCGGTCAATATCGTTCTTTCCGCCAGAGGCGAGGAAAAAATCGACAGCTACATTACGTTTTTCAACCGTCGGACCGCGGATTTTCTGGCGGAACTGACCCCGGAGGAAGTGTCGGCATTCATTTCGCTGCTCGAACGTTTCCGGGCAAAGATCAATTCCTGACGGCTTTTCAGCTGTTCGCGTCCAGCAGATTGACGTAATTTCCCAGATTGAACGTGGCGCCGAACTTCGGCGGGATCAGCGGCAGCACGTCCAGCGTGGACGAGGATTCGATGCGGACGTGAATATTGTGTCCCTCCACATTCCATTCCACGAGGAATTTTCCTTTGGCCGAGGGCAGTCTGCATTTTGCTCCGGAAAAGAATCCGCAGGCGGGATTGAAATAGATCTGCTCGAATCCCGGCGCGGACGGCCGTACTCCGAGCATCTCCCGGATCAGAAAATCACCGGCGGCGATGCTGAAGATATGCGGATTGTAACCCCGTTCGTAAAGTTCCATCCGTTCCTGATTGTACTTGTGTCCGGTCCGGAGCAGTTCGAACGCCAGCTCCTGCCGTCCCACCGAGGCCAGTGCTTCGAGCACGAAGGGGAAGAACGGCGCGGCAATCTCGGAAAACAGTTGTTCCCTGGTTCCGCTCTGTTCCAGAAGCGTTCCGGCTTCGGCGGTATCGGCGGCCAGCCCGGAACTGATTATCATGATGGCGGTCCGGAGCGAATATTCCGGATCGTGTTCTCCGTCATAAAAATCGGAGTAGAGACCGGTTTCCGGATTCCGGGCGTAGCGGCGGATATCCTCCGCCACTCTTCGCGCGGTTTCCAGACAAGCCGCCTGCGGGTCCTGATTCAACGCACCGTACATCCGGGCGGCGGCGGTCAGCGCTCTGTAGTAAAGCGCGTTCAGCGGGATGAATATTCCGCTTTCCCGCAAATCTCTGCGGTCGTTCAGGAACGTGCAGTGTCCGGCCCGTCCGGACGGAAGCAGCACGTCGCCCTCAGGCGGGATCATGCTGAAGAATTTGAGCACCCGGTCGAGGTTCGGGATCATTGACTCCAGCACGGCCGAGTTGCCGGTGTGTTCCCAGTAATCTTCCAGCCACAGAATCCAAAGCAGGGCGGTATCGGGCGAATAGGAATAAACTCCGGACGGAACGTTTTTCATGATCATGCCGTTTTCCAGCTGGGATTCGGCAAATTCGCTCAGAGCCTGATGCACGATCTCCTGTCCGCCGAACAGATGATTGAGCAGCCGGGAATAGAGATATGCTTCCGGCAGAGTCTGGCAGCGTTTCCCGCAGGGATCGTCGATGATGTTCTGGACCGTGCAGCGGCGCAGGGAATTCACCGCCTGATTCCAAATCTCATTGCAGACCGGATCGGAACAGGAAAATTCGCTGTTGCTGCCGAGCTCGGAGGACGCGGTCGAAAAACGCAGGACGGGACTGATGACGCCGGCGGCTTTCCGGACAGTGATCATGATGTATCTGGCCCCGCGGGGGATCAGACGCATCCAGGAATTGTTGCCGCTGCAGAGCTGCAGCGTATCAGTCATGCGTCCCAACGGTCCGATCGAACGGACCGCACTGCCGGCCAGCCGCAGTCCGCAGGTGACGTCCACAATGTCCCCGGCGGACCCGTCGATATCCAGAATCGGGAAGCCGTAACGGAATCCGCCGAGGTCGTAGATGGCGAATTCGCCTTCGCGCAAGCCGGCGATGCCGCCGTTCCGGGTAACCGTGAATTCGCAGTTGCCCAGATAGGCCGAAATGTCGTTGATATGTTCGTCCAGCGGCAGAAACCCGACCTGATTGTCGTTGTCATTCAGGGTGATCGACGCGGAGGAAAAAGACAGCGGAATCCGCAGCGGTCCGCGGAGATTCCAGCCGGAAAGCGATTCTTTCGATGCTTCTCTGCGGAAGATCAGAAAACTTTTCGGGACGCCGGGAAAGAGCAGCATCATGCCCATGGATTCGCCGGAGATTTCCTGAAAACAGAGAAAACGGTTCCAGCCGGCTTTCAGGTGAATCCGGGTGTGATGGAGCACTTCGTCGCCGATCTGCCGGGTATTCGGCTGTTCATATTGATCCAGCAGGCGGGATTCGCTGTCGACGGCTACCGGATTGTCATTGCAGAAAACCGCGAACGGATCATCCGAGGAGATATCCATTTCCACCTCGCATTCTTCCGGGGCGTAAGCGAAGGTTTCGGCCGCGTAGTTGCCCGGCGGCAGCTCGGAAAAATTGTCGTAGGCATAGAAGGCCGATGCACGGGTGTCGGCGAACGTCCCGCTGAGGATGGATTCGAACGTTTCGGATTCGGTCCACAGGTGCAGCAGGACTTTGCTCAGCTTCGGACGGGGTGTTCCTTTGTGGAAGATTGAAAGTTCCCGCGCGGCTTCCCAGGTCTTGTCGTCATATCCGGTCCGGTTCCAGCCTCGGAATTCGGTGTTCAGATTGATCTTTTCGAGCTCGTCCATGCCGGAATGACACCGGGGCTGATGGCGGCAGTAGCAGTCCGCTTCGGCGGCTTTCCAGAGACGGCCGGTGCTGATAATGGTTTCCTCGCCGGAAATGATCCGGCACCAGACTTTGGGCGGATAGGGATGGGAGTGCCAGTTGCGGCGGTTCTGGTCCATGACGACCAGTGCCAGGGTGTTGATCGCTCCCGGTTCGAGAAACTGCGTCACATCGTAACTGTCGATATAGCACCTGGAGTGAGTGGCGGCCGACGGTCCGTAGCCGACATGTTCACCGTTCAAATAGACGTGATAGAAGGGCAGGGCGGAGATCTGCAGCTGCACGAAATCGGCGGAATCCGGCATGACGAATTCCCGGCGGAAAAATACTCTGCGATGGTCTTTGCGGTCGTCTGCGGACAGCCAGATCCAGCTGCCCTCGGGGTCGTATTCGGGTTTCTTGACAAACATGATATTCCCTCTTTCAGATGATTCCGTTTCAGCAAACTGTAAGGAATTATAATTCCGCAGGGATTGAAAATCAAATCGGAAAAGAAAAAAAACACGTTTTTTCCATATCCCGTCAATCGCGGGTGTGAAAGCAGGGCTCCCCCCATACGGCGGTCATTTTCAATTTTTTTTCAAAAAAAACGGCGGTTCGGCCTTGACAAACCGGAAAACCGGGGTTATATTGCCGTTTATTCAACTGCAGTATGAATGTCAGTGCTCGGGTGGCGGAATGGCAGACGCGCTAGCTTGAGGTGCTAGTGGAGCAATCCGTGGGAGTTCGAGTCTCCCCTCGAGCACCATTTTTTTACCGCGGCGGGATGCTTTTTCTCATTGAAAACACTTGACCATTGAAAAAAAGTTGGAAAAAATTTATTTTCCGACTTGAAATTCCGAATTATCGGTTTATAGTATAGACTCGCTATTGCGGAATGTTTTGTCATTTTCGCTGCAGCGGTGCTGCCCACGTGGCTCAGTCGGTAGAGCACGTCCTTGGTAAGGACGAGGTCACCGGTTCAATCCCGGTCGTGGGCTCCATTTTAGCAATAAAAACGGTATTCAGACAATAAAACTGAAAACAAAATTGCCCATGGGCGAATTGTCATCAAAGGAGGAAACGAGATGGCCAAGGAGAAATTTGTCAGAGAGAAACCGCACGTAAACGTCGGAACGATCGGTCACGTTGACCATGGTAAGACTACTCTTACCGCCGCAATCACGCATGTACAGAGTCTGAAAGGTCTGGCGGAGTACATCTCTTACGACCAGGTCGCGAAAGCATCCGAATCTCAGGGTCGCCGTGACTCCACGAAGATTCTGACCATCGCCACTTCCCACGTGGAATATCAGACGGCCACCCGTCACTATGCCCACGTCGACTGCCCCGGGCACGCGGACTATGTGAAGAACATGATCACCGGCGCGGCCCAGATGGACGGCGCGATCCTCGTGGTCAGCGCAGTTGACGGCGCCATGCCGCAGACCCGTGAGCACATCCTGCTGGCCAAGCAGGTCGGCGTTCCCCGGATCGTCGTGTTCCTGAACAAGGTTGACCTGGTGGACGATGCCGAACTGCTCGACCTGGTCGAAATGGAAATCCGTGAACTGCTCTCGAAATATGACTTCGACGGCGACAACACCCCGATCATCCGCGGCGCTGCTTATCCGGCCCTGCAGGCTACCGATCCGAACGCTCCGGAATGCAAATGCATCCAGGAACTCATGGACGCGATCGACAGCTGGATTCCGGAACCCGTCCGTGAAAACGACAAGCCGTTCCTGATGCCGATCGAAGACGTGTTCTCGATCGAAGGCCGCGGCACCGTGGTGACCGGCCGTGTGGAACGCGGTGAAGTCCGCGTCGGCGATGCCTGCGAAATCGTCGGACTGAAAGATACCGCCAAGACCACCATCACCGGTGTTGAAATGTTCCGCAAGGAACTCGAATGCGGCGTGGCCGGCGACAACATCGGCTGCCTGCTCCGCGGCACCAAGAAAGAAGAAGTGGAACGCGGACAGGTTCTGGCGAAGCCCGGCAGCATCACTCCGCACAAGAAATTCAAAGCTGAAATCTACGTGCTGAGCAAAGAAGAAGGCGGCCGTCACAGCCCGTTCTTCTCCAACTACAGACCGCAGTTCTATTTCAGAACCACCGACGTCACCGGTATCATCACTCTGCCCGAAGGCGTGCAGATGGTCATGCCTGGCGACAACGTGTCCATCAGTGTCGAGCTGATCGCTCCGATCGCAATGGAAAAGACCCAGCGCTTCGCTATCCGCGAAGGCGGCCGCACCGTTGCTTCCGGACGTGTTTCTGAAATCGTTGAATAATTCATCAGCGATCGACTGAATCCGATGCTCCTGCCGGCAACGGCAGGAGCGTTTTAACGGTTCCCCTCCGGCAGCGGGGGGGAGCAAGGTGAATAAAATGCGTGAGATTATCATTTTGGAATGCACCGAGTGCAAACGCAGAAACTACACCAGCACCAAGGAGAAGAAAAACACTCCCGGGCGTCTGGAAATCAAGAAATACTGCAAATTTGACCGGAAGCACACCGTGCATAAGGAAACCAAGTAATTGCCAAGCGGTTGTTCCGTGATCGACGGGACAGTCCCAGGAGTGTAGCTCAGTTGGTAGAGCAGCGGTCTCCAAAACCGCAGGTCGTGAGTTCGAGCCTCGCCGCTCCTGCCAGTTTCTTCTGACGGTCAGTTGAAACTGTCAACAGCTAGGGAAAGGAAATGCCGGAAATGGGCATGATTACAGAAAAAATCAGGACATTCATTCTGGAAACCATGGATGAAATGCGGAAAAGCACCTGGCCCACGCGGGATCAGTTATTTGAATCGACTATTCTGGTGATTGCCGCGCTGATCCTTTCCACCGTTTATCTTGCCGGAATAGATCAGATTCTTTTCAGGGCGGTTCGTTTTCTCACCACTTTCTGACAACAGTCCGGAAAATTTCTTTTTCAATATAATACAAATTCGGGAGCCTGCTAAATTATGGACCATGTGGATGAAGGCAAGTGGTATATTCTGAACACGCTGACGCAATATGAAAAACGGGTGCGTGATGCCATTCAGCGGCAGATTGCTCTGGATGATCCGGCGATCCCGGTCTTCGAAGTTCAGTATCCGCTGGAAAAAACCGTTGAGAAACGGAATGGCAAGACCCGTGCCGTGGAACGCAAATTCTTCCCCGGCTATGTGTTTGTCCGGATGAAACTCTATAAGGACGATGGTGAAAAGGATGAGAATCTCTGGCTTTTCATCAACGGAATCAAAGGGGTTTCCCGGATCGGCGGAGAGATGTCTCCCGAAGAAGTCGCGCAGTGGATTTCGATCCCCGGCGCGGAAGAAGTCGCTCCCATGCCTGCGGCCCGGCCGCAGTTCAATGTCGGCGATCAGGTCGAGATCGTGGACGGTCCCTTCAGCGGGTTCAAAGCCGTGGTGCAGGAGATCGATCTGGAGCGCGGATTCCTCCGGGTGGAAATTCAGGTGTTCAATCGGGCCACGCCGATGGAGCTGGAATTCTGCCAGGTGGAAAAATTCGTGGAATGAGGATTATGGAGTCAAGGCAGGCGGCGGAGCTGATTTCCGCCGGGGCTCGTGTATATAGATAAGAAGACAACGCAATGGTGGGAGAGTGCCTGCCGGTCGCACCACCTTGCGGAGTATGGAGGAACAAATGGCGAAAAAGGTAACAGCGGAGATTCGTCTGCAGATTCCTGCGGGAGCGGCCAATCCGGCGCCCCCGGTCGGTCCTGCCCTTGGTCAGGCCGGCGTGAACATCATGGAATTCTGCAAACAATTCAATGCCGCTACGCAGTCACAGGCCGGAATGGTGATTCCGGTGGTGATTACCGTCTACCAGGATCGTTCGTTCACCTTCATTACCAAATCTCCGCCGGCGCCGGTTCTGATCAAGAAACTGGCGAATCTGGCGAGCGGGTCGAAAACCCCCGGCCGCGAATCGGCCGGCAAAATCACCCGGTCCCAGATCAAGCAGATTGTGGAATTGAAGAAGAACGACATCAACGCCCGTACCGAGGCCGCGGCGATGAAAATCATCGAAGGCACGGCCCGCAGCATGGGAATTGAGGTGGTGGATGGGTAAGAAAAGTAAACTTTACAGAGCCCAGATGGAGAAGATCGACCGGAATGTGCAGCTGACTCTGCCGGCCGCAGTCGCGCTTCTCAAGGAACTGCCGCAGCCGAAGTTCGATCAGACGGTCGAACTGGCTTTCCGTCTCGGCGTCGATCCCAAGCAGACCGACCAGACGGTGCGCGGAGCTCTTCCGCTTCCGAAAGGAACCGGCAAATCGGTCAAAGTCTGCGTGATCACGGACAACGTCGATCTGCAGAAGGCGGCCACAGATGCCGGTGCGGATTTCGTGGGTTATGAAGACATCATCGAGAAAGTCAAAGGCGGATGGGTCGAATTCGACGTTTTGATCGCTTCTCCGTCTGCGATGCCCAAGGTCCGTCCTCTGGGACGTCAGCTCGGTCCGAAAGGATTGATGCCGAATCCGAAGACGGGCACGGTGACCGATGCGGTCGGAAAAGCCGTTTCCGAGGCGAAAGCCGGACGGGTTGAGTTCAGAGCCGACAAAGGTGCCTGCGTGCAGATTCCGGTTGGCAAACTGTCTTTCAAAGCGGAAGACCTGGTTGCGAACTGCGAAGCGGTGATCGCCGCGCTGGTGAAGGCCAAACCGGCCTCCGCCAAAGGTGCGTATCTGCTCAGCGCCACGGTTTCGGCCACGATGACGCCCGGTATCAAAATTGATCCGCGCACCTTAGCGAAAAAGGAGTAAACCATGACTACGGAAAAAGCCAGAAGATCTGAAAAGATCCAGATGTTTGATGATGTAGCGAAGCTCCTCGTCGGTGCCGATTATGTTTATTTCGTTTCCTATAAGGGTTTGAAGAACAAAGAGATGACCGCCTTCCGCGTGGAACTCGCGAAGAATGAAGCGGAATGTCATGTTCTGAAAAACCGGCTGATCCGAAAGGTCGCGGAAGCGAATGGCATGGATGCTCTTGCCGGACTGAAACTCACGGGTGACACCGCGGTGATCGTCGGCAAAGGGGATGCGGGTCAGGTGGCCAAGTCGATCTCGACTTTCATGAAGTCCTCGAAAGATATCCTGGCCCCGAAAGCCGGATTCTATGACGGTGCGCTCCTGAGCAAGCAGGACGTGCTTGCCATTGCGGCTCTGCCGTCCAAGGATGCGCTCCGCGCCCAGCTGCTCGGACTGCTCAATGCGGTTCCGACCGGACTTGTCCGCGTGCTGAACGCCAAAGTCTCAAGCATTGTCAACGTTGTCAATGCCTATAAAAACAAGCTTGAAAAAGAAGCGAATTGAAACAATTTCATACTACGGAGGTCTTACAATGACTGAACAAGCCAACATCGAAGTTTCGCCGGAAATGGAACAGTTCATTTCCTATGTGGAAAAACTTTCTGTTCTCGAACTGTCCAAGCTGGTCAAAGCTCTGGAAGAAAGACTGGGCGTCAGTGCTGCCGCTCCGGTCGCGGTTGCCGCTGCTCCGGCCGCGGGCGCTGCTCCGGCTGCTGCCGCTGAAGAACAGACTGAATTCACTGTGATCCTGGCCGACATGGGCGCCAGCAAAGTGAACGTGATCAAGGAAGTCCGCGCGATTACCGGTCTGGGACTCAAAGAGGCCAAGGAACTGGTCGAATCCGCTCCGAAGCCCGTCAAAGAGGGTGTGTCCAAGGACGAAGCCGCCAAGATCAAAGAACAGCTTGAAAAAGCTGGCGCGAAAGTCGAAGTCAAGTAAAATTGACATGCCGGTGATTTGCCGGTACTGGCAATGCGGGGTTCTCTTTCATGAAAATGAGGTGAAAGAGAGCTTCCGCGTTCCTGTGTTTTTTGAAAAATCCGCGGTTATAGGCCGCCCGCGGATTGCGTGGAGAGCCTCCTCGGCTGCCGCGTTGTGCAAAGTCAGCTCATCCCAACCACAATGACAGGGTGGAATAATGCCTGAACGCGTTAATTTTGGAAAATTGAGAGAAGTCTTGGAAATTCCCGATCTGATCGGAAGTCAGATCGACTCCTACAAGGCTTTTCTTCAGATGGACACCGACCCCAAACAGAGAAAAAATCAGGGCCTCCAGGAAGTATTCAACGAAGTTTTCCCCATGGAAGGCTTCGACAAGCAGATTGTCTTGGAGTTCGTTGCATATTATATCACTCCTCCCAAAAAAGATGTAGTGGATTGTATCAAAGACGGTTTGTCATATAATGCCTCGCTCAGTGTTGAATTCAATCTGAAAGTCAAAGATGCCGTAATCAATGAGATCGTTCCTTTGAGTGAAATCCCGATGATGACCGATCGCGGAACTTTTATCATCAACGGTGCGGAACGGGTCATCATCAGTCAGCTTCATCGTTCGCCTGGAATCTGCTTCGAAAAAACCCGTCATTCCAGCGGACGCAGCCTCTATTCCTATCGCATTATCCCGGATCGCGGTTCCTGGATGGAAGTCCAGTTCGACAACAACGATCTGATCCATATTTATCTGGACCGTCAGCGCCGCCGCCGCAAGTTCCTGATCTCCACTTTCCTGCGCGCGATCGGGTTCGAAACCAACCGCGACATGCTCGGCGCGGCTTACGAAATCCGGACCATGACCCCGGCTCAACTGGCCAAACAGCCGGATGTGTCCGTTTTCTATACGATCGATCCGGTCCTTTCTCCGGACGGTTCGCTGCTGATCGAACAATGTCAGCAGCTGGATGACAATCATGTCAAACTGCTGAGCGATTTCAAGATCAAGCACGTCGAGCTCGCCTACATCCCCGAAGGCGATTCCTATCTGGTCGGCTGCATCGCCAAAGACCCGATCAAGACGCAGGACGAAGCGCTGAAGGAAATTTACCGGAAGATGCGTCCGAGCGATCCGATCAGCGTCAACAGCGCCAAACTGCTGCTGAAGCATCTGTTCTTCGACAACAAGCGTTACGATCTGGGCACGGTCGGCCGGTTCAAACTGAATGAGCGGCTGGGGCTGGATTTCCCGCTGACGCTTCGTACGCTGGACAAGAAAGACCTGATGGAAGCGACCAAGATGCTCATGAAGCTGCGGAACAAAGCCGCGGCCACGGATGACATCGACCATCTCGGCAACCGGCGCGTCCGCACGGTCGGCGAGCTGCTGCAGAATCATTGCCGCGTCGGCCTTTACCGGACCGACCGTCTGATTCGGGAACGGATGTCCACCCAGGCTCCGGGCATGGACAATTCCAGCCTGACGCCGGGCAAACTGATTCCGACCAAGGCTTTCAGCGGCGTGATCCGCGATTTCTTCGCCCGCAATCAGCTTTCCCAGTTCATGGACCAGACCAATCCGTTGTCCGAACTGACCAACAAGCGCCGTATGAGCGCGCTCGGCCCCGGCGGTCTGAGCCGCGACCGGGCCGGTTTTGAGGTCCGCGACGTGCATACCAGTCACTACGGACGTATTTGCCCGATCGAGACCCCTGAAGGTCCGAACATCGGTCTGATTTCCTCAATGTCGCTGTATGCCCGGATCAATGAATACGGTTTCCTGGAAACGCCGTATCGCCGCGTGGTGAACGGTGTGGTGACCGACGAGATCGACTATTTGACTGCGGACAAGGAAGAACAATTCATCATCGCGCAGGCCAACGCCCCGCTGGATGAAAACGGACATTTCATCAACAAGATGGCCATGACCCGTGAATACGGCGATTCGGCCGAACGTCCGACTTCCGAAGTGAAATACATGGACGTTTCCCCGAAACAGCTGGTGAGTGCGGCGGCCGCCTGTATCCCGTTCCTGGAACACGACGACGCGAACCGCGCGCTGATGGGGTCGAACATGCAGCGTCAGGCGGTGCCTCTGCTGGTGACTGAATCCCCGTATGTGGGAACCGGCATGGAACGCAAGGTCGCGGTGGATTCGCGGGCTGCAATCTCCGCCCGCGCGGACGGCATTGTGGCGGAAGTTTCCGCCGCTCAGATCGTCACGACCACCGACGGCAAACCGCGTGAAACCACGGCCGACCCCGAGCCGCAGGTTTACAAACTGCTGAAATTCCTCCGCACGAACGCGGGCACCTGCATCAATCAGCGTCCGATCGTCAAACACGGTCAGACGGTGAAGAAAGGCGATTCGATCGCGGACGGCGCGGCGACCTCGCAAGGCGAACTTGCGCTGGGCAAAAACGTGTTCGTGGCTTTCATGCCGTGGTGCGGCTACAACTTCGAAGACGCGATCGTGCTGAGCGAGCGTCTGGTCAAAGAAGACGTGTTCACCAGTATTCACATCGATGAATTCGAAATCACGAGCCGGGATACGAAGCTGGGACCCGAAGAGATCACCAGTGATATTCCGAACGTGAGCGAAGACCTGCTGAAGAATCTGGGCATGGACGGCGTGGTCCGTCTGGGCGCGGAAGTCAAGCCGGGTGATATTCTGGTCGGCAAGATCACGCCGAAATCGGAAACCGAACTTGCGCCGGAAGAACGCCTGCTTCGGGCGATCTTCGGCGAGAAGGCGGCCGACGTGAAGGATTCGAGTCTGTATGTGCAGAGCGGCAAGGGCGGCATCGTGATGGATGTCCGTATCGAATACGCGAAAGACCCGAACCGTCAGAACATGACCAATCAGGAAAAGAAGAAACAGACCAAACAGGTCAAGGATCAGTATAAGAACGAACGGGCGAAGCTGGTCGGCGAACTGGCTGAAAAGCTGGAGTCGATTCTGCTGCAGCAGAAGCTGCCGAGCCCGATTTACGACGGCGCCTCGGCCAAAGAGGGCGCCATCCTGATTTCCTCCAACCGGAAAGTGACCCGTCCTTCGATCAACAAGCTGGCGAATCAATATGATACGTTCCAGATGGCGGATTGCCCGATCAAAGAGTCGATCGACAAGGTCATCGAAACGTTCAAGCCTCGTTTTGCGGCTGCGGAACGGACGCGCGACGAACAGCTGGATGCGCTGGTGAACGGCATTTCGGATGAAACCGGCGCGATCAAGAAAGTGAAAGTCTACGTGGCTTCCAAACGCAAGATTCAGGTCGGCGACAAGATGGCCGGTCGTCACGGCAACAAAGGTATTGTGGCGAAGATCGTGCCGGTGGAAGACATGCCGTTCCTGAAAGACGGGACGCCGGTGGATATCGTGCTGAATCCGCTGGGCGTGCCTTCCCGAATGAATATCGGTCAGGTGCTGGAAACCCATCTGGGCTGGGCGGCCAAAATGCTCGGAATCAAGGTCGCCACTCCGGTGTTCGACGGTATTCAGGAAGACAAGATCGTCGAAATGATGAAAGAAGCCAACGAAAAATCCGGCAAGAACTACAACTGGGGCTTCCGGATGAAGAACGGCGTCAACGAATACGACGGCAAGACCGATGTTTACGACGGCCGGACCGGAAACAAGTTCGATCAGCGCGTGATGGTGGGGCAGATTTACATGCTGAAGCTGGACCACCTGGTGGCGAACAAGATTCACGCCCGCGCGGTGGGACCGTATTCACTGGTGACCCAGCAGCCGCTGGGCGGCAAGGCGCAGCACGGCGGTCAGCGCTTCGGCGAAATGGAAGTGTGGGCGCTGGAAGCCTACGGCGCGGCGCATACGCTCCAGGAAATGCTGACGGTCAAGAGCGACGATGTGAACGGACGCGCGCGGATTTACGAATCCATTGTCCGCGGTCAGAATATTCTGGATGCGGGCCGGCCGGAATCGTTCAACGTGCTGTTGAAGGAAATGCAGAGTCTGGGACTCGATGTCCGCACGGTCAAGCGGACTGAGACTCCGAACAAATAAAACGCGGAGGAGCCAAAGTGATAGACAATTCTTACAATAACAAGGATATGACGGTCCAGCAGCTCTCCGGGATGAGCGCATTCGAAGTGGTGACGATCAAAGTCGCTTCTCCGGAAGTGATCCGTTCCTGGAGTCACGGTGAAGTCAAAAATCCCGAGACGATCAACTACCGCAGTTTCAAACCGGAAAAGGGCGGTCTTTTCTGCGAACGCATTTTCGGTCCGCAGAAGGACTGGGAATGCTCGTGCGGAAAATACAAACGGATCAAGAACAAAGGCATCATCTGCGACCGCTGCGGCGTGGAAGTGACCCAGAACAAAGTCCGTCGTGAACGGATGGGACATATCGAACTGGCCGTGCCGGTTTCCCATATCTGGTTCTTCAAGTGCATGCCCAGCCGGATCGGTCTGATGCTGGACATGACCGCCCGTGCACTGGAACGGATCATCTATTATGAAGACTGGGTGGTGGTGGACCCCGGCGACACTCCGCTGGAACTGGGTCAGCCGCTGACCGACCTGAAATATCATGAAGCGCGGGACGATTACGGCGATTCTTTCCAGGCTGAAATGGGGGCTCCGGCCATCCGGACTCTGCTCCAGAACATCAATCTGGAAGAACTCCACAAACAGCTGAAGGCCGGACTGGAAGACACCAACAACAAAGCGACCCGCAAAAAACTTTCCAAACGCCTCCGTCTGGTCGAAGGTTTCATCAAAAGCGGTTCCCGTCCGGAATGGATGATTCTGGAAGTCCTGCCGGTGATTCCCCCGGACCTGCGTCCGCTGGTTCCGCTGGAAGGCGGCCGTTTCGCCACTTCCGACCTGAACGATCTTTACCGCCGCGTAATCAACCGCAACAACCGGTTGAGAAATCTGCTGCAGCTCCGTACGCCGGAAGTGATCATCCGGAACGAAAAACGCATGCTGCAGGAAGCGGTGGACGCGCTGATGGACAACGGCCGTCACGGCCGTCCGGTCACCGGCGCGGGCAATCGTCCGCTCAAGAGTTTGAGCGACATGCTCAAAGGCAAACAGGGACGTTTCCGTCAGAACCTGCTGGGCAAACGCGTGGATTATTCCGGCCGTTCGGTGATCGTAGTCGGTCCGGAACTCAAACTGATGCAGTGCGGTCTGCCCAAGAAGATGGCGCTGATCCTGTTCGAACCGTTCATCATCCGTCATCTGAAAGGCCGTGAATGCGCCTTTACCGTCCGCGGCGCGAAGAAAATGATCGAGCGCGGCGAACCGGTGGTCTGGGATATTCTGGAAGAAGTCACCAAAGGACACCCCGTGATGCTGAACCGTGCGCCGACGCTGCACCGGTTGAGTATTCAGGCGTTCGATCCGATTCTGATCGAAGGTTCGGCCATTCGTCTGCATCCGCTGGTCTGCACGGCGTACAACGCGGACTTCGACGGCGACCAGATGGCGGTGCATGTGCCGCTGTCGCCGGCGGCGCAGCTGGAATGCAAACTGCTGATGCTCTCCTCGAACAACATCTTCTCGCCCTCCAACGGCAAGCCGATCACGACTCCGACCCAGGACATCACGCTGGGCGTGTATTACCTGACCGTCGACCCGCGGAACAAAGAGCGGATTCGTCTGTTCAAAGACGTTCATGAAGTGTTGTTTGCGCTGGATTCCGGTTTCATCAAGATTCATGACGCGATCAAGCTGCCGAATCCGGATTACGGCAAGGAAACTCCGCGCGGCAATGCCACGGACAAATTCATCATCACCACTCCGGGCCGGTGCATTTTCAACCGGATCTGGGACCCGATGCTCGGTTTCTACAACAAGCTGGCGAAGAAGAAAGATATCGGCAAGCTGATTTCCGAAGCGTATGAATACACCGGACACGACCGCACGATCGAACTGCTGGACAAGCTGAAAAACCTCGGTTATGAATATGCCACGGTCGCCGGATTCTCCATTTCCGTGGCGGACATGCTGATTCCGAAACGGAAACCGGAACTGATCGCGGAAACCCGGGAACGGATCGACGAGATCAACAAGAAATACGATGACGGTTTCCTGACGGTCGGCGAACGGCACAACCAGGTGGTCGATGCGTGGACCAAGACCGCCAACACGGTGGCCGACGAGCTGACCAAAGAGGTCGAGGAAGCCAGCCGCAAGGAACTCAATCCGGTGTATGCCATGCTGGATTCCGGAGCCCGCGGAAGCAAGGACCAGATCAAACAGCTGGCCGGTATGCGCGGTCTGATGACCAAACCGTCCGGCGAGATCATCGAACGCCCGATTCTGTCGAGCTTCCGCGAAGGTTTGACCGTGCAGGAATACTTCATCAGTACTCACGGCGCCCGCAAAGGTTTGGCCGATACGGCTTTGAAGACCGCCGACTCCGGTTACATGACCCGGAAACTGGTCGATGTGGCGCAGGACATCATCTGCCGCTGCGAAGACTGCGGAACCCTGAAAGGCATTTACGTGGAAGCGATCATCGACGGCGATGACATCATGCTGCCGCTGAAAGCGCGTCTGCTGGGCCGTTACAGTGCTCAGGACATCCGCGACCCGGCCAAGACCGACGGCAGCTACATCATCCGCGCCGGCGAAGAATTCACGCCGGAACGCGCCGATCTGATCGAAAAACGCGGCATCACCAAAGTCCTGATCCGGTCGGTCCTGACCTGCGATGTGGAACACGGTGTCTGCGTGAAATGCTACGGCAAGAATCTGGCGACGGACAAGGATGCGGAAATCGGCGATGCGCTGGGAATCATTGCCGCACAGTCCATCGGCGAACCCGGAACGCAGCTGACCATGAGAACGTTCCACATCGGCGGAATTTCCTCGGGCGGCGGCAAGGAGCCCTTGATCGTGGCCCGTCAGGCGGGAACCGTCCGCTTTGAAAACCTGCGTCTGGTCACCGACCGTAAAGGCAACACGCTGGTCGTGAACAAGAACGGTTTTATCGTCGTCTACGACGAAGCGAAAGCCAAAGAGATGGAAGCCCAGGCGCGGGAACGCGTCCGGCTGGAAGCCCAGGTGATGGGATCGTCCTATGCGCAGGATTACGATTTCTGGTCCGATGCCGTAAAAGACGCGGAAATCGACCGTTATCAGGCCGAAGTCGGCGCAATCCTGTTCAAGAAAGACGGCGACAAGGTCAAGCCGAAAGAAAAGATCGCCACGTGGGATGCCTATCAGATGCCGATCATTGCGGAAGAAACCGGTATCATCGCGCTGCATGACATCGTCGAAGGCGTGACGCTGAACCGGAGCGAGCGCGGCGGTATCGAGGAACTGACGGTGATGGAACACCGGGAAGACTTGCTGCCGCAGGTGGTGGTCAACGATGCCAACGGCGAATTGATCGCCAGTTATCCGCTGCCGACCGGAGCTCTGCTGATGGTCAAACGAGGCGAAAAGGTCTATCCCGGCATGACGCTTGCGCGTGTGCCGCGTTCGCAGCAGAAGAACCGCGACATCACCGGCGGTCTGCCGCGTGTGGCCGAGCTGTTCGAAGCCCGGATGCCCAAGGAAGTGGCGGAAATCGCCCGTATCGACGGTATTGTCGACAAAGGCAAGAACGTCAAGGGCCGTCAGATCATCATTGTCCGCGATCCCGACAATCCGGATAATTTCGAGGAACACAATATCCCGACTTCCAAACACCTGATCGTCGGCAAGGGCGATTTCGTGCGGAAGGGGCAGAAACTGACCGTTGGTTCGATCATACCCCAGAAGCTGCTGGAAATCTGCGGACCTCACGAGTTGCAGCGATACATCGTGAACGAGATCCAGAAGGTTTACCGTGCGCAGGGTGTGGAAATCAACGATAAACATATCGAAATCATCATTCGGCAGATGATGCAGAAGGTCAAGATCAAAGAGCAGGGGGACACTCCCTTCCTGTCCGGCGAGCAGGTGGACCGTTATGAATTCATCCATGCCAATGAGGAAGCCCGCCGGCTGGGCAAGACGCCGGCGACCGGCGATCCGGTGCTTCAGGGTATTGCCAAAGCATCTCTGGAAACGGAAAGTTTCATTTCCTCTGCGTCGTTCCAGGATACCACCCGTATCCTGACGGATGCGGCTACGCTGGGGAAAGTGGACGTTCTTCGCGGTTTCAAGGAGAATGTGATTACCGGTCACCTGATTCCGGCCGGAACCGGGGCGGAAAAGTTCCAGAATCTTCACATGACCAAGCTCGGTGAGGAAATTCCGATCGAACCGCCGCCGCCGAAAAACGACGTGCTGCATCAGGAGGAGAAAACCGTTGACGAGATCGACTTCGGCTCTGAAGACGATGAAGAAGTCAACGAAATCTTCTCCGACAAGATCGTCGACGAAGACGAGGATTTCATCGGCAAATCTGAAACGGACGAGTTCGCGGATGATTACGATGATGAAAAATCCGGAGTTTTCGAAGAAGAGATCGATGACAGCGAGTTTGATCCGACCAAGGATTACGAGAACGAAAACGACTGATGAAAATACCCGTTTCCCTCCGGGGAGACGGGTATTTCAACTGGAAAAGTGAAAAATTCCTGAAAAAAATAAAAACAGCAGTTGAAAAATGAAAAAAGCGGAGTAGATTATATATCCGTTTTGTCATTCATTAACTGCAAAAAAGTGAGTAGGTGAAGGAGAACATGCCGACCATTAATCAACTGGTGAAATCGGGCCGCAGCTCTAAAGTTGCGAAAAGCAAGTCCAAGGCACTGATGAAGTGCCCGCAGAGACGCGGCGTTTGCATGCAGGTGACAACCAGAACGCCGAAAAAGCCGAACTCGGCTATGCGTAAAATCGCCAGAGTCCGCTTGACGAACGGAATTGAAGTGACTGCCTACATCGGCGGTGAAGGTCACAACCTGCAGGAACACTCCGTGGTGCTGATCAAGGGAGGCAGAGTGCGCGATCTTCCCGGTGTGCGTTATCACATCATCCGCGGCGCCTTGGATTCCCTGGGTGTGGAAGGTCGGAAACAGGCCCGTTCCAAATACGGAGCCAAGACCCCGAAAGCCGGCGATGCCGGCGGCAAGAAGAAATGATCATGCACTGACCGGTGCGAATTTATTTAGGATGCTGGAAACACCATGAGAAGACGCAGAATCACAAAAAGAGAACTCACGCCCGACGTGAAATACAAGAGTGAACTCGTCGCCCGCCTGATCAACACTCTGATGCGCAATGGCAAAAAGACCGTTGCCCAGAACATCGTTTACGGCGCGTTCGACGTGATCAAATCCAAGAAAAAAGACATGGAACCCCTGGAAGTTTTCATTCAGGCGGTCGAAAATGTCAAACCCAAACTGGAAGTCAAGAGCCGCCGCGTCGGCGGTGCCACTTACCAGGTTCCGCTGGATGTTCCTGCGGAACGTCAGGTCGCTTTGGCCATGCGCTGGATCGTCACCTATTCCCAGGCGAAAAAGGGCAGATCCATGATGCAGGCTCTGGCCTCCGAATTGCTGGATGCGTTTGACAATACGGGTTCTTCCATTAAAAAGAAAGACGACACGCATAAAATGGCACAGGCCAACAAGGCGTTTGCTCATTACAGATGGTGATGAACGGCGCGGACCCGTGAAGTTGAAAAGATTGCTATTATGACAGTACGACAAGTAAACGTTGATTACAAAGAGTCGCCGAATCGGAAAACTCCGCTTGCCTCTACGCGCAACATCGGCATTATGGCTCACATTGACGCCGGAAAGACCACTCTTTCCGAGCGTATTCTCTATTACACAGGCGTGAATCACAAACTGGGTGAGGTCCACGAGGGCAATGCCACGATGGACTGGATGGTGCAGGAACAGGAGCGCGGCATTACCATCACTTCCGCCGCCACCACCTGCTACTGGAGGCATTGCCGGATCAATCTGATCGATACCCCAGGGCACGTCGATTTCACGGCTGAAGTCGAGAGATCGCTTCGTGTGCTTGACGGTGCTGTCGGCGTGTTCTGCGCCGTCGGCGGTGTTCAGCCTCAGACTGAAACCGTCTGGCGTCAGGCCAAGAAATACAAGGTCCCGACCCTCGCTTTCGTCAATAAGATGGACCGGACCGGCGCCAACTTCTTCAAAGTCGTTGACGATATGCACAAGAAACTCGGTGTGACGGCGGTCCCGATGGTCCTTCCGATCGGTGCCGAAGCCGATTTCATCGGTCTGGTCGATGTGCTGAACGAGAAAGCTTTTAAGTTCGGCGGCGACGACGGCATGAAATTCGACGAGATTCCCGTGCCGGACGACATGAAAGAGAAGTTGCAGGAGACTCGCAATCACCTGATCGAATGTATCGCCGAGGTCGACGAGGAGATCATGGAAATCTTCCTGAACGACCAGGTCCCGAGCATCGATCAGCTCAAAGTCGGACTTCGGAAAGCGGTCATTGCCGGGCGTCTGGTTCCCGCTTACTGCGGGTCCGCGTTCAAGAACAAAGGCGTTCAGTTCCTGCTGGATGCAGTTGTGGATTATCTGCCGAGCCCGGTCGATCTCTGGGAAACCAGAGGCATGAATCCCGATACCGAAGAACCCATGGTCAGCACGGTCGGCGATGAAAAACCGTTTGCCGCGCTGGCGTTCAAGATTATGAGTGATCCGTTTGTCGGACGTCTGGTATTCTTCCGCGTCTATTCCGGCGTAGCGGTTCGCGGTGTCACGGTTTACAATCCCAGAACCCGGAAGCGGGAACGTCTGGGACGTCTGCTGCTGATGCATGCCAATCACCGCGAGGAATGCGAAGAAATCTATTGCGGCGACATCGCGGCCGCGGTCGGTTTCAAAAACGTGACCACCGGCGATACGCTGTGCGATGAAAACCATCCGATCACGCTGGAATCCATGCATTTCCCGGAACCGGTGATCTCGATTGCCGTGGAGCCGAAGACTTCGGCGGACCGCGACAAACTGTATGGCGCGCTGGGTGCGCTGTCCGATGAAGACCCGACTTTCACGATGAAGAGCGATACGGAAACCGGTCAGACGATCATTTCCGGCATGGGCGAACTGCATCTGGAGATCATCATGGACCGTCTGAAACGCGAGTTCAATGTGGATGCCAATGCGGGTCAGCCGGAAGTGGCCTATCGTGAAGCGGTGCTGAAACCTGCCACGGCAGATTCGAAATTCGTCCGTCAGTCGGGCGGCCGCGGTCAGTACGGTCATTGCATCCTGAATCTGGAGCCCAAAGAAAGGGGTCATGGCATCACGATCGACAACAAGGTGGTCGGCGGCAATATCCCGAAAGAATATATCAAGCCGATCGAGCAGGGGATTCGCGAAGCGGCGCAGACCGGCGTGCTGGCCGGTTATCCGCTGACCGATTTCCATATCGACATCATGGATGGTTCGTACCACCCGGTGGATTCTTCGGAAATGGCGTTCAAGATCGCTGCTTCGATGGGGTTGAAAGATGCCGCCAAGAAAGCCGGTCTGGCTCTGCTGGAGCCGATCATGAAAGTCGAGATTACAACTCCGGATGAAAATATGGGTGACATCATCGGGGATATTTCCTCCCGCCGCGGTTCGATCGTGGAGATCGAAACGCAGGAAACCGCCACGCGGGTCGTGGCGAACATTCCGCTGGCGGAATTGTTCGGATATGCCACCGCGATCCGGTCGTTGTCGAAGGGCCGGGCTTCCTACACCATGGAGCCTTCGGTGTTTGAACGTGTTCCAGAAGCAATTCAAAAGAAAATAGTGGAGAAGACGAGTAAATGAGTAACAAAACATCATCCTCGAAGTCGGCCCAGAAGATTCGCATCAAGCTTCAGGCCTACGAACATCGTATTCTCGACCAGTCCGTGGCCGAGATCCTCAACACCGCGCGGAGAACCGGTTCCGTGGTCGCGGGTCCCATCCCGCTGCCGATGCGCGTCGAACGCTACACGGTCAACCGTTCGCCCCACGTGGGCAAGAAGTCCATGGATCAGTTCGAGATCAGAACGCACAAGCGTCTGATGGACATTATCAAACCGACTGCGAAGACGGTTGACGAGCTCAAGAAGCTCAATCTTCCGGCCGGGGTTGACATTTCGATCAAAATTGGCAGCTGATCGGTCGATCGGCATAACAGAAAGCAATTTTTGGCACCAAGGTTCTTTTTCCGAGAGAGCAAGTGCCTGAAAGGAGCAAAATGAAAGGTTTAATCGGAAAGAAAGTCGGTATGACGCAGGTCTATGACGACAAGGGTGTGTTGATTCCCGTGACCGTCATCGAAGCCGGCCCGTGTGTGGTCGTCGGCGTCAAAACCAAAGAACGTGACGGGTATTCGGCCCTCCAGGTCGGATTCGGTTCCAAGAAGGTGAAAAACACCTCCAAGACCGTGATCGGGAATGTGAAGAAAGCGGGTCTGGCGGAAAATCCGCCGGCGTTCATTCGCGAATTCCGCGCCGATGAAGATCCGACCGATGAAATCGGGTCGCAGATCAAGGCGGACATTTTTGCCGAAGGCGAATTTCTGGATATTTCCGGATTCACCAAGGGCAAAGGCTATCAGGGTGTTATGAAGCGGCATCATTTCGGCGGCGGTCGTGACGGACACGGCGGCGGCTGGCACCGGAAACCCGGTTCGATCGGCTGCCGTGAAAAACCCGGCAACATCATCAAGGGCAAAAAGATGCCCGGTCAGCTCGGCTATTCCAGCATTACGGTGCAGAATCTGCGTGTCGTCAAAGTTTCCGCTGATGAGAACCTGCTTTTTGTTCGCGGCGCCGTTCCGGGCCCGAATGGAAACACGCTCATCGTCAAGAAAGCGAAAAAGAAATAATCCTCCGGGATCAATAACTGACAGGTGATAATGATGTCCAAAGTAATCGACATACTGAATATGAAGGGAGAAAAAGTCGGGGATTACACCATCGACGATTCTTTCATTGAGCTCGAAAAGGGCGCCCAGGCGGTTCATGACGCGGTGGTTGGTTTTCTGGCGGAAACACGTGCGGGGACTGCTTCGACCAAGACCCGTGCCGAAGTCTCCGGAACCGGTAAAAAGCCGTTCAAACAGAAAGGCGGAGGCCGTGCCCGTGCCGGCTCCACCCGTAACCCGGTCTGGCGTCACGGCGGTGTCGCGTTCGGTCCCAAACCGCGCGATTTCTCTATTAAACTGAATGCCAAGGTGCGCAAGCTGGCGCTGAAACGTTCCTTCTCGGATTCCCTGAATGAAAACGCCATCGTCGTTGTGGATTCTCTGAATCTGCCCGACGGCAAGACCAAAAATTTTGCCGCGGTGATCAAGGCGCTGAAACTGGAAAACGCCAAACTGCTGGTCGCGGTGCCGGATTATGAAGAAAATCTGCTGCGCGCTTCCGGAAACATGTGCAGCGTTTTCACGCTGAAAGCTGACAGCGTGAACACCTACCATATTCTGGATTCCGATAAGATTCTCTTCACCAAAGATGCGCTCGACGCGTTCATCAAACGTCTGGCATAAGGGAGGAGAGAAAATGAAGAAAAACAGTCCTTACGATATCGTCAAGCACCTCATGATGACTGAAAAGAGCGCGCTGCTGAAAGAACAGAATCAGTATGCGTTCCGCGTTGCGGTCGATGCCACCAAGCTGGAAGTCGCCGCCGCCGTTCAGGAAATCTACGGGGTGAAGGTCAAATCCGTCAACATCCTCAACTTCATGGGTAAGCTCAAACGCGCGGGCAGATCCCCGATTCCCGGCCGTCGCGCCAGTTGGAAGAAGGCAGTCGTCACCCTCGCCGAAGGCTCCATTGACCTCGCATAAGGAGACGAAAGATGCCTATCAAAACTTTCAGACCTATTACGAAAAGTCTGCGCGTCCGTTCGGTTGTTGACTATTCCGAACTGACCCGCAAGACTCCGGAAAAAAGCCTCTGCAAAGGCAAAAGATCCACCGGCGGACGCAACAATATGGGCCGCATTACGACCCGCTTCCGCGGCAGCGGCAACAAGCGGACCTACCGCATGGTCGATTTCCGCCGCAGCAAAGACAATGTGGTCGCGACCGTTCAGCAGATCGAATACGATCCGAACCGCTCCGCGTTCATCGCGCTGATCGCTTACACCGACGGCGAAAAATCCTACATCCTGGCTCCGGTCGGGCTCAAAGTCGGACAGAAAGTGATTTCCTCCGACAAGGGTGAAATCCAGGTCGGCAATGCGTTCAAGCTGCGCAACATCCCGCTGGGCGTGCAGATTCACAACATCGAACTGGTCCCGGGCAAGGGCGGCCGCATGGTCCGCGCTGCCGGTCAGGTCGCCACCCTGCGTGCCAAAGACGGCGATTACGCTCAGATCAAATTGTCCAGCGGTGAAGTCCGCATGGTCAATCTCGACTGCAAGGCCACCATCGGCCAGGTCGGAAATCTGGAATACATGAATGCCTCCATGGGCAAAGCCGGCAAGAAACGTCACCTCGGTTTCCGTCCGCATGTCCGCGGCGTCGTTCAGAACCCGGTCGACCATCCGATGGGCGGCGGCGAAGGCCGGTCCAGCGGCGGCGGTCATCCGGTCTCTCCGTGGGGCCAGCTTGCCAAGGGCAAACGGACCCGTCATCCGAAGAAACCCAGCACGAGATTCATTGTTGAACGGAGGAAGAAGTAAAACATGGCCAGATCAATCAAAAAAGGTCCCTTTGTGGACGCGCACGTGATCGAGAAAGTCGAAAGAATGGAGAAGAGCGGAACGAAGAAACCGATCAAAACCTGGTCTCGCCGTTCGATGATCATTCCCGATTTCGTCGGTCATACCTTCAATGTGCACAACGGCAAGACTTTCGCCACCGTGTTCGTGACTGAAAACATGGTCGGACACCGTCTCGGCGAATTCGCCCCGACCCGCACATTCAAAGGTCACGGTGTTATCTCCGGTAAGACTGTCTGATTTCAGATTTTTCTTACGGATACCTGGAACCGGAGCATTTCGCTCCGGTTTTTTTGTCCCCTTCAGGACAAAAAAACTACCGGCTGTGCCGGTAAGTAAATGGAAAAGCTTTAGCTGCAGGTGGACAAACGAAACCTCTTGAATTAAATTAAGGCGCTGGTTCCGCAACCGCACCCTAAAACAACCCAAGAGGTAAAGTATGTCAAAAGAAAACAGTGATAGTT
>Ga0079305_1001128_pt1 | contig 40242 bp, 34 predicted proteins | sample LMS_cellobiose_e_FD_79183 | JGI IMG/M metagenome (GOLD analysis project Ga0079305, IMG submission 79183) | Rumen-fistulated moose microbial communities from Alaska, USA - LMS_cellobiose_enrichment | ecosystem: Host-associated > Mammals > Digestive system > Stomach > Rumen fluid ... | reverse complement strand
TTCATGGCGAATAGGGTGGCACCTGCCTTTCGGTTTTGTCTCGTCAACTCAACCTTAATACAGGCCTCTCCTATTCGCCACTCTTTTTTACTTGCTGTCACACATCATTGTAACACCTACAAACCGCCGGGGCGAAAAAGCAAACGCGGCTCTTGACTTCATCGCCGCGCCGTGCAAAAATGGGAATAATACTGCGACAGAGGTGAAAATCATGTCCCTGAAGGACGATATCCTCGCTAAACTGGAGGAGAACCGGGGAACTTTCGTCTCCGGGCAGGCGCTCGCCGGGGCCTTCGGCGTCTCGCGCGCCGCCGTGAGCAAGGCGGTCGCCGCGCTGCGCGCCGACGGACGGCCCATCGAGGCGGTGACGAACCGCGGCTACCGGTTAAGCGCCGACGATCTCTCCGAAAGAGGCGTCCGCGCGGCGCTGCCGGAAAAGTACCGCGATATCGGCGTCGTCGTCCTGCGGGAGACCGACTCGACGAACAACGAGGCCAAGCGCCTCCTCTCCGCGGGCAAAACCGGCACGTTCCTCGTCACGGCCGAGAGCCAGACGGGAGGGCGCGGCCGGCGGGGCCGCGCGTTCGCCTCCCCGCCGGGCGGCGGCGCGTACCTGACGCTCGCCGTCCGGGCCGACGCCTCGATCACCGACGCCGTCTCCTCCACGACGCGCGCGGCGACGGCGACGGCGCTGGCGCTCGAGAAGCTCACCGGAGAGCCCATGCGGATCAAGTGGGTAAACGACATTTACTATAAGGGTAAAAAGCTCTGCGGCATCCTGACGGAGGCCGTCTCGGATTTCGAGAGCGGCGTCACGCAGACGCTCATCATCGGCATCGGCGTCAACATGCGCTCGGACGGCCTGCCGGAGGAGCTGCGGGACATCGCCGGGGCGCTCGACCGCGAGGGCCTCACGCGCTGCGAGGTCATCGGGGCCGTGGCGGCGGAGGTGCTCGATCTCGTTTCCGATTTGACGGACCGGGCGTATCTGGACGCCTACCGGGCCCGTTCGCTCGTATTGGGGCGCGAGGTCACGTTCTCCGGCGGCGGCTTCGAGAGCCAGACGGGCCTTGCCGCCGATATCGACGGCGAGGGGGGGCTTCTCGTCCGCATGCCGGACGGTACGGAAAAAACGCTTCGCAGCGGGGAAATAACCCTGCGCGTCAAGGAGGAGACGACATGAAAAAACGGATACCCTTCCTGCTTATCGCCCTGCTCCTTTTATCGGCCTGCACGGCGGGAGAAACGACGCCGGAGACGCCCTCGGAGACGCCCGCGGTCTCCCCCTCGGCGAGCGTGACGCCGGAAGCGCCTGCGCCCTCGCCGGAGCCGGTGAGCGATACGCCGGAGGTAGAAAATAACGGCGGCTTTTTCGTGCGCGTGGGGGACAAGGTCTATTTCCGCAAGTACGGGCCGGACGCGCTCATGCAGAAGACGATCTTCGCCAATTTCCTCGAGAGCTGCGCCGCAACGGACGAAAGCTCCGAGATCATGGCGTATGACCTCAAAACGGGCGAGACGGAAGCGTGCTTCACCGACGCCGGCTGCGGGCGGCTCTGGTACGCCGACGGCGGCTTCTGGCTCCAGGAAATGGAAGGGGACGAGCTGACGGTCGCGTGGCGCTCGCTCGACGGGAAGACGGAGCGCGGCTATCCGGCCGGGACGCTCCTTGCCGTAACGGACGGCGGCCTCGCCGTCGCGGAGCAATACGAGTACGGCGAAGAGACGAGTACGCACCGCTTCATGCTGTATAAGGCGCTGACGCCCATCGCCGAATATGTGACGGAGGACTATGTCACCTTCGCGGGCGCGACGGACGACGCGATCTTCCTCCTGCGGCACGATCCGGACCCGGAGGACGAATTCGGCCCCGAGACGCTCACGCTCGTGCAGGTGAGCGCGGACGGGAAGAACGAAGAGACGGTCCTCGGCGTCGTCCCCGAGGCCGAGGACATGTATGACTACAGCGAGGTCGCGCAGTTTATCGCCGGCGACGGCGAGATCGGCGTCGTGATCGGCTACTATGCCGGGACGATGCGCCTTTTAAACGACGCGGCGCTCGTGCGCGCCGTGCCCGGGGAGGCGGGGAGCCTCACGGTCATGGACGCGGGGTACGAGCCCGACGAGGACGAGTGGCAGCCGCCGAAGCTCTATCGGACGGACGCGGGAGCTATCGCCGCGGCGCCGCACCTTAAAGGCGAGGTCGATATCGGCTGGCAGGATGAGGAAGACGGCGATCTGCGGCTTTTTGACGGGAACGCCTGGCGGACGATCGCGGCAGACTTCTGCCCGGGCCGCGTGGATGGGAGCGGCTACCAGCGCGCGCTCCAGACCGGCGAATACGTCGGCGGCCGCGTCTTCACGGTCGCGGCGGACGCTTACGCTTCGCCGCTCGACGATATCGGCTGGCGCGAGGCTTACGCGCTGCTCGGTATGCGCTACGCCGTCGTCCCGGCGGACGGAGGCGAACCGGAGGAGCTCTCTTATGTCCCATGCGACGCGGCGTTCGAGGGGTATATCTGGATCGCCCGCGACCGCTCGGCGGTCTTATGGCAGCAGACGGCAGACGATCTCGACGCGTTCCTCCCGGAGGCGTATTACGCCTTCCTAATCCCGGCCGCGCCCGACGCCGAGTGGGAGAACGCCGTCAGCATCCCGGGGGAATCGCTGTTCGACGTCGCCGACCTGCCGGAGGGGGACTATTACGGCTACGAGCTGCCGGCCGGCGAGGGTATACCGGCCGTTTTGAAGCTCGACGGCGACGGGAACGCCGTCTCGATCACGATACAATAACGGAACAACGAAAGGGCGCGTTGCAAAAGCAGCGCGCCCTCGGTGAAATACCCGCTGTGCGGGCGTGAAATCCCGCTCCGCGGGGTGAAATCCGGCTGCCGCCGGGTGAAATCGCGCCCTATAGGCGCGGTTATGGTATCCCCTGCGGGGATGATTCAATAGGAGCCGTTGCCAATTCCTTTTTGCAACAGCTCCTTCAAAACAGCCCGCAAGTGTGCGCCCTCAAAAGGGTGTGCGCGCAGCGGGCTGTAATCTTTCTCCGACGAGAACCCAGCGAAGCGGTTCTCGTCGGAAGTATTACAGGTTTATCCGCTTCTTGAGCTTCAGCGACAGCACGTAGGCCAGCGCCAGCTTTACAAGGTCGGGGACGATATACGGCACGACGCACATCATCAGCGCGGCGCCGAAGGACACGGCCCCCTTCGTCCTCGTGTAGACGAGCACGAACCAGAGCGTCCCGAACGCGTAGCAGATAAGAAGGCCGACGACGAGGGAGGCGAGCTCGACCACCCTGTTCCCCGGCTTCAGCCCCGCGAGGGCGTAGCAGAGCGAAATGAAGAAAAAGCCGACGATATACCCGCCCGTCGGGCCCAAAAGCGCCGCCGCGCCGCCGCGAAAGCCGGAGAAGACCGGCAGCCCCACGAGGCCCAAAACGACGTAGACCGCCACGGCCGCGAGCGACCGTTTCCACCCCAGAAGCAGCGCGGCGAAAAAGACCGCGAACGTCTGCAAGGTGAACGGCACCGCCGCCGGTATCTGTATCCACGTGCAGATGACGATGAGCACCGCCATCAGCGCCGTGTAGACGAGCGCGCGCGTCTTCTGCGCGGACCAGCCCTGTGTTTTTTCGTTCATAAAAACTGCCTCCGATGCTTGATTTGTGTCCTATCATAGCATCGGAGGCGGTAATTGTCAACCTAAAATCTAAAAATAAGTTTACAATTAGGGCGAAAGGCGCTTATTTCACCTCATATTCCGCGACGGGGACGAGGCCGGTCGCCTGGTCTGTCTCGGGGAGGAGCTTTCTCGCGTATTCCCTGCCGGCGTGGTCGAGGCCGAGCTCGAGGCAGCACATGCAGATGCCCATGTCGATGGCGTTAAAATAGGCGAGCGCCTCCTTGCCGACGAACGCCTCGGTGTCCAGATTGCGGCAGAGGGTGAGCTTGCCGTCCTCGGAGACGACGCGCCACGGCTGCGTGTTGCAGGCGCTGGGGGCGACGCGCACGGCCTCGACGGCCGCCGGGTCGAAGGCGCCCTGCCAAATTTCCTCGGCGGTCATGCGGCGGTAGCGCGAGACGCTGTCGCGGAAATCCTCCGGGCGGCTCTTGCCGAAGGCGAGCATGATCGTGTAGGTAAGGCCGTTCTGGTCGGCGGGATCGTTCGGCTTCGCCATGCCGACCCAGCAGGAGCCGATGTCCATCGAGGCGAGGAGCAGGTCGACCTGCTCGAGCAGGTAGCCGGCGTTTTCCAGCCAGCGCGGCTTTTTCTCGCTGTAGAGCAGCAGGCAGTATTCGCCCCACTTGGCGTCCGTCTCGTCGCGCGTCACGATGTCGAGATGCACGGCGATATCCGGGTCGAGCGGCACGAGGTTTTGGAGCTTGGCGCAAACCTCCTGCAATTCCTCCTCCGTGAGGTGCAGGTCCTCGTCAAAATGGCGCATGGATTTTCTTTTGGTGAGCATTTCATACAGATCGGTCATGGTGATCCTCCTTTAAAAAACCGGCACGGCCTCGCCGGAATTGACCCGGTACTCGGTGAAGCTGTCGTAGTGGTCATCAGTATAGTAATAACGTCCGTCGCTCGAATAGACGAGGCGCTTGGCGCCGCGCTTCTTCGCGCCGAGCGTGTCGATGTCGCACTCGAAATAACGCCCGTCCGGCAGCAGGCCGTCGCTGTTCCCGAAGCGGTCGCCGCCGATGGCTGCGCCCTCGAGATATTTTTCCACGGAGCCGCCGGACCAGCCGAGGTCCCGCGCCTCTTTTTTCGTGACGAAGTTATCCGGCAGCTCGCCGTAGGCGTCGAGGTAGAGGATGACGCCCTCGAGGTCGTAATAGTATCCGTCGCGGTCCGGCTTTGCGGGCGAAGGGTCGGGCGAGGGCGATCCCGGCGTCGCCGTCTCCTCCGGCGGTGCGGCGGGGGAGGAAGGCTCCTCCGGCTCGTCCGGCAGCAGGATGAGCGACGGCGAGGGGGAAGGCGCGGGCGGTGCGCTTTTCGCGCACGAGACTGCCGAAACGAGAAGGAGCAGCGCGAGGAGCAGACAGAGAAAGCGGGTCTTTTTCATCGCGGCGGCTCCTTTCTTGCGGATGGAAAATATTCTACCATAGCGCCGAAGGCGGTATGGTAGAATTTGTCACGTTTTGCGGTTCCGTCCGCAGGACGGGAGCAAAACGACTGAAATCCGGTACAAAGATTGCAACGCAATCATTGTACCACGGATAAGGCAAAAAGAAAAGACCGTCTTTTCCGGCTTGATGACGGGGAAAAACGGTGCTACAATAACAGATAAAGAAAAACAGGGGAGGAGCGCGCATATGGGAGCGGAAAAGCTGTCCTTCGCGTCGGACTATATGGTGGGGGCGCATCCGCGCGTCATGGAAAGGCTCGTGCAGACGAACCTGCTGGAAACGGCGGGCTACGGGCTCGACCCGTTCTGTGAGGCCGCGCGGGAGAAGATACGCGCCGCCTGCGCCTGCCCGGACGCCGCCGTTCATTTCCTCGTCGGCGGCACGCAGGTCAACGCCGTGACGCTCGGCGCGCTTTTGCGGCCTTACGAGGGCGTCATAGCGCCGGCAAGCGGCCACATCGCCCAGCATGAGGCGGGGGCCATAGAGCTGGGCGGACATAAGGTGCTCATACTGCCGCATGTGAACGGCAAGCTCATGCCGGTGGAGCTGCGGCGGTATCTGGAGGCGTTTTACGCCGACGAAAATCACGAGCACATGGTCGCGCCGGGCGTTGTCTGCCTCTCGCAGCCGACGGAATACGGCACGCTTTACAGTTTGAGGGAGCTGCGCTCCATCAAGGAGCTCTGTAAGACCTACGGCCTCTCGCTCTATATAGACGGGGCGCGGCTTGCCTGCGCGCTGGCCTCATCGGGAAACGACGTGACGCTGCCGGAGCTCGCGCTTTTGTGCGACGCCTTTACCATCGGCGGGACGAAATGCGGCGCGCTCTTCGGCGAGGCGGTCGTCATCCCGGACGGGAAAAGGCTCCCGCATTTCTTCACCGTCATCAAGCAGCATGGCGCGCTTTTAGCGAAGGGGAGACTTTTGGGCGTGCAGTTCGACGCGCTCTTTACCGGCGGCCTCTATGAGGAGATCGGCCGCGCGGAGATCGAAACGGCCTCGGCCCTCCGCGCGGGGCTCGAGCGGCGGGGCGTCCGGCTCCTCTACGGCTCCGTGACGAACCAGCTTTTCCCCGTCCTCGAAAACGGCTTCATGGAACGGCTTTCGCGGAGAGTCGATTTCTCCTTCTGGGAAAAATACGATGAAAAGCACACCGCCGTGCGCTTCGCCACGAGCTGGGCCACGACGATGGAGGACGTGGAGGCGCTGCTTCGCGCGTGGGATGAGACGGCATAAGGAGCAAGCGTCATCCTCCTGTTATTCCGAGCACCTGCTTGTCATCCCGAGCGCAAGTTTTTGAAAGATTCTTTGTCACTATGTTCTTGAGAATGACCGGGGGATAACATTTTTTACTTGACGACCTTGATTTTTTTAGCAACAATGTTATAATTATTTCGGTTATCAACAGGGAATCGTTACAGATAAGGCAACCTTTGTAACGCAATGCCAGATAAGCGACGCAGATGTGGGTCTACCTGACGATTATTTTGAGTTATCGCCTGTGTTGAAAACCGCAAAATTGTAATTCTCTGTGATTCTATCAAGGGAAAACGTTCTGGCCAAGTCCTTGAGAAAGTAATGATAAACCTTCGGTGCGTAAATTATTGTTTCACGGCTTTACACCATATTTTACTTGGGCAACCGTCGATGACAGGGGGCCTTGGTAAAGTTGCGTGTAAAGCTCCCAACCCGGATCAGTTGAGTCTGTACACGCAATCGTGTATGGACTTTTTTTGATCCAGTTTGGGGGTGAATACAGTGGCACTTACAAGGAAAAAAGCCTTGCGCCTATGGGAACGGTATTTTGGTCAAGTGATGTACGCAGAAGATTTTCATGGTTACCTTATGTGCAGAGATGCTTATAATGACGAAGAATATTTTATTACAGATCATGGCGAAAAAATCTACTGTGGGTGGAATATTCATCATATCCTTCCTGTGGCACATGGCGGAACAAGTTCATTCCAAAACCTAATTTGCACGAACATCGAAACAAACAATATTGCCGGCGACAAAATAACATACTGGATTGACAAGCGCCTTTACCAAGTTCGGCGTATTTACGGGACGAGCGATTACAAAATTGTAAGGCTAAAATGAAACAGGAGGAACTTCAAAATGGGAAACACATTTTTTGATATTGATGATGGTGATTTAGGATTTGCCATTTCAGATGATATGGCCATGGATTCCGATGGTAACTTGATGATGCGAATAGGTGATAATATGGCAATGGATATGAATTTCGGGGACATCCACATTATTTCATCTTGGCACAATGACGCAGAAGACGATTGAGTTAATTCTTTTTTTCGAGTAAACGTCAGGAATAAGAACTGCCGTTATATGACTATTCGTAAAACCACACAGGAGGCGCTTCCTTGCAAAGCGCCTCCTGTGATCATCATTTTATAGATCGTTCCGTATCAGATCGTCGTACGTCTCTCTCCGGACGGCGACGTAGTCCTTCCCGCCGGAGAGCATGACGATGGGCGGGCGCGGGATGCGGTTGTAGTTCGAGGCCATGGCGTAATTGTACGCGCCGGTGGTGCAGACGGCGACGATGTCGCCGCGCTCCGGCTCCGGCAGCATGAGCGCCGGCTGGAGGATATCGCCGCTCTCGCAGCAGCGGCCCACGAGGTCGCCGCGGAAAGTCGCCTCCTTATCCGCCTTGTTCGCGATGTAAACGGTGTACTTCGAGCCGTAGAGGGCGTACCGGGGGTTGTCGGTCATGCCGCCGTCCACCGAGAGGTAATTTTTGTAGCCCGGTATCTTCTTGACCGTGCCGGCGGTGTAGAGCGTCATGCCGGCGTCCGCGACGATGCTGCGGCCCGGCTCGAGCAGGACGGTGGGGCAGGGGATGCCGAGGCTCTCCGCGCGGGCCTTCACGAACGACGCGAGCGAGCGGATGTTGGCCTCAATGTCGATATAGGGGTCCTTTTCCGTGTAGCGCACGCCGTAGCCACCGCCGAGGTTTAAGTACTGCGGCAGCACGCCGTACTTGTCGCGCATATCGCGCGCGAAGGTCAGCATGATCGCCGCCGCGTCGTGGTAGACGGTGCCGTTCTCATCGAACACCTGCGAGCCGACGTGGCAGTGGTAGCCGATGACGTTCAGATTTTTGAGCGACAGCGCGTGCTTGAGGAACAGCTCGGCCTGCCCGGTCTCGATGGCGGAGCCGAACTTGGAGTCCACCTTGCCGGTGGCGACGGCGTCGTAGGTGTGCGGGTCGATGCCGGGCGTCAGGCGCAGCAGCATGTTCTGGCGGACGCCCTTTTCGCCCGCGATGCGGTCGACCGCGTCCAGCTCCTGCTCGCCGTCGGCCACGAAACAGCCGACGCCGCAGTCCATGGCGTAGGCGATGTCGCCGTCGGTCTTGTTGTTGCCGTGGAAAAAGGCGTTTTCCATCGGGTAGCCGGCCTTCATGGCGGTGTGTATCTCGCCCGGCGACACGAGGTCTACCGAAAGGCCCTCCTCGCGCATGATCTCATACATGCGCTTGAAGCAGGCGGCCTTGCCGGCGTATAAGGGGCGGCTCAACCCGCCGAAATAGCGGTGCATCGCCTCCTTATAGAGGCGGCAGCGGTTTCGTATCCTGTCCTCGTCCGAAAGATAGAGGGGCGTGCCGTATTTTCCGGCGAGCTCGACGGTGTCGAAGCCCGCGAAGGTGAGATGGCCGAGGTCGTTCAGGCCGATGTTTTCGCAGATCATGGTAATTTCACTCCGGTAAAAAAAGCTGTAACGGCGCCGCGCCGGGAGGCCGACGCCGTCCTATCCTATGTTTGGGAATAAAAAATAGTTTACCATCGAAGCGTACCGGTGTCAATGAATATTGTAGATTTTTATTGACGAAGCGGCCGTTTAATGGTATAAAAATAGAATAATGATGCAACAGGAAAGAGGTAACAGCATGAAGATCGGTATTTACGGTTACGGTAATCTGGCGCGCGGCGTGGAGGCCGCCGTCAAAAACAGCGCGGATATGTCTCTCGCCGCCGTCTTTACGCGGCGCGACCCGGAAAAGCTCACGATCAAGACGCCGGAGGCGCAGGTCGTCTCCTCGAACGACGTGCTCGCGTGGAAGGATAAGCTCGACGTGCTCGTCATCTGCGGCGGCAGCGCGACAGACCTGCCGAAGATGACGCCGTACCTCGCGGAGCACTTTAACGTCGTCGATTCGTTCGACAACCACTCGCACATCCCGGAGCATTTCGCCGCGGTGGACGCGTCGGCGAAGGCCGGCGGCAAGACGGCGCTCATTTCCTGCGGCTGGGACCCGGGCATGTTCTCCCTTAACCGCCTGTACGCCAACGCGATCCTGCCGAACGGCAAGGATTACACCTTTTGGGGCCGCGGCGTGTCGCAGGGCCATTCCGACGCCGTCCGGCGCATCGAGGGCGTGCTGGACGCGCGGCAGTACACCGTCCCTGTGGAGGACGCCGTCAGGCGCGTGCGCGCCGGGGAGAACCCGGAGCTCACAACGCGGGAGAAGCACACGCGCGAATGCTACGTCGTCGCGGCCGAGGGCGCTGACAAGGATGCCATCCGCGAGCAGATCGTGACGATGCCGGCGTATTTTGCCGATTACGATACGACGGTCTACTTTATCTCCGCCGAGGAGATGGCGCGCGACCACGCCGGGCTGCCCCACGGCGGCAGCGTCATCCGCACCGGCACGACCGGGCTCGACGGCTCGACGAAGCAGGTCATCGAATACAGCCTCACGCTCGGCTCCAACCCGGAGTTCACCGGCAGCGTGCTCGCCGCCTACGCCCGCGCGATCAGCCGCCTTTCCGCGCGCGGGGATCACGGCTGCAAGACGGTCTTCGACATCGCGCCGATCGACCTCATGCCGATATCGCGCGAGGAAGCCATCGCGCACATGCTGTAAAAAATCCAACGAGAACCGCTTCGCTGGGTTCTCGTTGGAGAGGGGAAGCACTCCGCTTCGCGCACGCCCGAGGGGCGCACGCGCGCTCCGCGTAAAGTATTTTTCCCGTGATACATGCTCCCGGGAAAAATGACAGAACTTTATTCGCGCCTGCGGGCGCGAACTCTGCGAGGCAGTTCGTGAGGGGAAAAAGTGCCGAAGGGGGACGCTCGCGGGTGGAGGGAGATCAGCTTCCCCTCCTTGTGTGGAAGGGATGATTATGGACACTGTATCAGCGGTCAGAGATCGTATTTTGAGGCTTTGCAGCGAACGAAGCATTACCATCAATAAGCTGGCGACGCTTTCCGCGCTGCCTCCGTCCAGCATCAAGAACATCCTGTATGGCAAGAGCCGCAATCCCAAGATCGTCACGATCAAGATGATTTGCGACGGCTTGGAAATCACGCTGGGCGATTTCTTTTCCGCGCCGGAATTTGACGGCTTGGAACCGGAAACCAAGTGATACTGCTATAACCGTCCACGAAAAGTCCGGCGAAAGCCGGACTTTTCGTCTGTCATGCCGAGCTGCGGGGAGCGAAGCCCTCATCGCTCCGTCCGTGGTTTCAAGCAAAAAAACCGCTCCGGATATCCGGAGCGGTTTTTTGTGCTTTGGTCAGTCTTTATTTGCCGAGATTTTCATCCAGGCCCATCATGCGGAGCGCGAGCGTGCAGAGGTTGTCGGCGGTGTCGCTGTAGGAGCGGGCGCCGTTGACGATCTCAGCCGTGGCGTTGACCATGCCCTCCATGAAGGAGGCGTCGGGCTCGATGAAGGTGGTGCCGAACTTCGCGGCCTGCTCCTCGCAGCGCTGGCGGTTGGCCTCGTTGTAAGCACGGCAGTTGTCATCCCACCACTTGGAGACGACGGGGATCGTCTCGTCGAACAGGGTGCGGACCTCGGGGTCCATATCGGCGTAGAAGTCGTTGTTGATGTAGAGGCCGAACGCGTCATGGACGTGGTTGGTCACGATGCAGTACTTCTGGACCTCGAGCAGGTTGTTGTTGGCGATCTGCTCGTAGGTGTTCTCCTCGGCCTGGCAGACGCCCTGCTGGAGGGAGAGGTAAACTTCGTTCATCGGGATGGAGGTGGCGTTGACGCCCAAGGAGCTCCAGACGGTGATCCAGGTCGGGTTGGACGGGAGACGCATGTCGAGACCCTTGAGGTCGTCCAGCGTCCTGATCTCCTTATTGGAGGTCATGACACGGTAGCCCTTGTTGCCGAAGTAGAGGGAGGTAGCGCCCTCGGAGAGGGTGTAGTCGCAGAAAGCGTCATGGAACTCGCCTTCCTGGAGGCACTTCCAGAGGAGGTCCTCGTCAGCGAAGAGGGCGGGGATGTCCATGATGGCGGTGGTGGAGCCGTGGACGGCGGCGCCCGGCGTACCGGTGGACATGTCGATGTCGCCGGCGCAGACGGACTGGTAGATGTCGCCGTTGGAGGTGCCGAGGGTGAGGTTGAAGTGCGGCTCAATAACGATCTTGCCGCCGGAGCGCTCTTCCAGGACCTTCTTGAAGAAGAGGATGCCGTCGGCCGGAGCGGAGCCTTCCTGGTTCTCGTCGGCGTAGACGATGGTTATCGCCTTGACGCTGTCAGAGAGGGGGGTGTACTCGCCGTAGTCGTCGGAGGCCTTGTCGCCGCCGGCAGGAGCCGCGGGCGTCTCGGAGCCGCCGGAGGCAGCCGGAGAGGCGGCGGGGGAAGCGGCGGGACTGTTGGCCGGGGTCGTGCCGCCGTCAGAGCAGGCAACGCACAGAGCGAAGAGCATGACGACGACCATCAGAAGCGCAAGAAACTTTTTCATTTTGATATCGTCCTTTCTTAAAAGTTGACTTTATATTGACCTGTTTATCAGGTAAAGTCCGGTTACACGCTGAAGCCCAGCAGCTTCGGCAGGAAGAGGGAAATGGAGGGTATGTAGGTGATGAACATCATCGCGATGAAATAGCAGATCGACACCGCGATACATTGCTTGAACATCTTGCCCGGTTCGACGTCCGCGATGGAGGCGGAAACGAAGATGTTGAGGCCGTAGGGCGGGGTGATGAGGCCGAGCGCGACGGTGCTCGTCAGGATGATGCCGAAGTGGACGGCATTGACGCCGTACATGCCGACGACGATCGGGTAGAGCAGGGGGGAGAAGATGATCATCGAGGGCATGACGTCCATGAACATGCCGATGATGAGCAGCACGACGATGACGGCCAGCAGCATCGACCAGCTCTGCGAGAAGGTCGCGGTCATGAACGCGCCGATCTTCGCGGGCATGTTGAGCATCTCGAACACGCGCGTCAGGCTCGTGGAGAAAGCGATGATCGTCGCGATGCCGGCATAGCCGGCGACGCCCTCGCGCAGGAGGCGGATGAGCTCCTTGATGCGGATCGTCCGGTAGATGAACACGCAGATGATGAGCGAGTACCACACGGAGATGACGGCCGCCTCGGTCGGGGTGGTAAGACCGCCGTAAATGCAGCCGAGGATGATGACGGGGGAGAGGAGCGCCCAGAAGCTGTCCTTGAAGACCTTCCAGAAGCCCTTCTGGCGCAGCTCGTGGAAATTGGCGTCCAGCTTGGCCTGATCGACGCCGTGCTTGCGGCAGAAGAAGGCCGCGTAGACCATCAGGCAGACGCCGATGAGGATGCCCGGCAGGAAGCCCGCGACGAAGATCGCGCCGACGGACGTGCCGGTCAAACTTCCGTAGATGACGTAGCCTAAGCTTGGCGGTATGATGAGGCCGATGCCGCCGCCCGCCGCCACCATACCGGCGGAGAACTTGCGGTCGTAGCCGAGCCGCGTCATGATCGGGATGGCCATAGCGCCGACGGCCGCGGCGGCCGGGCCGCCCGCGCCGCAGATGGCGCCGTAGATGATCGAGGTCAGGATGACCGCGCAGGGGATGCCGGCCGGCCGCCTGCCCACGAAGTAGGCGAAGAAGTTGAAGATCTTTTCCGAGATGCCGCCGACGCCCATGATGACGCCCGCGAGCACGAACATCGGGATGGCCAGCATGACGGTGCTGTTTGCGCCGCCGACCATCAGCCTCGTGAGGAAGTCGCCGCTGGCCTTGAAGGTGGAATCGACAAGGTACGGAGCGAGCGCGGCGCCGCCGAGGCACATGAAGATAGGTCCGCCGATCAGGAGGATGACGACGAAAAAGATGACCATCGCAGCTATCATTTCGCTTCAGCCTCCTTTGCAGCCCGGATCGCTTCCTGTTCGGCCTTCCAGGCCTCCTCGCCGCGGGCCAGCGTCTTCAGATCGCCGACGGCCTTCTGCACGGCGCGCAGGACGGAGAGCACGTAGCAGACCATGATGATGATATACAGGATGTACATCGGGAAGAGCAGGATCTCGGACTCGGCGCCCTGGCGATACTGCTTCCGGATCGTGGTCACACAGGTGACGGAGTAGTAGGTGAAAAACGCGATAATGACCGCGTTCACGACCGTTTCGACGATGAAACGGGCCTTGAACGGCAGCGCCTTCTGGATCGAATCCATGCGCATGAGGTTGCGTTTCCTGAGACAGTACGGGACGGCAAGGAAAGCCGTGACGACGAAGCAGTAGCGGCACACCTCGTCCGACCAGATGATGCCCGACTTGAAGACGTATCGGAGGACGACGTTCACGAACATCAGCACGCTCATCACGACGAGCAGGATGACGAGAATACTCTCCTCAAAATTCGCTTCAAGCCATTTTCCGATTTTTTTCAAAAATGACCCACCTCCATAAAGCGTATTGGCAGATAATACCGGACAGGTAAAGGGAAAAACCGCGCGATAAAGATATTACAAGAAACAAGGAAAAAAATTAAAGTAATCACAAATTACCATATTTCATTCATTTGTTCACATTATATACACATGTTGCCGATTTGTCAATAACGTATAGGCCCGCGGGCGCGGAGGGAAAGGCGAAAAAGGGATCGGAACGCGGCCCGGCGAAAGGCTGCGTCCCGATCCCTTTTGGAGGGAGTGGAATTTTTGGGGAAATATATAGGAGGCGGAAAAGGCTTCCGCTATAACCTGTCAGGATTGCACCTCCGGCTGCGCCTCGGCCAGCGTGACGGTCACGGTATCGGTCGAGCCGTTGCGGTAGATCTGAAGGTCGACTGTGTCGCCGGCGGTATAATGCCGCAGGGCCGCGCGGAGAGAGTCGCTGCCGGTGACGTCGTAGTCGCCGACCTTGGTGACGACGTCGCCGCGCCGGAGGCCGGCGGCCTCGGCCGGCGTGTCCTCAATGACGGAGGTGATATAGGCGCCCTGGGGGATGTTGTAATACAGGGAGACATAGGACTCGACATCCTGCGGCAGGACGCCGAGGTAGGCCTTGCCGGTCACATAGCCGTTGGTGATGAGATCGGTGGCGATCTTTTTCGCGTCGTTTATGGGGATGGCGAAGGCGATGCCCTCTACGGCCGTGTTGACGTTTTTCGCCACGACGACGCCGATGACCTCGCCGCGGTCGTTATAGACGGGGCCGCCGGAATTGCCGTTGTTGATGGCCGCGTCGATCTGGAAGACGTTGAGGGAGGAGGTCTCCTCCGTGTCGATGACCCTGTCGTCCGCGGAGATGCTGCCGGTCGTCATGGTGTAGGTCAGCATCCCGAGCGGGTTGCCGACGGCGTAGACCGTCTCGCCGACGAGCATCTGCTCGGAGTCGCCGAGCGCGGCCGGGGAGAGGCCCTCCGCGTCGATCTTGATGACGGCGATGTCGTTCGATTCCTCGTAGCCGACGATCGTGGCGTCATAGGAGGTGCCGTCGTAGGTGAGGACGGAGAGGGGGTAGCCGTATACGTCCGCATACTCGACGACGTGGTAATTGGTGATGATATAGCCGTCCTCCGAGATGATGAAGCCGGAACCGGAGACGGCGCCGGTGGTCGTCATGCCGAAGATGTTCGTCGTGGTGACAGAGGTCTTCACGCCGACGACCTGCTGGCAGGCGAGCTGGTAGATCTCGTTGCCGGTGAGGGTCGAGCCGTCGGATCGGGCGGGCTGATCGGAGACGGTCTTCGTGGCGTCCTGATCGCCGGAGGAAGCCGCGGGTACGGTGCCGCCGATGACGACCTGCTTCGGCTCATAGGTGCTCAATACGCGCTCCGAGACGAAGTAGGAGGAGGCGCCGCCGACCGCGCCGCCGACGACGGCGCACGCCAAAAGGAGTGCGATCGTCCGGACGACGCCGAGGCGCGCCTTCGGGGGCTTCGGCTCGCGCTCGCGGCTGGCGCTCTGCGGCGTGACCGTCGTGTGGCTCTCATAGCCGCGGGCGTAGTGGCCGGGGGAATAGGTGTTCGCGTTGTCGGGCTCCGCCTCGCGGTAGACCGGCTCGCGCCAGGGCTCGTAGACCGGCTGCCGGGGCCGCGCATCAGAGGCGGCCTCGTAAGAGGGCTCCCCTTCCTGCGGGGAGGACGCGCCGGGTTCGGACGGCTGGCGGTTTTCTTCGTTATACTCGTCGTTATACATGATGAAAGGCCTCCTTGCCTGAAAATGTTTGGTTCCCTTTTTCTATGCTGCTATCATAATCGGTCTTTATGAACGCCGCATGAACAAAGCATAAACTATTTTTGTATTTTTTCAGGGTATTATGTCCGCAAAAACAGGCCGTTTTTTCTCAAAAGGTTCGGTGTTTTTTGGCCGAAAAAGGGAGGTTTTCGCGCTCCGGCCGTTGCGGAGGGTCGGCGGCCGTGTTATACTCGTATTATACTGTTACAGCTATTTTTCGACAAAGGGGACTTTCGGATGATCGTCAACGCCGCCTACAGCGTGCTGTCCATGCTGCTTATCATCGCCGTGGGCTTTTTTATGGGAGGCACGGCCTTCTTTAAGGAGCATGACGTGGGGGCCGCCATCACGATCTATCTGAAAAATATCGGCATACCGGTCTATATGTGCTACAACGCGATCACGAATTTTTCGTCCCGCGCCGAACTGAAGGCGCTTTTTGAGACGCTGCCGTTCTCGCTCCTGACCGTCGCCGGCTCCTTTGCGATCGGCACGGCGCTGGCATACCTGCTGCGCATCCGGCCGACGCGCCGGGGGACGTTTATCAACGCCGTCGGTTTTTCCAACACGGTCTTTTTGGGGTTCCCCGTGATCTCGGCCATCTTCGGCGAGGCCGTTTTGCCGAAGGGCATGATGTTCTATGCCGCGAATACGATCGTTTTCTGGACGATCGGCGTGTATATGCTCCGCCGCGAGAGCGGCACGGCGCCGAAGTTCTTCACCAGGGCCAATTTAAAGCAGGTCGCGGCCCCGCCGCTCATCGGCTTTGTGATCGGCCTCCTCATCGTGGCGCTGGAGATCGAGCTGCCGCCGTTTCTCATGACGGCCGTGCGCAATATCTCCGGCACGAGCTCGCCGCTCGGCATGATGTTCATCGGTACGGTCATCCGCGCGACCGATCTCCGGCAGGGCGGCATCCTGCGCGATGTGGTCGTGCTGTTCCTCGTGCGCTTCATCGCCTTCCCCGTCATCCTGCTGGGGCTGATGCGCGTGCTGCCAATCGACCTTGAGACGCGGCGGGTATTCTATATGCTGGCGCTCATGCCCGCGATGACGCAGCTTGGCGTCATGTCGCGCGTCTCGGGAGGCGATTATAAATTCGCCTCGGTGTGGATCACGATCTCCACCATTTTAGGCGTCGGCTCCATTCCGCTCTTTACGCTTGTGATGGAGAAGCTGCTGGTGTAAAATCGCAAAAAAAAGGCCGCCGCGGAAATGCTTCCGCGGCGGCCTTTCATTATGCTTTTTTGCCGATTACTTGGAGAGAACGATCTCGCCCAGGTTCTTGGCGGCGTCGAGCTTGACGGTGACTTCCTTGGCGGCATAGCCGGGGTACTCCGCCTTCACGACGTAGGTGCAGTCCTTCTGCAGGTACTTGAACTCGAAATCGCCGAAGAAGTCGGTCTCGGTCTCGTATACCTTGCCGCAGTCCTTGCAGGTCAGGGTGACTTTCGCACCCTTGACGCAGTCCGGGTTCCCTTCAAGCATGACCTCGCCCGCGATGAACGGCTTCGGCAGCTTGTAGTAACGGACGACGTAATCCTCGCCGTTGGCGGTGGAGAAGTAGTCCTCGATCTCGCCGGGATGCTCCGCGATGAACTTGGAGACCTCGCTGTTGGGGTCGTTCAGATCGCCGAAGTGCATGGCCTGGGTCGGGCAGCCCTCCGCGCAGCGCGGGAGCTTCTCGCCCTCGTCGAGACGATGAGCGTCGAGAATGTAGGTCTGCGGGAGCTGGAGCTCCTCGTTCCAGAAGACGGTGCCGGGAGCGACCTTCTCGAAGTACTCGTAGATGGCCTTGCAGCCCTTCGCCTTCTCGGGGTCGATGATCACGAGGCCGTCCTCGCGGACCTTGACGCTGCCTTCCGGAGCGCCGGGGATGTCGGAGACCTTCAGGTTGCGGTTATGCGGGAACATGATCGGGATGTAGTCCATCTTGATCTTGCTGCCCTCGCCCTGCTCGACTTCCTTGAGCCAGAGCCAGTTCACGCCGCTGTCCATGGGCTGGCCAGCGGAGTAGCCGGGGTAATTGTTGCCGGTGTATTCGTCCTTGACGCCAAGAAGGCAGCAGCCGCAGCCGTCGCAGCGGGTGACGTCAATGACAAGTCCGTATTTCTTGTTAGCCATATTAGTCTACCTCCCACGTTCTCTTTTCCTTGGGATAGACCCTGATCTCGCACAGGCAGGAGTTCGGGGTCATGCCGGGAGCGTTCTTGGACAGGAGCTTGCCGGAGGTCAGCAGGTTGATGCAGCCGCCCTTATCGGTGCTGCCGGGGGTGCCGGCCTCGATGGGATCGTACCAGGCGGTGCAGCCGTAGGAGTGGAGAACGCCCACGGGGACGCGCTCCGTGACGGAAGCGGCGCAGAGAACGCTGCCGCGGTCATTGTACAGCTCTACAACATCGCCGTCCTTGATGCCGCGGGCCTTCGCGTCCACGGGGTTGATCCTGGCGATCCAGTAGGGGTAGCCGCCGATCTTGATACGGTGCTGCTGAACGTCGTTCAGCCAAGCTTCGTGCTTGTCGTAATGGGTATGGAAGGACCAACGCGGATGCGGGGAGATGATCTGGAGCGGGTACTTCTTGTACATCTCGCTCTTGTAGCCTTCCCAGGAGGGGATCCAGTGAACGAGCGGCGGACGCTCCTTGTCATCGGGCAGCGCGTCCTTGAGGGACTTCGCTTCGAACTCGATGAGGCCGGTGCGGGTGCCGAGGTTCTCGGGATGACCCCACTTGCGCGGCAGGTTGCCCGGGTCGGGCGTATCGGCCTCGCGCTTCTCGTAGAACCAGCGCATCGACGGAGTCGGCTTGCGGTCCTCGGGGCACGGAACGATGTAGTAGCCCTTGCGGTTGAACTCTTCCCAGGTGATGTCGCCATCCTTGAAGATGTCGGAGGTCTCGAAGAAGAGCTTCGCCCAGTCGTCCTCGTCGTGACCCTCGGTGAACTCCTCCTCGCGGCCGAGAGCGGCGGCGATCAGGCGGAGGATCTCGTAGTCGGACTTACTCTCGCCGCAGGGCTCGATAGCCTTCTGCTCGCGGACGATGACACGCCAGTTGTTGCCGATGTGCGCCATGGTGGTGTAGCCGCCGCAGGTGGCCCACTCGCCGATGTCGTTGCGCTCGAAGTTCGTGCAGGCCGGCAGGATGATGTCGGACATATTGGTCTCGCTGGAGAACCAGCAATCCTGGTTGACGACGCACTCGAGCTCGGGGGACTGATACATCTTGACCCACTTGTTGGTGTCGCTCATGGTGCCCATGAAGGAGCCGCCGTAGCGGTAGAACATATGCACCTTGGCTTCCTGCGGGTAGACGTTTTCGGTGAACTGCTGGTCGAGGCTCTGGCCGCAGAAGCCCTCGCCGCGGAACCAGTCGTGGCCCGTGAGGATGGCGTCCGGCAGAGTCAGACGGAACAGACGCTGCTTGGTCGGGTTCTCGAAGCAGAGCTTATTCTTGGCGACGCTGGAGCGGCCCATCTGGCCTTCGGGCTCGGCGTAGCCGGGGAACCATTTGTAAGAGGCGGGAGCGCCCATGGTCGTGCCCCAGATGGAGACGCCGGGCTTGCCCAGACCCTGCATGGCCTGCAGGAGGACCATCATGCGGGCCCACTCGGTACCGAAAGCGGTACGGCAGGCGCTGCCCTGGCCGCCGCGGCAGCCGGAGGACAGGCAGGTCCTCTTCGCGGCCCACTCGCGCGCCAGCGCGCGGATCTTGCGGGCCGGGATGCCGGACTCTTCTTCCGCCCACTCGGGGGTCTTCGGGAACTTGTCGTCACCATTGCCGAGGATGTACTCCTTGAACGGCTCGAAGCCGTAGGTGCGGGTGGCGATGTAGTCGTGATCGTAGGTGTCCTCGGTGATCCAGACGTAGGCGATGGCCATGGCCAGGGCCGTGTCGGAGCCCGGACGCGGAGCGAACCACGTGCCGTCCATAACGGCGTTGGTGTAGTTGTAAAGCGGGTCGATGAAGACGCACTTCACGCCCTTCTCCTTCAGCCAGACGCGCCAGATGTGGCTCTCCTGGCCGGAGTAGGTGCCTCTGGTGGAGTCGGGGTCGTTGGACCAGAACACGATCATGTCGGTGTTCTGGAGGGCATCCTCGAGAAGGTCAAACTGCTCGGGCATGCCGAGGCGCCACTGGAAGCCGTAGGTGTGCGTCGCGCCCCAGTGCCAGCCTTCCCAGGAGTCCGGGTTGTCGTACACGGGGGTGTAGTGAAGCATGTGCATGAAGCGATGGAACGGGCCCATCTTGTAGCCGACGACGCCCCAGTTGTGGTGGGACGAGGTCATGCCGGAGAGGGAAGCCTCGCCGTAGGTGCTCTGGACGCGCTTGATCTCGCTCGCGATGAGGGAGATGGCCTCGTCCCAGGAGATACGGACGAACTCGGACTTGCCGCGGTTCTGGGTGTTGCGGTCGCCGTTGGGATCCCAGTCGACGCGCTTCATGGGGTAGAGGATACGATCCTTCGAATAGACACGGTTCTTTTCACCGTGTACCGGGGGGGAAAGGCGGAACGCCTTCGGGGGGGAGTAGGATTTCCCGTCGTTGCCGACGATGACCCACGGCTTCGGGAAGTCCTCTTCCGGAATCTGCAGAGGCCTGACACGGGTGATCTTGCCATCTTCAACGTAGACGGACACAGGACCGCCGCCGGTCATATTGGTAAAAACCTTTTCCACTGCTGCACTCTCCTTACCTTTTAGAATTTTGAAAACCTTTACCTTACCTTACGCGACTGCTGCGATCAGTCGCAGTTTTCGACGATGGTGGCCATACCCATGCCGCCCGCCACGCAGAGAGTCGCGAGACCGTACTTGGTGCCGCGCTTCTTCATCTCGTGGATGAGCGTTACGAGTATACGGACGCCGGAGCAGCCGATCGGATGGCCGAGGGCGACGGCGCCGCCGTTGACGTTGATGATATCCATCTTGTCCTCGAGACCCATCTCCTTGATGCAGCCGAGCGACTGGGCGGCGAACGCCTCGTTCAGCTCGATGAGGCCCATGTCTTCCAGCTTGAGGCCGGCGAGACGCAGCGCCTTGGCGGTCGCGGGGACGGGGCCCATGCCCATGATGCGGGGATCGACGCCGGCTTCCGCGATGGCGCGGATCTTCACAAGGGGCTTGTAGCCGAGCTCCTTGGCCTTCTCCTCGCTCATGAGGAGCACGGCGGCGGCGCCGTCGTTGCGGCCGGAAGAGCTGCCGGCGGTCACGATGCCGTCGGGCTTGAAGGCGGGCTTCAGCTTGGCGAGACCCTCCATGGTGGTGCCGAAGTGCGGGAACTCATCGGTGTCGAACACGATGGGGTCCTTCTTGCGGCCCTGGGGAACGGTGATGGGGACGATCTCATCCTTGAAGCGGCCGGACTTGATGGCCTTCTCGGCGCGGTTCTGGGACTCACAGGAGAACTTGTCGGACTCTTCGCGGGTGATGCCGTACTTCTCGGCGATGTTCTCGGCGGTGACGCCCATCAGGTAGCTGCCGTACATGTCGACGGGCTGAGAGTTGATCTGAGCCTCGGTCAGGCAGTCCTTGAACTGGGTGGAGCCGGTGCCGACGCCCCAGCGGGCGTTGGACACGTAGAAGAAGCCGTTCGTCATGCTCTCGACGCCGCCGGCGAGGACGATGTCGTTCTGGCCCGTCATGATGGAGTTCGCGCCGTTGTTGACGGCGAGCATGGCGGAAGCGCAGGCGATCATGACGGTGTTGGCCGGGACGGACTCGGGGATGCCGGCCTTCAGCGCGCACCAGCGCGCGGTGTTGGAAAAGTCGGACGTCTGGCGGCAGTGGCCGAAGATGACCTCGTCGATCTTCGCGGGGTCGATCTTGCTGCGATCCAGAACGGCCTTGATCATCTCGGTGCCGAGGATATCGGCGTTCATGGGCTTTAAGGTGCCGCCGAACTTACCGACAGCGGTACGGCAGGCCTCAACGATTACTACGTCTCTCATTGTTTACTGCTCCTCCCTGATTATACCGGATCCGACATGAACTTCTTCGCCAGCTTGAAAACCTCGAAGAGCTGCTTGTCGCGGTGCGCCTTGATGGCGTCGATATCCTGACCGGTATAGTCATAGAAGCCCTTGCCGGTCTTGAGGCCGAGCTCGCCCTTGTCGAGATGCTCCTGCATGCACTTGGGCATGGTGTCGTAGCTCGGGAAGGAATAGCTCTTGTTCTTGATGTTGTTGGCGGTCATGTCGATGCCGCCGAAGTCGATGCGCTTGCAGATGCCGAGCACCATCGCACGCGGGATGAAGCTGGCCTTGCAGGCGTCGTCGATGGCCTGCGCGTCGCAGTAGCCGTTGTCGATGAGGTTGAAGCACTCGCCCTGGATGCACTGCTGCAGGCGGTTGATGATGTAACCGCGGACGAACTTCTTCATGACGACGGCGGTCTTGCCGCACTTCTCAAGAAGGGCCTTCGTGATATCGGCGTACTCCTGAGGAGCCTGCTCGCTCTTGACGACCTCGACCAGCGGGATGAGCTCGGGGGGAGCGTACCAGTGGGCGATGACCTGCTGCGGCAGGAGCTTCTCGGGCACGATCTCAAAAATGTTCAGGGCGGAGGTGTTGGAGGCGATGATGACGCCTTCCGGCACGCACTCGGCCAGCTTGTTGTACAGGTCGACCTTGGCGTCCTTGTTCTCAACGATCGTCTCCTGGATGTACTGGGCACCTTCGACGCACTCCTCGACCGTCAGCGCGAAGCTGATGCGGCCGTAGATCTTGTCGATGTCCTCGGGGGCGATGACGCCTTCCTCGGCGAAGGTCTTGAGGCTGTTCTGGAGGGCGGTCTTGGCCTTCTCGCGGGTGGACTCGCTGCGGGTCCACATCGTGACCTGGGCGCCGCTCATGGCGTAGGTCTGCGCGATGCCGGGGCCCATGGTGCCGGCGCCGAGCACGGCTATTTTTTTGATATCTTCAAGCTTCATGGTTCAGGCCTTCTCTCAGACGTGCTTCACGAGGCCGAGGATCTCGCGGGCGTCGGCGGCAGTGGCGATCTCACGGCCGTAGTCCTCGCTGATCCTGACAGCGCGCTCGACGAGCTGAGCGTTGGTGGCGAGAACGCCCTTTTCGTAGTAGATGTTGTCTTCCACGCCGACGCGGAGGCCGTCGCAGTCGTTGGCAAGACCAAGCATCATGCAGGTCTTGTGGGAGCGGCCGATACCGGTGATGGACCAGGTGGAGCCGGGCAGCATCTTCGGGAGCAGGTAGTTCAGGGAGTCCATGTTGCCGGGCATGGCGCCGGTAACGCCGAGGACGAACTGATAGTGCACGGGCTGAAGGAGCTTGCCGGTCTTCACATAGTGCTCAGTGGACTGCATGTGGCCGCCGTCGAAAACCTCGATCTCGGGCTTGATCTGGTATTCCTGGCACAGATCGCCCAGACGGTTCAGGAACTGGGGGGTGTTCAGGAAGACGTAGCTGTTCGCCCAGTTGAGGGAGCCCGGATCGTAGGAGCACATCTCGGGAAGGCAGATCGGGAGATGAGCCAGACGGAGATCCTCGGAGAACTTGGAGCCGGAGGAGGTCAGGTTGATGACGCAGTCCAGATTGTTCTTCGCAAGAGCCTCGCGGGTCTTGTCACAGATCTCGATGAAGGTCTGGGTGTCCATGGAGTTGTTGCCGTCCTTGTCGCGGGCGTGGATGTGGACGATGGCAGCGCCGGCCTTGACGCAGCGGACGGTATCTTCGGCGATCTCATCGGGCGTGATGGGGACATAGGGAGTCTGCTTGCGAGTGGTACCAGCGCCTAAAAGGCAGGCCTGGATGATAAGTTTCTTGCCCATTTTGGGTGTACCTCCAAAAAAATATTTTTTGTGAATACAGGCGCACAGCACGGGTCATGAGGCCCGTGCCTGTGCGTCGAAAAATGACAGTTTAGCGGTTGCAGGTAAGTCCGCCGTCCGGGAACAGGATGTTGCCGGTGAGGAAGTCGGAGGCGGGAGCGGAGAGGAAGAGCGCGGTGCCCACGCAATCCTCCGGCACGGCCATGCGGCGCATCGGCAGATCGTCGGCGAGGGACTTGCGGTAGGCGTCGCCGCCGCGCTGCTCGATGACGGTGGTCATCATCGGGGTCTCAGTGACCGTGGGGCCGAGCGCGTTGACGGTGATGCCGTAGGGGCCATACTCGGAAGCGAGCTGGCGGGTCAGCATGTTGACGGCGCCCTTCGTGGAGCAGTAGCCCGCGTTGCCGGCGCCCTTGGTGGCGACGATGGAACGGGTGGAGGACACAAGGACAATCTTGCCGTAGCCGTTCTCGATCATGTGCTTGCCGAAGTGCTTGCAGCAGCACATGAGGCCGTACACATTGACCTGGAGCAGGGAAGCGTAGACATCCATCGGGAAGTCCTGAGCCGGGAACTTCTTGTTGAGGCCCTGGGCGCAGACGAGGATGGTGATCTTGCCCATATCCTTGACAGCGTTGGCGACGAGAGCTTCGACGCTCGCCTCGTCAGCCGCATCGACGGTGTAGTAGGAAACGGTCTTGCCGCAGGCTTCCTTGATTTCGGCCTGAGCGCGCTTCAGACCCTCTTCCTTGCGGGAAGCGATGGCGACGTTGGCGCCGGCCTCAGCGAGGCCCTGAGCGATAGCCTGACCGATGCCGCCGGCTCCGCCGACGACGACAGCATTCTTGCCCTTGATATCAAAGAGATCCATGATAAACGACTCCTTTGCAAAAATATGTTGAATATGGATTATTTGCCGGTCTCAAAACGGAAGGACTGATCCGGGTCGGCGAAAGCCAGCACGCGGACGCCGGAGCCCTCGCCCATCTTGAAGCGCCACGGGAAAGCCGCGAAGAAGCAGCGGCGGCCGGTGACTTCGTCGAAGTCGCCGCCTTCCTTGCCGTAGCCGTCGTCACCGACGTTCTCGATGCCGGGGATGCCGCCGACGACCATCAGGAACTTGTGTCCCGGCTCCCAGAGCGGGAAGTCTTCCTTCGGGTCGCGGCCGTAAGTGGCCTTCCACTCGTCGATGAGGTCGGGGCGGGAGGGCCCAAGGCCGTGGTCAACGAGCTTGGTGGCTATCGGATGGTCGTTGGCCTGGCAGCCGTAGCCGACCATCTTGACCTTCTTCTCGCAGAACCAGCGGGCGAGCTCGCCGGTAGCGCCGCAGCCGTAAGCGAAATAGTCGTCACTGTCGGCCCAGATGTGATGCTGGGTGGTGTTGATCATGACGATATCGCCCTCTTTGATGACGCTGTCGAACTTGGCCATGTCTTCGGGCTCCAGCTTGCCCCACTTGCCCTTCGGGACGCTGATGGCGACGCCGGTGCCGAAGAAGCGCCAGAGCGGATACTGGGTGATGTCGGGGGTGAGCTCGGTGACGTGCAGCGGGGCGTCCATATGGGTGCCGCGGTGCATGATGCCTTCCCACTGCATGTTGTACATGCCGTCGTTGGCGTGGAAGCGGATGACCTCCTCCTTCAGGTTGCAGCCCGACGGCCACTGGGGCATAAAGGGCTCAAAGGTATGGGACAGGTCGTATATCTGAACACTCATGTCGTTACTCTCCTTTCGTTCTCAAATTAAAAGGCTTCGCCCTTGTCGATGCGGACATTGCCGCTCGGATCCAGGATAGCGGTGAAGCGGACGGGGCAGGCGTCGCCTCTGCGGATCTTCCAGGGAGCAGCGATCATGGTGACGCGCTTGCCGGTGATGTCGTCGACGTCGCCGGACATCTGCTGGATGACGGGGATGCCGGCAGCGGCAAGCGTCTTATGCGCGGGATAGAAGCCGGGGTAGTCCGCCATGGCGTCGCGGCCCTTCTCCTCCTTGTAGGTGGGGACGAGGCGCTTCATGAACGGTCCGGGGCGGCCGACGTGAGCGGTCAGCACGGTGGTGACGGGGCAGTCGACGTAAGGCATGTCGACGGCGACCATCTTGACCTTCTTGGAGACGAGGTACTCGGCGGCGTCCTGCGTCAGGCCGGGGGCCTGGCCGTAATACTCCAGAGAGTCGGAGTATTTGTGGTGCCAGCCGGTGTTGATGGCGACGATGTCGCCTTCCTTGATCTCGCCGGCGGCCTTCAGGTCGTCAGCGGTGATCTTTTCCCAGTTGCCCTTGTTGCGCAGGTCGAGGATGATGCCGTTGCCGAAGTAATGATCGGGAGAGAGGGTCTCCAGATCATCGCCGTAGCAATACATGTGGATAGGCGCGATCAGATGGGTGCCGGTGTGGAAGTTGGTGCGGATCTTGAAAGCCTGAACACCGAACTGGGCGTGCTTGACGCCGTGGTCGAAGATGACGTCGGCGTCGCCGGGGTAAGAGGGAACGCCGGTGCCCCACTCGTGGCTGAGTTCATAGAACACAAGCCCGTTGTAGGGGTCGGTCACAGGACCGACGTGCGGATCCTCGAGGGGGGTGTAGTTCTTGTACTGTTCCAGTTCGGCGAAGTTGGGTGGTAACATTGCCAGGACCTCCTTATAACATAAACTTCTTTCGGAACGGCCTGCGCTTGCGCGCAGAATGACTCCCTATGGTGATACATTATCATGGTATCAGTCTGTTGTCAAATAATCTACGGAAACTTTTCACAAAAGAGGAAAGTTCATTTTGTGCAAAAATGATAATGGAAAAACGCTTAAAAAATCAGTGATATACGGCTTGTTTTAAAAAAACGGGGAAAACGAATTGCACAAAACAGCCAAATATGCTATAATACAATTTAAATGTAATTTCTGACATGATTTTCTTGGGCGGAAAGGAGGCCGCGAGCGATGAAGCTCAGCCTTTGGACGATGCTGAAGCATCTGGAGCAGGAGGGGCTGGCTCCCGTGCCGGTCATCACCGACGGGACGCCGCGGATCGAGGGCTGCCGTCTGCGTCAGACGGGCCGGACGACCGGCTCGGCGGCGGACATCCTGCCGGCCTCCGAGGTCGAGGCGGACAGCACGTACAGGACGGCGCTCGTCTCCGGGGAGGACCGCATCTTTTTCCCCGACGCGGACGTCGCGCGCGTGCACGACGCGGTCTCGGACATCATCGACTATTATAACGACTGGGAAAAGCGCCTGCTCTTATGCCTTTCGCGGAACGGCTCGCTCCAGGAGCTGCTGGACATCGCGCACGAGGTCTTCCGGCGCCCGATGTTCATCAAGGGCGATTCGAGCTGGGTCTTCGCCATCACGCGCGGCTACGACGTCTCCGTGCACCCCGGCTGGGCGGAGTTCGAGGAGAGCCTCGCCACGCAGACAGCCAGCTTCGACGCCGTCCGGGCCGTCAGCCTTGACCCGGAATTCCGGACGACCTTTTCCCAGCGCTACCCCTCGCTCATCAAATCGCCGAATTACGGCGGCATGGTGCTGCACGCGAACATCTGGCTGGAGGATCACCGCGTCTGCGAGATCGTCGCGCTGGAGAACAACGTGCCGTTCCGCCGGAGCGACAGCCACCTCATGCAGGTCTTCGCCCGCATGGTGGAGACGCACGTCGCCAACAACAGGACCCGGTATTTTGCCACGAGCACGCTCTCGGCCTTCTTCGTGGAGCTGCTGGAGGGCGGCAAGTGCAGCACGGCCGATCTCCTTTCGCTCAATCAGGCGGCCGGCTGGCAGGAGCACGACGAGCTCGCCGTCATGTGCGCCGAGGCGAACCCCGGCGGCGAGACGCCCATCCTCGGCGTCCTGCGCGACAGGCTGAAGGACACGATGCAGCACTCCTGCGTCTTCCTGCACCGCAACCGCGTGGTCTGCGTGATGAACATCACGAAGCTCGGCGGCTATCAGACGGTCACGCGGCAGATAGCGAAGATCATCGCCTCCGAGCCGTTCACCTGGGGCATCAGCTATGAGTTCATCGGGCCGGAGCGGACGCCGGAGTTTTACCAGCAGGCGCTTTTGGCCTGCACGCTGGCGGCCAAGTCGGGCAAGAGCTATATGGACATGTACCAGGCGGCGCATATCCGCATCTCCGAGCGCCTGCGCTCGATCCAGGACCTTCAGGCTTTCGTGCATCCGGACTACCGCCGGCTCGAGCGCATCGACATGAGCGGCAGCACGCATTATCTCGAAACGCTTTACGCGTTCCTCATCTGCGGCGGCAACTATACGGACACGGCCGCCTACCTCGGCCTCCACCGCAACAGCCTCATCTACCGCATGACGAGGATACAGGAGATCATCAGCAGCAATTTAAGCGACGTGCATAATAAACGCCTCCTGCTGATATCGTATCTGCTGATGGGTGTCAGCTATTGAAAATGGATAAATATGCACCGGGGCCCGCTGCGTTGGCAGCGGGCCCCCATGTTTTGTCATGGATGCTTATTTCGCGGGAGCGGGCTCTTCCGCCGCGGCCTTGAGCTTCGCCAGCTCCTCCTCCTCGAGCTGCCGGTACGCCACCTTGCCGACGAGCGTCTTCGGCATATCCTCGCGGAATTCGATGTCGTACGGCATGGCGTATTTGGCGACGTGCTTGCGGCAGTAGTCGAGCAGCTCGTTCTTCGTCGCCTCGGTGGCCGGGACGTCGGCGGCGAGCTTCACGAACGCCTTGACCTTCTGCATCCGGTACGCGTCCGGCACGCCGATGACGCAGCTCATCTGCACCTTTTCGTTGGCGTCGAGGATATTCTCGATCTGGCCGGGGTAGACGTTGTAGCCGGAGGAGATGATCATCCTCTTGGCGCGGCCCTTGAAGTAGATGAAGCCCTGCTCATCCATGGTGCCGAGGTCGCCGGTGTAGACCCAAGTGAGGCCGTCGGCGTGATGGCGCAGCGTCTCCGCCGTCTCCCCGGGGTGATTCATATATTCCTTCATGACGGTCGGGCCGGCGAGCAGGATCTCTCCCTCCTCGCCGTAGGGGACCTCCTCGTCCGTGCCGGGCTTCACGATCTTGATGTAGGTGTCCGGGAACGGCAGGCCGATGCTGCCCTCCTTATACATGTGCGGCGGCGTGAGGCAGCAGGCCGTGACGGTCTCGGTCGTGCCGTAGCCCTCGCGCACCTGGATGGACGCCTTGTGGTCGTAGAGGAACTTGTCGAATTTCTTTTTAAGCTCGATGGAGAGGGAGTCGCCGCCGGAAAAGACGCCCTTTAAGGACGAGAGGTCGGCGCCGTCCATCGACGGCAGGCGCAGCAGCGCCTCGTACAGCGTCGGCACGCCGGCGATGAAGTTGCACTTGTATTTCGTGATGAGCTTTGCGTAGCTCTGCGCGGTGAAGCGGGGGACGAGGATGCAGCGGCCGCCGGCGGCGAGCATGGAGTGGATGCAGACGCCGAGCCCGAAGCCGTGGAAGAGCGGCATGGCCGAGAGCATCTTGTCGCCGGGGCGGAACATCGGGTTCGTGGCGACGATCTGCGCGCCCAGCGCGTTGAAGTTCATGTTGGTCAGCACGATGCCCTTCGTCGTGCCGGTCGTGCCGCCGGAGTAGAGGATGACGGCCGGGTCGTCGCCCGTGCGCCTGACCTTGTAGTTCCAGGAGCAGGCGCGGCCGAGCTTAATAAATTCGGCCCAGCGTATCACCGGCGCGTCGGCGGGGATCTTCTGGATCTTTCTCCCCTCGGTGAGCATGTAGCCGGCGCGCACGGGGCGGCTCAGCGCGTCCTTCACCGAGGCGATGATGATGTTCACGACCTTGGTGTTCTGGCGGACGTTTTCAAACTTGTTGTAGAACTGGTCGAGCGTGATGGCCGTGACGCTCTCGGACTCGTTGAGGTAGAATTCGATCTCCTTCTCGGCGGAGAGCGGGTGGATCATGTTGGCGATGCCGCCGATGACGTTCACGGCGTAGAACATATAGATGGCCTGCGGGCAGTTGGGCATGGCGATCGTGACCTTGTCGCCGGCGCGGACGCCGAGCGTCTTGAGGCTCTTGGCGCAGAGCTCGATCTCCTCCACCAGCGTCTTGTAGGTCGTGGACTTGCCCATAAAGGTAAAGGCGATATAGTCGGGGTATTTCGCGGCCACGTTCTGCACGGCCTCGAACATGGAGCCGTTAAAGTACTCCAGGTGCATCGGCACGTCGCCGAGGTAGTCCTTCCACGGGGTCTTGGCAGTGATCTCGTTCAAAGTCATCCATTCCTTTCCGGCGGCGCGGGCCGCCTGGCGTCGTTGTTAATAATCTATCGGTTCGGAAAGCGGTGTCTCCAGCAGCTCCGGGTTTTCCAGGAGCGTTTTGAGCAGGCGCACCGTCTTGGAATAATAATAGCCGTCGGCTATGCGCTCGTCGATCGTGATGCCGAGGTCGATGCTGTCGCGCATCGTCATGTTCCCGTCCTCGTCGTAAAAAGGACGCACCTTTTTCTCGCCGATGGCGACGAACACCGAGTTCGTGCCCCAGTTCGTGAGGTGGTGATACCCCGAGTGGAGCCGGATGGAGCCGAGGTTCGTTAAGACGACCGTGGAGTAATAGGGGTCGGTGTCGATCAGAAACTGCGGCACCCAGCCGTGCCGGTCGAGCCAGCAGATGATGCTGACGAGGAATTTGGAGAAAAAGCGCGGCATCCGGTTGAAGATGTCCATGCTCTCGGAGGAGCTGTCCTTCTTCTCGCTCCGCCCCTGCGACACCTGGCGGTAAATCTCGTCGTGGATCGTGTCGATGTTGTCCGTGTCCTTCGCGTGGATGAACGCCAGCGCCTCCGCGCCGTCGTCCGCGAAGAGCTTCTTGACGACGAACGAGGCGGAGATGCCGTTCCTCTGGTACATGTTCTTGTTGGCGATGAAGCGGTTCATCTTCGGGCGGAGCGTAACGGTCTTCAGCATGGCCGTCACCGCCGCCTGGAAGAGATTGTATTTATATACGGACTCCTCCGCGTTCTTTTTTTCCAGCCAGGCGTTCAGGTTCGTCAGGTCGATGCGCTCGGAGATGAACGCCTCGTTATCGCACCGGTTGGGGTAAAGAAGCGGCACAATGAAGTGCATGGGGTCCAGATTCCGCAGGAGGACCCCGTCTTTTCTGTCTCCTAATCGTTTGCCCAAAAGCTCTCACATCCTCTTTTTTATGGCCGAAAGGTCCATACGATTTATAAATCTACCATATAATATTGTTTTTTTCAACAACATCATGCTTTTTTCTTCATTTTTCGCTTTTCTCCCGTATGGCCGTCATAACCTTATGCTCTCCGACATACGCTTACAACAGAAACGACGGAGGTGAACGGGATGAAAGGAAAAAGGGTTCTGTGCGCCGTGCTGGCCGCCGCGCTGCTCTCGGGCGCGCCCTGTCTCGCGCTGGAAGGGGAGGAGGCGGTCTTCTCCCCGGCGCCAGACGTCGCCGCGCCGAGCGCCATCCTCACGGAAAAGCGCACGGGGCAGGTGCTGTTTGAAAAGAACGCCGACGAGAAGCTCGAGCCCGCGAGCGTCACCAAGATCATGACGATCCTGCTGATCGTCGAGGCGATAGAGGACGGCCGCCTCACGCTCGACGAGAGCGTCACGGCCTCGGCGCGCGCCGCTTCGATGGGCGGCTCGCAGATATTCCTCGCCGAGGGAGAGAGCATGAGCGTCCGCGATATGCTCAAGGCGATCGTCGTCGCCTCGGCCAACGACGCCGCCGTGGCGATGGCGGAAAAGCTCGCGGGGACGGAGGACGCGTTCGTCTCGCTCATGAACGAGCGCGCGCAGGCCCTCGGCATGACGAACACGGTCTTTAAAAACTGCACGGGCCTCCCAGACGACCGCGAGCACCTGACGACGGCGCGGGACATCTCCCTCATGGCGCGCGAGCTCATCTCCCACGAGGAGATCAAGCAGTACACGACCATCTGGACGGACACGCTGCGAAACGGGGAATTCGGCCTTTCCAACACGAATAAGCTCATCCGCTTTTACGACGGCGCGACGGGCCTCAAGACCGGCTACACCTCGCGGGCCGGACATTGTCTCGCCGCGACGGCCGAGCGCGACGGCGTCGAGTATATCGCCGTGGTGCTGCACTGCGAGAGCTCCGACGCCCGCTTTGAGAGCGCGAAGGCCCTTTTATCCTACGCCTTCGCCTCCTATACGCTTTATGAGCCGACGCCGGAGCGGGCGCTGCCGCCGGTGCGCGTCACGCTCGGGGAAAAGACGTTCGTCCGGGCGGAGCTGGCGGAATCGCCGCCGCTGCTCCTGCCGCGGGGCGGCGGAGAGATCGAGCGCCGGACGGAATTGGAGAGCGAGGTCCCCGCCCCCGTCGCCGCCGGCGACGAGCTCGGCCTCCTCACGCTCACGCAGGACGGGCGGACGCTCGCGGAAATACCGCTGCTCGCGGCGGAGGCTTCCCCGAAGCTGACGCGCTTTCGCGTCTGGCTGAAAACGGCGGCCGCGATGTACGCCGGGGCCGACTTTGGCGGTAAATCTTAATTTTTGCTTAATATTTCGCGCTGCATGTTGAAGATTTTCCCGGAAGGTGATACAATACAGTAAAGCTCCGCGGGGAGCATTATTGCAACGTGAAAGGAGTGGTCCAATATGGTTAAGGTGATACTGGGCCTGAAGGGCTCCGGCAAGACCAAGCGGATTATCGACCTCGTCAGAACGGCGGCGGAGGAGGACAAGGGGAACGTGGTCTGCATCGAAAAGGGCTACGAGCTGACCTATGACATCCCGTACAGCGTGCGCCTCGTGCGCGTGCCCGATTATGCCTTCGGCACCTATGAATTCCTGAAGGGCTTCATCAGCGGTATGCACGCCGGCAACTATGACATCACCCAGATTTTCATTGACGGCCTGACGAAGGCTGTGACCGAACCGCTCGACGGCCGGCTCGAGGATTTCCTCGACTGGTGCGAGTCGTTCAGCGAGAAGCAGAACGTAAAGTTCACCATGGCCATCACCCTCGACGAGGGGGCGGCCTCCGAGGGCGTCAAAAAGTATATGTAAAAGCGTTTCACACGAGGACCCCGCCTCGCGGGGTCCTCGTGTGAGGGGGAAGCAGCCCGCTGCGCGCACGCCCCGAGGGGCGCACGCGCGCTTCGCGTAAAGTGTTTTTCGCCCGGTACATGCCCGTGCGAAAAATGATCGGAATTTATTTTCGCCTGCGGGCGAAAACTCTGCGAGGCTTCCATGAACGAAAAGCGGCGGCGGAAACGGACGTTCCGCCGCTTTTTTTTGCTTTTTTCTCCCTTTTTCGCGGGAAAGGGCGCGGATTTGGGAGTTTTCTGTTGTCTTTTCCACTTTGCTGTAGTATAATGTTAAACACTTTTCAAAAAAAGAGGGAGGTCGCTCATCTGTGAATATTGAGCTTATCGTGTTCATCCTGTATTTCGTCGTCGTGCTGGCTATCGGCATCTACTTCTTCTTCCGCACGAAAAACGGCGGCGAGAAGGACTACTTCCTCGGCGGCCGGAAGATGAGCGGCTTCGTCGCCGCGCTGTCCGCCGGCGCTTCGGATATGAGCTCGTGGGTGCTCATGGGCCTGCCGGCGTCCGTTTTCGCGCTCGGCCTCGGCCAGGTCTGGATCGCCATCGGCCTTGCCATCGGCACCGTCTTGAGCTGGATACTCATCGCGCCGCGCCTGCGCGCTTTCTCCATCACGGCCAGGGACTCCATCACCATCCCGCAGTATCTGACGAACCGCTTTCTCTCCTCGAGCAAGATCCTTCAGATCATCTGCGCCATCCTGTTTCTGGTCGTCTACGCCATTTACGCGGCCTCGAGCATCAAGGCCTGCGGCACGCTCTTCAACACCGTCCTCGGCGTCGAGCCGACGGTCGCCATGTACATCGCCGCGGCCATCATTATCGTCTACACCTTCCTCGGCGGCTTCTCCGCCGTCTGCTGGACCGACTTTTTGCAGGGCATGCTGATGCTCCTCGCCCTGCTGGTGACGCCGATCGTGGCGCTCTTCGTCATGAAGGCCGGCGGCGGCGCGGAGATCGTGGCCGTGCCGGAGCATTACTGGAGCCTCCTGCCGAGCGGCCGCTTCGACTGGAAGAGCATCGCCGAGATACTCACCGGTCTCGGCTGGGGCCTCGGCTACTTCGGCATGCCGCACATCATCATCCGCTATATGGCCATCAGGTCTCCCGCCGAGATGAAAAAATCCCGCGTCATCGGCTCCGTCTGGACCTGCCTCATCCTCCTGTTCGCCGTCGTCGTGGCCGTCGTCGGCAAGAGATTTCTCGGCGAGCTGGACGACTCCAGCCTCGTGTTCATCACGATGGTGCGCCGCATCTTCCCCGCCGTCATCTCCGGCATCCTGCTCTCCGCCATCCTCGCGGCGGCGATGTCCACGGCGGATTCGCAGCTCCTCGCCTCGGCCTCGGCCTTCGCGAGCGACGTTTACAGGCCCGTCATCCGCAAGAAAGCGTCCGACCGTGAGATGCTCTGGGTGGGCCGCATCGTCGTCATCCTCATCTCCATCGCCGCGCTCATCATCGCGGCCAATCCGAACTCCGGCAGCATCATGGACCTCGTCGGCAACGCCTGGGGCCTCTTCGGCGCGGCGTTCGGCCCGGTCATCATCTTGAGCCTCTTCTGGCGCAGGCTGACCTTCGGCGGCGCGGTCGCCGGCATCGTCGCGGGCGCGGTCGTCGACGCGCTGTGGCTCATCTTCCTCGCCGGCCCGACCGGCCTGTACGAGATCGTCCCCGGCTTCATCGTGGGCCTCGTCGCCGCCGTCGTCGTTTCGCTCATCGGCGGCGGCGCCTCGAAGGAGGTCACGGAGCTCTTCGATCAGGCGGCGGCGTTCAAGGAGTAAGTATTTCAAACGACGCAAAGGGGCTGCCGCCGCGTGCGGCAGCCCAGCGTGTCGACAAAGTCGACACGCTTTCAAAGAGAAACGCTTCGCTGGTTTCTCGTTGGAGAGGGATCGCACTCCGCTTCGCGCACTCCCTTTGGTCGCACGCGCGCTCCGCGAAAAGTATTTTTCGCCCGGTACACGCCCGCGCGAAAAATGTTTGAAACTCTTTTTCGCCTGCGGGCGAAAACTCTGCGAGGCTTTCTCTACAGTCTGAAAGGGGCTGCCGCCGCGTGCGGCAGCCCCTTTGCTGCGCGGGCGGGGACTCCCGGCACTGCATAGCCCGCCGGCTTTTCGTTGATCCGGCCTGATTCAAGACGGCCCTGACCGGGAGCCGCTCTAAAACAGGATCGTCCGCAGGTTCTCCGGCATGGAACGGAACATCATCTGTACCACGCTTTCCGCCGAGGTGATGTTGTCCTTCAGCACCCATTCCTGCGTCATGCCGACTGCGCCCATGCAGTAAAAACGAATACTGTAAGCAAGCTGCGTGTCGAGAAGATCGGCGCCCAGCTTTTCTTTTACAAGCTCCGTATAGCGACGGACAAAGTATTCCAGCATATAGCGCCACAGCGCGTTCTGGGAGGAATCCTCGTACGCTCGTTTGTAAAACAGGATCTCCCGTTTCATCTTGTTCATCCCGGCGGCGGCCGAGGCCACGGAGGTGATATCTGTCCCGTAGGCGTCTGCGCAGAACATCCACGCCACAAGGTCGTACTTATCCTTGAAATGATAGTAAAACGTCGGGCGCTCGACGTCCGCCGCCTTGCAGATCTCCGTGACGCGAATCTTTTCGATGGACTTGTGCTTCATGAGCTCACGCATCTTATCTGCAATCCACATTTTTGTGATCTCCGCCATCAAATCGTTCCCTTCCACTCCTTACAGAATTTAGAAAATGTAAGAATATCTTTCAATATTATACTTCTGCATATTGAACGGCGCAAGCGTGAACCGTAAAATAAGGGCAGAAAACAAAAAGAGCGCGCAAGGAAGCGCGCCGTACATCGGAGGTTATGAAAATGAGTTTTATGGAACTGGCCAGGAATCGGTATTCCGAGCGGTATTTTGATCCTCGCCCCGTCGAGCAGGAGAAGCTGGACAAGATATTGGAGGCCGGGCGCATCGCGCCCACCGCCTGCAACTATCAGCCGCAGCGCTTCTACGTGCTGCGCTCTCCCGAGGCGCTGGCAAAGGCAAGAGCGGTGACGCCGTTTCACTACAACGCCCCGCTGATGCTGCTGGTCTGCTACGACCTGAACACCGTCTGGAAGCAGCCGGGCGACCGCATGTTCGCGGGTTACAACTCCGGCGAGCAGGACGCCAGCATCGCCGCCGCCACGATGATGTATGAGGCGGAAGAGCTGGGCGTTCACAACGTCTGGCTCCGCGGCTTTGACGCGAAGACGGTCTCCGAGGTCTTTGAGCTGCCGGAGAATATCATCCCGGTGATGATGTTCGCCATGGGCTATCCCTCCGACCGCGCCAAGCCCAACGCGTGGCATTTTAGGCGGATGCCTTTGGAGTCTTTCGTGACCGAGCTGTAAGGAGGAAGGTTTATCATGCATTTTACCGGAACCGTTTATAGAAACCCCTACTGGCCTACCTGGCCGCTGCTGGAGATCACCCAGGGCTGCACTCACAACCGCTGCAAGTTCTGCACGATGTATAAGGAAGTACCCTTCCGGATGTCCCCGCTGGAATGGATCGAGGAAGACCTGCGGGAGATTTCCCAGTGCGATCCCGACGCCCGGACGATCCAGCTTCTCTCCGCGAACCCGCTGGTGCTGACCTTTGAAAAGCTGGAGCGCATTTTCAGGCTGATTCGTCAGTATCTGCCGAAGATGGAGTACATCTATCTGGCCGGACGAGTCACCGATTTAAAGAACAAGACCGTGGAGGAGCTCAAGAAGTTGAAAAAGCTGGGCATGCGGGAAATTTCCCTCGGCGTGGAGAGCGGCGACGACTGGACGCTGGACCGCATCCACAAGGGCTATCACGCGGAAGACATTCTGGAGCAGTGCCGCAAGCTGGAGGAGGCCGGCATCGACTACTGGATGACATTCCTCAACGGCGTGGCCGGGCGGGAGCACAGCCGGGAACACGCCATCCGCTCCGCGGAGATCTTCAGCCGGTGCAAGCCGATGCTGGTGGGAACCGGCGGGCTGACCCTGTTTCCCGGTACGCCCCTGCTGGAGGAGGCGCAGCGCGGGGAGTTCGATCCGCTTTCCGAAAAGGAAATGCTGGAAGAGCTGAAGCTCTTTGCGGAACACCTGTCCTGCGACTGCTCCTTCATCACCCACCATACCATTTCCGGCGTCAACCTTTCCGGTCCCGATTTTCTCGCCCGGAAGGACAAGATCGTTGCGGCGCTGGAGCGGCAGATCAACCACGGCGATCTGGACCGGATGGCGGCATTCCGCCGGAACAAGAGAACGCTGTAAGAAAACGAGACAACGTTTTAATTTTCTAAATCTTGCTTCGATTACTGGATTTTTTCCTTGAAAGAAGGTATCTTTATATCAGCCATTTTTAAGGCGGTGACAAATATGAATCCGATTCAGAAAGCCAACGATCAGCCGAAGAACATTGAGGTCCGGGGCGCCAGGGTGCACAACCTGAAGAACATCGACGTGGATGTGCCGCTGCACGCCATCACGGCCATCGCGGGCGTGTCCGGCTCCGGGAAATCCTCGCTGGCGCTGGGCGTGCTCTACGCGGAGGGCTCCAGACGGTATCTGGAATCCCTCTCCACCTATACCAGACGGAGGATGACGCAGGCCTCCCGCGCGGACGTGGACGAGGTGCTGTACGTCCCGGCGTCCCTGGCCCTGCACCAGCGGCCGGGCGTGCCGGGCATCCGCTCCACCTTCGGCACGGGCACGGAGCTTCTCAACAGCCTGCGTCTGATGTTCTCGCGCTTATCGAGCCACCGCTGCCCCAACGGGCACTACGCGCTTTCGGGCTTCCAGGTGGCGCTGATGCAGGAGATCGTCTGCCCGGAGTGCGGGGAGCGGTTTTACGGCCCCGGCGCGGAGGAGCTGGCCTTCAACTCCCAGGGCGCCTGCAAAGGCTGCGGCGGTACGGGCACGGTCCGGACGGTGGACCGCAGCACGCTGGTGCCGGATGAGAGCCTCTCCATCGACGACGGCGCCGTCGCCCCGTGGAACAGCCTCATGTGGTCGCTGATGACCGACGTGTGCCGGGCCATGGGCGTGCGGACGGACATTCCCTTCAAGGACTTGACGGAAAAAGAAAAGGAGATCGTCTACGACGGTCCCATGGAGAAAAAGCACATCTTCTACCGCCCGAAGAAGGCGGACACCGCCACGGCGGGCGAGATGGACTTTACCTATTACAGCGCCACGGCGACGGTCTTGAACGCGCTCAGCAAGGTCAAGGACGAGAAGGGCATGAAGCGCGTGGAGAAGTTCCTCAAGGAGGACGTCTGCCCGGAATGCCATGGGACACGGCTGTCGGAGGCCGCCAGAGCGCCGAGGCTGATGGGGATATCCCTCGACCGGGCCTGCGAGATGACGCTGAAGGAATCCGTTGAATGGGTCAAAGCGGTGCCCGCCTCGCTGCCGGAGGAGATGCGCCCCATGGCGCAGAGTATCTGCGAATCCTATCTGGAGGTGGCGGCGCGGCTCATGGACCTGGGCCTCGGCTACCTCACGCTGGACCGGGCGTCGGCCACGCTCTCCACCGGGGAGCGGCAGCGGATGCAGCTGGCGCGGGCGGTCCGGAACCGCACGACCGGCGTTTTGTACGTGCTGGACGAGCCGTCCATCGGCCTGCACCCCGCCAACATCGTGGGCTTAAACGGCGTCATGCACGATCTGGTGAAGGACGGCAACTCCGTGCTGCTGGTGGACCACGACGTGCAGATTCTGAAAGAAGCCGACTGGCTCATTGAGATGGGGCCGGAGGCCGGCGCAAAAGGCGGCACGGTCATCGCGGCAGGGTCGATCCAAGATATTGAAAACAATTCAACTTCCGTGATCGGCAGATACCTCTCCGGGCAGCGGGCGCCGAATCAGGGCCCGTCCGGGCAGGCGCTGTTTGCCGACGGCATGATCCATTTGGAGACGGACCGCATCCACACCGTCAAGCCGCTGTCCGTGAAGATCCCCAAAAGCCGGCTGACGGTCATCACCGGCGTTTCGGGCTCCGGAAAGACCACGCTGGTGCTGGAGAGCCTGGTCCCCGCGCTGGATTCCCTCTGCAACGGCAAGAAGCTGCCCGACCACGTCAGGAAGATCGACGCGGAGGGCATCAAACATATCAAGCTGATCGACGCCACGCCCATCGGGATCAACGTGCGCTCCACCGTCGCGACCTACGCCAACGTGCACGACGAGCTGCGCAAGTGCTACGCCCGGACGAAGGCGGCGAAGCAGTACGGCTACAAGGCCGGGGACTTTTCGTATAACACCGGCTCCCTGCGCTGCCCGGTCTGCGACGGAACGGGTCAGATCTCATTAGATGTCCAGTTCCTGCCGGACGTGGACATCCCGTGCCCAGACTGCCGGGGCTCGCGCTACGCGAAGGCCGCGAAGAAGATCCGCTATCGGAACAAGGCCGGGGAGGAACGATCCCTCCCCGAGCTGATGGACATGGATGTGAACACCGCGCTGGAATTCTGCCGGGACATGAGCGCCGTCAGCCAGCGGCTGGAGACGCTCCGGGACCTCGGCCTGGGGTATCTGACGCTGGGGGAGGAGACGCCGGGCCTCTCCGGCGGCGAGGCGCAGCGGCTGAAGCTGGCCTCCGAGATGGGACGGCAGCAGGAGGATTCGGTCTTCGTCTTTGACGAGCCCACCATCGGCCTCCACCCGAAGGACGTGGAGACGCTGCTGCAGGTGTTCCGCACGCTCATCGCCCACGGCGCCACCGTCGTCGTGATCGAGCACGATCTGGACGTGATCCGCAGTGCCGATTACGTCATCGACATGGGCCCGGAGGGCGGCGAGGACGGCGGCAGAATCGTCGCCTGCGGAACCCCGGAGGCCATCCGCGCCTGCAAAGACAGCATCACGGGAAGATTTATCTGATCAAGGAGGCAGCCCATGCAGCACGAATGCAAAATCACCGTTCTGGAAACGAAATGCTTTCCGGAGCTTCAGGCGCAGTATCTGGCCGATCCCAGGTCCGGCCCGTGCCCGTTTTTCAAGCCGGGCGATACCTTTCTTCTCAAACGCACGCCGCAGCAGGACGATTTCTATCATCTGATGAACGGAAAATTCTGCGGCGAGGCGTGGGACGCCGTCAGCCGGTATGTCTACACCGCTTTGCAGGGCGGCTCCATCATGAAAGGCTGGACCCGCGACGACCGCGTGATGATCGCCTGCTGCAACGACGGCACCCGGCCGGTCATCTTCAAGATCGAGCGCATCGACATCCCGGAGAATGACGAGGAAGCCGCGTGGCTGGCGAGGCAGAACTTTACGAATACGGCAGAGAACGCCTATACGGGCTGAACGAAATCGGGATTTGTTGAGGCAACTGAAATGAAGGACGGGTTTCAACGCAAGTTGCCGCACCTGTGGGGATTCTGGCGCAATCAGACGTCTCTCCGTTCGGGCTTTCGAGCGAATTTGCTTTCCTCCGTTCTGCCGCAGGCAGCGGGGACTATGGGCGGGCAGGCGTAAGCTGCGAACGCCCTCCCTCCGGGACCCCAGCCGGGGAGAAGTGCCGAAAAACGCTGATTTTTCAATGGGTTCCGGGCTCTTTCTTCATTCAAACAACTTTTCGTTTTTTCCGTGCGGAAACCGCGAAGCCGATGCTTCCGCGGGGCCCGGTTTTCCAATTGTTTTCTGCACGAAAACCGGCTTACACGCATTTCGCCGGGAAAACGACGCAAAAAATCCGCGAATGTACCGAGGTTCTTTGGTGGGGCTGATCCCTCCTTCGCCGTGCCGACGGAAAGGAGCAAAGATGGCAAAGCCGAAGAAAACCGAGTACACCATCGACGAGTGCTACCTGATGATGTTCTCCGAGTATGAGGACGTCGTCACGGCACAGG